>JADHED010000450.1_pt1 | contig 49737 bp, 40 predicted proteins | sample 8952041 | NCBI WGS metagenome assembly JADHED01 (sample SAMN16124423, study PRJNA663239) | bioreactor sludge metagenome | isolation source: sludge (control) | place: India:Bengaluru | collected 2018-09-08 | reverse complement strand
CGGGAGCGACTCATCAAGGTTCTCAAGGACCAGGGGAAGGACGCCCTTTTGAAGGGGCCCTGCGGCGGGCGAAGGAGATGGCGGAGGCCCTCGAGAAGAGCGTCGCCGCCGCCCGGGAGAAGAGGCTGGCCGCCGCACCGCGGGGGTGAGGCGGCCAGCGGTCGCACCGCGCCCGGCGCGCCGGCGCTACTCGACCTTGACCTCGATGGCGCGCGGCTTCGCCTGCTCGCGCTTGCCGACGCGGATCGTCAGCACGCCGTCCTTGCTGGCCGCTTTCACCGCGGACGGGTCCACGTCCCCGGGGAGGGTGAGGATCCGCTGGAACGCGCCGTAGGCCCGCTCCACGCGGTGGAAACTCCGCGCCTTCTTCTCCAGCGCGTTCCGCTTCTCGGCCTTGAGGCTCAGGGTGTTGGCCGTCACCGTGACCTGCACTTCCTTCGGCTCGATGCCGGGGATCTCCACGGCGAGGACGTACTCGTCGTCCGTCTCGGCGATGTCCACCGGGAACGAGGCGCGCTCGCCGGAGAAGACCGCCGGCCAGCCGCCGTCGCCGAAGAACTCCTCGAACAGCCGGTTGATCTGCCTCTGCAGGGGGAAACGGCCCGAGTCGTAGTTCCTGGTCGGGATCAGCTCCATGTGTGTCCTCCTCGTGGCCTTGGCCACGGACCTGGTTCCTGATGTTCCTGCCCTCTCGCTCGTCACTCCGTCGCGACCTCGATGCGGCGGGGGATGCTGTGCGCGGCCTTCGGGATGTGCACCGTCAGCACGCCGAGCCGGTAGTCCGCGGCGAGCCCCTCGCGGGCGAGGTCCGGGGAGAGCCGGAAGTCGCGCCGGTAGACCCCCCGGCTCGTCTCCTGGTGCAGGAAGCGGGCGCCGCCGGGCCGGTCGGCCTGGGGTGCGGTGATGGTGAGGGTGTCCTCCTCCACGACCACCGAGATCGCGTCCGCCTTCGCGCCCGGCATCTCCATCGCGAGAGTCACGCCGTGCTCCTGCTCCGCGACGTCCACCGGCGGGTGGATGACCGCTTCCGGCCGGGTCTTCGCTTCGTTCTTCATGTCCGCCACCTCCCTTGGGTTGAGTGTTGCACGGACTCAAGCAACCCCTGTGCCGAAGGGGCACAAAACGCCTGAGACCGTTGTCCACAAATTGTTTACGTCTGCAACGTAGTTGCTCACCACGGGGCGCATAACTGCCAGACTGACAGTATGGCCGCAGCCCCATTGACGCCGCGGCGGCGGAGGGGATAGCATGAACCCTCTCGTCTCCGCCCTTCTGAGGTGACCCATGACCCGCCTCACCGCCGCCCTCGTGCTCGCCTCGTTCGTCGTGGCCTGTGGTGGTTCCGAACCCCCGCCGGCCTCCCCGGGATCCGCGCCGGCGCCCGCGCCGGACGCCGGGGCGGCCAAGGCGATCGTCCCCGGCGGCACGGCGCCCACGGCGCCCGTGAAGCCGCCGGCCGTCCCCGCGCCGCCGCCGGACCCGATGGTCAAGGCCGAGAAGGCGCTGAAGTCGTCCGACGCCGAGGAGCGCGCGGCGGCCATCGAGGCCCTCCTCGAGGCCAAGGACAAGGCCGCCGCCGGCCGCCTGCTGGTCCGCCTGCTCACCGACGAGGACGAGGAGGTGCGGGCCCTCGCCGCCGACGCGATGGCGACGATGGAGTACAAGGACGGCGTGTCCCACCTGCGGACGCTCCTCGGCAACGAGAAGAGCGAGATCGTCCGGAAGACGGCCGTGCAGAGCCTGGCCGCGCTCGCCGGCAAGGCGGCGGTGCCCGATCTCCTGCGAGTCGCCGAGAAGGACCCCGAAGCGCTCCTGCGGGGGACCGCCATCGCGCTCCTCGGCGACCTCGACGCCCGGGAATCCGTGGACGTGCTGATCCGCCTGCTGCAGGAGGACTTCTCCCAGGACGTGCGGGTGGCCGCCGTCACGACGCTGCACCGGTTCAAGGCCGGCAAGGCCTCCGGCGCCTTCGTCGAGGCGCTGCAGGACCGCGCCATGGGCGTGCGGAAGGAGGCCGCGGCGGCGGTCGGCGAGCTGAAGGTCCGCGAGGCGGTGCCCGGCCTCATCGGCATCATCTCCGACCCCGAGGAGGACGGCCAGGTGCTCGTCCCCGCCCTGAAGTCGCTGAAGGCCATCACCGGGGAGAAGATCGAGTTCTCGGAGTCGGACCCCGACGAGCAGCAGGCCGCCGTGGACGCCTTCAAGACCTGGTGGGAGGCGAACAAGGACTCCTGGAACTAGTGTGGTGAGTCAGAAGTCCCGCGTCACACCGAGAGCGCCGCCGCGCCCGGTCCGCAAGGAGCGAGGAGGGCGCGACCTAGGCTGGTCGCAACCGACGAGCGACGCCGCGGGGCGGGATGCGGCGGCCCTCGAATGTAGCGGACTTCTGACTCACCACACTAGCCACACGGCGCCTGGACCCACGTGGCCGGATCCGCGGTCGATCAGGAGCGGCCGGCGGCGGCGAGACGGTCCACGGCCCGGGCCAGGTCCGCGGCCAGCGGCGCCGTGAGCGTCATCATTTCGCCCCGCACCGGGTGGCGGAACGTCAGCGACGCGGAGTGGAGCGGGTAGCGGTCGAGGAGCACCTCGCCGTCCACCACCAGAGGCTGCCCGTCGCCGTAGAGGCGGTCCGCCGGCAGCGGGTGGCCGATGTACGCGAGGTGGAGGCGGATCTGGTGCGTCCGCCCGGTCGCCGGGCGGCAGCGCACGAGCGTGTATTCGCCCAGTTCCCGCTCCGTCTCGTAGAGCGTCAGCGACGGCTCCCCGTCCTCCCGCACCACCATCGGCAGCTTCTTCCCGGGCTCCACGGGGGTGCCGATGGGCGCGTCGATCTCGCCCCGGGCCGGGTCCGGCCGGCCGCGGACGATGGCGAGGTACTCCTTTTTCACCTCGCGCTCCTCGAACTGCCGGCCGAGCTCGCCCCGGACGTCGTCGCGCTTGGCGACGAGCAGCAGCCCCGACGTGTACTGGTCGAGACGGTGGGCGAGTTTCGGCACCACGTCGCGAGCGGGGTCCTCCGGGCACCGGTAGCGCCGGTGGAGGGCATTGATGATCGTGTCCATCTGGTGCACGCCGACGGGATGCACCACGAACCCCGCCGGCTTGTCGATGGCCACGAGGACATCGTCCTCGTAGAGCACGTCGAGCGGGATCGAGCCCGGGTCGAAGGCGACCCCGGTCCGCTCCAGCACCACGCGGACGACGTCCCGCTCGCGGACGGTCTGCGCGACCCGGGCCGCCTCGCCGTTCACGGTGACGTGACCCTCGCGGACCCGCGACTTCAGGTGCTCCCGGGACCGCCACGGCAGGCGCTGCTTCAGGAACACGTCGAGGCGGAGCCCGTCCTCCGCGGCGTTGACGCGGAGCGTCTCCTCGGTCCGGTTCTGGGAGAGGTCGGGGGCCGGGCGGTCCACGCGGGGATTGTAGCAGCGGGGCCCGGAGCGGCCCCTGCTATGATCTTCACTCGATGCCCACCAGGGCGCGACAGAAGGTCCTGCGCGGCCTGCTCCGCGCCGACGGGCGGCGGGAGGCCGGCCTCTTCCTCGTGGAGGGCCGCCGCCTCGTCGAGGAGGCGCTCCGCTCGGGGGCGCCGCTCGTGGAGGTCCTGCACACCGCCGCGTTCGCCGACTCGCCGCCGGGGCGCGACGTCCTCGCCGCGGCGCGGGCCGCCGGCGTCCCCGCGGAGGCCCTGCCCGAGCGGGACCTCGCGCGCCTCTGCGACACGACGACCCCGCAGGGCGTGGTGGGCGTGGTCCGCCGCCGGGCGCCCGACCCGGCGGCCGCCGCTGCGGAGGGCCTGGTCCTCGCGCTCGACGGCGTGGCCGATCCCGGCAACGTGGGCACCCTCGTCCGCGCCGCCGACGCCTTCGCCGTCCGCGCGATCCTCGCCGGCCCCGGGACCGCCGACTTCGAGAACCCGAAGGTCCTCCGCTCGGCCATGGGCTCGACGTTCCACGTGTCCTGCCTGCCGGTCCCCGACCTCGCGGCGGCGCTGGCCGCCCTGCGCCGCGACGGCTCCTTCGTCGTCGCCGCCACCCTCTCGGGCCGCGACGCCCGGGAGATCCGCGCCCCCGGGCCGCGGGTCGTCCTCGTCCTCGGCAACGAGGCGCGGGGCTTGTCCCCGCCCGTCCTCGCGCAGGCGGACGCCGCCGCCACCGTCGTCTGCCCCGGCCGCGCGGAGTCGCTGAACGTCGCCATCGCGGGCGGCGTCCTCCTCGCGCTGTTCGCGGGATCCGTGCGATGACCGCGCCTCCTCCGGCCCTCGCCGTCCGCACGGAGTCCCTCCGCAAGGAGTACCCGGGCGGCAAGGTCGCCGTCGACGACCTCTCCCTGTCCGTCGCCCGCGGCGAGTTCTTCGGCTTCGTGGGGCCCAACGGGGCCGGGAAGTCGACGACGATCCGGATGCTGTGCGGTCTCGTGCGGCCCACCGCCGGGCACGCGGAGATCCTCGGACGCGACGTGGCGCGGGATGCGCTCTCCGTGAAGGCCTCGATCGGGCTCCTGCCCGAGGAGATCCACACGTTCGAGCGGCTCTCCGCGGCGGAGCTGCTCGAGTTCACGGGGCGGATGCACGGGCTGACCCGGACCGAGGCCCGCCGCCGGGCGGGCGAGCTCCTCGACTTCATGGAACTCTCGCCGGCCGACCGCCACACGCTCCTCGTGGACTACTCGATGGGCATGAAGAAGAAGACCCTGCTGGCGGCGGCGCTGATCCACGCCCCCCGGGTCCTGTTCCTCGACGAGCCCTTCAACGGCATCGACACGGTGACGAGCCGGGCCATCCGCGAGGCGCTCTCGCGCGCCGTGGCGGAGGGAGTCACCGTGTTCTTCTCCTCCCACGTGATGGAGACGGTGGAGCGGCTCTGCCACCGCGTGGCGGTCATCGACCGGGGCCGCCTCCTGGCCGTGGGTGACGTCGCCGGGCTCGCGGCGCAGGCCGGACTCCCCGCGGGGACGCCGCTGGAGGAGGTCTATCTCCGGCTGCTCGGAGACCGCGGGGAGCGGGGGGACCTGTCGTGGATGAGAGGCTGAGGGGCCAGTTCCGCCTGCTGCTCCTCCTCCGCTTCCGGACCCTGTTCCGGGGCGGCGGGCGGCGCTCGCGGTGGCTGCCCGCGCTCCTCGCGCTCCTCCTGCTCGGGCCCCTGTCGATAGGGCTCGGCCTGCTCATTCTCGACACGACCCGTGCGCTGGCGGCCCAGGCGCCGCCGGACGCACTCGCCGAGTGGGTCCACCTGTGCTTCGTGAGCGCCCTCCTCCTGCTGCTCGTCAGCACGCTCCTCGGCGTGGCGGGGAGCGACTTCTCCGACCTGACCCGCCTGTTCCACCTGCCCGTGCGTCCGACCACGGCGTTCCTCGCGCAGGTGGCGGGGCAGTGCCTCGCCGGCCAGCCGCTCTTCCTGCTGCCCGCACTGCTCGGGGTCGCCGCCGGCCTCGGCGGGGGCCCCGCGGCGGTCGCCGGCCGGGCCGGGATCGCGCTCCTCTTCCTCGTCCACGGGGCCCTCGTCGCCCAGTGCGCGAAGCTCCTCCTCCTGCACACGCTGCGGTCGCGCCGGTTCCGGGACTTCGCGGTGCTGTTCGCCGCCGGCGCCTCCGGCGCGGCCTATCTGGGGCTCCGCCTGCTCTTCGCGGGCTCGGACTACCTGCCGGCGGTCCGCCGGGCGCTCGACGCCGGGATCTCCCGCTACCTCGCCCCTCTGCCCCCCCTGTGGGCCAGCGGCGCCGCCGCGCCCGGGGCGGGGCCGGGCCGGGTCCTCCTCTTCGCCCTCGGGTTCGTGCCGTTGACGGCCCTCCTCGTCGTCCTCGGCGCGGTCCTCGCCGAGCGGGCCTTCTTCGCCGAGGTCCCCGTGGGCAAGGCCCGGCGCGCCGCGCGCCGGGAGGGCTCCCTCCGCGACGGCCCGCCGGGCCTTCTGTGGGTCCCCGGCCCCGTGCGGGCGCTCTTCTCGCGGGAGTACCGGCTTCTCGGGCGCGAGCCGATGCTGAAGGCGCTCCTCCTCCAGCAGGCGGCGTTCGTGGTGGTCCCGGTGTTCGTCCTCCTGCTGACGGGGCGGGGCGGACCGGGCGCCGCGGTGCCGCTGCGGGAGTGGGGCGTGTACCTGCTCCTCGCGGTGGAGGCGCAGGTCGTGTTCAACCTGTTCGGTCTCGACGGCGCCGGCGCCGCGGCGCTCCTGATGACGCCGGTCTCCCGGCGGCGCCTCGTCCTCGGGAAGGTCCTGCCGCACCTTGTGCTCTGGGGCGCGCTGAACCTGCTCGTCCTGACCGGCCTCCTGCTCCTCTCGTCCCCGCTGCCACCGGCGGAGGTTCTCGCCCTCTCCTGCCGCTGGACGGCGTCCTACCTCGCGTTTCTCGGCGGCGGGGTCCTGGTCTCCGTCCTCGCGCCGTACCCGGTGACGGCCCGGGGGCGCCGCGCGGCGGACCAGGACGCCGCGGCCCGGGAGGGCTGTCTCCGCACCGTGTTCCGCCTGGCCGGCCTCGGCGCGCTCGCGCTGCTGCTCCTTCCGCTGCACGCCTTCGCCGTGGACCCCGCCCGCGCCCCCCTCGCCCTGCTCGCCGCTGCCGCTCTGCTGCTCGTCTGCGTGGAAGCCGGAGGGCGCCTGCTGGCCCGGCGGGAGGACCGCTTCGTGGCGGCGCTCCTGCGATCCCGCGTCTGAATTCCGGTGCAGGCCGGCGGCGTGGTTTCCCGATGTGTTGTCAGGAACATGTCTCAGAAAGCCACCCACCGTGTGAGGTCGGCGCGGCGTCTCTTCCCGCTGATCGCCCGCAGGATGGATGCGCTGCCGGCCCTGCCGGCCGCGCTGCTCCGTCTCGAGGACCTGCTTCCCCGCGGGGATCGCCCCGCGGCCGAGATCGCGGACGCCGTGCGGCTCTTCCCGGCCCTCGCCGCGAAGGTCCTGCGCGTGGTGAACGGCCCGTTTTTCGGTCTCGACCACCGGGTCTCGACCCTCTCGCACGCCATCGCCGTCCTCGGCCTGCCCGCGGTGCGGGCGGCCGTCGCGGGCCTGCCCCTGGCTGGCGGGGAGCGCGACGAGCACGGCATCCTGCACCGGCACTCGCTGGCGGTCGCCGCCGCGGCGGAATCCCTCGCGAAGGTGGTCGAATACGACCTGCCGGAGGAGGCGGCGGTGGCCGGCCTCCTCCACGACCTCGGGCAGGCCGTGCTGCTGACGTTCGCCCCGGCGGAGGCCTTGCGGGAGGCCGCCCGGGCGGAGGGTGACGAACGGGAGGTGGAGGAACAGGAGCGGGGGATCCTCGGGCTCACCCACGGGGACGTGGGAGCGCTCGTGGCGGAGGAGTGGAACCTCCCGCGGATCCTGAAGGACGTCATCCAGCACCACAACGAGCCGCCGGAGCGGTGGTCGGGGCTGCCCGCCCGTCACCGTACGCTGGCCGCGATCGTGGCCGCCGCGGACCGCATCTGCGCCGCGGCGGGCCTCGGGCGCCGGCCGGGCCGCTCCGCCGCGGGTGCGGGGGAAGTCCGGGTCGGCGACGAGGTCCGCTTCTCGGCGGAGGAAGCGGCGGCCGCCGAGGCCGCGGCCCGGGCGGCGGCGGACCGCGGCGCCGAACGCCTCGGCCTGGCGGTCCCCGATTCCGGCGGCGGGGAGGCCGGAGAGGAGCCCCTCGCGCGGGCGGAGGTCCTGCGGCGCCGTGCGCCGGAGCCGCTCGCGGCGCGGATGCGGGCGGCGGCCGACGGGGCCCGGACTCTCGGGGCCCTGCCCTCGGCGGAGGAGGTCCTGCGGGCGGCGGCGCGCCTCGCCCGCCGGGTGCTCGGCATGGACCGGGCGCTCTATCTGCACTACGACGCGGGGAACGCGAGGCTTCTCGGGCGGTACGTCGACGACGACACGCTGCTCCCGGTCCGCCCGGAGCGGATCGAGTTGCCGCTCGACCCGGAGAGCCGGCTGGGGTTGGCCCTGCGGGAGGGGCGGCCGGTGCGCGTCGACAGCACCACCACCGACGGGCCGCTGCTCGGGCTCCTGTCACAGGTCGAAGTGCTCGCGGCGCCCGTCCCGGGCCCGCGACAGTCCCTGGGGCTTCTGTGCGTGGACGCCTTCCTCCGGCATCGCGAGCCGCCGGACGAGGACCTCGAGCTGCTCGGGCTCATCGCGGTCGGCGCGGGCGCGGCGGTGAGAATCGTCACCCTGGAGGGCGAGACGGACCGTCTGCACCGGCTGGCGGCCCGCGACGAACTGACCGGGGTCTGCAACCGGCGCTCGCTGATGGAGCTCCTCCAGGCGGAGATCGACCGGGCGCGCCGCGGCCCCTCGAGCCTCTCGGTGGTGATGGCCGACATCGACCACTTCAAGGCCTTCAACGACTGCTACGGCCACCAGGCGGGCGACAAGGTCCTCGCCGAGGTCGGCCGGCTCTTCGCGGCGACGTCGCGGAGCGTGGACGTGATCGGACGCTACGGCGGCGAGGAGTTCCTCGTCGTGCTGCCGGGGACCCATGTCGATCAGGCCGTCGTCTACGCGGAACGCATCCGGTCCGTGGTGGTGGAGTACGGCGCGCGCCACGAGAAGACGTGGCCGGACTGCCCGCTCACCATCTCGGTGGGGGCGACGGCCCTCCTGCCCGACGCCGACGACCTCGAGTCGCTCGTCCGCCGCGTGGACCGGGCGCTCTATGCCGCGAAGGCCCGCGGACGCAACCGCGTCTGCGTGGACTGAACCGCGCGCGGCCTGCTATCATCCGCTTCCTCATGCCGGACCCTCTCGATCTCGGGCTCGTGACATCCGTGGATGCCCGCGGTGTGTGGGTCGACGTCGGACCGGATCGCCTGTTCTGCAGCGTTCGCGGCCGGTTCTACGAGACGCCCGGCGACCAGCGGCGGCCCATCGCGCCCGGGGACCGCGTCCGCGTCCTGCGCACCTCCGCGGGCGAGGGCGCCGTCGAGGAGATCCTGCCGCGGCGGACGAAGCTCAGCCGGCCCGCCGGGCACACGGGCCGCCAGGAGCAGGTCATCGCGGCGAACGTGGACCAGATGGCCATCGTCGCGGCGACGGCGAAGCCGCGCCTGCGGCCCGGCCTCGTGGACCGCCTGATCGTGGCGGCGGTCACCCAGGGGATCGAGCCGTTCGTCGTGCTGAACAAGATCGACCTCGGCATCTCGGGGGAGGTCGAGGAGGTCCGCGGCGTCTTCGCCTCGCTCGGGTACGCCGTGATCCTGACCTCCGCGGTCGAGCGGATCGGGATCGCGGTGCTGGCCGCGCGGCTCGCCGGGCGGATCACCGTCTTCGCCGGGCACTCCGGGGTGGGGAAGTCGTCTCTGCTGAACGCCATCGACCCGGGGTTCGATCTCCGCACGGGCGCGGTGAGCGACGCGACCTCCCGCGGCCGGCACGTCACGACGCGCGCCTCGCTCCTGCGCCTGCCCGGCGACGCCTACGCCGTGGACACGCCGGGCGTCCGGGCCTTCGGCCTGTGGGATCTCGGGCCCGGGGACCTGCAGGCGTTCTTCAGCGAGTTCCCGCCCCTCGCCGAGCGCTGCCGCTTCCGCGACTGCCGCCACGACCGCGAGCCCGCCTGCGCGGTGCGGGCGGCGGCGGAGGCGGGGGAGGTATCGCCGCGGAGGTACGCCTCCTACCTGCGGATCCTCGCCTCCCTCACGGAGGCCGCCGGGGATTGAGTTCCGCAAGGGTCTCCGAACGATGGTCTCTGAGGAGATCCTCCGCCGAACGATGGTCCCCCGGACGATCGTCTCTGAGGAGGTCCTCCGCGGAGTTCCAGGCAGCCTGAGGACGGGCCCCTCTCCCGTCTCATCCCACCTCCGACCGGAGTCCGGGACCGGAGAGGCTCTGTTCCGGGCGCGCTCGGAGCCCGTCCAGCTCCGGTCTGCGTGGCCCGTGACGGCGGCGGGGGCCGGCGACGGGGCGGCATTCACCCTCCTCAGGCCCTCGTCACGGCGCATCGCTCGGGCGGGTGTTCGCGGGGGGAGGGTTCCGGAAGAGGCGCGGAAGGAGGGCCGCGGCGGCGGAGATTCCCACGAGGACCGCGATGGAACTCCCTAGCCCTCGCAGGTGCAGTCGAGGCAGCCGTGGCGGCTGCACGCCTTGCACACGGTGACGAGCTCGGCGCGAAGGCGCTTGCGGGCCCGGTGCAACCGCACGTTGAACTGGTTCAGGTTCACGCCGAGCGCCGCGGCGGCCTCGGTCGGCGACCGGTCGCCGAGGTCGACCTGCTGCAGCGCCTCGCGGTAGGGCGCGGGCAGGCCGGGCAGCAGCCGGAGGAAGCACCCGCATAGCTGCCGCTCGACCGCGGGGCTTGGCGCCTCGTCGAACTCCGCCTTGAACTTCTCCATCGCTCGGCTGCGCGCGCCCTGCCGCCGGTGCATGTCGATGATGGCCCGCCGGAGGATGCGGTAGAACCAGGCCACGCAGCCCTCCGCGGTGGACGGCTGGCGCGACGCCTTGAGCGCCTTGAGCAGGCTGTCCTGCACCACGTCCTCCGCCAGGTGCGGATCGCCCAGCCGCTTGCGGGCAAAGCCGACGAAGGTCCGGAGATTCGCGAGGACCGCCTCTTGAACGGCTTGCACGACGGCAGGCTACCGGTATGCGGGCCCTTCGTCAAACGGGGAGTAAGGTACCCCTGTAAGAGTCCGGCTCCCCGTGCGTTAGCAGGGCTGGAGCACGAAGGCGAAACCGGAGACACGACGATGGCAATCGATCCGATCTGTGGGATGGACGTGGACGAGGCGACGGTGCACTCGGCGGAACACGAGGGGCACCGGCACTACTTCTGCTCGGCGCACTGCCGGACGAAGTTCGTCCGCGGCGACACGGGCCCGCACCATGCGCATGCGCACGGGCACGTGGCCCCGCCGGCGGCCCCCGCCGCGGCGGGCGAGGGCGTGGTGTACACCTGCCCGATGCATCCGGAGGTCGAGCAGGACCATCCCGGGACCTGCCCCAGGTGCGGGATGGCGCTCGAGCCGAAGACCATCTCGCGCGGGCACGTCGAGGGCGACGCCGAGCTGCGGGGCATGACGCGCCGGTTCCGGTGGGGCGGCCTGCTCACCCTGCCGGTGTTTCTGCTGGCGATGGCGCACCTGGTGCCGGCCTGGCGCCACGCGGAATGGGCGGTGGGCGAGGCGAGCCGCTGGATCCAGTTCCTGCTCGCGACCCCGGTGGTGCTGTGGGCGGGCGCGCCGTTCTTCGCCCGCGGCCTGCAGTCGGTCCGCCACCGCAGCCTCAACATGTTCACGCTGATCGCGCTCGGCGTCGGCTCGGCCTACGTCTTCAGCGCGGCGGCGATGCTGGCGCCCGGCTGGTTCCCGGAGACCATGGCGCGGCACGGCCGTGTCGACCTCTACTTCGAGTCGGCGGCGGTGATCGTCGTCCTCGTGTTGCTCGGGCAGGTGCTCGAACTGCGGGCGCGCCGCCGCACCGGCGGCGCCCTGCGCGCGCTGCTGGACCTCGCGCCGCCGAGCGCGCGCGTGCTGCGGGACGGCCAGGAGGAGGAGCTTCCGCTCGACGAGGTCCGGGTCGGCGACCGGATCCGCGTGCGGCCCGGGGAGAGAGTGCCGGTGGACGGCCGGATCCTCGAGGGGCGTAGCAGCGTCGACGAGTCCATGGTGACCGGCGAGCCCATCCCGGTCGAGAAGCAGGCGGGCGATCGCGTCACCGGCGGCACCGTGAACGGGTCCGGTGGCTTCGTGATGGAGGCCGAGCGCGTCGGGCGCGACACGCTCCTCGCCCGGATCGTCGACCAGGTCGCGCAGGCGCAGCGCAGCCGCGCGCCGATCCAGCACCTCGCCGACCGGATCTCCGCCTGGTTCGTCCCGGCGGTGGTCGTCGCGGCCGTGCTGACCTTCGCCGGCTGGATGGCCTTCGGGCCGGAGCCGCGGCTGGCCCACGCGATCGCGAACGCGGTCGCCGTGCTGATCATCGCGTGCCCCTGCGCGCTCGGTCTCGCGACGCCGATGTCGGTCATGGTCGGGATGGGCCGCGGGGCCCAGGCCGGACTGCTGTTCCGCAACGCGGAGGCGATCCAGCGGCTCGCGGAGGTGGACACGCTGGCCTTCGACAAGACCGGCACGCTGACCGAGGGGAAGCCGCGGTTGGTGGAGGTCATCCCGGCGGACGGGCAGGACGCCGGCGAGGTGCTGCGCGCGGCGGCCGCGGTCGAGCTCTCCAGCGAGCATCCGCTGGCGGCGGCGGTGCTGTCCGCAGCCCGGGAGCGCGGGCTCGGGTTCGAGGCGGCCGGAGAGTTTGGCGCGGTGACCGGCGGTGGTGTCCGCGGAACCTGGTCCGGCCGGGTGGTGGCGATCGGGCATCCGGCCTTCCTGCGTGACGAGGGGACCACGGTGGACGCGTCCTGGGAGGCCGCCGCATCCCGCCACCAGTCCGAGGGCCGCACGGTGATGTTCGTGGCGGTGGCCCGGCGGTTCGCCGGCCTGCTCGTGGTCGCGGACCCCGTGAAGGCCGATGCCGCCGAGGCGGTGCGTGAGCTGCACGGCATGGGCTTGCGGATGGTGATGCTGTCCGGCGACCAGGAGCGCACCGCCGAAGCGGTCGGGCGGCAGCTGGGGATCGACGACGTAGGGGCCGGCCTGAAGCCGGACGACAAGCGGGTGCGCATCGAGGGCCTGCAGGCCGGCGGCCGGCGGGTGGCGATGGCGGGCGACGGCGTGAACGACGCGCCGGCGCTGGCCTCCGCGCACGTCGGCATCGCGATGGGCACCGGCGCCGACGTGGCGGTCGAGAGCGCGGGAGTGACCCTGGTCAAGGGCGACCTGCGCGGCCTCGCGCGGGCGATCCGGCTGAGTCGGGCCCTGATGAGGAACATCCGGCAGAACCTGTTCCTGGCCTTCGTCTACAACGCCCTCGGGGTGCCGCTGGCGGCGGGCGTGCTCTACCCGGTCATCGGCTGGCTGCTCAACCCCATGGTCGCGGGCGCGGCGATGAGCGTCAGCTCCGTCTCGGTGATCGCCAACGCGCTGCGCCTGCACCGGGTTGCCCTGCACCCCCCGCATCGTCCAGGAGTGGCACCTCGTTGAGAAGCACCTGCAATCTGTCCCTGGGACAAATTGCATGGATTGTCATGGCGGGGCGGGGCACTCCCCCCGAGCGTGACGAGGAAGACCGACGCGGGGTCGGCGTCCATGGCCGTCAGCGGATCCGGAATGAGGAGCCGGCCCGCCTCGCCCACCTCGCCCGCTGCGTGATCCGCCCGCCGGCGGCCATGGACCGCGTCCTGGCGGCCCCCGACGGGAAGGTCCTCCTCGCGAGGTCCGAAGGCCGCGACTCGCGGACGGCGCGGTCGTCCCTGAGCCCCCGGAGTGGGTTCGCCGTCTCACCGGGCAGATCCCGGATCCCGCGACTCGCGCGGTGCGCTACCATGGGGCCCGCGCGAGCCGGGCGACACCGGATCCGGAGGGTGTTTCCGTGCGACCCGTTGACCTGTCCACGCCGCGGCGCGGAGATGCCGAACGTCTCCTCCCTCACCGAGTCCGCGCTGATCGACCGGATCGCGAGGCTCCTTGCGGACCACCCGCGCGCCGTTGGCGACCGGAGACCGGGACCGGAAAGGCTCTGTCCCGGGCGCGCTCGGAACCCGTCCGGCTGAGATCCGCGCGGCCCGTAACGGCGGCGGGGTCCGGTAACGGGTCGGCGATGCCACTCCCGTGGCCCCCGTCACGGTGCATCGGTCGGGCGGGTGTTCGTGGGGGGAGGGTGCGGGAGGAGAGTTGGGGCGGCGGAGGGCATCCTCAAGACCGCGCTGGATTCCCCTTTCCCCTCGCCTTGTGCCTTGCCGTCGTGGGCGCCTGGTGCCTGTCGCTGGCCGCGGGCTGCGGATCTGGCGAAGTGGGAAGTGCTCAACCGAGGCAGAGGGGCTCGGAACTGCAACGGTCGCACCTCCGAGAGGGGTTGTTCTCGGAGTCTCGTGAGAGGCGAGCTGCCGCCATGGGCGACCTCCGTCGCGAACGGGAGCTCGCAGAGGCCGTCGCCCTGGACATCGCCGGTGAACTCAAGAGCTACGGACCATCGGCACGACAGGCGGCATGCGAGATCCTGGGTTCGCTCGGCGAGCTGGCCCTCCCTGCCCTGCCGGCGCTTGTCGAGTGTGTGGGGCGGTGTGAAGAGCCGGAACAGCTGTATCCGGTGTGGGCCATCGGGAAGATTGCCAAGGCCACGAAAGAGGCCGAGGCGGCTTTCGCTGGGCTGTTGACGTCTCCATCCGATCGCGTGCGGGAGTGGGCTGTCGGCTACTGCGCACACTCACGGATCGACTCGGCGGCCATTCTGAGGGAATTGGGGCGTTTGGCTCGAGCGGATGAGAGCGAGGAAGTTCGTGCTGCTGCCGTGCAAGCGATCGGACTGCACTATGTGGACGCGAAAGCGGTTCTGGATGACCTGATCTGCGCCATGGGCGATCCGGACAGGACAGTGCGGTACCTTGCGGCCCGGGCGATCGTGCCCATCGGGGGTGAGGCTTTGACCGCCCTTGAGCCCTTGCGGGCGTTGGCGGCACGAGGCGACACTGCGGAGCGCGCAATTGCGATGCGCGCGATCATTGCGATCGGCGCCGATGCCCCTGGGGCGGTCGAGGCGCAACGCGAGTGCCTGCGCGCGGGGGTCGGCACGGTGGGGGTCATTGCCGTCGCCGATTGCCTGGAAGCGCTTGGCGATCTCGCCAGAGGATCAGAGTCCGTTGCGCGGGAGATCCTGCCATCCGCTCGATCCGAAGAGTATCTGATCCGGGTGGCCGCCTTGGAGGCGCTTGGGAAACTGCGGTGCCCCGATCCCGAGATCCATGTCCTTCTGCGCGCGGCGACCCGTGACCGCGACGGTGGCGTGCGGCGCGCTGCAGTGAGGGGCCTGGTGGCCGCATTCTCCGGGCAGGGCGAGATTGAGGCCGCGCTGTGTGTCGTGGCGGAGGAGGGGGACGGGCGGATGCGGCGGGTCCTCTGCGAGGGCATCAGGGAGATGGAACGAGTTCCGGTCCCGGTCGTCCGCTCGCTGGTCTGGTGCCTCGGTGACCCTGAGTCGTCCGTCGCCGCGGCAGAGACCCTTCGGGGCATAGGAACGGCCGACGCGGCGGCGGTCCTGAGCGAAGCCTGTGAGAGGTTCCCGGAGGCGAGGATCCGTTTCATCGAAACGATGGCGGAACTGGGGGGGGCCGCACTCGGGCAGGTGGGTTACCTGGAGGCTCTGGAGAGCAGCGAGAGCACTCCAGGCGAGGTGAGACAGGCCGCCGGGGCGGCGCTGGTCGAGATTCGGGGGCAGAAGTGAGCGGGTTCGTCTGCTGACGCCCGGTCCCGGGCAAGTAGGCCAGAGCCAGAAGAGAACAGTGGTTCCCTCACCCGGTGCATCCCGGATCCTGCGACTCACCCGGTGCGATGCCCGGGGGCCTGCGCGAACCGCTCGGGACCGGAGACCGGGACCGGAGAGGCTCTGTCCCGGGCGCGCTCGGAGCCCGTGCAGCCCCGGTCTGCGTGGCCCGTGACGGCGGCGGTGGCCGGCGACGGGGCGGCTTCACCCGCCACAGGCCCCCGTCACGGCGCATCGGTCGGGCGAGTGTTCGCCGGGGGAGGGTCCCGCAAGAGTGTCGTGGCGGCAGAGGGCGTCCGCACCTCTCGCCCCGAAGCCCCTCTCCGCGCCCTGGTCTCCCCGCTCCCTTCCGCGACCACCTCGTCGCTCACCCCGCCGACCGTTGACGTTATCGCGGCCAATCCCCGGTCCGTCGCGAACTGAGCCTGAAGTCGCCATGCACGGCCGCCCGGAGGTTGTCGCCCGCCGTCCAGGGTCCCGCTGTTCACGGACCGGAGTGTCTCCTCCCCGGAGGGCAGCGGGCCGGGCCTTCGAAACGAAGGCGTCGTGCCGGACCTCCTGGGGCGCGGTATCATGGACCATGACCGAGGAGGTGATCCCCGTGATGAAACCGGTCCTGGTGGAGGCGCTGGAGGGCTTCCGGCTCCGGATCCGATTCGCCGATGGAACGGAGGGCGTTGCCGACCTCGGGCGCTTCGCGCAGCGAGGCGTCTTCCGCATCTGGGACGAGCCCGGTGCGTTCGACCGCGTGAGCATCGGACCGAGCGGGGAGATCCAGTGGTCGGAGGACGTGGCGCTTTGCTCCGACGCGCTCTACCTCGCGGTCAGCGGCAAGGCCATCGAAGAGGTCTTTCCCACCCTCGGCGAGGCCACTCTCCGTGCCTGAGCTCTGCCGGTTCTACGGCATCGTCATCAAGATGTTCTTCGGGGACCATGCCCCGCCCCATTTCCACGCGGAGTACTCCGGGTTCGAAGCGGTGATCGCCATCCAGTCCGGCGCCGTGCTGGGCGGGAGACTGCCCCCGCGGGCGATGGGACTGGTCGCGGAATGGACCGCGCTGCGGCGTGGCGACCTCCTCGCGGCGTGGGCGCGGGCGGAAGCCCTGGCACCGCTCGGCCGGATCGAACCTCTGCCCTGATCCGCCACGGCAACCGGCGGATCCTCCGGCGGGTCGTGGCTCGAACCCGCCCGCCCCGACCCCTTGGGCACTTCGCGGAAGCGACCACCTTTCGCTCGTCCGATCGCTCCAGGGATCCGGTGAACCGCCGACCTCGCCCACCTCGCCCGCTGTGTGATCCGCCCGCCGGTGGCCATGGACCGCGTCCTTGCGGCCCCCGACGGGAAGGTCCTCCTCGCGAGGTCCGAAGGCCGCGACTCGCGGACGGCGCGGTCGTCCCTGAGCCCCCGGAGTGGGTTCGCCGTCTCACCGGGCAGATCCCGGATCCCGCGACTCGCGCGGTGCGCTACCATGGGGCCCGCGCGAGCCGGGCGGCACCGGATCCGGAGGGCCTGGTAGCGGTCGCCCGCGAAGTCGAGCACGGCGTCCACGAGGTGGGCGAGGGCCATGGGGCCCGCCACGTCGGAACCCCCGTCCTGCGCGCCTTGCGGGCCTCGCGAGTGCTGCCTGTCGCCGGAGCAGAGAGTGGCCATGGAGTGGGTTGGGGGCGGGAAGTCACCGACCGGTCCCCACCGCGGTCTCCTCGCGTCCGGCCTCCGCCGGACCCCCATCCACAGGGAAGATCATGCGGAGGGGTGGATCGAACAGGGATCGACATCGCCAGCGCTTCATGTCGGATCGCCGCGCGGCGGTTGGTGGGGGCCTCCAGGTCACCCCTTGATGCGGTATACCTCACTCAGGTATAATCTTCCCGTGGCGATCCAGAACTTCGCCAGACCGGCCGTTGAGGTGTTCTTCCGCGATGGACGGGTCCCCCGACGGGCCGGTTGGGCGAACGTGTCGAGGATCGTCGCGAGAAAGCTCGACATGCTCGACTACGCGGAACGGCTGACGGACCTGGCCTCGCCGCCGGGAAACCGGCTCGAGGCGCTCCGGGGGGAGCTTCGGGGCCTCTGCAGCATCCGCGTCAACGACCAGTGGCGGATCGTCTTCCGCTGGACACCCTCCGGACCGGCCTCGGTGGATGTCCGCGACTACCATTGAGAGGACCGGGACCATGACCCCGCGCAACCGACCACCGACCACCCCGGGGGAGATCCTCCGCCACGAGTTCCTGGTCCCCCTGCGCATGACGCAGAAGGGCCTCGCGGACCACATCGGCTGCGATGTGAAGGTCGTCAACCGCATCGTCAACGGCCGTTCGGCCGTGACCGCGGAGATGGCCCTCAAGCTCGGTGCCGCGTTCGGGACCTCGCCGGAGTTCTGGCTGAATGCGCAGAAGGCCTGTGACCTCCACCGCGCGGCCTTGACCTCCGGCCCCCTCCCCGAGTCACTTCTGCACGCAGGCTGAAGGGCCGGCCGCAGCCTCCTCACAGACCGCCCGCCGGTGTGGTGTGTAGGGAGAGTACTCCCGGCCTGACGGAGGCCTGAAGGGGGCGGCGGCGGCGGGGGAGGTGTCGCCGCGGCGGTACGCCTCCTGGCTGCGGATCCTCGCCTCGCTCACGGAGGGCGGCGGGGACTGAGTCTCGCGAGGGCGGCGGCGAGGTCGGCCACGGGGACGGTCTCGATGCCCGGGGCGGTCTCCGTGCCCGGCGGGGCGAGCGCCCGGCGGTAGCCGAGGCGGGCGGCCTCGGCGAGGCGGATCCGGGCGCGGGGGACCGGCCGCACCTCGCCGCGCAGCCCGATCTCGCCGAAGGCCACGGTGTCCGCGGGGGGGCCCGCGCCGGAGAGGACGGAGGCCACGGCGAGGGCGGTAGCGAGGTCGGCGCCGGGCTCCTCCACCGCCACGCCGCCGGCGACGCTGAGGAAGACGTCGTGCTTCCCGAGGGGGAGGTCCGCCCACCGCTCGAGGGCCGCGAGGAGGATCTCGGCGCGGCGCGGGTCGAGGCCGGCGACGCGCCGGCGGAGCGGGGGCTGGGGGGTCGGCACGCACAGCGCCTGGACCTCCACGAGGAGCACGCGGGTGCCCACGAGGGCGGGCACGACGGCGCAGCCCGGGGCGCCGGCGCCGTCCCGGTCGGGCCGGGCGGCGGGGCCGTCGGCGGCCTCGGCGAGGCCGTCCGGGCGCATCGTGAAGAGCCCCGTCTCCTCGGCGGAGCCGAAGCGGTTCTTGCGGGCGCGGAGGATGCGGAGGGCCTGGTAGCGGTCGCCCGCGAAGTCGAGCACGGCGTCCACGAGGTGGGCGAGGGCCATGGGGCCCGCCACGTCGCCGCCTTTCGTCACGTGGCCCACGAGGACGGCGGCGGTGCCGGTGCGCTTGGCGAAGCGGGTGACCTCCTCGGCGCACTCCCTGAGGGTGGAGGGGGCGCCGCCGGCGCGCAGCGTCTGGATGGAATCGACGGCGAGGAGGGCGGGGCGGAGGCGCTCGGCGTGGGCGAGGACCTCGCCGACCTCGGTCTCCGCGAGGAGGAGGATGCGGGGGCTGGCGACCCCGAGGCGGCGGGCGCGGAGGGCGGCCTGCGCCGGGGACTCCTCGCCCGAAACGTAGAGGGTCGTGCGTCCGGCCCGGGCCAGGCCGGCGGCGGCGAGGAGGAGCAGCGTGGACTTGCCGACGCCGGGGTCGCCGGCGAGCAGCGTGACCGAGCCCGCCACGAAACCGCCGCCGAGGACGCGGTCGAGCTCGCCGATGCCGGTGGGGAGGCGCAGGGCGGCGTCCCCGGCGACCTCCGGCAGGGGCACGGGCCCGGGCCCCGAAGGCCCCGGCGAGGCGGCCGCGCCGCGGACCTCCTCGACGGTGGACCACTCGCCGCACCGCTCGCACCGCCCCTGCCAGCGGAGGTGCTCCGCTCCGCACGCCCCGCACCGGTACCCCGTCCGCTCCCTTGGCCCCTTCATGCCGCTGCCTCCGCGATCGCCGCCGGAAGGGAGTCGCACGAACCCGCCCCCGGGCTCGGCCAACCCGCGGCCGGTGGCCGAGGATCCGCTGGCGGGCCTTCCGAGGCGGGTCCCCGGATCCGCGCGTGTGGCACGATGCCCGTCGATGGACCTGCACGTGGAACTCGCACGGCTCGTGGAAGCGCTGGCGCGCGAGAGGATCGAGTACGCCCGCTGCACCGCGACTCCTGGGAATCCCCGCAGACCGCGCGGAACCGGGCCGGAGTTGGCGCCGCAGGCGCCCGCCGCCGGAGGCGGCGAGGAGGGGGAGCCGGGGCGCGGAGCGCACCGGCGACGCGGGGGCGGATCTGCCGCCCCCGCCGAAAGTGGGCAGCGCGGGACGCGCCCGTCACCCGGCCCTGTGCGGTTGCGGGCGCGACCCGCGCTGCGGCGGACTCGCCGTGGCGGTTCACGGATTCCCGCGGTCCACGAAGGGCATCGAACTTCTCGTCCTCCCGGCGGACGTCGATCGGGTCGTGCTTGCCGTCGCCTCGCCCGGCTTCACGGTCGATGCCGGGGAGCTACCGTTCGACTCGCACGGACCCCATGCGCGGCGCGTCCGCCGGGTCAGCAAGGCGGATGGCCGGGAGGTCCTGACACTCGACCTGGTCATCCTCCCGTCGTGGCTCGCGGACGTCTGGGAGACCCGCGAGGCCGTCGAGTGGGAGGGGCGCGAGATCGCCGTCGTCTCCCGCGAGGGCCTGCTGGCGATGAAGCGCGCGGCGGGGAGACCGCAGGACTTCGCCGACAACGCGCGGCTCATGGGGGAGGCCGATGAAGAAGCCTGATCGCCCGCCGCCGAAGGTGGACATGTCGCCGGCCGCGATCGACCGCCGGCTCCGGACCGTCTCGGAGCTGCGGCGCCTCTGCCTCTCGCTGGCGCGCGCCCGCCGGCTCGGCCCCCTCCGCCGCCGCCCATCCTGACGGCTGGCGAGGAGGCGTCTGCCGGGGGGGCCGGACCCGGTGCGCGGCCATACCGCCACCCGGGCGGCGGACCCGCTCGGACGGTGTTCAGCGGTCCGAGGCGGCGGGGCGGAAACCCAGTTTCGTCGAGTGCTCCGCGGGGTCGGCGTCCGTCCGGCTGGCGCAGCGGCACTCGCTCTCGCCGTCCGCCCAGCTCCCGCCGCGCACGACTCCCCGCCCCGGTCCGGGCGCCATCCAGGCACTGCCGTCCGCCGGTGCGCCGCGGTAATCCTCGTGCCAGTCGTCCGCGCACCACTCCCACACGTTCCCGTGCAGGTCGGAGAACCCCCAGCCGTTCGGATGCCGCAGGCTCACCTGGGGCACCGCGGCCTCCCGGGAGTTCCGGAAGAAGGACGCATGCCCGGGAAGCAGTGCCTGGTCGTCGCCGAAGGCGTACTCGGTCGCGGACCCCGCGCGGCAGGCGTACTCCCACTCCGCCTCGCTCGGGAGGCGGACGTCAAGCCCGCTCCGCTTCGAGAGCCAGTCGCAATACGCGAGCGCCTCCGCGCGGGTCACGTGGACGACGGGATCCGCGTCCCGCGGCCAGGTCCGCTTCCGGCCGGGGGCGAAGCGTTCGAACTGCGCGTTGGTGAGCTCGGTGACCGCCAGCCAGAACGGGCGTCGGATCTCGACCCAGTGCACCGGTACCTCGTGGTCCACCCGCCGCGGCGCGGTGTGCGGCCAGCCGCCCAGAGTCACCCTGGTGGGTCCACGCGGGGGAGGGAGAACGGCTTCCTTCAGCTCCCGCAGAGGGTCCCCGTCCCTGACCGCGAAGGTCGAGCCCATGCGGTAACACCCGGTCCCGACCTCGATGAACTCGACGCCCTCCGCCGTGATCCTCCGCCCCGTGGGCCCGGCGGGCGGCGGCAGCGTGAAGCCGTGCCGGAGCACCAACCCCGGTGGCGGCAGGTCCAGTTCCGTCCACACCGCGAGCCCGGCGGCGCCGAGGGCCGCGAGGACGACGAGGAGGAGCACGAACCGGAGCACGGGCTCAGGATACCAGCGGACGCCGGACCAAGGAAGGCGCGGGCGGCCGGGCGGGGCGCGGTAGGATGGGGCGAAACCCAGGGAGACCAGCCATGCGCAGAACGACCGTATACGTGCTCGTCCTCGTCCTCCTCGCCGGGCCGTTCATGGCCTGCAAGTCCAGCAACGAAGGCTCCTGGTGGGGGGCCGGCGGCGGAGCGGTGGCGGGGGCCCTCATCGGCGGCATCATCGGCAACCAGAGCGACAACAAGTGGGCCGGCGCGGCCATCGGCGCGGGCATCGGCGCCCTCGCCGGCTACATCGTCGGCACCGAGCTCGGCCATTCCGACGAGGACGCCGACAAGGGCAGCACCCAGTACCAGCAGGCGCGGGACCTCTTCGACCGCGGGAACCGCGAGTCGGACCCGCAGCGGGCGATCGACCTCTACCAGCAGGCCATCGAGGTCGATCCCCGCTTCCCCGAGCCCTACAACAACATGGGGCTCCGCTACGTCCAGCTCGGCAAGCGGGAGATGGCGCGCGGCGCCTTCGAGAAGGCGCTGCAGGTCGATCCGCAGTTCCAGCCGGCGCGGGACAACCTCACCCGCCTGAACTCCGGCTCGCTGTAACCCGCTCCTCGGCATCGGCAGGAACACACGTGAACCGCATGGCCACTCTACTCGGCCGGCTCCCGCTCGTCCTGCTCGTCGCGCTCCTCGTCCTCCCCGGCTCCGGCTGCGCCGTCCCGGACGGCGGGTACGAGGGCGACGGCGGCGGGTACTCCGATACCCGCGAGGACTCCGCCTGCGGCTCCTGCGAGGGCTCGGGTTGCTGCAACACCTGCAACGGCACCGGCCGGTTCCTCGGCTTCGGGGACACCGGCTGCAGCACCTGCAGCGCAACGGGTGTCTGCATCAACTGCGGCGGCCGCGGGCGGTAGCCGCCCGCGGGCGCGGGCTCCCGCCGCAGTCCCGGCCTACCCGCCCGGACGGCGGGCCTTGGCCGCCGCCGGCGTCCGGCCGAGGAGGGCGAGCGCCTCCCCGGCTAGGTACAGGGACCCCGTGACCACGATGAGGTCGCGGGGGCCCGCGATCCTCCGCGCCGCCGCCAGCGCCGCCGGGAGGTCGGGGAACGCCCGCGCGCCGGGCCACTCCGCCGCCAGCGCCGCGGGGTCCGCCGCCCGCGGGTGGACCGCCGGACGCGTGAAGAGGACGGTCAGCGGCTTTCCGAGCCGCGCCAGCGCCGCCACCGTCCCCGGCACCGCCTTGTCCGTGCCGCCGCCCGCCACCGCGACGACCCGCCGACACGGCAGCGCCTCCGCGATGGCGCGCGCCAGCGACCGCGCGGAATCGGGGTTGTGGGCGCCGTCCACGACGAGGAACGGCCTCTCGCCGGCCACCTCGACCCGGCCCGGCATGTGGAGGCGGGAGAGCGCCTTTGCCATCGCCTCGGGGGCCACCGGCAGGCGGCGGCGCACCGGCGGCGAGAGCAGCACCGCCGCCGCGAGGCCCGCGTCGCGGGCGAGGTCGCGCGACAGTACGGCGGGGCGGGCGGCGAACGTCGTCCCGTCCGCGAACCGCACGGCGACCGGCGTCGCGGACCGCCCCGCCCGGTACGCGGGCCGCCCCGGGCGCACCGTGAAGTCGCGGCCGGCGACGAGGACCGGCGCGCCCCGCCGCGCCGCCTCCGCGAGGACCACCCGCCCCGCCGCCGTGCCCGGCGGCACGCCGGACACGAGGAGCACCCCGCGCTTCGCCACCCCCGCCTTCTCGGCCGCGATGAGGGCCTTCGTCTTCCCGAGCACCGCCGTGTGGTCGAGCCCCACGTGGGTCACAACCGACGCCAGCGGCCGCGGCGCGCTCGTGGCGTCGAGGCGGCCCCCCATGCCGACCTCGAGCACCACCGCTTCCGCGCCGGCCTCGCGGTAGAAGAGCAGCGCGAGCACGGTCATCAGCTCGAAGAACGTCGGGGCGCGCGGCGTTCCGAGCAGCGGGCGGACGAGCGGCGCGAGGACCCGCATGCCGGCGACGAAGGCCTCCTCGGAGATCCACTCCCCGTCGAGCGCGATCCGCTCGCGGAAGTGGAAGAGGTGCGGCGAGGTGAACAGCCCCGTGCGGTACCCGCCCGCCGTGAGCATCCGCGCGAGGGCGGTCGAGGTCGTGCCCTTCCCCTTGGTGCCCGCCACCTGGAGGATGGGGTACGCCCGCTCCGGGTGGCCGAGGGCCGCGAGCAGCGCCCGTGTCCGCGGCAGGTTCATGGCCCGCGCGCTGTAGGGCGGGCGCACCATCGTCTCGTAGTTCGTGAGGTCCTTCAGCGCGGCGAAGGCCTCGTCGTAAGTCCGCATAGGACCGAGCCTACCACCGACCCCGGCCGCCCGGTCACTTTGACGCCCCGCCGGGGGGTGCTACGATGACACCGTTCTCCGACCGTCCGGCCGGGGCCTCGCCCTGCCCTTGGGAAAAACCCGATGATCAACCCCTTCCGGAACCAGCAGAAACTCCCGCAGCCCCTCATCTCGGCCCGGGACAAGGCGCGCATGTGGGTCATGTGCGCCCTGTTCGTGATGGTCCTCGGCACCTTCCTGTGGATGCGCAGCAACGTCGTCAGCCCCGAGGCGGCCCGGGAGGCCCGCGAGCGCGCCCGCGGCGGGCAGGTGGGGCAGGTGGATGTCGCCCCGCAGATGGACGCCCAGGGCCGGCCCATCTTCAAGTACACCACCGAGACGCCCGAGGAGCGCCGCGACCTCGTCCGCGACGAGATGCTGCAGCGCCTGACGGACCTCGTCCGCACCGGGCGCCTCCTCGACTCCTCGGCGGAGGACGACCCCGCGGTCATCTCCTACCTGCTCGACGTCGCCTTCGCCGACTACCGGGTCCTCGCCGTGCCGCCGGCGTTCCACGAACGCCTCGACCCGGCGAAGGTGCTGTTCGAGCCCGGTCCGCACCGCGGGAGGTTCGCCTCCGCCTTCGGCCGCGTCCTCACCGTGGAGGAGCCGCGCGACTTCACGCGCGAGGTCAACGGACAGCAGAAGACCGACCGTCTGTACGCCGCGACCTTCGAATCCGACGACGGAGCCCTGTACCGGGTGTTCGGCCCGCACCCGGTGGGGTTCGAGCCCGGCCAGTGGATGCAGGTCTACGGCGTCTTCTACCGGACGGGGAAGGTGGAGCGGCAGGGCGTCCCCCAGGACGTCCTCTTCCTGGTCCTGCCGCGCGCCCCCCAGAAGGCCTACGAGCCGGTGACGGTGGAGAAGATCGATCCGGCGTGGGCCGCCGAGGTCCGCGAGCGGAACTTCGAGGAGGCCAACGGGGTCGACGAGCGGCCGTTCTGGCTGACGCTGAACTACGTGAAGAACCTCGGGATCGAGGGCTATGAGGCCCTGAAGGCGGAGCCGGGGTTCGCGATCCGCGACTTCGGCGCCCTGGCCCGCGATCTCGTCCGGACCCCGCAGGAGCACCGCTTCTCCTTCGTATCCGCGACAGGCCGGATCATCGATTCGGTCGTCGATTACCCGGAGAGCGACAATCCGGGCAAGATCGACCGCCTCTGGTTCGCCGTGCTCCTGCAGCCCCAGGACTACCTCGTCCGCATCGTCTCGGTGAGGCCGTGGAGCGAGTGGGGCGTGCACCCCGAGGGCGAGTACGTCCGCCTCGAGGGCATCTTCTACAAGGCCTGGCAGTACGTGCCGCGGCGCGGCGGGGACGCCCTCATGATCCCGCTGCTCGTCGTCACCGGCGCCTACGTCGAGGGCCGCCAGTCGAGTGCCGGGCTCAACGCCCTCGGCGCCATCGTGGCTGTCCTGGGCATCGCCCTCATCGTCCTGTTCATCGTCGTGTCGCTGCGCAACCGCAGCGGCCTTCTGGACTACCGGGAGCGGATCCGCCGGCAGCGCGAGGAGCGGTCCAAGGCGCGCGCCGGGGCGGCGCAGGCCGCCGCGGAGGGGAGCGGCCCGGCGCCGCCGACCGACCCCGCGCCGCCGTCGGACGCGCCTCCGCCGGCCGCGCCGCCTCCGGAAAAGTGATCATGGACCCCGCCCCCCGCGTCGTGCGCGTGACGGCGGCGGCCCGGACCTACGAGGCGCGGGTCGGAGCCGGGCTGCTGGCCGCCGCGGGGGCGCGGCTGGGGGCCCACGCGACCCCCGGGCCGACCCTCGTCGTCACCGACGCCAACGTCGGGCCGCTGTACCTGCCCGCGGTGCGGCAGACCCTCGCCGCGGCGGGGTTCGCGCCGCGCCCGCTCGTCCTGCCCGCGGGCGAGAACCTGAAGAGCCCGGCGGGGCTTTCGCTCGTCTATGCGGCCCTGGCGGGGATGGAGGCCGACCGCGGGACCCCGGTCGTGGCGCTGGGCGGCGGCGTCGTCGGCGACCTCGCCGGCTACGCGGCGGCCACGTACCTGCGCGGGGTGCCCTGGCTCGCGCTGCCCACGAGCCTCCTCGCCCAGGTGGACGCCTCGGTGGGGGGGAAGACGGGGATCGACCTGCCCGAGGGGAAGAACCTCGTGGGGGCGTTCCATCCGCCGGTGGAGGTGCTGGCCGACGTGGCGACGCTGCGCACGCTGCCCGTGCGGGAGCACCGCGCCGGGCTTGCCGAGGTGGTGAAGACGGCGCTGGCGCTCCGGCCGGACCTCCTCGCGGACCTCGTGGCCGCGCCGGCGCGCTTCGCGGACGCCGCCGACCTCGCGGCGGCGGAGCGGGCCGTGTCGGCGTGCGTCGCCGCGAAGGCGGAGGTCGTCTCCGCCGACGAGCGGGAGGGCGGCCGCCGCCGGATCCTCAACCTCGGGCACACCGCGGGCCACGCGATCGAGGCCGCCGCCGGTTTCGGCCCGGTCCTCCACGGGGAGGCGGTGTCGGTGGGGCTGGCGGTGGCGCTCGCGGTGTCCGTCCGGCGGGGCCTGCTCCCCGCGGCGGAGGCCGGCCGGGTGATCGACCTCCTGCGAGCCCTCGGGCTCCCCGCGCGACTGGCGGACCTGCCCGCCGTCGTGGCTCCCGCCGCGCTCCGGCCGTTCCTGCGACGCGACAAGAAGCGCCGGGGCGGGCGCCTCGTGCTCGTCCTCCTGCGGGCGCCCGGAGATCCGGTGATCGCCGACGACGCGACCGAGGAGGAGGTCCTCGCGGCGCTGGCCTGAGAGGCGCCCGCGCAGGCTGGCGCGGCGGGCGGGCGAGGGCGGGGACGCTCCGCGCTTTCCCGTCACCGCCGGGCGGCGGCGCGCGTCTCCCCTGGGGATGGAGATCGATCCGGCCCTCGTCCGGCTGCACCTCGCGCCGGGGCTGACGCCGCGGGGCATCGCGGTCCTCCTCGCCCGGTACGGCGCCGCCGCCGCCGTCCTCGCCGCGCCGCCGGGGGAGGTGGCGGCCCTGCCGGGTGCGGGGCCCGCGGCGGCGGCCGCCCTGCAGGAGGCGCCGCCGGAGCGGGAGGCCCGCGCGCACCTCCGCCGGGTCGAGCGGGCGGGGCTCTCCGTCGTCGCGCTCGGGGCCCCGGAGTACCCGCCGCGTCTCGCGGAGATCCACGACCCGCCGCTGCTGCTCTACGTCCGGGGCGTGCCGGGCCCCGAGGACGAGGCCGTGGCCGTCGTGGGGGCGCGGCGCGCCAGCGTCTATGGCCGGGCGGTGGCGGAGCGCCTGGGCGGGGGCCTCGCGCGGGCCGGTGTCACCGTGGTCTCCGGGCTCGCCCGGGGAGCGGACGCCGCCGCCCACCGGGGAGCCCTCTCCGCGGGCGGCCGGACGGTGGCCGTCCTCGGCTGCGGGCTCGATCGGGTCTACCCCCCCGAGCACGAGGCGCTGGCGCGGGAGGTCGCGGGCTCCGGGGCCCTCCTCTCCGAGTTTCCGCCCGGGGTGCCGCCGCTGGCGCACCACTTCCCCATGCGGAACCGGATCATCGCCGGCCTGTCCCGGGCCGTCGTCGTCGTCGAGAGCCGCCTGCGGTCCGGGTCCCTCATCACCGCCAACCTCGCCGGGGAGGCCGGGAAGCCCGTCTTCGCGGTGCCGGGCAGCGTGGACTCCGAACTGTCCCGCGGACCGCACGCCCTCATCCGCGACGGGGCGGCGCTGGTGGAGGGGCCCGACCAGCTGCTCGTGGACCTCGGCTACCGCCCGCTGGAGTCGCTGTCCGCGGCGCCGCCGCCGGAGGACCCGCTCCAGCGGCGCATCCTCGAGGCGCTGCCGGAGACCGAGGCCGTGGGCCTCGAGGCGCTGCTGCGCGGGCTCTCGGTCCCGGCGCCTCCCGTGCTGGCGGCGCTCCTCGGCCTGGAACTCGGGGGGTTCATCCGCTCCCTGCCGGGACGGCGCTACGCCCGCGCCCCGCCCGGCGCCGGGCGAGGTTGACCTGCGGGGGCGCCACAGGCCGCCTTCCGGCACGGGAGACCGAGCCTGCCTCGGCGGTTGGCGCGGGGGGGCCCCGGGCGGACCTAGTAGAAGATGGGGACGAGGTAGAGGACGATCTGCACCGCGACGCAGAACACGACGCTCAGGATCGTGATCTTCACGAACGAGCGCCGGCTCTCCCGGAAGATGGCGGGGAGGGTCTCGCCTCGCGTCCCGCCGAGCGTCAGCGCGACGAGGAGGAGGGCCGGCAGGGCGAAGAGGAGCTCCTTCACGCCGCCACCTCCGGCGCGGGGGCCTCGCGGCGCTTCATGGCGATGTCCCAGGCGTTCGTCAGCACGAGGACGTTGAGGAGCGCGGCGATCGTGGTGTAGAGCATCCCGATCTCCGCCGTGGCGACCCCGAGGTGGACGGGCACCCGGGTCGGCAGGAGGTCGCGCGTGAGGAGCGTGGCCGCCATCGTCTCCGCGCCGTTCAGCGCGTGGGCGATGAAGTAGTACAGGTGGCGCTCCGGCGACACGTTGGTGAAGTCCGCGAGGGCCATCCCGCCGACGTAGCCCGCGGTGATCACCAGGAAGAAGAACGCCGCCTGCGTCCGGCGCCCGAGCACGAAGTGGCCGGCCCCCGGCACGAACCAGCCAAGGAGCAGCACGAGGGCGGTGTGGGGCGGGCGGGACATGCGGGAATTATGGCCGGGGGGCCTCCGGGCGGCAGTATTTTCGCTTGCCCATGTTCCACACGCACCGGATCCGCGTCCGTTACGGAGAGACGGACCAGATGGGCGTCGTCCACCACTCGGTCTACGCGCTGTACTTCGAGGAGGCGAGGACGAGCCTGATGCGGGAGATCGGCGCCTGCTACGCCGACCTGGAGCGGGAGGGGTTCCTGCTGCCGCTCACCGGCATGGGCCTGCGGTTCTTCCGGGGCCCGCGCTACGACGACGTCCTCGCCATCCGATGCCGCATCTCCGAGTTCAGTCGCGTGCGGGTCCGGATCGACTACCGTGTCTACCGCGACGGTGACATGACGCTGCTCTCCGAGGGGTACACGGAGCACGGGAGCGTGGGGAGAGACTTCAGGCCCCGGCGCCTGCCGGAGGACGTGGCCGCGAAGTTCGCCGCCGCCCTCGCCGCCGGTCCGTGGGAATAGGCGCGCCGCCCGCGCCGTCAGACACTTTTCCGCATCGCGTTCCGGGAGGTGGGCCGTGAAGACGCTGTCCGTGTGCCTCGCGCTCCTCGTGCTCGCCGGCGCCGCCTGCCAGGCGCCGCCCCCCACGCCCGTGGAACCGGGGCCCGGCACCGAGCCCGGCGCCGGCGGAGAGGCCCCCGAGCCGGCGCCGGTGCCCCCGCCGCTCTCCCCGGAGGACCGGGCGAACCTCATGGCGGATCCGGAGCGGGCCAAGACCTACTTCGACCTCGACCAGTACACGCTGCGGTACATGGAGGCCCGCGACCGGGGCGACGCCTCCGCGGCGAAGAGCATCCGCGACACGGTGCTCCGGCCCCTCGTGGACCGGAACGTCTCCGACCTGATGCGCTCCGCGGCCGACGCGGGCAACCCCGCCTTCCGGCGGATCGCGGTCCGGGCGCTGGGCTTCGGAACGGACCGCGGGGTCATCGTGCCGGCCCTCGTCCCCCTCCTCGCCGAGAAGGACGCGACGCTCGTGGGGAACGCGCTCGTCAGCGTGTACCTCCTCGAGGTGCCGGAGACTCCGGTGGGCCCGCTCGTGGGGCTCCTGAACCACCAGGACGCCGATGTCCGCAACAACGCGGCCCTCGCGCTCGGCCGCGTCCTCCGCGCCCGGACCCGCGCCGGCCTGCCGCCCACGGACGACGTCCGCGCCGCCTCGGGCCGCCTCGTCTACCTCGTGTCGAACCCCACCGAGGACGAGTTCGTGCGGGCCCACGCCGCCGCGGCGCTGGGCGCCGTCGGCGACCCCGCGGCGGTGGACGTCCTCGTGAACGTGCTCCGCGACGGGAGCAGCGCCGTCCGCACCCGCGCCGCCGAGGGCCTCGGCTACCTCGGACGGCCGGAGGCCGTGCCGTCCCTCATCGACGCGCTCGAGGCCGGCCGCCCGGCGGCGGAGCTGCGCGTCGTCTGCGCGGCCCTCGAGGCCATCGCGAAGCGGAGCGGCTGGCCCTGCGACGCCGCCGCCCTCGGCACGGACGCCGCGAACTGGCGCGCCTGGCACGAAGCCGTCTCCCGGTAGCCGGCCGGCCCCCGGTCAGGACGACGGGAACAGGCGGAGCAGGGCGGAGCGGAAGGCGGCGTAGTCCGTGGTCAGGTGGCCGTAGCGCTCCGGCCGGCCTTCGAGGCCCGCGAGGCTCGGCGGGAGCGGCGGGTCGAAGCCGAGAAGCGCGCGGATCTCCTCCGGGAACTTCGCCGGGTGCGCCGTCTCCACGGAGACCGCCGGCCGGTCGGCGGGAGCCCCCTCGGCAGCGAGGAACCGCGCCAGCCCGGCGAAGCCCACGGCGCCGTGGGGCTCGAGCAGCGTGCGATGCGCCCGCCACGCCTCCCGGATCGTCGCGCGCGTCTCGTCGTCGGACACGGCGACGGCGAAGAAGTCGCGGCGGAGGCGGTCCATGTCGGGCGGTTCCCGGAGCGCGCCCGTCTCGTCCATCCAGCCGCCGTAGGCGTCCACGAGGCGGGCGAGGTTCGACGGGTGGCCCACGTTCATGGCATTGGAGATGCACACGCGGGAGGGGACGATCTTCTCGTAGCGGCCGGTCTCGAAGAACCTCGGCACCTCGTCGTTGGCGTTGGTGGCGATGACGATGCGGGAGATCGGAACGCCCATCCGCCGCGCCAGCACGGCGCCCATCATGTCGCCGAAGTTCCCCGACGGCACCGAGAACACGATCGGCTCGCGGGCGCGGGCGTCGGCGAGACGCGCGTAGGCGTAGACGTAGTACACGGACTGCGGGAGCAGGCGCCCGATGTTGATGGAGTTGGCGCTGGAGAGCCGGATCCCGGCGAGGTCCGGGTCGGTGAACGCGCGCTTGACCATCGCCTGGCAGTCGTCGAACTTCCCGTCCACGGCGAACGTCGTGACGTTGCCGCCGAGCGTCGTCATCTGCCGGCGCTGGCGGTCGGAGACCTCGGCGACGGGGAACAGCACGACGCTGTGGACGCGGGGGACCCCGTGGTAGGCGTGGGCCACGGCGCTGCCCGTGTCGCCGGAGGTTGCCGTGAGGATGACGAGGTCGCCGGCGAGGTCCGCCAGGAAGGCGCTCGTCAGGCGGGCCATCATGCGCGCCGCGAAGTCCTTGAAGGAGGCCGTGGGCCCGCGGTCGAGGCGCATCAGGAACCGCCGGCCCTCGACCCGTTCGAGCGGGACGTCGTAGTCGTAGGCGTCCGCGCACAGGGACCGCAGCCGGTCGTCGGCGAGGGCGCCGACGGTGAACCTCCGCAGCACGGCGAACGCCACCTCGGGATAGGGTGCCGCGCCAAGGGCCGCCAGCTCCTCCGCGGAGAGCGGCGGGACGGCGGAGGGCATGAACAGCCCCTTGTCCGCCGCCTGCCCCGTCAGCAGGGCCGTCCGCAGGTCCACGCGCGGCACCGTGCGGTTCGTGCTGTAGTAGAGGATCGGCTCCGTCGGCATGATCGGCGGCCCTCGCAGGATGGCGCCCCTCGTCGGGCTCGGGTATCTTACCCGGTGGTCGCCCGCACGCTTCCCGCAACCGGAGGTCGCTCATGAGCGCCGAAGACGTCCACATCACCCCGGGGATGCAGCGCTACATCGACCGCAACAACGAGTATCTCGCACGCCGTGCGACCTACATCCGCGACGTCGTGAAGAAGTGGCGGTTCGACACGATCGCCGTGCACGGACTCTACTCCGTGCAGGACGCGATCGAGGACTACCAGGGCGCGATCATCGAGCCGATCTTCATGTCTTCTTCCCAGGCCTATCGCGACTCCGACGAGATGGCCGCGGCGCTCGCCTACCTGATCCCGACGTGGTGCTACTCGCGCATCGCCAACCCCTCGACCTACTACTACGAGTGGACCCTCGCGCTCCTCGAGGGCTACGGCTTTCCCGGCGAGACGTCCTGCTGCTCCACCTCGTCGGGCATGGCGGCGATCATGACGGCGGTGCAGCCGTTCCTCATGCACACCCGCCACAACACCTATGAACCGCGGAACTTCGTCGCCACCGCGCAGTGCTACGGGGGGACGTTCCAGCAGTTCAACGTCCGCCTCCAGCAGGAGCGCGACATCGAGTGCCGCTGGGTCGAGAACCCGGTGGACGTCGACGAGTGGGCGAAGCGGATCGACGGCAATACGCGGTTCCTGTACGGGGAGCTGCCGAGCAACCCGCAGCAGGGCTTCTTCGACATCGCGGCGGTGGCCGACCTCGCCCACTCCCACAACCTGCCGCTCATCGTGGACAGCACCGTGGCGACGCCCGCCCTGCTCCGCCCCATCTGCCACGGGGCGGACATCGTCGTGCAGTCGGCCACGAAGTCCCTGACGACGAGCGGTTTCGGCGTCTGCGGCGCGGTCATCGCCCGCAAGGGCCTCGTGACGAACATCCCCAACGACGCGCTGCGGGACGACTTCTCGCTCTACATCAAGTACCTGCCGAACCGCGACTACGGCCCGAACCTGCACCCGATGCAGGCGGTGATGACGCTGAACGACATGCGCACGCTGCGGTCGAAGATGGACCTCATGAGCCGCAGCACGATGAAGGTGGCGCAGTTCCTCGCGCGGCACCCCCAGGTGGAGCGCGTGGAGTACCTCGGCCTCCCCGAGCACCCGCTGCACGCCCTGGCGAGCCGGTACATGTGGCTCGTGGACGCCGAGCACGACGAGCAGTACGGCAAGCCGGTGAACCGCTACGGCCACCTCATGTCGTTCTGCGTGAAGGGCGGTCCGGAGAAGACGCGGAAGGTCTTCGACGGACTCTCGCGCATCTGGCGGGCGACGGACCTCGGCCGGATCAAGAGCGTCGCGACGATCCCGGCGATCTCCACCCACCAGCAGCAGGGCGAGGAGGGCCGCCGCCTGGCCCACATCCCGGCGAACCTCATCCGCCTGTGCGTGGGCGCCGAGCACCCCGACGACATCATCGCCGACCTCGACCAGGCCCTCGCCGCGGCGAAGAAGCGGAAGTAGCCGCGGGGCGGAGCGACGGTCGGCCGGGCCGCGGGGGCGGGGCTACTTCGGTGCGGCGAACGTGCCGACGAGTTCCGCCTTCGCGAGGACGTGGCCTTCCATCGCCTTCAGCAGCGCGGCCTTCGTCGCGCCGGCGGGGAGGCCCGTGGGGGCGTCGAGGGCGAAGAGGCGGAAGTGGTAGTGGTGCGTCCCGGAGGGCGGCAGCGGGCCGCGCCAGCCGTCCGTCTTCCCCTCCGGCCAGGAGTTCTTCCCCTCGAGCGCCCCCGCCGCGGCGGCGTCGAAGCCCTCGGGCAGTTTCGCCGTGTCGGACGGGATCCGGTAGAGCACCCAGTGGACCCACGGCTCGGGGCCGGGAGCGTCCGGGTCGTCGCAGATGAGCGCGAGTTCAGCGGTTCCCGCGGGCACGTTCTTCAGCGCGAGCGGGGGCGACAGGTCCTCCCCGTGGCCGCTGTGCTTCGCGGGGATCGGACCGTTGGCCTTGAACGCCGGGCTCTCGAGCGCGAAGCCGGCCACCGGGACGTTCGGCAGGACGAGGTGGTAGCCGGCGCGGCTCTCGAACGGCCCGGCGAGGTCGCCGGCCTTCAGCTTGAACAGGGCCTTGTCGAGGTCCGCCTCGTCGATGCCGAACCCGAGCAGCCGCTCGCGGCTGATGCCACCGCCCACCGGGGCGCTTTCCCGGTCGTCGGAGAAGGCCTGCGCCTCGTGGGGGAGGAAGACCTTCCCGCCCTTCGCCGCGGCCTTCTGGATCCGCTCCGCGATCGACTTCGCCGTCGTCTTCTTGCGCTCGAGGCCCTTCGCGGCGCCATCGGCGCCCGTCCACGCCACCATGACGTGGCGGTACGGCCCGGGGACGGCGGGGGGAGGGGTCTTGGGCAGGCGGGCCTCGTGGCCGAGGGTGCCCTTCGCGAACACGAAGTCGAGGGCGAGGTCCACGTAGGGCATCTCCGGCAGGTCGTTGTGCTCGGCCCCCTCGACGACCATGAGCGCCACGGCGCCCGCCTTCTGGGCCTCGAGGAGACTGCGGACCGACGCGGCGCCGCCGTAGTTCGGGTCGGCCGTCCCGAGGAACACGACGACGCGGGTGGCCTCGTGGCGGCCGTCGGGGACGCGGGGCGACGAGCAGGTCAGGATGCCGGCGTAGAGATCCGGCGCTTCGGGGTACGTGGCGAGGACCATGGTGCCGCCGGCGGAGAACCCGAAGAGGACCACCCGGGTCGGATCCACGGGGCGCGTCGCGAGCACGGATCGCGTCAGCGCGATGACCTTCGCCGTGTCCGGACCGCCCCACTGGAAGCCCTGTCCCTGGGGCGTGTCGATGGCGGCGCCCCCCTGCACGGAGAGGAACAGCCACTTGCGCTTCTCGGCGAGGTCCCTCTGGACCACGCCCTTCGGAGTCCCGCCGTGCCCGTGGAGCATGACCACGAGGCCGCCCTTCTCTCCGTCGGGGAGGCTCTTCGGCGTGTACAGGTAGCCGACCGCGCCGGCCGGGTCGGCGAGCTCGAGCCGGTCGAGGTCGCCGTCCTTCGTGACCGTGGGCTCCGCGGCCGGCGGCCTCGCCGGGCCGCCTCGCGCGAGGAGCGGGGCGGGGGCGAGGGCGAGGAGGGCGAGAACGAGGACGACGGCGCGCGCCATGGCCGGACCTCCGGGGGTTTCCGCCCATGATACCCCGGCGGGCCGGGCGCCCCGAGCCCGTCAAAGCCCGAGGCGCGACCCGGGACCGCCTCGGGCCGTCACCCGCGCAGGAACGTCTCCATCAGGGCGTGGCCGGGGGTGACCCAGTGGCCGCCGCGCTCCGCGGCGGGTTCGGTGAAGCGGCCCTTCTCCACGGCCGGCACGCCGGTGCCCGCGTAGGCGAACAGCGGGGGGATGTCCGAGTGGCCGCGGGTCTTCGTCAGCGTCGGGTGGTCCGCCGCGATGAGGATCCGCCAGCCGGGGAACGTCGCGAGCCGGTCGAGGAGCGGACCGACGATGGCGGTGTCGATGCGTTCGAGCGCCTTCACCTTCTCGTCCGCGCGGCCCATGTGCGCGGCCTCGTCGGCGGCCTCGACGTGCACGACGACGAGGTCATGCGAGTCGAGCGCCTCCACCGCCGCCTCGCCCTTGCCGGCGAAGTTCGTGTCGATGTAGCCGGTGGCGCCGGGCACCTCGATCACGTCCATGCCGAGGAGGCGGGCGAAGCCACGGAGGATGTCGACGCCGGTGATGAGCGCGCCGCGGGGGCCGAACCGCGAGGCGAAGGAGGGGAACGGCACCGGGCGCCCCTGGCCCCACAGCCAGATGTCGGTGACGGGGGCCTTGCCGCGCCCGGCGCGGGCGCGGTTCACGGGGTGGCCCGCGATGAGGGCGCGCGCCCGGTCCATGAGCGCGAGGACTCTCGCCGCGCCGTCGCCCGCGGGAGCGTGGTCGGCGACCTGCTGGTCGATGATGTCGTGGGGCGGGGCCGTCTTCACCCGGAGGTCCGCGGCGCCGGCCATGAGCATGAGGTTGCGGTAGGAGACCCCGGCGTAGAACTCGCAGCCCTCGCCGGCGAGGGCCCCGTTGAGCTCCGCGATGAGGGCGTCGGCTTCCGCCTGGGCGATGTGCCCCGCGGTGTTGTCCCGCATCAGGCCGTCCGCGATCGTCACGAAGTTGCAGCGGAAGATCATCTGGTCCGGCCGGACGGCGAGCCCCTTCGCCGCCGCCTCGATGGGCGCCCGCCCGGAGTAATAGACGTGCGGGTCGTACCCGAGGACGGTCAGCGTCCCCACGTCGGTGCCCGCCGTGAAGCCCGGCGGGATCGTCACGAGGCGGCCGAGGCGCCCGGTGGCGGCGACGCGGTCCATGTTCGGCAGGCGGGCCACCTCGAGCGGGGTCCGGCCCCCGAGTTCGGCGAGCGGCAGGTCCGCGGCGCCGTCCGGCAAGACGATGGCGTACTTCATGGGTTCGGGGCTCCTCCGGCGTGCTCCCGGTCCGACGCGGGGCGCATCGCACACCACGGTAGCACCCGGTCGGGCGGGGTGGAAAACACGGGCCCGTCCCGGTTCTCCCGCTACAGGGCGTCGACGATCGCGTTCAGCGTCGGGCTCGGGCGCATGGCGGCGGTGGCCTTCGCCGGGTCGGGAGAGTAGTACCCGCCCGTGTCCACCGGCGAACCCTGGGCCGCCAGCAGCTCCGCCACGATCTTCGCCTCGTTCGCGGCCAGCGCCTTCGACGCGGGGGCGATGCGGGCCCGGAGCCCTTCGTCCTTCGTCTGGGCGGCCAGCGCCTCGAACCAGTACGACGTGAGGTAGAAGGTGCTGCCGCGGTTGTCGATCTCCCTCACCTTGCGGGAGGGGTAGCGGGCGTTCTCGAGGTACTTCCCGACGGCGGCGTCGAGCGTCTCCGCGAGCAGCGCGGCCACCGGGATCCCGTCCCGCGCCGCGATGAGCTCGAAGGAGGGCACGAGGGCGCAGTACTCCCCGAGCGAGTCCCACCGCAGGTGGCCCTCGGCGAGGAACTGCTCGACGTGCTTCGGGGCCGAGCCGCCGGCGCCCGTCTCGAACAGGCCCCCGCCCTCGAGGAGAGGGACGATGGACAGCATCCTCGCGCTCGTGCCGAGCTCGAGGATCGGGAAGAGGTCCGTGAGGTAGTCGCGGAGCACGTTCCCGGTCACCGAGATCGTGTCCTCGCCGCGACGGCTGCGCGCCACGCTCCACTTCAGGGCGTCCACCGGCCGGAGGATCCGCAGATCGAGCCCCGCGGTGTCGTGCTCCGGCAGGTAGCGCTCCACCTTGCGGATGATCTCCCGGTCGTGTGCCCGCCGCTCGTCGAGCCAGAACACGGCGGGGGTGGCGGAGGCGCGCGCACGAGTGACCGCGAGTTTCACCCAGTCGCGGATGGCCACGTCCTTCGTCTGGCACATGCGGAAGACGTCGCCCGTCTGCACGGGCCGGGACAGGAGGACGCCGCCGGCCTCGTCCACCGCGCGGATCGCCCCCGGACCGGAAGCGATGAACGTCTTGTCGTGCGAGCCGTACTCCTCGGCCTTCTTCGCCATGAGCCCGACGTTCGAAACGGCGCCCATGGTGGCGGGGTCGAACTGCCCGTGCGCCTGGCAGTCCTCGATCATGGCCTGATAGACCGGCGCGTAGCAGCGGTCCGGGATCATGGCCAGCGTGTCCTGGAGCTTGTCGTCCCGGTTCCACATCCTCCCGCCGTCGCGGACGACGTTGGGCATGGAGGCGTCGACGATGACGTCGCTCGGGACGTGCAGGTTCGTGATGCCCGCCCGCGAATCGACCATCGCCAGGGCCGGCCGCTTCGCGTAGACCGCCTCGATGTCCGCGAGCACCGGCGCCTTCCGCTCGGGGGGCAGACGGTCGAGTTTGGCGAGGACGTCGGCGAGCCCGTTGGCGACGTTCGCCCCGACCTCGCGGAGGACGGCGGCGTGCTTCTCGAAGGCCTCGGCGAAGAAAACGGATACACAGTGTCCGAAAAGGACGGGGTCGCTGACCTTCATCATCGTGGCCTTGAGGTGGAGCGAGAGGAGCAGCCCCTCCCGCTTCGCGACCTCGATCTGCTCCGCGTAGAAGCGGCGCAGGGCGGCCACGCTCATCACCGCCGCATCGATGACCTCCCCGGCGACGAGGTCGAGGCGGTCCCTCAGGACCTTCGGCGACCCGGTCGCCGGCACGAACTCGATCCGGACGCGGGCGGGCCGGTCGAGGGTCGTCGAGACCTCGCTGCCGTAGAAGTCGCCGTCCTCCATGTGCGCGACGCGCGCCTTCGAGCCGGAGGCGGGCCAGGGCTTCATCATCCGGTGGGGGTTCTTCTGCGCGAACCGCTTCACCGACTTCGCCGCCCGGCGGTCGGAGTTGCCCTCGCGGATCACCGGGTTCACCGCGGAGCCGAGGACCCTCGCGTAGCGGGCCTGAACGGCCTTCTCCGCCTCCGACTTCGGCTCCTCCGGGTAGTCGGGCAGGTCGTACCCCTTCGCCTGCAGTTCACGGATGGCCTCGAGGAGCTGGGGCACCGAGGCGCTGATGTTCGGGAGCTTGATGATGTTGGCGGCCGGCGTCTGGGCGAGTCCGCCGATCTCCGCGAGGTGGTCGGGGATCCGCTGCTCCGGCCGGAGGTGGTCCGGGAAGTTGGCGATGATGCGCCCGGCGAGGGAGATGTCCTTCTCCTCGATCCGGATCCCGGTCCCCTTCGTCACCGCCGTCAGCACCGGCAGGAGGGCGTAGCTCGCCAGCGCCGGCGCCTCGTCCGTGTGGGTCCAGGTGATCGTCGACGTCTTCATGGCGGCTCCTCCCTCCCGGGTCCGTGCCCTCCGCGCTCGAACGGTACAGAGACTCGATCCTAAGAAAGCCCCTCTCCGGGCGCCACATCCATCGGGGAACCGCGCGCGAGGGAGGAGGGATCGGCCGACGCGAACGCCGTGAGACCGGCCGGAGCGGGTGCGACGGGCTCATCCGGCGCGAGGCGCGGGTGCCGCTCGGGTCTCCCGGTCCGCTCGTGTACGATGCGGTGCAAGGCGGGCGTCGATCGGGCCTCCGGTCCCGGGCCCGCCGTGGGCGCGAGGAGGCGAGCGATGGGCGCGAACGTCGTCCGACCGGTGGGCCTTCCGGCCTGGCAGCGGCTCGCGGAGCACGCCGGGAAGATGGCCGGCGTCCACCTCCGCGACCTGTTCGCCGAGGATCCGTCCCGGGGCGACCGCCTGACGGCGGAAGCCGCCGGGCTGTTCCTCGACTACTCGAAGAACCGGGTCCGGTCGGAGACCCTCGACCTCCTCGTGCGTCTGGCCGAGGAGTCGGGACTGCGCGCCCGGATCGACGCCATGTTCCGCGGGGAGAGGATCAACGTCACCGAGAACCGGGCCGTCCTCCACACGGCCCTCCGGGCGCCCCGCACGGCCCGCATCCTCGTGGACGGGACGGACGTCGTTCCCGGCGTCCACGAGGTCCTCGACCGCATGGCGGAGTTCTCCGACCGCGTGCGGCGCGGCGAGTGGAAGGGCCACACGGGCCGGCGCATCCGGAACGTCGTCAACATCGGGATCGGCGGCTCGGACCTCGGGCCGGTGATGGCCTGCGAGGCGCTCCGCCACTACGCCGATGCCACGCTGACCTTCCGGTTCGTCTCCAACGTGGACGGCGCCGACCTGACGGAGGCCCTGCGCGGTCTCGACCCGGCGGAGACGCTGTTCGTCGTCTCGTCGAAGACGTTCACGACGCTGGAGACGATGACGAACGCCGGGAGCGCACGCGCGTGGCTCGTGGGCGGGCTCGGGGGGGACGCCCGGGCCGTCGCGAGGCACTTCGTCGCGGTCTCCACCAGCGCCGAGCGCGTGGCCGCCTTCGGCATCGACACGGCGAACATGTTCGGCTTCTGGGACTGGGTGGGCGGTCGCTACTCGATGAGTTCGGCGATCGGGCTGTCCACGATGATCGCCGTGGGCCCGGACCGCTTCCGTGAGATGCTCGGCGGCTTCTTCCGGATGGACGAGCACTTCCGCACCGCGCCGTTCTCCGGGAACCTGCCCGTGCTCATGGGGCTCCTGACGGTCTGGTACTCCGGCTTCTTCGGAGCCCACACCGTCGCGGTGCTGCCCTACGAGAATGACCTGAAGCGGTTCCCCGCCTACCTGCAGCAGCTGGCGATGGAGAGCAACGGGAAGCGCGTCACCATGGCCGGCGCGGAGGTGGCCTGCGAGACGAGCCCGGTGTACTTCGGCGAGCCCGGCACCAACGGGCAGCACTCGTTCTACCAGCTCATCCACCAGGGGACGCGGCTCGTGCCGTGCGACTTCATCGCGTTCGCCCGCGCCCTCGCGCCGCTCGGGAGGCACCACGACATCCTGATCGCCAATGCGTTCGCCCAGGCCGAGGCGCTGGCGTTCGGCAAGACCGCGGAGGAGGTGCGGGCGGAGGGCACGCCGCCCGCGCTGGTCCCGCACCGCACGTTCCCGGGGAACCGGCCGTCGAACATGATCCTCGCGGAGAGTCTGACTCCCGCGGCCCTCGGTGCGCTGGTGGCGTTGTACGAGCACGTCGTGTTCACCCAGGGGGTGATCTGGGACGTGAACTCCTTCGACCAGTGGGGGGTGGAGCTCGGGAAGGCGCTGGCGCAGCGCATCCTGCCCGAACTCGAGGCCGCCGGGGACCCCCGCCTCGCGCACGACAGTTCCACGAACGGTCTGATCGGGAAGTACCGTCGCTTGCGGGAACGTCGCTGACCCCGCGGGAGGGAGGACGCATGGCGTGGCGGATGGCGGCCGTCGGGGTGGCATTGACGCTCCTCGGCTCGGGATGCCTCGACCTGCCGGAGGACGGCACGGGCAAGAGCGCCGCGCCCCGGCAGAGGCCGGTACCCCTCTATGCCGGGACGGCCGGCGGTGCCCGGATCGAGCCGGGGTACTGGGCGGTGTACGAGGTCCACGCCCCCGACGAGAACGGCGTGCGCCAGCGTTCCGTCATGGGCATCGCCGCCGACCGGACGGAGATGCGGGAGGGCCGCGAGGCCATCTGGCTCGAGATCGAGGTCCGGCAGGACGGACAGCCGACGGTGGTGACGCGCTGCCTCGCCGACAACGTGCCCGGCGGAAACGGGGAGGTCCACGAGGCCATCGTGCAGGTCGAGGGCTATGACCCGTTCATCGTGCCCTCCGGCTGGCTCGAGGCGGACGAGGAGCAGGCCCCTTCGGTGGAGCGGCTCACCCCGCCGCCCGGCGCGGCGCTCGCACCGCCGCCCGCGGAGACCGCCTACGTGGGGGGGCGGCCGGTGGAAGTCCGCCGGCTCGAGGTCACCGACGAGGACGGCCGACCGATGCGGGTGGCCGTGGCGGAGGGAGTGCCGCCCATCTACCTCGCGGAGGTGGACGGCGCCGACGTCGACATGCTCCTCCTCGACTTCGGCGCCGGCGTCCAATCGAAGATCCATGGCGAGGCCACGGACTTCTGGCTGTGGGTCCTCGACCTGGCGGGCAAGAGCCTCTGATCGGCGCGCCGCGGCGGGGCCGGCGGACGGGAGGCGGTCTCGCCCGCGCCCGCGGCGGCTAACCGAAGTCCGCGGGGTCCACGTCGAGCGCGAGGTCCACGCCGGCCGTCCGCGGCGTGCTCCGCAGGGCCCGCACCGCGCGGGAGACCTCGGCGGGGCCGCGGGCCTTCAGGACGACCTGCCGCCGGTAGCGCCCCTTCACCCGGTCCACCGAGGGCGCCGCCGGGCCGAGCACGCGGGCCTCCTCCGGCGCGAACGCCCGCTCCAGCGCTACCGCGTCGGCACGGGCCCGCGCCGCGACCTCGTTCTCCGCGCGCCCCTCGTAGGTGGCGAGGAGGATCCGGCAGTACGGCGGGTACCACGCCGCCTCGCGGTCCCGCAGCTCCTGCTCCGCGAACGCCACGAAGTCGTGCGACGCGGCGGCGACGATGGCGGGCAGGGCGGGGCGGAAGGTCTGGACGACCACGCGGCCGCCCTTCGGGCCCCGCCCCGTGCGGCCGGCCACCTGGGCCACCTGCTGGAAGGTCCGCTCCGTGGCGCGGAAATCGGGCCGGTCGAGTCCGATATCCGCGTCGAGGACGCCCACCACGGTGATGTCGGGGAAGTGCAGCCCCTTCGAGATCATCTGCGTGCCGACGAGGATGTCCACCTCGCGGGCGCCCACCTTCGCGAGCAGCCTCTCGTGGGCCCCGCGGCCCGTCATGGTGTCGGAGTCCATCCGCGCCACGCGGGCCTTCGGGAAGGCTTCCGCGACCTCCTCCTCGATCCGCTCCGTGCCGAAGCCGCGCTGGCGGAACCCGGGGCTCTGGCAGGACGGGCACAGGTCCGGCGGGCGCACCTCGTACCCGCACAGGTGGCACATGGCGCGGTTCCGGGCCTGGTGGTACGTGAGGGACAGGTGGCAGGCCCGGCAGCCGAGCGGCGTGCCGCACACGCGGCAGAAGAGGGATCGGGCGAACCCGCGGCGGTTCAGGAACAGCATGGCCTGCTCGCCGCGGGTGAGCGCGTCGGCGACGAGCTTGCGCAGGCGCCGGGAGAGCCACACGGCGCGCTTCAGCTCCATCATCTCGCGCGCCATGTCGACGATCTCCACCGGCGGCAGGTCCCCGCCGCCGACGCGGGCCGTGAGGGGGAGCAGGCGGTACTTGCCGGCGCGCGCGTTGTGCCAGGATTCGAGCGCCGGCGTGGCCGAGCCGAGCACCACCGCGGCCCCCGCCATGCGGGCGCGGACGACCGCCAGGTCCCGGCCGTGGTAGCGGGGCGTGGAGCCCTGCTTGAACGACGAGTCGTGCTCCTCGTCCACGACGACGAGGCCCAGGCGGGGGAGGGGGGCGAAGACCGCCGACCGCGGCCCCACGACGACGTCCACCTGCCCGTCGCGCACCGCTCGCCAGTACCGGGCGCGCTCGGCGTCGGACTGGGCCGAGTGGAGCACCGCGACGCGCGGGAACCGCTCCCGGAAGCGCTGCGCCGTCTGGGGGGTCAGGGAGATCTCCGGCACCATGACGATGGCCTGCCGGCCGCGGGCCACGCACTCCGTGAGGGCGCGCAGGTACACCTCCGTCTTGCCCGAACCGGTGATGCCGTAGAGGAGGAAGGTGGCGAAGGTGCCCGCCGCCACGACGGCGGAGATCTCGCGGACCGCGGCGGCCTGCTCGCCCGTGAGGTCGAGCGGCGGGGGAGGGGGGCCGGCGGGCATGTTCAGCGGGTCGTCCGGGAGGGCGAGGTTCTCGAACCGCGCGAGGCCGGCTTTGACCAGGGACTTCGCGGGCGAGGCGGTGGCGATCTGCGCGTTGCGCAGGGCGAGGGAGAGCGGGAGCGGTTCGCCGGCGTCGGCGAGGAGCGTGAGGAGCCGAGCCTGCCGGTAGCGGCCCGCGGGCATGGCCGTCGCGGCGCGGCGGGCCTCCTCCGGGGGCGGGACGAGCGCGAGGTGGAGGACCCGGCGGCTCCGGCGGCCCCGCTTGACCCCGCCGGGCAGGGCGGCGTCCAGCGCCTCCCCGAGCGAACACCCGTAGTACCGGGCGAGGAACCTGCAGAGCTCCATCATCTCGGGGCCGAGGGCGGGAGCGTCGTCGAGGAAGGCGGCGACGTCCCGCAGTTCCGCGTCGGGGACGGGCGAGACCTCCGGCCGGCCCACGACGAACCCCCGGACCTCGCTCCGCTTCCCGAAGGGGACGAGGACCCGCCGTCCGATCTCGACGCGGTGCTCGAGTCCGTCCGGGACGCGGTAGGTGAAGTTCCGGTCGAGGGGGACCGGCAACGCGATCTCCACGAGGCCCGCCATGGCCGGAAGTCTACCCCGCGCCCCTCCCGGCTACCCCGGACGCCCGGGCCGGCCCACGGCGGCGAGGCGCGGCGGCCGCGGGGCGTGGCGGCCGCAGGGCTGGGGCCGGCCGGCCCCCCGGTGTAGATTCCCCGGCCTATGCTCTCCGTCTCCACGTCGTTCAACTTCGGGCGGTGCGGGTCCCTCTCCGCGGCGGTGCGGGACGCGGCGAAACTCGGATTCGCGGGGGTCGAATTGCGGGCCCAGGGCGCGGCCCCGGACCGCGAGGCCGCCGGGGCCCTGTGCCGGGACCTGCGCCTGCGGTGCCGCTCCGTACACGCCCCGCTGACGCCTGGCCCGTGGGACGGCGGCGACCCCACGAAGGAGATCGCCTCCGCCGACGAGACGAAGCGGCGGGCCGCCGTCCGGGCCGTCCTCGACACGCTGCCCGCGGCGGCCGCGGCCGGCGCGGAGGTCATCGTGGTCCACCTCGGCGAAGTGCCCGCGGAAGGGGCCTCCGCCCGGCAGCGCGGCTGGCTCCGGGCCCTCGCGGCGGGGCAGGACCCGGCGGCGGACGTCCGCGCGGCCCTCGCCGACCGGAACCGCCGGCGGGACCCGCACCTCCTCGCCGCCGCCCGCAGCCTCTTCGACCTGACCCGCGCCGAGCCGGACGTCCGCTTCGCCTTCGAGGTGCGGATGTACTGGAACGAGATCCCCTCCCTCGACGAGGTGGAGGTCCTGCTGTCCGATTCCGCCGGGAAGAGGGTCTCGTGGTGGCACGACACGGGCCACGCGCACTACCTCGGCCGCGTGGGGATCACGGATCCGCTCGCGTGGCTGTCCCGCTACGGAGCCTCGTGCGCCGGCCTGCACCTGCACGACATGGCGGGGGAGACGGACCACCTGCCGCCGGGCCTCGGGGAGGTGGACTGGACGGGGCTCTCGGCCCTCGCCGGCGCGGGGATGCTCCGGGTGCTCGAACTCTCCTCCCGCTGCGGCGCGGCGGAGGCGCTGGGCGGCGCCCGCCACCTCGAGACGGTCGGTCTCGGGTAGCCGCCCCGGCGGGCGATCCCCTTCGGCCGGGTTGCGGGCCGGAGGGGCTGGCCGTGACGCCGCCTCGCGCGGGTCCGATACCGACGGCGCCCGCCGCGGGCTCGCCGCCCGGTCGCGCCGGACCGGAAGAGGGCGCCCGGCGGGGGCCCTGGCTCGGCCCGAACCGGGCCGCGGAGGGCGGGGGCGGGCGGACAGGGCCCGAACCGTGGCCCTGCCGGGGGCTGCTGCCCGGTCGCGAGGGACCTCGAGGCGACGCGCGGGAGACCGGGCCCGCCTCCACGCCCTGCGGCTTCGTGTGTCGGTCGGGTGCCGCTTCCGCGGCGGCGGCGCCCGATCAGGCCACGGCGGGGGGCAGGACCACGGTGACGGTCGTGCCCTCGCCCGTCTTCGAGGCGATCGAGATCGTCCCCCCGAAGGAGACCACGATGGCCCGGCTGATGGCGAGGCCGAGGCCCGTGCCGCCCTTCTTCGTGGAGAAGGACGGCTCGAAGAGGCGGGCCTGGTCCGCCTCGGAGATGCCCGAGCCCGTGTCCGACACGGTGAGGACGACACGGTCCGCGGTGGCCCCGCTCCCCGGGCGGACGGCGAGGGTCAGCGTGCCCCCGCGCCCCTCCATCGCCTGGACGCCGTTCGTCGCGAGGTTCACGAGCACCCGGCGGAGATCGTCGGCGTCGGCAAGGACCGGGGGCGCGGGGTCGAGGCGTTCGACGACCTCGATGCCCTCGGTGCCGCGGAAGAGCCCCGCGGTCTCGCGGGCCACCGCGCCGGCGTCCACGGCCAGCAGCGGCCGGCTCTGCAGCCGTGCGAATGCGGAGAAGTCGCCGGCGATCCGCTTCAGGGCATCGACCTGGCGGATGATCGTCTCCACCCCGCGGGCGAGGATGTCGGCGAACTCCGGGTGGCGGTCCTTGTAGGCCCGTTCGATGTGCTGCGCGGAGAGGCGGAGCGGCGTGAGGGGGTTCTTGATCTCGTGCGCGATCTGCTTCGCCATCTCGCGCCAGGCCGCATCCCGCTCCGCCCGGAGGAGCCGGTCCCGGCTCTCCCGGAGGTCGCCGGTCATCCGGTTGAACGACTCCACGAGGTAGCCGAATTCGTCCCGCGACCCGCCCGCGATGCGGTACTCGAGGTCGCCCGCCGAGAGCCTCTCCGTGGCCTTCACGAGGCCCTCGATGGGGGAGGAGATCCGGCGGGCGAGGACCATCCCGATGCAGACGACGAGGACGAGTATCGCCAGGTACACGGCGAGGATGAACGTCACCCGGCGCGCCAGTTCGCGCTCCACGGCGTCCTGCCCGTAGAACGCGGGCAGGGAGACCACGGCCACCGTGCGCCCGTCGCGGTCGGTGAGCGGGGTGTACGCCACGGGGAACTCGTAGTCGCCGAGCGCCTCCCTCGTCTCGTGGAAGGCCCGTCCGAGGATGACGGTCTCGAGCCAGGCCCGCCCCGGCAGCGGATCGGGGAAGGTCTGCGCCGTCCGCAGCCCCGGCTCCGATGAGGCCGCGAGCCGGCCGTCGTGGCCCTCGGCGAGGAACAGGTTCACCGTCTGGCCGACGCGTCGCGCGACCTCCTTCAGGTCCTCGTCCGTGGCCACCGCGCGCACTTCCTCGAACGGGGCCCCCGCGCGGAGGACCTCCGACAGGCGCGTGATCGTCCCGCGCTCGCGGAACTCCTCGCGGACCAGTTCCGCCGCGCGGCGCAGCTCCTCCGTCCGCTGTGCCCTCACCGTGGAGTCCGCGAGGTCGCTGTTCACGCGCGCGAGGAGGAGGACGGGAACGCCGGAGACCACGACGTAGGAGAGGAGGAGCTTGTGGTGGAACCGCAACCGCAGGCGGCGCAGGGCGAACAGCCCGTGGACCGCGAAACCGGTCGCCGCGAGGAGCGCGAAGAGGAGCGCGTAGCGGAAGAACGTGAGGAGGATGTCCCGCCGCTCCCGGGACGGGAAGCCGAAGCAGATCACTCCCTCGACCCGGCCCTCGACCATCCGCGGCCGGTAGTGGTTCATGTACCACGTGTCGCCGATCCGCTCCCGCTGCCAGAGGCTGGGGCGGCCCTGCCGGAGCAGCGCCCCCTCGACCGCCGGCGGCAGTGGCAACCGCTGGGGGTACTCGGCGTTCGTCGTCCGCAGGAGGCCGTGGCGGTCGAACTCCGCGGTGAACAGCGGGGGCGGCCGCCGCGTGCCCTCGGGCTGGTCCCTCGGCTCGAGCACCGCGGGAAGCGGCGGCACGCCCGACTGGCCCGCGACGGCGGGGACGCGGGCGACGATCTCCCCGAGGACCTCGCCGCTGCCGGGGGCCAGCACCGGCGCGATCCCCACGAGGAAGCGGAGGTTGCGTCCGCCCGCGCGCCCGGGCAGGTCCGTCACCGTGGTCCGCTCCGGCGGCGCGCCGAGCGGGGGATCGGGCAGCCAGGCTCGCGGGGGCATCCGGAGTTCGAACCGCGACAGTTCCCGCCGGCCGGTGCGGTCGCGGACGACGAACTCGATGGCTCCCGCCCGCTCCGGCAGACGGCTCTTCGCCCAGAGCCGGAAGGCGAGGTCGGCCGGAGGGTCCGCGGGGAGTCTCAGGAACGCCAGCGCGAGGGTGTCCGTGGCGACCTGCGCGAGGTGGGCTTCGAGGAACGGCGCCAGGTGGGCGGCCTCCGCGGAGAGGAGCGTCTCCTCCACCTCCTCCTCCACGGTCGTGCGGGCCTCGCGCCAGGACTCCTGCACGAACGGCAGGAACGAGAACAGGGCCGAGAGGCCGGTGAGGGCCGCCGTACGGAGTCCGGACCCCAGAGACGTCCAGCCCGCCAGCACCGCGGCGGTAAGCGGCACGGAGGCGCCGGCGAACGCGGCGGGCAGGAGGCTCGCGCCCAGTGCCCAGCGCAGGAGGGCGAAGAGCCCGACGGCGGCGAGCGCCATGCCGGCGGCGAACCGGCGCGGGGAGCCCGGCGCCGCGAGCCGTCCGGCGAGGAAGAGGGCTCCGCCGCAGACGAGGAGCAGGGCGAGCGTCGTCAGGAACACGGAGAGCAGGAGCAGCGCGGCGGCGAGGCCCGGCAGCACCGAGTCCTCGGGGAAGAACTCCACCGTCGACTGGAAGTTCAGCAGGTGCAGGTACCGGCCCCACGCGAGGAACGCCGCCGCGAAGAGGGCGGCGGCGGCCACGGCGGCGGCGGCGGCGGCGAACGCCCGGGGGGCGCCGGGGAGGCGCGGGAGGAGTCGGCGGTGGAGGACGAGCAGCGCCAGGCCGACGACCGCGTGGAGCGTGAGCGCCGTCAGCAGCGCGTCGCCCGGGGATGCGAGGAGTCCGGTCTCCAGCCCGAAGACCGGCACGGGGACCGAGAAGCCCTCGCCCTCGAAGGCGGGGCCCGGGAGGAGGAGCGCGGGGAACGACACGAGGAAGAGGACCACCCGGCCCGTGACGGCCGCCGCGACGAAGACGGCCACCGACCCGACGCCCGCGCCGGGCCGGAGGGCGCGGCGGCCGAGGAGGAAGAGGATCGCGAGCAGGCCGACGGCGGCCACCGTCCCCCGGATCTGCCGGCGCAGGTGGACGAGCCTGGCGGCCCGCTCGCCCGCCGACCGCGGGGAGACCGTGACGCCGGTGAGGAGGTCGCCCCGCGCCGTGCGCACCTCGGCTCCCTCCGGCCCTTCCAGGCCCAGGCGCACGTCGCGCAACCCGAGCGTCCGGGCCGCTTCCTTGCCGAAGTCCACGCCACGCAGGTAGCGGTTCTGCAGCGGCCAGCGCACGTCGAGGAGGGAGAACGCCTGCACCACGCCGCCGGAGGGAGCGATGGGGGCCTCGGCCCACAGGACCCGGTAGATGCCCCGGTCGAACACGCCGGAGGCCGTCCGGTCCCGGTCCCCGGCGAGTTCGAACACCCGGCCCGTCCACGCCACGGGCGTCCCCTGCCGGTCCCGCACCATCACCCCGGCCACGGAGGCGGGCCGGTGCAGGCCGTCGAGCAGGCGGAACTCCGCCTCGGTGCCGTCGGTCCTCGCGGCGGCGGCCGCCGCCGTCTCCGCGAAGGCGACGACCTCCGCCTCGCGCAGGAGGAGGAGCTCGCAGGCGCGGGCGAGCCCGACCGCGGTCGCCTCGGCGCGCCGCCCCTCGTCCTCCCTCGCCGCGCCGCGCGCCGCGATGGCGAACCCGACCTCCGCGGCGACGAGGGCGAAGAGGAGCCCCGCGGCGGCGAGGGGGAGCGGTCGGCTCAGGACTCGACGATGCCCGTGATCCGCCAGGTGTCGCCCTCTTTCTCGAAGTAGACGAGGGTCGTGCTCGCGACCTCCGACCCGTCCGCCCGCACCTTGTACTTCGATTCGAACTCCCCGGCTCCGGCCCGGACCTGCTTCAGTTTCCACTCCCGGCCCTCGGTGTCCCGGAGCCAGGTCGACAGGAGCGACCGGGCCTGCGCGCCGCGGTACTTCCCGCCGGTCATGCGCTTCATCCGCAGTTCCACCTTGCCTTCGGCGGGGAAGTAGCGGGCGATGCCGTCGGCCGACCCCGCGGTGAAGGAGGCTCCGATCGCGCGCAGGAAGGTCTCCGCGGGGTCGGGCTCCGCCGCCGGCGGCCCGGCGGCGGCGAAAGGCGCGAGAAGCGCGACCAGCAGGGCCGTCGCGATCTTCATGTCACTCCTCCTCCCCGGGCGCGAAGCCGAACCGGTCCGCGAGGATCCGGGCGGCGTTCGCCCGTTCGATCTCCATCCCCGGACCGGCGGCGAGGAGGAAGGCGGCGTAGCGTTCCGCGGCGCCCGCCGCGTCGCCGGCGGCGTCGAGGCGCCTCGCCTCCTCGATGAGACTCCGTCGCAACTGCGACACGCGGACCAGGGCCTCCGCCGCGAGGCGGTCCGCCAGGAGTCCGAGCGCCTGCTCGGCCACTTCGCCCGCCGGCGGCAGGAGCAGCGGGTCGGCCGCGAGGCCCGCGTCGGGGCGGCCCTGCACGGACCGGTCGATGACGGCGTGCCGGGCCTGCGCGGAGAGCTCCTCGCGCCGGCCGCCGGCGGCGAGGACGGCGCGGCCGTGGGCCTCCGCCGTGCGGGTCACCGCGATCTCCTCGTAGGGCAGGCGCCCGAGGATCTTCCGCTCGAGGTAACGGGGCGTCCCGTCGAGACCGCGCCGGGTCGCATCGAGCTCCTTGCCGGCTTCCTCGACCTCGATGCGGGAGCGCAGCTCCTCCCGCTTCGTGTCCGCGAGCATCCGGTAGTAGGAAGCCTCGTCGTAGGAGCCGTACCACCGTCCCCCGGTGCCCGTGGAAGTGCGGACCTGCCCGCGGAGGGACTCGAGGTCCGCGAGTTCCTCCCGCGCCAGTTCCCACATCTCCTCGGCGTCCGCGAGGCGGACCTCCGCCCGGTCGCGCGAGGCTTCCGCCTCCCGGAAGGCGGGGTTGTCCTCCTGCTCCGTGCGGACCACCCACTCGTGGATCTTCGGAGTCCGAACGGGTTCGGAGTCCTCCACCAGGACGCGGGTGACCTCGGTGGCGAGCGTGAGGTCCCCGGACACGGCGCCGTCCGTGACGCCCACGAGCGCCGGCGCGCCGAGGCGGGCGAGGGAGGCGCGGAGGGCGGCGGCGAACCGCCCCGGGTCGGCGCGGCCGCCGGTGGCGTCGGAGACCTCGCCGACGGCGACCGACCGTCCCCAGGTAGCAAGGGCGCGGGCCTGCGCCTCCCGCCGGGCGGACTCGACCGCGCTGCCCGGGGCCGCCCGGCTGGCGTCCCGCGCGAAGAGGAGCGCGCTGGCGGGCCGCCCCGCGGCGAGGTGCTCCGCGGACCGCCGGAGGAACTCGTCGCGGACCGCGGCGCCGGCGCGCTCCGCCTCCGCGGCGAGGCCGGGGCCCTCGCGGCGCCGGTGAGCGCCGCGCCGAGAGC
>JADHED010000447.1_pt1 | contig 49904 bp, 53 predicted proteins | sample 8952041 | NCBI WGS metagenome assembly JADHED01 (sample SAMN16124423, study PRJNA663239) | bioreactor sludge metagenome | isolation source: sludge (control) | place: India:Bengaluru | collected 2018-09-08 | reverse complement strand
TTTTCGATCCTGCTGTTCCAGGATGTGGCGGCCATCCCCATCCTGGCCCTGCTGCCGGTGCTGGGCGCAGCCGCTGGTGAAGGTGCAGGCCACACACCGGGCGAGATGGTGCTGGAGGTGCTCAAGATCGTCGGCGTGATCGCGGCCATCATCCTCGGCGGGCGCCTGCTGCTGCGCCCCGTGCTGCGCTGGATCGCCAAGAGCAAAACCCCCGAAATCTTCACCGCCGCCGCGCTGCTGCTGGTGGTGAGCATTGCCTACCTGATGGTGCTGGTGGGCCTGTCGATGGCGCTGGGCGCCTTCCTCGCCGGCGTGCTGCTGGCCGACAGCGAATACCGCCGCGAGCTAGAGGCCGACATCGAGCCCTTCAAGGGCCTGCTGCTCGGGCTGTTCTTCATCGCCGTGGGCATGAGCATCGACTTCGGTGTCATCTTGCGCTCGCCCGGTCTCATGGCCGCCATCCTGGTCGGCTTCCTCGCGGCCAAGGCGGTGGTCATCTACGCCCTGGCCAAGGTGGTCGAGATTCCCTACCAGGAGCGCCCCGTCTTCACTCTGCTGCTGGCGCAGGGTGGCGAGTTCGCGTTTGTGGTGTTCCAGGCCGCGGCTGGCGCCAGCGTGTTCCCCGCCGAAACCGCCTCGCTGCTGATTGGTGCCGTGGCGCTGTCGATGCTGATCAGCCCGCTGCTGCTGGTGCTGCTGGACCGCGTGCTGCTGCGCCGCTATGCCCAGCTCAAGACCGCCAAGCCACAGGCCGAGGAAATCTCCGAGCCCCAAGAGGCACCCATCATCGTCGCGGGCTTCGGCCGCTACGGGCAGATCGTCTCGCGCGTGCTGCTGGCCCAGGGCATCCCCACCACCGTGCTGGACCACAGCGTGGACATGCTGGAGATAGCGCATACCTTCGGCTACCGCGTGTTCTACGGCGACGCCACGCGGCTCGACCTGCTGCGCATTGCCGGGGCCGAACACGCGCGCATCCTCGTGGTGGCCGTGGACGATGCCGAGCAGTCCCTGCAAATCGCCAAGCTGGCGCGCGAGCACTTCCCGCACCTGCAGATCGTGGCCCGCGCACGGGATGTGACCCACTGGAACAAGCTGCGCGACCTGGGCGTGACACTGGTGCAGCGCGAGCTGTTCGAGTCCAGCCTGCAAAGCGCCCACACCGTGCTGGAGCTGATGGGCCTGCCCCCTGCGCAAGCCACCGCCATCACCCAGCGCTTTCGCACCCACAACATCGCGCTGGCCGACCGCATGTACCCGCACCACAAGGACCGCGCCAAGTTCATTGCCGTGGCGCGCGAAGGCCGCAACCAGTTTGCGGAGCAGATGGCAAGGGAGCGGCAGGAGAATGCGGCGCTGAACGCCACGGGGGCGGATTACCCGGGGTATGGAAGGGGCGCAGATGGCGATGGGCACAGCAGGCCAGTCAGCGCGCCAGAGCTAGAAAGGAAGGCTGCAAGCGACTGAAAAATTGAGATTCATAGCTATATCTTTCATAGCATAGAGTCCTCAAACAGTTGCTGTCCTTAGCCCCTCGTACCCACATCGCTACGCCCGAACAGCGCCCATGAACATTCCACTCGATGCCCCATGGATTCAGACCTTGCGTCTCGTTCTGGAGGTGGCCGCCACCGTGGCGTTCGCACTGTCGGGCGTGATGGCCGCCGCACGCAAGCGGCTGGATGCCGTGGGCGTGTGTGTGGTGGCCTTCGTGGCCGCGTTTGGTGGGGGCACGCTGCGCGACCTCTTGCTCGACCAGCGGCCCTTTTTCTGGATTCGCCACACCGAATTTGTGTGGGGCATTCTGGCGCTGTGCATTGGCGCCATGCTGTTCATGCGCCAGCGGCACTTTGAGCCCACCGAACGCGCCATGCTGCTGCCCGACGCCATCGGCCTGGGCCTGTTTGCCGCCGTGGGCGTGGACATTGCCACCGCCATTGGCATGCCGCCCATCATCGGCGTGATGATGGGGGTGATCACCGGCGTGTTTGGCGGCGTGCTGCGCGATGTGCTGTGCAACGAGGTGCCCCAGGCCTTCAGCGACCACCGGCCCTACGCCCTGTGCGCATTTGCCGGTGGCTGGGCCGACGTGGCCCTGCGCCACCTGCAGGCGCCCGACTGGGCGCCGCTGGTGGCCTGTGTAGTGCTCACGGCCGGGCTGCGCGGGCTGGCGGTGTGGCGCAACTGGGAGCTACCCGCGTGGCGGGTGTGACAGGCGCAGACAGCCCTGCCGAGCAAGGCTGGCGCGCCTGTGACAGCATCAGGGGCCCGGGGCCCGCACACTGGCCTCCGTCCGACTGCAGGAGACACACCACAATGACCACCGCACCCACGCCCGCACACCTGCGTGCCACGGCCCTTATCGACAGCGACGCACCTTCGATCCAGACCTTTGCCGCCCAACACGCGCACGGCGCCACCGACCGCGAACGCGCCGTGGCCCTGTACCTCGCCGTGCGCGACGGCTTCCGCTACGACCCCTACCGCATCGACCTGTCGCCCCAGGGCATGACGGCCAGCAGCGTGCTGGCCAACGGCTATGGCTGGTGTGTGCCCAAGGCCGCGCTGCTCACAGCCGTGTGCCGCGCAGCGGGCATCCCTGCGCGCATGGGCTTTGCCGATGTGCGCAACCACCTGAGCACCGAGCGCATGCGCGAGACCATGAAGACCGACCTCTTCATCTGGCACGGCTACACCGACATCTGGCTCGATGGCGCCTGGCGCAAGGCCACGCCCGCTTTCAACATCGAGCTGTGCGAGCGCTTCGGCCTGCTGCCCCTGGAGTTCGATGGCGAGAACGATTCCATCTACCACCCGTTCGACAAATCCGGCGCGCGCCACATGGAATACGTGCATCAGCGCGGCGCGTTTGACGACCTGCCGCTCGCGCAGATCGTGGCGGACTTTCGCACGGTGTACAGCGGCTGGCTGCAGGGCGACGCCACCCGCAGCAGTCTGCAGGACGCCAGTTTTGCCAACGACATTGAAAAGGAAGCCCGCTGATGACGCACGCCCCCGAGAACGCCACCACTGCCCCCATTCCCGAGGGCTTTGCCCCGCTGGTGGCGGGCGGCCCTTACATCCAGCACAACGGCCCGCTGTATGTGCTGCACCAGGGCAACGTGGTGAAGTTCGGCTTTCGCGTGGAGCCGCGCCACACCAATCCCATGGGCAACCTGCACGGCGGCATGATGGCCACCTTTTGCGACATGCTGGTGCCCCTGTCGGTGCACCGCAAAAGCGACCAGGTGTCAAACCGCTTCCTGCCCACCATCAGCCTGCAGATCGACTACCTGGCCCCTGCCCCGCTGGGTGCCTGGGTGGAGGGCGAGGCAGAGCCGCTGCGCATCACGCGCTCGCTGGTTTTTGCACAGGGCCTGGTCACCGCCGACGGCGTGCCGTGTGCGCGGGTGAGCGGGGTGTTCAAGATCGGGCCTGAGGTGCCCAGCAACGCGGTGGAGTGAGCAGCCCTGGGCAGCAAGCCCAAGGCCCAAAGCGCGCAAACTGACCCGCACCGCTCAGGCTGCGCCCAGCGCAGTCACCACAAACTCCACAAACCGCGCCAGCTTGGGCAGTTGCCGCCGGTCGGGCGCATAGACCAAGTGCACCGGGCGCGGCACGGGCAAGCAGTGCTGCATCACCGGCACCAGCGCACCGCTGGCCAGGTCGTCGGCCAATAGCACCTCGGGCTGCATGACGAGGCCCACGCCGCGCAGCGCCGCCTGGCGCAGGCCGTCGCCCTGGTTGCACACAAAGCGCGCGTTCTCAGGCCAGAAGAACTCCTCCTTGCCGTCGCGCAGCGTCCACTCCACCCGGCGTTGCCACACCGAGTGGCTCAGGCACTGGTGCCGCGCCAGGTCGGCCGCACGCCTGGGCGTGCCCGCAAACATGCCAAACCACGACGTGGCCTCATAGCCCGGCACACCGGCTTCGGCGATGGTGGGCACATTGGGCAGCTCGGGCGAGCGCTTGGCGGTGGTCACCGCAATCGGCACCAGCTTGCCACTGCGCACATGCTGGATGGCCGAGGGCATGTTGTCGAACATGATGCCGATCTGGTTGCCCAGCAGGTCGGTCACGGCCGGGGCGCTGCCCTTGTAGGGCACGTGCACCATGTCCACCTTGGCAAGGCTCTTGAACAGCTCGCCCGACAGGTGGATGGAGCTGCCGTTGCCCGACGAGCCAAAGTTGACCTTGCCGGGGTTGGCCTGGGCGTAGGCGATCAGTTCCTTCACCGTCTTGTAGGGCTGTGCCGGATTGGCCACCAGCAGGTTGGGGACATTGGCCACGCGCGTCAGCGGGGCGAAGTCCTTGATGGGGTCGAACGGCATCTTCTTGTACAGGCTGGCGTTGATGGCGTGGGTGCCCACCGTGCCCATGAACAGGGTGTAGCCATCTGCCGGGCCTTGGCCGCCATGGCGCCGCCGATGTTGCCGCCCGCGCCCGCGCGGTTGTCCACGATGACCGACTGGCCGAGCTCGGTGGACGGCGCCTGGCCGATGATGCGGGCCAGGATGTCGGTGGTGCCGCTGGCGGCAAAGGGCACGACGATGGTGACGGGCTTGCTCGGGTAGGCCTGGGCCATGGCTGCTGTATGGGTCAGCAGGCCTGCGTCGAGAACGGCAGCCGAGGCGATCGCACCCAGGGCAAACCGGCGAGTGGAGTGGAAATGGGGCATGGATGTCTCCTTCAAGGATGGGGTTGATCGAGAAAACGCGTGTTGCGGGAGGTCACCATTCCCACGGCGCACAAAATCGGCGCGCCGCAAGCGAGGGACGCCGAGGAAGGGCCGCCCCGCACCGAGGGCGTCGTCCCCCTTCCCGACTGGCGCAGTCATTCGAGAGAAGGGGGAAGGAGCGAAGCGACTCAGGGGGTTGTCACCTCATACAGGCGCCACTCCCAGCGGGGTGCCACCGCACACGTACAACACCTGCCCGGTCACGAAACCGTTGTCGGGCGACAGGAAAAATAGCGCCGCGCGCGCCACGTCGTCGGGCGTGCCCATGCGGCCCACGGCAATGCTGTTCAGGATGCGTTGCGTTTGCGGCGCTCCGTCGGGGTTGCTCTGGCGGAAAAGTTCGGTGGCAATCGGGCCTGGACCAATCGCGTTGACGGTGATGCCGTCGCGGCCCAGCTCCATGGCCAGCGTACGCGTCATGCCGATCATTCCGGCCTTGGTGGCCGAATAAACGATGCGCTCACCTTTGCCCAGCGCGGCGCGCGACGACATGTTGACGATGCGGCCCTGGCCGCTGGCGCGCAGCGTGGGTAAAAGGGCTTGCACCAGCAGCATGGAGGCCCGCAGGTGCAGGCCCACCACGTCATCGAGCTGCGCGGTGGTGGCGGTGTCGATGGTGCCGGGGCGCGTGGCGCCCGCGTTGTTCACCAGTGCGGTGACGTTGTGCTTCGCGGCGATCTCGGCCGCGCGTTCGCGCGTCGATGCCTCATCGGTCAGGTCGCCCTGGTACGAGGTGAGTTGCGTGTGGCTTCAGGTGGGCTGCACGTAGTCCAGATTGACCACAGCGTGGCCCTGGGCCAGCACGGCTTCGGCAATCGCGCGGCCGATGCCGTTGCTGGCACCGGTGATGACGGTGACCGGTGTGGGGTTACGCTCGATTTCGGTCACACGCGCTCCAGGATCACGGCAATGCCCTGGCCCACACCGATGCACATGGTGCACAGCGCGTACTTCCCGGCGTGTTCGTGCAGGCGGTTGACGGCGGTGGTCACCAGGCGCGCGCCGCTGGCGCCCAGCGGGTGGCCCAGTGCAATGGCGCCGCCCCAGGCGTTCACACGCGCGTCGTCGTCCTTGACGCCCAGCGCACGCAGCACGGCCAGGCCTTGCGCGGCAAAGGCTTCGTTCAGTTCGATCACATCCATGTGGTCGATGGTCAGGCCCGTCTGCGCCAGCACCTTTTGTGTCGCCGGCGTGGGGCCGAAGCCCATGATGCGCGGCGCCACACCGGCCACGGCCATGCCCACCACGCGGGCGCGGGGCTTGAGGCCATATTTGGCAGCGTTGGCTTCATCGGCCAGCAGCAGCGCGCAGGCGCCGTCATTCACGCCGCTGGCGTTGCCCGCCGTCACCGTGCCATCGGGCCGCACCACGCCCTTGAGCTTGGCCAGCGCTTCGATGCTGGTCTCTCGCGGGTGTTCGTCCTGGCTCACGATGATCGCGTCGCCCTTCTTTTGCGGGATGTGCACCGGCACGATCTCACGTGCCAGGTGGCCGGCCTTGATCGCAGCCACGGCGTTGAGCTGGCTGCGCAGGGCCATCTGGTCCTGGGCTTCGCGCTCAATCTTGAAGTCGGTCGCCACGTTCTCGGCGGTTTCGGGCATGGAGTCCACACCGTACTTTTCCTTCATCAGCTTGTTGATGAAGCGCCAGCCGATGGTCGTGTCATACACCGCGTTGTTGCGGCTGAATGCACTCTCTGCCTTGGGCATGACAAAGGGGGCGCGGCTCATGCTCTCAACACCACCGGCAATCATCAGCCCGGCCTCGCCGGACTTGATGGCGCGCGCAGCCGTGCCCACGGCGTCGAGCCCCGAGCCGCACAGGCGGTTGATGGTGGCGCCGGGCACGTCGATGGGCAGGCCCGCCAGCAGGCTGCTCATGTGGGCCACGTTGCGGTTGTCTTCACCGGCCTGGTTGGCGCAGCCGTAGAGCACGTCGGACACTGCGGCCCAGTCCACGCCGGGGTTGCGATCCATCAGCGCCTTGATGGGGATGGCGCCCAGGTCGTCCGTGCGCACGCTGGAAAGCGCACCGCCGTAGCGGCCGAAGGGGGTGCGGATGGCGTCGCAGATGAAGGCTTGGCGTTGTTGGCTCATGGTTTTGTCTCCTCGTTTGTTGGGGGGTGGATTCAGGCGGCGGGGCGGATGGGCAGGCCCACCAGTTGCTCCAGCTCGCCCAGCGACAGCCCGGGCACGGTGTCGATGAGCTGCAGCCCGGTGGGCGTGCAGGCCAGTGTGCACAGATCGGTGTAGATGCGCTTCACGCACGCGACACCGGTGAGCGGGTAGGTGCATTGCGTGACGATCTTGCTCGCGCCCTGCTTGGTCAGCAGGTCCATCATCACCCAGGTCTGCTTGGCGCCGATAGCCAGGTCCATCGCGCCGCCCACGGCGGGGATGGCGCCGGGCTCGCCGGTGCTCCAGTTGGCCAGGTCGCCCGTGGCGCTGACCTGGAAGGCGCCCAGCACGCAGATGTCGAGGTGTCCGCCGCGCATCATCGCGAAGCTGTCGGCGTGGTGGAAGTACGCGCCGCCGGGCAGCAGCGTGACGGGCTGCTTGCCCGCGTTGATGAGGTCGTAATCCTCCAGCCCCGCAGCGGGCGCCGGGCCCATACCCAGGATGCCGTTTTCGCTCTGCAGGATGACCTCGCGGCCGGCGGGGATGTGGTTGGCCACCAGGGTGGGCTGGCCGATGCCCAGGTTGACGTAGGCGCCGTCGTGGATGTCTTGCGCCACGCGTTTTGCCAACTCGTCCTTACTACGCTTTTGATAGCTGCTCATGCTTATTCTTTCTGCGCTTGCGGCCAATATCATGCGGATTTCTTGAATCCGCCCGCCTGCGTGGCCGTGCGGTCGATCTTGACGACATGCGTCACGTAGACGCCGGGGGTGACGATGGCCTCAGGGTCTAGCGCGCCCAACTCCACCACCTCGTGCACCGTGGCAATCGTGATCTTGGCAGCCGTGGCCATCACGGGGCCAAAGTTGCGCGCCGACATGCGGTAGGTAAGGTTGCCCCAGCGGTCACCCTTCTCGGCCTTGATCAGGGCCACATCGCCGTGGATGGGGTATTCGAGCACGTAGTGTTTGCCATTGATCTCACGCGTTTCCTTGCCCGCCGCCAATTCAGTGCCGTAGGCCGTCGGGCAGAAGAAGGCGCCAATGCCCGCGCCCGCCGCGCGCAGGCGCTCGGCCAGGTTGCCCTGAGGCACCAGTTCCAGCTCCAGCTTGCCATTGCGGTACAGCTCGTCGAACACGTAGCTGTCGACCTGGCGCGGAAAACTGCAGATGATCTTGCGCACTTGCCCTGCTTTGAGCAGCGCGGCCAGGCCGTGGTCTGCATTGCCTGCGTTGTTGTTCACCACCGTCAGGTCGCGCGCACCATGGGCAATGAGGCCATCGATCAGCTCGCCCGGAATGCCGGCCGTGCCGAACCCGCCTATCAACACCGTGGCACCATCCTTTACCCCCGCAAGGGCCTGCGCCACCGAGTCCGCCAGTTTGTTGATCATTGCAACGCTTTCTTGGTTTGCTTGTTTGTTGTCTCTCTGAAACTTGTTCGCATATAGAACAAATGTTCACTTAAAGAATTATCGTTGGCATACGTATGAATTCCCAAACCCCTGAAGCCAAAGACCCCAAACCGAGCGACAGCTATGTGCAGTCGTTCGCGCGCGGGCTGGAAGTGATCCGCTCGTTCAGCGCGGCCACACCGCAGCAGACCTTGAGCGAAGTGGCGGCGCAGACCGGCTTGACCCGCGCAGGCGCGCGCCGCATCCTGCTCACGCTGCAGACGCTGGGCTATGTGGAAACGGACGGCAAGCTGTTTCGCCTGAGCCCGCGTATCCTGGATTTGGGGTTTGCATACCTGTCCTCGCTGCCCATCTGGAACCTGGCCGAGCCGGTGATGGAAGACCTCGTGGAAGAGGTGCGCGAGTCGTCATCGGCCGCCGTGCTCGACGGCCTGGACATCGTCTATGTGCTGCGCGTGCCCACGCACAAGATCATGCGCACCACGCTGGGCGTGGGTTCGCGCCTGCCCGCGTGCTTGACCTCCATGGGCCGCATGCTGCTGGCCGGGTTGCCGGACGACGAGCTGCAGGCCCGACTGGAGGGCCACCCCCTGCAACGTTTTACCGCGCACACCACCACGGATATGGAGGCACTGCTGGCCCACATCCGCCAGGCGCGACAGCAAGGCTGGTGCTTGGTGAACCAGGAACTGGAGGAGGGATTGATTTCGATTGCAGCACCGCTGACCAATCGCACAGGGCAGACAGTGGCGGCGCTCAACATCAGCGGTCAGGCCAACCGGACGAGTGCGGCCATGATGCAGGAGAGCCTGCTGCCCGCGCTGCTGAGTGCGGCGCGAACCATTTCGCGCATGATGGGGGCGCCAAGAGGATAGGCGCCTATGGATGAACGGAACATCCCGAACGGGAGTTGGGGGTCACCCATCACGACGAGCACCTGAAGCTGAAGCCCCAACGCTCGTCTTACGTGGATAGGGCAAGGGCCAGAGCCGCAACCCCAGTCGCTCGCCACGACGGGTGAACGGTGGGTGACCTCAGTTCTTTCGAAAACCCAGCACCAACACCACGCCACCCAGCACCATCGCGCCCAGGCTCATCCACTGCGGAATGTTGACGGACTCTTTTTCCTTCACGGTGAGCTCCAGCGGCCCCAGCTTGGCCTGGGTGGTGTCCTTGGTAAAACTGAAGCCACCGGTCAAAAACCCGGCCAGGCCCAGCACCAACAGCAGCACACCCACAATTCGCATTGCCTTCATGACAGTTCTCCCAACATGCCGGGTTTTGAGGACTGCAACAAAGGGGACCCGGCTCCGTGCCTTTGCGCCAGCCCAATGTAGGTGCGCGAACCCGCCGCCCGCGTAGGACGCCGCCCCGCCCCCCTGTAGCGCACAGGCGCGACCCGCACCGCCCTGCCGGCGCCCTCACAGTCCCTGCGCGTGCCAGGCCCTTGCCCTGCGTGCTACCCTCACGCACCATGTTCAGCCCCTCCCAAGCCGATGTGCGCCGCTTTCTGTGCGGCGTGCACGCTAAAACCCAGAGCGGCGCCCCCATGGAAGCCATCGAAACTTTGGCCAGCCTGTGGATCGCCGAGCACCCCGAATACCACGCCGACCTGTCGGCCGTCGACGCCGCCGTGGCGCGAAACTACGACGAAACACCGGGCCAGACCAATCCGTTTTTGCACCTATCGATGCACCTGTCGATCAGCGAACAGTGCAGCATCGACCAGCCCCGTGGTATCCGCCAGGCGGTGGAGTTGCTGACGGCACGCCTCGACTCGCTGCACGACGCACACCACGCCGCCATGGACTGCCTGGGCGAGATGCTGTGGGAGAGCCAGCGCTCCGGCCGACCGCCCGATGGCAATGCCTACATCGCCGCCGTGCAACGCCGCGCCACGCGGGACTGAGCGCCGCACGGGTCATGGCGGTCACAACAGCTTGAACGCCAGCACCGCCACCAGCGTCGGTGGCAACGCGCCCAGTAGAAGACCCAGCGGGTTGATGACGCCGTTCGAAAACTTTTCCTTCAGGATCGATGCCCCGGCCGGGTTGGGCGCATTGGCAATCACCGTCAGGCCGCCCCCCGTCACAGCGCCCGCCACCAAGGCCACCTTGAACTCGTCGCTCAGGCCTTCGACCAGCGAGCCCAGGTAGGTCAGCGCAGCGTTGTCAGTGAACGCGGTAAGCGCCGCCGCCCCAAAGAACACGGCGTTGGCATCCATCTTCATGAGCATGGGCTGCAGCCACCATTGCTGCAGGCCGCCCAGCACTACCAGCCCAGCCAGGAAGAATGCCACCAGCAGCGCCTCGCGCAGGATCAGCGGACTTTGGTAGCGCTGGTACGCCGTGGTGAACCCCATGAAGAACAGGAAGAGGCCCAGGAACACGGCGGGATGGTGGGCAAACACCACCACCAGCACCAGGAAGGCAAGGTGCACGCCCGTCACGGTCCACGGCACAGGGAACTCGGAGACAGGGATCTTGCGGCCCATGTGGCCCAGCTGGTTGCGGAAGATCAGCATCGCCATCGCCGCATTGATGAGCACGGCCACCGCCGCCTTCCAGCCGAAGTTGGACAGCATGAACCAGATGTCCCAGTTCCACTTGGCAGCCACCATCAGCACGGGCGGCGCCGCAAAGGAAGTGAGCGTTCCACCAATCGAGATGTTCACGAACAGCACGCCGATGGTCGAATACTTGAGCCGACTGGAGATGGGGTGGCAGAACAGCGTGTCCCGCAGCATCAGCGCGGCCAGCGTCATGGCCGCCGGTTCGGTAATGAACGACCCGAGCAGCGGCACGAACGCCAGCACCACAAAATACATGGCCATGCCACGCTGCACCGGCAACAAAGCGGCAAGCGCCCGGACGAGCGCCCCGGCCATCTCCAGGATGGGCCGCGTGGCGGCGATCACCATGATCGCGAACACGAACAGCGGCTCGGTGAAATTGCGCGAGTCCAGGTAGGCGGTGGCCTCGTGCTTGCCGCTGATGGAGAACATGAACAGCATGAGCACCATCGCCCAGAAGCCGAAGACGACCTCTACCTCACCCAGCAGATGCCAGATGCCCGCATGCCGGGGCTGCGTGTGCGCAAGGTGCTCGAAATACTTGGTGGAGAAGGTATGAAGAATGGCCAGGCCGAACAGGACGGCACCAACCACCTGGATCAGGGTGGGGGAGGAGTTCATGGGTCGCAAAAAAGCCGCGCGGCGGCCCGACCAGCGCATGAACCTGCCGAGCCACCACGGCGCCGACACCCAACTCGTATTTTAACTGGCCATACCGGGCTGCTCTTTAGGCGCAGGGCGTGAATGCCTCGCGAAGCGCCGGGGGGGCTGGCACACACAACCATGCATGGCACTCGGGAGTCTCACTTTCCAGACAATGCAGACACACATCTGGAGGCTTTCATGTCGACGCACATCCATACGCCCACACCACCTTTGCCTTCGCCCTCCTCCGCCCCTATCCCGCCGGCAGTGGCCTGGCTGGGCTACGGCGGCTTGCTGCCGTTCCTGGCGCTGGCAGCCGTGGGCCTGTGGGCGCCCAGCACACCGTGGTGGAGTGCAGCGCTGCTGGCCTATGGCGCAGTGATTCTGAGTTTTGTGGGTGCGCTGCACTGGGGCTTTGCCATGGCACAAAGCGGGCTGAGCGCACCAGAGCGCACGCGCTGCTTTGTATGGAGCGTGGTGCCCTCTCTGATGGCCTGGCCTGCCACGCTACTGCCTGCCGCCCCAGGAGCCGTGCTCCTGATCGCAGGATTTGCAGCGCACCTGGTGCAAGACCATCGGCTGGCTGCGCACACCTCGCTTCCTGCGTGGTACCTGCCGCTGCGATGGCGCCTGACGGTCACGGCTTGCGTGTGTCTGGCGGTGGGGGCATGGGCCGTCAGCCGTTGACGATTCAATCGCCCAGCAAAAAGCCCGCCGAAGCGGGCTTTTTTTGTTGCTCAGCAAGACTGCTGATCAACGGAAGCGCGACTGGGGCACTGTGTGCAGGTCGCGGTCCAGGCTGCTCACGTAGTTGGCCAAAGCCTTCAGCTCGGCATTGGTGAACTGCTTGGCCACACCGCCCATGATGGCGTTGCCACGGCCCACGTTGGCGTTCTTCTCGACCTTGTAGGACTTGAGAGCGACGAACAGGTAGTCGGCGTGCTGGCCAGCGATCTTGGGATAGGACGGGTCGATGGGCTTGGCGAAGTTGTCGCCGTGGCAAGACACGCAAGCGCCCTTCTTCAGCAGCTCAGCCACTTGCACGCTGGGTTCGCGCGATGGCTTGGCGGGCAGCTCGGCGCCGGTCTTGCCGTGTTGTTCGTAATAGGCCGACACATCGGCGATGTCTTTTTCAGACAGCGACTCGGCGATACCGCGCATGGTGGGGTGCTTGCGCTCACCCTTTTGGTAGGCAACCAGCGCTGCCGAAATGTACTTGGCGCTTTGGCCCGAGATCATGGGTACCTTGTGCACCTCGGGGAAGCTGGCTTGGTAGCCTGGAATGCCGTGGCACCCAATGCACATGGCAATCTTTTGCTTGCCAGCTTCCACGTCGCCCTTGGCTTCCTGGGCGTGGGACAAGGCGGTCACGGAAGCGACAGCCAGGGCAAATAGCGTGGTCAACGTTTTGTTCATTTTGCGCGCACAATCTCGTGGAAGTTCAGCTCTGGGCTCTGATCAGCCGTTGATTATAGCCAGCGCCCTGTCAAGCCCATTCATCAACGATCCGGTGTTTTCCCCCATGAAATTCCAAGGCTCCCAGAACTACGTCGCCACCCAAGACCTGATGCTTGCCGTGAATGCAGCCATCACGCTGCAACGGCCGCTGCTGATCAAGGGCGAGCCCGGCACGGGCAAGACGATGCTGGCCGAGGAAGTGGCGCAGGCGCTGGACATGCCCCTGCTGCAGTGGCACATCAAGTCCACCACCAAGGCGCAGCAGGGCCTGTATGAATATGACGCGGTGAGTCGCTTGCGGGACAGCCAGCTCAACGATGGCGACAGCGCCGAGCGCGTGAAGAACATCCGCAACTACATCATCCAGGGCGTGCTGTGGCAGGCCTTCACGGCCGACCGCCCCGTGGCGCTGCTGATCGACGAGATCGACAAGGCCGACATCGAATTCCCGAACGACCTGCTGCGCGAAATCGACCGCATGGAGTTCTACTGCTACGAAACGCGCGAACTCATCAAGGCCAAGCACCGCCCGCTGGTGTTCATCACATCGAACAACGAAAAAGAATTGCCCGACGCGTTTCTGCGCCGCTGCTTCTTCCACTTCATCAGGTTCCCCGAAGCCGACACCATGCGGCAGATCATCAACGTGCACTTCCCCACGCTCAAGAGTGAGCTGCTCACCGTGGCGATGAAGACGTTCTATGACGTGCGCAACCTGCCGGGCCTCAAAAAGAAACCTTCGACCAGCGAACTGATCGACTGGCTCAAGCTGCTGGTGGCAGAAGACATTCCGCTCACCGCCCTGCAAAGCGCCGACAACAAGGTGGCCGTGCCCCCACTGGTGGGCGCGCTGCTCAAGAACGAACAGGATGTGAGCCTGTTTGAAAAGCTGGTCTTCATGAACCAGAGGAACCGCTGAGTGAGCCACGGCAACAGCAACGGCCACGACAACACCCGCCAGCTGCTGGTCAACGGCGTCGCGGATGCCGTGGGCTTTGTGGGGGGTGCGCTGCTGGGCTTCTGGCTGGGCCAGCTGCTCGGGCTCGATATCTTCGCGCCCGGCTACGGCACCGGCAGCCTGGTGGGCATTGCCCTGGTGGGCCTCGGTGGTGGCCTGGGCCTGCACGGAGCCCGGCGCTGGCAGAACAGCCGCCGCAGCCAGCCGTCCAAGGATTGATGATCAAAGGGTACGGACCCATGGCTTTTGTAGAACCTGTCACGCTGCGGGATCGCGGCGTCCGCCTGGAACCGCTGGCGCTGGCCCACGAAGACGGCTTGCGGGCCGCTGCTGCCGATGGCGAGCTGTGGAAGCTGCGCATCACCTCGGTGCCCGAGCCGCAAGACACGCGCGCGTACATTGAAGCCGCGCTCAAGATGCGCGAAGACGGGAACCGCTTTGCCTTTGCCGTGGTGGAAGATGCCACCGACAAAGTGCTCGGTTCCACCAGCTACCACGACATCGTGCCCACCGTGAAACGCGTGGAAATCGGCTGGACCTGGTACCGCCACAGCGTGCAGCGCACCCACGTCAACACCACCGCCAAGCTGCTGATGATGGGCCACGCGTTCGACACGCTGGGCTGCCATGTGGTGGGCTGGCGTACCGACAACTACAACTTTGCGTCGCAACGCGCCATCGAGCGCCTGGGCGCCAAGAAGGATGGCGTGCTGCGCGGCCACGCGCTGCGCCGCGACGGCACCATCCGCGATACGGTGATGTACAGCATGCGTGCTGGCGAATGGCCCGAGGCCAAGGCACAGCTGCTATATCTTTTAGAGCGTCACGCGCAATAAACACTGGCGCTGGAGGCCCAAATCATGCTCATCGACTTCTTCTACACCCTGCGCTCGGCCAAGCTGCCCGTGTCGGTCAAGGAATACCTCACCCTGCTCGAAGCGCTGCAGGCCGGTGTGGTGGGCCCCAAGTCAGACGACGCGTGGAGCCTGGACGACTTCTACAACCTCTCGCGCCTCACGCTGGTCAAGGACGAGAAGCACTACGACAAGTTCGACCGCGCCTTCGGCGCCTACTTCAAGGGCGTCGAAATGGTGGCCGACTTCACCAAGCAGATCCCCGCCGACTGGCTGCGCAAGATCCTGGAGAACGAACTCACGCCCGAGCAAAAGGCCGCCATCGAGAAGATGGGCTGGGACGAACTCATGGAGACGCTGAAGAAGCGCCTCGAAGAACAGAAAGAACGCCACGAAGGCGGCAACAAGTGGATCGGCACGGGCGGCACCAGCCCGTTTGGCCACGGCGGCTATAACCCGCAGGGCGTGCGCATTGGTGGCGCGGGCAAGAACAAGAGTGCGGTGAAGGTGTGGGAGCAGCGCGCCTACAAGGACTACGACGATCAGCAGGAGCTGGGCACGCGCAACATCAAGGTGGCGCTGCGCCGCCTGCGCAAGTTTGCGCGCGAAGGGCATGAGCTGGAGCTGGACCTGCCCGACACCATTCGCAGCACGGCTGCCAACGCCGGCTACCTCGACATCAAGATGGTGCCCGAGCGGCACAACAACGTGAAGGTACTGCTGCTGATGGACGTGGGCGGCACCATGGACGAACACGTTCAGCGCGTCGAGGAACTGTTCAGCGCGGTCAAGAGCGAGTTCAAGCACCTCGAGTTCTATTACTTCCACAACTGCGTGTACGACTTCATGTGGAAGAACAACCGCCGCCGCTTTGCCGAGAAGTTCCCGACCTGGGACATCATCCGCAAGTACAACAAGGACTACAAGCTGATCTTTGTGGGCGACGCGACCATGAGCCCGTACGAGATCCTGCAGCCCGGCGGCAGCGTGGAATACAACAACGAAGAGCCGGGCGCGGAGTGGATCCAGCGCCTCACGCACGCCTTCCCCAAGTTTGCGTGGATCAACCCCGAGCCCCAGGGCGTGTGGCAGTACCGCCAGAGCATCAGCATCATCCAGCAGCTGGTGGGCAACCGCATGTACCCGCTGTCGCTCAAGGGGCTGGAAGAGACCATGCGGCTGCTGTCCAAATAGGCCCTGCAGCAGAGGCAGATGCCTTGTGAGCATCTGTCCGACAGGGGGCGCCGCCGTTTCAGGGCATAGTCGGGGATGCATCGGGCGGGCCGACAGGCTTGCCCTCCCCCACACGATCCCCTGACTCATCCTCTCGCACCGTGCCCTTCCGCGTTTTGCGCCACGCCACTGTTAATACCCGAACGCCGGCCCTGTGGTCGGCGTTGCTGCTTTCCGGCGCGCTGTGCCTGAGCGGCTGCAGCCTGCTGCCGCGCGCCGACGAGCCTACGACCGGCGACACACGAAGCGACATCGCTGGCCCCGAAGCCAGCAGTGGCGCCCCATCGTTTGACGTGGTGGTGCGCGCCCCCGACGCCGTGCGCGAGACGCTGGAGCGCCACCTGGAGCTGCAGCGCTTTCGCCAGCTGCCCGACCTGCAGGCCAACGAACTGCAGCGCCTGCTGGGCGCCACCGACGCCAATGCGCGGGAACTGCTGGGCACCTTGGGCTACTTTGCCCCCACCATCACCGTGGAGCTCACCGAGGCGCAAGAGACTGCAGGCACCCGCAAGGGCGCACCCCGCACCGTCACGGTCACCGTCGAGCCCGGCCCCCAAACCCGCATTGCCCGTGCCGACATCACGGTGGCAGGCACCGACGAAGCCGACAAGGACACCCTGGCGCGACGGCAGCAACGCCTGCAGCGCAACTGGTCCCTCGCCCCCGGGCAGCCCTTTACCCAGTCGGCCTGGGACAACGCCAAGAACGAAGGGCTGCGCCAGCTGCAGGCCCGGCGCTACCCCACGGCCCGCATCGCCAACAGCCGGGCCGAGATCGATGCCGACCGGCACGAAGCCCAGCTGGGCGTGAGCTATGACCCCGGCCCCGCCTACCGCTTCGGCCCCTTGCGCGTGCAAGGCAGCCAGCGCTACGACAGCGACGGTGCGCGGCGCCTGGCACGACTGCCCACGGGCGCCGTGTATGACGAGGCAGAGATGCTGGACGCCCAGCTGCGCCTGGCCAGCAGCGGCTACTACGACGCCGTGTTCCTCACGCTCGACACCGAAGGCACCGACCCGCAGGCCGCGCCCGTCGTGGCCCAGGTGCGCGAGGCCCCCATGCAAAAGCTGGTCTTTGGCCCAGGCTTCTCGACCGACAGCGGCGCACGCCTGTCCCTGGAACACATCCACAACCAGATGCCCGTGCTGGGCTGGCGCGCGGTGACCAAACTCTCTCTCGACCGCGAAACCAAGCTCGCCAACACCGAATGGACGGACCTGCCCAACGACAACGACTGGCGCTGGTTTGCGGGCGGCCAGTTGCTGCGCGAGGCCACGGGCGACTACGACGTGAACAGTGGCCGCCTGCGCGCCGGCCGCAGCAAAAGCACCAAATCCATCGACCGCAATTACTTTCTGCAGTACGACTACGCCAACAGCCAGGGCCTGACCGACAACGCGCGGTCGCCCTCCGACACCAGCACCGCCCTGAGCGTCAACTACGGCTGGACGGGCCGCTACTTCAACAGCCTGACCGCCCCCACGCGCGGCCACGGCCTGGCGGTGGAGCTGGGCCTGGGCACCACGCTGCGGCCCGAGCGCGACCCGTTTGTGCGCGCCCTGGTGCGGTGGCAGTCCTTCATCCCCGCAGGACGCGTGCAGGACGACGCAGGCATCGGACGTAATGCCCGTGTGGCCCTGCGGGCCGAGGCAGGCGCAGTGCTGGCGCGCGAAGGCGCGCAGATCCCCGTCACGCAGCTGTTTGTGACGGGCGGCGACACCACCGTGCGCGGCTACGGCTACCGCAGCATCGGCGCGCGCACCGACAACGGCCAGCTGTACGGGGGCCGCTACCTGGCCGTTGGCAGCGTGGAATGGCAACGCCCCATCGTCTACAAAGGAGCGATGACCGACTGGGAAAGCACGCTGTTTGTGGATGCCGGTGCCGTGGCCGACAAGGTGGGTGACCTGAGCCCGCGCGTGGGCGTGGGTGCCGGCGTGCGCTGGCGCAGCCCCGTGGGCCCGCTGCAGGCCGACCTGGCCTACGGCGTCAAGACCAAAGATGTGCGGCTGCACCTGCGCCTGGGGTTCAGCTTCTGATGGCGATGAGCGACGCCCCCCACACTCCCAAGCCGCGCGCCCGCGCGTCGGACTTCAGCGCCGGGTCCTCGTCGGCGCCCCGCCCTCAGCCCCCCCGCACGCCGCGCTGGCTGCGGGCCCTGGGCTGGCTGCTGGCGGCCTTGGTGGCCTTGTTGCTGGCAGCCAGCGCGCTGCTGTGGTGGTGGGCGGGCAGCGGCACATCACTGGCCACCGCGCTGGCCCGCGCGACGCAATACCTGCCCGCCAACCAGCAGCTGGAGAGCCGCGATGTCAGTGGCTCGCTGCGCAGCGGCGGGCGCATTGGCTGGCTGCGCTGGAGCAGCCCCACCCTGGCGGTGGAAGTGACCGATATCCGCCTGGGCTGGCAACTGGCCCCCTTGCTGCAGCGCCGCCTGGACCTGGGCGAGGTGCATGCCGCCCGGGTGGAGATCACCCCCCAGCCCAAACCCATTGACACACCCGAGCCACCACCCACGCCCCCTACCAGCCTGGTGCTGCCGCTGCAGCTGGGCGTGCCGTTCCGGGTCGACCAGCTTGTGTGGGCCGGGTCACCCGCCGTGGAAGCCCAGGGCCTGGTGGGCGACTACCGGTTTGATGGCCGCCAGCACCGCCTGAACATCGGCGCGGTGGAGCTGGCCCAGGGCCAGTACAGCGCCCGCGCCACGCTGGACGCACAGGCCCCCATGGCGCTGGATGCCACCGTGGACGGCACCGTGCGCACCGCCGCGCCCGGGGGCGGCACTGCGCTGCAGGTGGGCGCCCACGCCACGCTGCAGGGCACACTGGCCACCGCCGCTGCCCAGCTGCAACTGCAGGCACGCCTGAAGCCCGAGCCGACCAGCGAAGCCGCCACACCACCCGCCACCGCGCCCGCCAGCCAACCGGGCGCATCAAAACCTTCTACCCCACGCACAACCCCAGCGCCCGCTGCCGACCCCATGCAGGCCGATCTGGCCGCCACGCTGGCACCCTGGGCGCAGCAACCCCTGCAGTCCGCCAACGCCACGTTGCGCGCCGTCAATCTGGCGGCCCTGTGGCCGCAGGCACCGGTCACGCAGCTGCATGGCACGCTGCAAGCCGGGCCCACATCCGGCGGCGCGGGCAAGGCAGGCACAGAAGGCTGGAGCCTGCAGGCCGCGCTGCGCAACGACCTGCCCGGCCCCTGGGACGCTACCCGCCTGCCCCTGACCGCGTTGGACGCCAGCGCAAGCTACGACGGCACCCGCTGGACAGTGCCCAGCGCCACCCTGCAGGCGGGCGCGGGCAGCATCACCGCGCAGGGCCACTACACCCCTGCCACCCAAGCGCTGGAGGGCCAGGCCACCCTGCGCGCGCTGCGCCCCGACACCCTGCACACGCTGCTGGCCGCCGCCCCGCTCTCCGGCCGCGTCACCGCACAAACGCAAGGAGAGGCGGTGCGCTTCAGTGCCGATGTGCGGGCAGACACTGGCCCGGCTGCGCGCGCGGCAACCACAAAGACCCCGGCGGCAGCGGGTGCACCGCTGCGCATCAACACCTTCAGCACCCAGGGCACCTGGCAGGCTACCGACGGCGGCACGGTGCGGCTGGACCGCCTGCTGTTGGACGCACTGCAGGCCCGCGTGGAAGCCACCGGGCTGCAGGTCGCACTGGGCACGCAGTCTGCACAGGGCAAGGTCACCCTGGCTGTGCCCGGCGCCACTGCGCAGGCACAAGGCACGCTGGCCCCGCGCAGCGGCGCGGGCGACCTGCAAGTGCAGTGGGCCGACGCCGCGCGCACCCGGCGCTGGCTGGCGGGCCTGCCGGTGCTGGGCACCGCCGTGCAGCGCGCGCTACAAGGGGCCAGCGCGCAGGGCACCGCACAGATCACCGCACGCTGGAAGGGCGGCTGGCAGACGCTGACCGAGCAACTTCAGACTGCCACCACCCACAGCGCAGCCGCCCGCAACCCCGACCGCTTTGATCTGCAAGCCACGCTGAACACCCCCCAGCTGGACCTGACACTCCCGGCCAGCACCAACGCCAGCGGCGGCACCACCGCCGGGCAAGCTCTGCAACTGCGCGCCTTCAAGGCCGAACTGGGCGGCAACCTGGCACAGGCCACCCTGGCTCTGACCGGCGAGGTCCGCACACCCGCCCCCCAGGCCACGCAGGCGGCGGTACAGACCCGCCTTGCCAGTACCATGGTGGGTGCCGGGCAATGGCAGCTGCAAGTCAGCGAACTGCGCCTGCAAGCCCAGGCTGCACAACGCCCAGGGCCGTGGACGCTGCAACTGGCAGAGCCCCAGGGCCTGACCTTGCGCACCGGCACACCTACCTCCAGCGCCCCCCAGTCACGGGCCAGCGGGCGTGCGGCACCCTCACCCACCACCAGCTCCCTCAGCCTGCAGGCATCGGCCGGCCAGGCCCGCATCACCGGCCCCTTGCCGGGCACCGTCACCCTGCGCTGGTCGCCGGTGCAATGGTCTGCCGCCACCGCACCCAACGCACCCTCACGTTTGCAAACACAGGGCACGCTGCAGGGCCTGCCCATGGCCTGGGTGGATGCGCTGGGCCTGGGCGAGACCCCCGCCGCCGCAGGCCAATCCGCGCAGCCGCTGCTTGCGCGCATGGGCCTGGCCAGCAGCATCGTGCTGGACGGGCAATGGAGTGTGGACACCACGGGCGACGCCCTGCGCGCCAGCGCCAGCCTGCGCCGTGCCAGTGGCGACCTGCGCATCCTGGCGGGCGATGCCACGGCCGTCACAGCAGTGCAAAGCAGCGGCCAGGGCACCGGTGCAGGCGCCACCACCGTGGTGGCGACTGCGGCCACGCCGTCTGCAAGTGCATCCAGCGCAGCAAGCGCCCCCGGCACGCTCGCCGGTGTGCGCCAGGCAGAGATCACGGTCACCGCTGAAGGCGACACGCTGCGCGCGCGCCTGCTCTGGGCCAGCGACCGCGCGGGCGAGATCGACGCCACCGCCAGCACGCGTCTGTCCGCTGCCAACGCCGATGCCCCCATCACCTGGCCTGCCGACGCACCACTGGCCGGCACCTTGCGCGCCCGACTGCCTGACGTGGGCGTGTGGTCTGCGCTGGCGCCGCCCGGCTGGCGCGTGCGCGGCACGCTGGATGCCAGCGCCACCCTGTCGGGCACTCGCGATGCACCGCGCTGGGCGGGCACCCTGGGGGCCGACGACATGGCAGTGCGCTCGGTGGTGGATGGCGTGGACCTGCAAGGTGGCCGCCTGCGCGCCACGCTGCAGGGCAACCAGCTGAACATCACCGAGTTCCGCCTGCAAGGCGGGCGGGGCAGCAGCGCGCGCATCGCAGGCTACAGCGGCAACCGCACAGCCGCATCACAAGACGGCGGCACGCTGACCGCCACGGGCCGCGTGGCCTGGGGCGACAGCGCCACGGCAGCCACCGGCATGTCGGGCATCACCATGTCCCTCCAGGCCGAGGCCAAGGCCCTGCAAGTACTCGTACGGGCCGACCGCCAGGTCAGCGTGTCGGGCCAGTTGCAGGCGCAGTTGCAGCAGGGCCAGATCAGCCTGCGCGGCAAGCTCACCACCGACCGCGCCACCATCATCCTGCCGGATGAATCCGCGCCGCGCCTAGGCTCGGACGTGGTCGTGCGCTCCGCCGCCAAGGACCGCGAAGACCAGGCCAAGGCCCAGGCCGCCGCCAAGGCCAACCAGGTGGCCGCGCAGGCAGAGACTGCCAAGCCGCCCGACATCGCCATCACCTTCAACCTGGGACGCGACTTTGCGCTGCAAGGCCAGGGCATCACCACCCGGCTGACCGGCGAGGTGGACATCCGCAGCAGCGCCGTGCCCGGCGCCCCGCCGCGTGTGACCGGCGAGGTGCGCACCGACCAGGGCCGCTACCGCGCCTGGGGCCAGATGCTGGATGTGGAGACAGGCCTCATCCGCTTCAACGGCCCGTACAACAACCCCTCGCTCGACATCCTGGCGCTGCGCCCCAACATCAGCGTGCGCGCGGGCGTGCAGGTCACCGGCAGCGCGCAGGCGCCGCGCGTCACGCTGTATTCAGACCCTGAACTGCCCGATGCCGAAAAGCTGTCGTGGGTGGTGCTGGGCCGCAATGCCTCGGCCGGAGGCGCCGAAGCGGCCGTGCTGCAACAAGCCGCGCTGGCGCTGCTCGGCCGCAACGGCGGCCAAAGCCCCACCGCCAACGCCGCCAGCCGCCTGGGCCTGGACGAAATCGGCTTTCGCGGCGCCAGCACGGGCGAGGACGCCAGCGCCGCCGCCCTCACCTTCGGCAAGCGCCTGTCCAAAGACCTGTACGTGACCTATGAGCGCAGCCTGTCGGGCACGCTGGGCACGCTGTACATCTTTTACGACCTTTCGCGCCGCCTCACCCTGCGCGGGCAAACCGGCGAGAAAAGCGCGGTGGACATCATCTACACCGTGAAATACGACTGAGGCGCAACCGGCCAGGGAGGCACCCGCGCGCCACTACAATGCGCGGCTACCGTGCTCCTCGTAGTTCAATGGATAGAACGAGTGCCTCCTAAGCGCTAGATACAGGTTCGATTCCTGTCGAGGGGACCAAGTGACCGAATCACACTGTCTCACAACACCTCAGAAACCCGCATGCCTCCTAGCATCGCGGGTTTTTTCTTGTCTCAAGCCATATCACCACGTAACATGACATACCGCCAAAAAAGCGGTACTTTTGACGGTATCCCGAAATACCGTCAAACGACATACCGCCAAACAGGAGGGACTCATGGCACTGACAGACACCTTCACCAAGAACGCAAAACACAGCGGCAAACCCGCTGGCGACAAGTACCGCGACGGCAGCGGCATGTATCTACTGGTGAATGCAGGCGGCAAATACTGGCGCATGGACTACCGCTTTGCCGACAAACGCAAAACGCTGGCGCTGGGCGTGTACCCCGAGGTATCACTGGCAAAGGCCAGACAGCGGCGCGAAAAGGCCCGCGAGCTGCTGGCGGACGGTATCGACCCCGGCATTGCCAAGCGCGAGGAAAAGCAAGCCAAGGCGGCAGCGGCAGGGAACACCTTTGAGGCGGTGGCAGAGCAGTGGCTGAAGGCCACGGCAGCGAAGCGGGCCGCCATCACGCAAGACAAGGTTTCGACGTGGCTGCGCAAGGACGTGTTCCCCTACATCGGCAAGATGCCCATCACCAGCATCGGGCCGCGTGACGTGCTGGCTGTGGTGCGCAAGATGGAAGCGCGGGGCGTGTTCGACAGCGCAAAGCGGATCGGCCAGATATGCGGGCAGGTGTTCCGATATGCGGTGGCCGAGGGCACGGCAGAGCGCGATGTAACCACCGACCTGCGCGGCGCATTCCAGCACGCAGAGAAAAAGCACTATGCCGCCATCACCGACCCGGCAAAGCTGGGCGAGCTGCTGCGCTCCATCCACGCCTACACCGGGCACCCCTACAGCGTGGCGGCGCTGAAGCTGTCGCCCCTGGTGTTCCTGCGCCCCGGCGAACTGCGCACCGGCGAATGGGCCGAGATTGATCTGGAGGCGGCAGAGTGGCGCATCCCCGGCAGCAAGATGAAGATGAAGAACGACCACATCGTTCCACTTTCACGGCAGGCCGTGGAGATTCTGAAAAGCCTGCACCCCATTACGGGCCATGGCCGCTATGTGTTCCCCAGCCTGCGCACAGGCGAACGCCCCATGAGCGAGAACACGGTGAATGCGGCGCTGCGCGGCATGGGCTACAGCAACGAGGTTCACACCGCCCACGGGTTCCGGGCCACGGCACGCACCATCATGGATGAGGTAATGGGCGAGCGCGTGGACCTGATCGAACACCAGCTTGCCCACGCGGTGAAGGACGCGAACGGCAGGGCCTACAACCGAACAGCCCACCTACCAGCGCGGCGAGACATGATGCAGCGGTGGGCAGACTACCTGGACAAGCTGCGCATTGGTGCGGACGTGGTGGAAATCAGGGCAAAGGCAGCATGAAGAAGGCGCCACACGCCCCAAACCCACGGGCGGCTGACGATGTAGAAAGCCTGACCGACCCCGACACACATAACGCGGTGCGCGCTGTCCTGTCCCCCGGACGATGCAGCAACTACGGCGCAGCGATGCACCTGTGGCAACAAGCGGCAGACAACGATTTCAATGACGACGTCGTGCACTTCTTGGGCTATGTCGCTAGAGCGATTGTGAAGGCAGACGCCGATGGGGGCGCCCCCGCGAAAATCAAAAATGCCTGCGGACTTTATGGCCGCAAGCGAAGCCGTGTCGAGGGCTGGGCGACCGAATACCTGAGGATTGCGGCCGTGTTTGACGTAATTGGGGATGACGGCAACCCGACCCAAGGCCCGCACCCTCTGCCAAGCGTTGACGATGTGAAACGAGCCATTGAAAGCCACCCCGACGCGAAAACATTGCGGAACAGCAAAAAACAAGCCGCTGCCAAAAAAGCACACTCGGCAATGCGCAAAGAACCCTAAATTTGCCAGCCTATGTAGTGGGAAAAGTGGCTGACTTTTCCCATTGCATGACTTTGAAACTCTGCGACATGCGACACCAAGTCGCATCAAGAAGGAGTTTTAAATGTCAACACATCGCTTGTATCGGAAAAGCCATCTAGTCGGGCACGACGGCTTACTAGGGGTGAGCGCCGCCACGTTATACCGCCTGATTGCAGCCGGAAAATTCCCGCCACCTGTCCGCTTGGGGCAACGTATCAGCACATGGCCAGCCGAAGCTGTGCACGCCTGGATAGACGCAGCAAAACGTCAATGTGTGGAGGATGCACCATGACGCCCCGCCGCCTGCCTGCGAAGCCCCCCGCACCAAAAGCCGCAGCACAACGAATCACTGGTGCGAGCATATGGGCCGCCCGCCGCGCGAAGGACAAAGAGCGCATGTTTCGTGCCGCAGCCAGCACCGTGGCGCGGGCGCATGTGCAGAGTGCTGACACACCGACCGGGCAGCCCCCGACCCCATGGCGGGCCGCTTTCAAGCTGGCCAAAGACAAAGATGCGGGCATCACTTTCTTGTCGCGATTCAACGCGGCAAGCGTTGAAGCGCCAAAGGGTGTTATTTCGTACTGTCAGACGCCCGAGGCCGCCGAAAAAGTGCTTCGCGCATACCGGCCCGTCGGGGGTTCCAATTGAGCCGCGCCCCTGCTGCCGCCCATTGGACTGCCGAGCAAGGCCGCATGTCTGCATTCCAGAACCGGCGCCGCGCCCCCGCGGTGGGCTTGCTGGGTGCTCTACTCGCGCGGGCCGTGCCTGAAGAGCCGACGACAACCGACGCGAAACCGACGACAACTGACGCGAAACCGACGACAACTGAACCGACGACAACTGACGCGAAACCGACGACAACTGACGCGAAACCGACGACAACTGACGCGAAACCGACGACAACCGAAGGGGGCGCGCAATGACGGCACCTGTCGGAGATGACACACCCAGCGCGAAGGCCGTAAGCAGCATGGCCGCGCGCCTTGCGCTGCGTGGTTTCGAGCTGCGCAGTTCGCCACGTGGTTGGGAAATCGTGGGGCCTGGTCGCCGGGTGCGATGTGCGTTCTGGGCGCATCTTGTCGCCTTCGTGCAAAGCCTGGAGAGCAGCACATGAGCGCGCCCGAACACGATTGGCTGCCACCGCCGGCTGACCTCGCGCAGCGCCTCCCGGCGTGGCTGGTGGAGTTGCCCCGCTGGGCGCCGTGGAAAGCCGAGTGGAACGCCAAGCGCGGCAAGTTCGACAAGCTCCCAAAGAACGCCCGTCGGCCCGAGTACGGCATAAGCACCGCATCCCCCGAAAAGTGGGCCGCGCTAGACCTTGCGCAGCGCGCCTACTCTGCGCACCCCGGCGCACTGCACGGGGTGGGGTTTTGTATGACGAACCTGAAGGGTGTCGCCGCGATAGACCTGGACCGCTGCAGCGCACCGGATGGCACGCCCGCACCGTGGGCGCGCGATGTGCTGGCGCGTGCCCTTGCCGAGGGTGGATATTGCGAGCGTTCGCCATCGGGCACCGGCTTTCGCATCTTCATGCGGGACGACGAAATCGACGGCACCGACTGGAACAATCACGACGTGGGTATCGAGGTGTACGTGGGCACGGCGCCGCGATTCTTGACCGTGACCGGGCACCGCTGGGGGCCTGCAACATGAGCGCGGCAAACTTTCTGCGTGACCTGCGCGCCGCGCACGGCAAGGCAGCGAAACCCACCACGCGCACCGCAGCGGGCGATGCGCCGGAGGCTGTAGACCCTGACACCCTGCCCGGCCTAGAACCCCTTTGCGTGGCAATGGGCTATGACACCCCCGGCGCGCGGTTCCTGCTGACTGGCGAAGCCACCGACCGCAGCGAAGCGCTACATGCCGCAGCCCTGGGCCTGCGGTGGGCGGGCCTTGATGGGGGGGAGGTTCTCGCCGTGCTGGAGAACAACCCGCACGCCTGGGAGGTCGCACTTGCCCACCGGCAAGATGATGCCGGCCGGGCGCGCGAATACCTGTGGAGGCACCACGCGGGCAAAGCCGCTGCCGAGGTCGAAACGACGTGCCTGGACGTGGTGGCGATGTTCGACATCGTGGCCGCTGCAGCCCTGCCTGATGCCGACCCAAAGGCACCGAGGGCGGGGGGATTGCAATGGGCCACCGTAGAGCAGTTTTGCGCAGACGAATCGAGGCTGGAATGGTTCGTTCAGGGGGTGCTGCCAGAGGCCGAACTGTGCGCGGTTTTTGGCGCGTCCGGGGCGGGTAAAACGTTCTTTGTTTTGCACCTGGTCGCCGCCATTGCGAAGGGGGGCACGTTCTACGGAATCGAGACCACGCAAGCGCCGGTGGCCGTCGTCGCACTGGAGGGTGTGCATGGTTTCCGTGACCGTCTACGGGCCTACAGCGCCCGGCACGGCGCGGTGCCAAATCTGCACATCGCGCACGGCACTTTGAACCTGCGAGAGCCGGGCAGCGAGCGCGAAATCGTGCCGCACCTGCAGTCCATCGGGCCGCGGGGCTTGCTGGTGGTGGACACGATGGCGCAGGCCACACCGGGCGCCGATGAGAACAGCGCCAAGGACATGGGCGCCGTGGTGGCGCGCATCAAAGCCGTGCATCGGCGCACCGGGTGGGCTGTGCTGCTGGTCGCCCACAGCGGCAAGGATGCGCGCGCCGGGTTGCGCGGGTGGTCGGGAATCAAGGCCGCACTCGACGCAGAGATCGAGGTAATCCGCACTGCGGGCTATCGCGCCGCCACCATATCGAAATTGAAAGACGGTGCGGGCGAAGGCAACGAGTTCAGGTTCGATATTGAAACGGTGGTGCTGGGTGCCGACCGCACCGGCGGGGTGCTGGTCGAACGTGGTTCAGCGCAATTTGAGCCGGGCGCACCGGCGCCTGCGAAGCCGCAGGGCAAGAATCAAGAAACCGTTTTTGCGGCGTTTGAGCAGCACCAACAAGGTGGGTCTATTGCCCGTGCCGAACTGCTGCGCCACGCCACCGAAGCCCTGGCACGCACCGGTAAGCCGAGGGACCGGGCACGGGAAGCCCTTGATGGTCTGTGCCGCACCGGTGGCGTGTTGGTGGCTGATGGTGACATTGTGCGACGTGCGCCGGGCGGGTTCACCGGTGGGGCAGGGGGTGCGATTTCATGGGGTTGACGCCCCAAAACCCGAAAACCCGAAATCACCCGAAAACGGGTTTTTTCGGGCAGGCCAACACCCGAAAAAAAAACCCGAAATCCCCCCCCCTATGGGGGGTTTTCGGGTTTTCGGGCGGGTGCCCCTGGGTGAGTTCGATCTTTTAACTTTTCAAAGGCAAAAAACCATGGCCATCTTCACCAAGAAAAACACCGATGCAAACGCCGGTGGCAAAACCAATGACCTGCAGGCCCTGCGCCGTCGGCACGCCGCGATTGAAAAAGAGTGCAGCGCGCTGGCTGAGGCCACAGCAGATAGGCGGGCCGCGGTGCAACGACTGAAGGCTGAGCACGCCGTGGCCCATGCCGCAGCGCAGTCGGCACAGCGCACCTACGCCAGTGCGCTGGCACATCGCGCGGTGTCCCAAACGACCACCGACACCCCGCCCGCACCTGGGCAGGCATTGGCACATGCGCAAGGCCTGGCAGCGGCAATCGAGATTGCCGAGGGCATGGTGGCCGATGCCGAGGCCGCAGAGGCACCGGTGCGTGACCGGCTGGCCGATGCGCGGGGCGCGCTGGATCACGCGGAATGGCAGGCCGCACGGGCTGAGTTCGAGGCGGGCCTTGATGCCTTGATGCCCGGCCTTGCGCACCTGCGTAGTACCACGCTGCGATGTGGGGCGCCGTGGCGCGCGCCCGAGCTGGGCGAGCGCCTGCGCGCCTGGGATCATGCGCAGGGCACTGCCGAGCCCCTGAGCGGGCGATAACGCTATCGGCGCAGCGCCTGGGGTCTGGGGCGCTGCGCTGGTGTAATCAGTTCCCGCAATGCGAAAAACTCTCATTCGCAACGCCTCGCTGCCCCCGTGCGTACCATGCCCGTGCCAGGGTCCCCGTCCGGTTGCTAGTCTGCAGTAGATAGCGCCCTGGTGCTGACCCACGGTGCTGGCGCTGGGTGCTGATGGCCTGGTGCTGATGGCCTGGTGCTGATGGCCTGGTGCTGATGGCCTGGTGCTGGTGCTGGTGCTGGTGCTGGTGCTGGTGCTGACCCACGGTGCTGGCGCTGTGCTCACGGTGCTGGTGCTGTGCCCACGGTGCAGGCGCAGGCGCTGGACGCGGGAACAGTTGCACTTCTACGACACAGCAAAATATTTAGCGCAACCACGATACACGGATAGCGTGCATAGGTTGCTGGTGCAGGTTGTAGGTTGTAGGTTGTAGGTTGATGCGTTGCACCACCAGCGGTGCAACAGTTCCATGCACGGATAGCGTGCATAGGTTGCAGGCGGCGTGATTGGTTGTAAACCTATGGCTTGTTTTGCGAATCCGGTGCATTCGTGGAAAGTAGCGGCTCCAACCACTCAGCACGAAACCGAACATGCCCGACTTCACCGCCCCCGACACCAGCCGACTAGATTGCAAAGCCGACCAGGCTGCAGCACTTTGCGCTGCGCTTGTCGAACTGACCCGCACCGCCGCGCCAGACTTGCACATCGTGCGCGGCCTGCTTCACACGATGCAGGACGTGCTGCAGGACGTGCAAGCGATTGCCCAGCAAGTCGAGTTTGAATGCGCCGTGGTGCCCGTCACGATGGCGTGCCCCCCGCACGCCGCCGCCTGTGAATTTCGCAGCGTGTCGCTGGCACCACAGCGGGGGGCACTTTGAAAAATAACGGTACTTTTGACGGTACTTTTCAGAAAAAGAAATCTAAAACCTAGCATTCATGGGGTCTTCAAGCGGACATTCGATTCCTGTCGAGTTCATAGCCAAAATGGCCGCAAGCGCTAATGCAATATGCGCTGACAGCTATCAAATCTGAAGCATCCGCACACAGTACGCGCCCCGCCCCAAACGGCGCGTGGCTGCCTTGGCGGCCTTACTTCGAGTCCCTCTTGTTTGCTGGCCCTCGCGCAGACTGCGCAAGGTGATCGCCTTCCACAGCATCGGCCAAAGGCTCGTCCGAGCTGACCATGGTGCCCGCAGCGGCACCCCCTAGCGCACCGGCAATGCCGCCCAAGGTGCTACCGACCACAACACCCACCGGGCCCGCGACGGCCACGCCCACGGCGGCACCGGCTGCGGCACCGGCCATCATGCCGCCGCCCATCAGGGCGGAGTGGGCTTCGCGCTCTGCGTCTTCAGGCTCCAGCGCGGTCTGGGCGCCGGTTCGGGGGTCTTGCGAGGGGATGCCGTACCCAGGGCGTGCTTGCTCGGCCAGGTCTTCGTCCACGGGTGCGGTGGCCGCAGTGGAAGGGGTGGTGGATGGAATCATGATGGGCTCCTTGGACATAGGGCGACGGCGCCAAGGGGGTGCCGTCACAGACCTTTTTAGCCCTGCAACCCAACCGATCAAGCCAGCCTGCAGACCGCACGCCTGTCAGGCAATGCGCCGTGCCATGGCACCGCCCGCTTGGCAGCCCCGCTCCGCCAGCACGCACCTTCAGGCCGCTTGCGGCGCCGTGTGGGCGGCAGCAGCGGGCCGCGCAGCCGTCATGGCACTGCCCATCGACGCAGCCATGATGCAGCCGATGGCCAGCCACTGCACCGCGCTCAGGTGCTCGCCCAGCAGCGCCATGGCCACCAGCGCAGCCACGGCGGGCTCCATGCTGATCATGATGCCGAAGGCCTCTTTGGGCAGGCGCTTCAGGGCCATCATTTCGAGCGAGATCGGGATGGCGCTGGACACCGCCGCCACGGCCACGCCAATGAGCAGCACGGTGGGCGACAGCAGCGCAGCGCCCGCGTGCACCACGCCCACAGGCACCACCACCAGCGCAGCCACCAGCAGGCCCAGCGATACCGAATGCCCCGCGTGCAGGTGCCCGGCGCGCTTGCCGAAGACGATGTACAGGCCCCAGAACACGGCCGCGCCCAGGGCGTAGAAAACGCCCACCGGGTCCAGCGTGCTGCCGTTGAGCCCCAGCGGCAGCAGCATGCCCAGGCCGGCGATGGCCAGCGCCAACCACACAAAATCCACCGCGCGGCGCGATGACCAGATCGCCACCGCCAGCGGCCCCGCAAACTCGATGGCCACCGCCAGGCCAAACGGCAGGGTACGCAGCGACATGTAAAACATGAGGTTCATGCCGCCCAGCGCCGCGCCGTACAGCATGACGGCCCGCGCGTCGGCGCGCGACAGGTGCCAACGCCAGGGCCGCCAGAGCAGCAATACCAGCAGTGCAGAAAAGCCCACGCGCACGGCGGTGGTGCCCTGCGCTCCCACCACCGGGAACAGCCAGTGCTTGGCCCATGAGGTGCCGATGCCCAGTGCGGTGACGGAGCCCAGCACGGCCAGGAAGGGGAAGAAGCGGTGCAGAAGAGAACGGAGAGGGAAAGCGCTCATGGGCTGAAAATATAGTGCGACCCCGGCGTGCTTTTGGCTCGAATTTCGGGGCTTGCGCGCAACTTTCGCTCACCCTCAGAGCCTGTTCCAAGGAACCCCCATGGCCACCCCGGCAGCACTTGACCGCTTTGACCTCGCGATCCTGGACATCCTGCAAGCCGACAACACCACGCCCCAGCGCGCGATTGCGCAAGCCGTCAACCTGACGGCGCCTGCAGTACAGCGGCGCATCCAGCGGCTCAAGGACAGTGGCGTGATCCGAGCCAATGTGGCCGTGCTGGACCCGGTGAAGGTGGGCAAGCCACTGACCATCGTGCTGGAGGTGCATCTTGGGGACCTGTTCAAGGTCTTTTCGGGGAGCGCATTGGAGTGTAATCGGGATGAGTGGATGCTTCGGATGCGCCGCATGGGCTCATGCCCATGCAAGCAGCCGGGGCGCCAAAACTCCAGGTTCATCGGCCCGATTTCATTCCAACCCTTCGGGCAAGTGCCTTGCCGGGCGGTCTGCGGCGTTGCGGCGCTTGCCAATAGCACGGGCTATTGGCTGCACACCGCGCCTTGCATCCCATCCCGGCAAGGTACTTGTGCGCCCCCGAAAAGACCTTGAACAGGTCCCCACACCGAACGCCCCGACCGCACCGCCCCGCTGCGCGCGCATTGCGGCCGAAGACGCGGTGCAGCAGTGCTACAGCGTGACGGGCGAGGCAGACTATCTGCTGGTGGTGAACGTGGCGTCGATGGCGGACTACGAGGCGCTGACGCGGCGGCTGTTTGAGGGGGACGACAACATCAAGCGCTTTCGGACCTCGGTGGCGCTGGCCAGCCTCAAGACCGGGCTGCGCGTGCCGCTGGACAGCGCAGCAACCGTGGCCTGATCACGAAGCAACAACCGCAATCACAGCCCCAGCATCTGGCGCATCTGCTTGCCCGTGAGGCGCTGGCGCGGCCCGCCCAGCAGCTCGCACATGCGCGCATTGAGCGGCGCTGCCATGCCCTGTGCCGCTGCCAGCCGCACCACGGCGCCGCACAGCGCGTCGATCTCCGTCACGCGCCCGGCTTCCAGGTCGTCCCACATCGACGAGCGGGCGGTGGCATCGATCTGCAGCATGCGCTTGGCCAGCCGCGTGAACAACCCGTTGGGCAGGCGCAGCACATGGGGCAGCAGCGTGGGCGACACCGCGGTGACCTGGGCGGGGGTGATGCCCGCGCGCGCCATCACGCGCAGCGCCTCGGTCTGCAGCGCGGCAAAGACGCGGCGGCAGTCGCGGTCCAGCAGCTCTTGCCGCAGGGGCAGGTCGGACAGCGCGTTGACCGGGTTGTTGAGGTTGAGCAGCAGCTTGCCCCACTGCACGGCGCGGATGTCTGGCGGCAGCGTGGTGGCCAGGCCGGCGGCATTGAACAGCGGCGCGATGCGCTCGGTGACCGCGTCACGCTGCAGCTGCAAATGGCCTGCGGTGGCGCGGTGCACCTGCGCGCCACGCAGCACCACGTTGTAGGGCACCATGCCCGCCAGCACGTTCAGGCCGGGCGCCAAGGCTGCGATGCGGGCCACATTGTCCACGCCGTTTTGCAGCGAGATCACCGGCGTGCCGGGCGCACAGGCCGCCGCCAGCTCGCGTGCGGCAGACTGGGTGGCGCCGCTTTTGACGCACAGCAGGATGATGCTGTCGGCACCGGGCGCGGCATCTGCCAGCGTAGGGGCCATTAGCAGCGCGGACGCGCGCACGGTGCGGTCAAAGCCGTCCAGGTCAGTGACCTTCAGGCCGTGCTGCGCAATGGGCTCCAGCGCATGCGGGCGGCCCACCAGGCACACCGGCTGGCTATGTGCGGCCAGGCGCCCACCCACATAACAACCAATGGCGCCTGCGCCTAAAACGATGAAGTTCATGCCGATGCGTGTGTACGGTGGTGGAAGTGGGCGCAGGCGGACCCGGAACCGGCACAGCCGGCGCGCTATCCCCGCATTGTGCGCGGCAGGCCCCTGGCGGCGTGGCGCACACGCGACGAGGTGCTTTGAAGCACTCTGCGGGTAGTCTTGAAGGTTTTTCGGTCGGTAGCGCTAGTGCAATATGCCTGACCAGCTATGCAATTAATAGCAATCAGTCATCACACAGCTAGAGGCTTGGCGGCTGCAAACCGCACGGTCACCCGCAAGCCGCCCAGGCGCGGCGAGCTGTCCAGCGCCACGGTAGCGCTGTGGCCTTGGGCAATGGCCTGCACGATGGCCAGGCCCAGGCCGCTGCCGGGGGCACCGTCGGCGGTGACGCGCACAAACCGCTGCATGGCACGCTCGCGGTGCTCGGGGGCAATGCCGGGGCCGCTGTCTTCCACGGTGAGCACGGCGTAGTCGCCCTCGCGGCGCACCTGCAAGTCCACCTGGCCGCTGGGCGGGCTGTATTTGATGGCGTTGTCCAGCAGGTTGCGGGCCAGCATGCGCAGGGCCTCGGCGTTGCCTGTGACGGTGGCGGCGTCAGAGTCCAGCAGGCCTACATCCATGCTGCGCGCCTGGGCGGCGGGGGCCACATCGGCCAGCGCCAGCTGCGCCATGGCGCGCAGGTCCACAGGGTCATTCACGGCCGTGCTGGCCTCTTGCCGCGCCAGGGTGAGCAGCTGCTCGACCAGGCGCGTGGCGCGCTCGATGCCGGCCGACAGGCGTTCGATGGCGGCCGCCCGCGCGGCATCATCGCCCGCACGCTGCAGGCCCTGCAGTTGCAGGCGCAGTGCGGCCAAGGGGGACCGCAGCTCGTGCGCGGCGTCGGCCACAAAGTGCTGCTGGGCCTCGAACGCGTGCTGCACACGCTCGAGCAGCAGGTTGAGTTCGCTCACCAGCGGCTGCACCTCGTCGGGCAGTTGTGCATCGCTCACGGGCGAGAGGTCGTCGGCCTGGCGCTTTGCCAGCTGGCGGCGCACGCGCTCCACCGGGGCCAGCGACCGGCTCACGCCCCACCACACGGCCAGCACCAAGAGCGGTGCCATGATGGCCAGCGGCGCCAGCGTGCGCAGTGCCAGGCTACTGGCCATGTCGCGCCGCGCGGCCATGTTCTGCGCCACCTGGATGACCTGCGAGCGCGTCTGCACCGAGAACACCCGGTAGGTGCCGCCGCGCGCCTGCACGTTGGTGAAGCCCAGCACGGCAATCTGCGGCAGGGCGGCGCCCACGGCGGATTCAAAAATGCGCAGGCCCTCGTTGGTCCACACCTGCACGATGAATTCGTGGTTTTCGTCTTCGGGATCCAGCCCAGGGCCCAGCCCCTGCGCATCCACCGGCAGGCCCGAGCGCAGGGCCAGCGCGGTTTGCTGCATGTGGTAGTCGAACAGCGCATCGGCCTCTTCCAGCGCGCCCCGGTAGGCCAGCGCGCCCTGCACCGCCCCGGCCAGCACGATGGCGGCGAGCAAGAACATCAGCAGCCGCATGCGCAAGGAGCGCGGAAGCAGGCCCTGGAAGGTGCGCAAGATTTTTTCCATCACATCTTCGGTACCAGATACCCGACACCGCGCACGTTCAGCACCAGCTCGGGCCCCAGCTTCTTGCGCAGGCCGTGGATATAAACCTCCACCGCGTTGCTGCTCACCTCGTCGCCCCAGCCGTAGAGCTTGTCCTCCAGCTGCTGGCGCGACAGCACCATGCCGGGCCGCGCAATCAGCGGCTCCAGCACCGCCCATTCGCGCCCCGACAGCACCACGGGCGTGCCGCGCAAGGTGACCTCGCGCGTGGCAGGGTTGATGCTGACGCCCTGGTGCTCGTACACCGGTTCGGCCCGGCCCGCTGCGCGGCGCAGCAGGGCGCGGATGCGGGCCAGCAGCTCGTCCAGGTCGTAGGGCTTGAGCACGTAGTCATCGGCCCCGGCATCCAGCCCCTCGATGCGCTGCGCCACGGCATCGCGCGCGGTGGCTACCAGCACGGGGGTGCGGTTTTTGCGGGCGCGCAGGTCGCGCAGCACGGCCAGGCCGTCGCGTTTGGGCAGGCCCAGGTCCAGCAGCACCAGGTCGTATGCCTGGGTGCGCAGTGCCGTATCGGCCGCATCGCCATCGCGCGCCCAGTCCACCGCGTACTGCTCGGCGCGCAGCAGGTCCAGCACGGCTTCGCCGATCATGGAATCGTCTTCAACAAGCAGCAGGCGCATGGTCAGGAGTGCAGGAAAAGGGCTGGCTGCCAAGGATAGCGGCGGCATGGGCGCTGGCCCAGCACCGGGCTGCCAGAACGACTTGAATTTGACACATCACTGTCACAATGAAAGCGCCACGCGCACACCGCCCGCCCCAAGGGCCGGGCCACTACGACAACACACAAGGAGCAAGACCGATGGCAATTTCGATGGCATTTCCCCCTCTCCACCATGTTGCTGCAGCCGCTGCGCTGGCCGCGCTGTCTGCCACGGGCGCCCAGGCACAGGGCGTGGTCAACGCGCTGTGCAGCACCGACGCGCCCTGGTGCGAAGCAGCCGCCAAGGAGTTCACCCGCAAGACCGGCATCAAGGTGAACCAGGCTCACAAAGGCACGGGCGAGATTGCCGCGCAGCTGCGCGCCGAGGCCAACAACCCCAAGACCGACATCTGGTGGGGAGGCACGGGTGATCCGTTCCTGCAGGCGGCCGAGCAGGGCCTGCTGGCCGAATACCGCCCTGCCTACCTGCATGACCTGCATAGCTGGAGCGTGCGCCAGTACGCCATGTCGGGCCACCAGGTCGGAGGCTTTTACAGCTCGGCCATCGGCTTTGGCTACAACACCGAAACGCTCAAGAAGAAAAAGCTGCCCGAGCCCCAGTGCTGGTCCGACGTGATCAAGCCCGCCTACAAGGGCGAGGTCGAAATCTCGCACCCCGCCTCCAGCGGCACGGCCTACACCGTGATTGCAGGGCTGGTGCAACTGATGGGCGAAGACAAGGCGTTCGACTACCTCAAGGCTCTGCACAAGAACACCACCACCTACACCCGCAGCGGCCAGGCGCAGGCGCCCAACGTGGCCAAGGACGAGGTGGGTGTGGGCATCACCTTCATGTTCAACTTTGAAAAATGGAAGGCCGACAAGTACCCGGTGAAAACCCAGGCGCCTTGTGAAGGCACCAGCTACGAGGTGGGCGGCATTGCGCTGGTCAAGGGCGCGCGCAACATGGACAACGCCAAAAAGTACTACGACTGGCTGATGAGCCCCGAGGGCCAGGCCGTGGGCGCCCAGGTGGGCAGCTACCAGGTGCCTGCCAATAAGACCTTCAAGATGGACCCGCGCATCCCTACGCTGGACAACGTGAAGCTCATCAAATACGACTTCGAGAAATACGGCAAGGCCGCCGAGCGCCGCCGCCTGATCGACCGCTGGACGAAGGAAGTGGAGCCCCTGCAGCGCTGATGCGCAGCGCCCGCCGCAGGGTACCCACCGACGGCGGGCGCAGGCCATGGATCAGCCCAGGCGCACGGGCACAAAGATCTTGTCGCCGTCGCGCTCAATCAGCAGCGCCACCGACTTGCCCGCCTTGGCCATGGCGGCACGCACCTGCGTGATGTCCTTGATGGGCGCGCCGTTGATGGCCAGCAGCACATCGCCCGGCTGCACACCGGCCGCTGCGGCGGGGCCGCGCGCCTGCTCGATGACCAGGCCTTCATTCAAGCCCGCCGCGCGCCGCTCCTGCGGGTCCAGCGCGCGCAATGACAGGCCCAGTTGGCCCTTGCCCACGGCATCGTCGTTGCGCGCCTGCTTGATCGCCTTGTCGCTGGCGTCGCCCAGGGTGGCGGTCAGCTCCAGCGGCTTGCCCTGGCGCCAAATCGACAGCTTGGCCTGCTGGCCCGGCTGCGCCTGGCCGACCCAGGCGGGCAGGTCGCCCGAAGCGACGATGGGCTGGCCGTCCACCTGGCGGATCACGTCGCCCGCCTGCAGGCCGGCCTTCTCGGCCGGGCTGCCCTTGCTGACGCTGGCCACCAGGGCGCCTTCGGGCTTATCGAGGTTGAACGACTCGGCAAACGCCTGGTTCACCTCCTGCACCGCCACGCCCAGTTGCGCGTGGCGCACCTTGCCGGTGGCAACGATCTGGTCCTTGATCTTGGCGGCCAGCTCGATGGGGATGGAGAACGACACCCCCTGGTAGCCGCCCGAGCGGCTGTAGATCTGCGAGTTGATGCCCACCACCTCGCCGCGCGCATTGAACAGCGGCCCGCCCGAGTTGCCGGGGTTCACCGCCACATCGGTCTGGATGAAGGGCACCAGGCTGTCATCGGGCAGCGAGCGGCCCTTGGCACTGACCACACCGGCGGTCACGCTGTTTTCAAAGCCGAAGGGCGAGCCAATGGCAAGCACCCATTCGCCCACCTGCAGGTCTCGTGTGCTGCCCAGGCGAACGGTGGGCAGGTTCTTGGCGTCGATCTTGAGCACGGCCACGTCGGTCTTGGGGTCAGAGCCCAGCACCTTGGCGCGGAACTCGCGGCGGTCGGTGAGCTTCACGATGACTTCGCTGGCACCCTTGACCACATGCGCGTTGGTCAGCACCAGACCATCGGGGCTGACGATGAAGCCCGAGCCCTGGCCGTGCGTGGGCACGTTGGGCTGGGCCTGTGGCCCCATGCCGCCCGGAAAGCCGAACTGGCGGAAGAACTGGTGGAACGGATCGTTCGGGTCCATCTGCGGCGCCCGGCCCTGGCGCGCGGCGGGCTGGCCTTCGTCTTCGCCGTCGTCATCGGCCATCGCGGCCTTGGTGCTGCCCGTCACGCTGATGTTGACCACAGCCGGGCCGTTTTGCGCGGTGATCTGCGCGAAGCTGGGCAAGGCCCCGCCAGGGGCAGCTGGCGTCTGGGCCACGATGGCGGGGGGCGGTGTCAATGCGCGGGCTTGGTGCCCGGTGATGAGGCCTGCGCCCGTGGCACCCACCGCACCGGCGGCCACCAGGGCCAGGATGAGGCGGCGGGGGGTGGAGGTCAGCGTTGTCGTGTTCATGGTGTGGTGCCTTTCCAATCGGAGTTGCGATGGAGGGCAGTGTGGGCACCAACACTTAGACGAAACTTAGAGCTACGCTGAACAAGCCGTCGTGATTGGCCGTGCGGCACTGGATGATGCAGTTTTTCGGACGTTGTGGCTTCTTGTGCCGCCCATTTGGGCTGTTCGCGGGGCCTTCAGGCCCGATTCCCGCCCTTACGGGCGCACCTGTCCCAGCAAGCGCCCTCGGGCAAGGTAGATGTTGGCCAGCGCCAAGGCCGTGAACGCACGCGTGGCGTTCTTTTGCAGCCCGCGATAGCGCACCTTGCCAAAGCCCCACAGCCGTTTGACCACCCCGAATACATGCTCTACGCGAGCGCGGATGCGGGACTTGTTGCGGTTCTGGGACCGCTGCGTTTCATCGACCACCCCGCACCTGCGTGTGCGCTGGTTGGTGAAGTCTTTGGCTTGGGGCGCTTTGCCCCAGATCAGAGCCTTCTGGCTGGCGTAGGCCGAGTCGCCGTACACGCGCTGTTCGTTGCCATGCAGCAGATCGGGCAGCGGGTGTTTGTCGTGCACGTTGGCCGCCGTGACCACAGCGCTGTGCGCCAGCCCGCTTTGACTGTCCACGCCAATGTGCAGCTTCATGCCGAAATACCACTGCTGGCCCTTGCGGGTCTGGTGCATCTCGGGGTCTCTGGCCTTGTCTGTGTTCTTGGTGGAACTGGGCGCTGCGATGATGGTGGCGTCCACGATGGTTCCGGTGTTGACCTTGAAGCCGCGCTCCTGCGATTGCTGGCCTACCTTGGCAAACAGGGCTTCGCCCAGTTTGTGCTCATGGAGCAGTTTGCGCAACTTCAGCAGCGTGATGGCATCGGGCACGCGTTCGCGACCCAGGTCAATGCCCACAAAGCGGCACAGACTGGCGCTGTCATACAGGGCCTGCTCGCACGCCAGATCGGCCAGGTTGAACCAGTGCTGCAGGAAATGGATGCGCAGCATCCGCTCCAGGCCAATGGGCGGGCGGCCATTGCCTGCCTTGGGGTAGTGCGGCTCTATCACCTGGCACAGCGCGGCCCGCGGCACGATGGCATCCATGGCTTGCAGAAACTCTTCGCGTCGGGTGGGCTTGCGCGGTTGCTCGAATCCGCTGTCTTGATCTGCGGCCATTGCCAAGGTCTGCTGCTTCATGTGCAGATAACGGTTTAAACCCCACAACGGTGGACCTTAATCAGCATTGCCTTAGAGGCGGGAATTCCTTGGCCGTGCCCGAAAGGCGCGCCACAACGCTCCGGATCTAGGCGCAAAGCGCAGCCATTGCCAGCGCTATGGCGAGCATTTGCAACGACAAGTCGGTGCGTTTTGGCGTGCAAGGCGGGCATGGACAAGCGATTCCCACTCTCTTTAGTGCCAGGCAGGCTCGACTTCAACGCCACGCAGGATGGCGATGATGTGCTCCAGCGAGAACATGGCCACCAGCACGCCGGCCATGGCGGGCGGCACGTACTTGAAGGCTTCGGAGATGCCCAGCGTGGGGATCTTGTAAGGCGCCACGGATTCAGCCAGCACACCGCAGTTCCAGGCCATGACGATGCCAAACAGCAGCACCAGGGCGTGGATCAGTAACTCAAGTTTGGTGCGCAGCCAGTCGGGCTCCAGTACCAGGAAGGATTCGAGGCCGATATGGCCCGCGTCACGCACGCCCACGGCCATGCCGAGCATGGTCACGTACAGCACCAGCACCAGCAGCACGGCGCCGCTCTCGCCCCAGGTGGGGGTGTCGTTGAAGATGTAGCGGCCGTTGACCTGGTAGAGCACGGCGCACACCAGGAGGACAAGCCCCCCCCACTCCAAGCTTCAGGCAGGTGCGCGCGATAAAGGCACAAAGTCGCGTGTACATAGAAGGAACATTCAGAAGACAAACAAAGAAACCTGCCGCCGGGCGTCGGGCCCTGCGGCAGGGATGGCCACGGTCACTGGACCGCGTCGATGCGCTAGACCATGTCCTGGAGCTTGGGGTCTTTCAGGAACTTGTCGTACACCGGCTTCATGGCCGCCTTGAAGGGCGCCTTGTCCACTTCCACGATGTCAGCGCCACCGGCCTTGACGACGGCCAGCGACTTCTTCTCCCGCTCGTCCCAGAGCTTGCGCATGTACACCACCGACTCCTTCGCGGCTGCGCGGATCGCCTTTCGCTCGTCGGCGCTCAGCTTGTCCCACACGCGTTTGCTGAACAACAGGATCTCGGGCGCCATCGAGTGCTCGGTCTTGTTGAAGTACTTGGCCACTTCGAAGTGGCGCGAGCTTTCGTAGCTGGGGTAGTTGTTCTCGGCGGCGTCCACCAGGCCCGTCTTGACTGCGGTGTAGACCTCACCGAACGGCATGGGGTTGGCGTTGGCACCCATGGCTTCGAGCAGCGAAACCCACAGGTCGCTCTGCTGCACGCGCACCTTCAGGCCCTTCACGTCGGCCAGGGTCTTGATGGGCTTCTTGACGGTGTAGATCGAGCGTGCGCCGGAGTCATAGAAGGCCAGGCCCACAAAGCCCTGCGATTCGCAGTCCTTCAGGATCTCGTCGCCAATGGCGCCGTCCAGCACCTTGCGCATGTGCTCGTTGTCGCGGAACAGGAAGGGCATGGTGGGCACCATGGTGGCGGGGCAGATGTTGTTCATGGGCGCGACGTTCACGCGCGTCATGGCAATCGCCCCCAGCTTTGTCTGCTCGATGGTGTCCTTCTCGATGCCGAGCGAGCCCTTGGCGTAGACCTTGATGCTGTGCTTACCGCCCGTGGCCTTGGACAGCGTCTCGCCCATGTGGCGCACGGCCAGCACGGTGGGGTAGTCCTCGGGGTGGATGTCGGACGAGCGGAACTCGGTGGCCTGCGCGGCCAGGCTGCCGAGCAGGATGCCGGCGGCAATGGCCACGCAGCCAAAGAGGTGTGGAACGTTCATGGTGCTTTGTCTCCGGGGTTGAATGGGGGTTGGCGCGCCGCGCTCACGCGCTCTGGTACGGGGCTTCTGCGAGCCCTTGGGCGCCCGGGCGGGTCACGAAGACCGCGCCGCCGTGGGCGGCATCGTTGCCCTGCGGCTGGCCGGGGCGGATGGGGGTGATGAACAGCAGGTCCATGTTGGGCCCTCCAAAACTGCACATTGAGGGCTTGCTGACCGGCACCGCCAGCGAGCGGTCAAGCACGCCCGATGGCGTGAAGCGATGCACGAGGCCCGCGTCGTTGGCGCAGATCCAGTAGCAACCGTCGGTGTCGATGGCAGCGCCGTCGGGCCGGCCCGGCAGTTCGCGCATGTGCACGAACTCGCGGCGCGGCCCCAGGCTGCCATCGTCGTGCAGGTCCAGCGACCAGATTTTCTGCACACTGGGGTGGCTGTCGCTGAGGTACATGGCGGCGCCATCGGGGCTGAAGGCCAGGCCGTTCTGGGTGACCAGGCCCTGCACCTGCGGCGCCGAGAGGCCACGTGCATCCTGCCGGTACAGGCCGCCCGCAGGCTGGGCCAGCGACATGTCGCGCACCATGGTGCCGGCCCAGAAGCGCCCATGGCGGTCACAGCGGCCGTCGTTGAAGCGCATGCCGGCTTGCGGGTGCTGCACGGCAGAGATAAGGGTGCAGACCAAAGTGCCGTCGTCGGCAGGCTGCAGGTGGAATACGCCGGTGTCCATGCCGGCGATGAGCCCACCGCTCGCATGCAGCGCAATACAGGCCAGCCGCTCAGGGGTCGTCCAGCTCATCAGTTGCCGGTCGGCCCAGCGCAGGCGGCGCAGCGCGCGGCCTTCAATGTCCACCCAGTACAGCGCCTGCTCTGCAGGGCTCCACAGCGGGCTTTCGCCTACCTGGTCCTGGTGGTGAGGCAGCACGAGTTCCATCGGCTCGCTCACTCGAACGGACCGGTGCGCACAAACGGCCCGCCCTGGTAGATCACGGCCGGGTCGGTCAGATCGGGCTGCGGGTCTGCGGCCTCCACCTTGGCGCGGAAGGGCTCGGAGCTGTCCTGCGGGCGGTAGCCGATGTGGCGGGCGAGTGTGTTGTCCCACCAGGTGGTGGTGTTGTCGCCCATGCCATAGATGATGCTGTGACCCATCACCGGCGCCGTGAGGCTGGCCACCACCAGGCGCTCCAGGTCGTCGTAGCTCATCTAGGTGGCCAGCATGCGGCGGTTGCGCGACTCGGCGAATGAGAAGCCGATGCGCAGGCACACGGTCTCGATGCCGTAGCGGTCAAAGTAGAAGCGCGAGAGGTCCTCGCCAAACGCCTTGGACAGGCCATACAGGCCATCGGGCCGCTCCGGGTCGCGCAGGCCCACCACTTCGTCCTGGCGGTAAAAGCCGGTTACGTGGTTGGAGCCCGCAAACACCACGCGCTTGACGCCTTGCTTGCGAACGGCCTCATAGAGGCTGTACGCCCCCACGATGTTGGCCTTCAGGATGGGGTCCCAGGGCTGCTCGGTGGACACGCCCCCAGGTGCACCACGGCGTCCACCCCTTCGAGCAGCGGCAACATGGCACTGGCGTCTTCCAGCCGCGCGGGGCGCAGTTTTTCGCCCGGCACCTCGCTGTCCAGGTCGGCGATGTCGGAAAGGCGCAAGGTGGTGCAGTACTCCTTCAGGCGCGTGCGCAATTCACGCCCCAGTCCGCCAGCGGCCCCGGTCAATAACAAGCGTTGAAAACGGATCGGTGTCGGGTGACAGGCCATGGCTTTTGCGGAGGTTCTTGGTACAGTGGCGTTACAAGCGGTTGAACGTCATCAGTTGTCATACAACCAGAAGGCAATGCACTCCTTGCAACCCGTCCAACACATAGGGATAACACCGAGACATGAGCACCGACATTGCCCCACGCCGCAAGCCCCGCACCCTGGCCCTGGAGCTGATGGACTCCCTGGGTGGCCGCGTCCGCGACGGGCGCCTGGCACTGGGCGACAAGCTGCCCACCGAGGCCGCGATCATGGCCGAGTTCAACGTCAGCCGCACGGTGGTGCGCGAGGCCATTTCCAAGCTGCAGGCGTCCGGCCTGGTGGAGACACGGCACGGCATCGGCACGTTTGTGCTGGGCCTCGGGCAGGGCCCGGGCTTCAAGATCACACCCGACCAGTTCAGCACCCTGCGCGATGTGATTGCCGTGCTGGAGCTGCGCATCGGCGTAGAAACCGAGGCTGCCGCACTGGCAGCGCAGCGCCGCACCTCCGCCAACCTCAAGACGATGCGTGAGGCGCTGGACGCAGTGGCAGCGGCCGTGGATGCCGGGCGCGACGCGGTGGCGGCGGATTTCCAGTTCCACCTGGAGATCGCGCGCGCCACGCAGAACAGCCACTTTGCCGAGCTGATGGGCACGCTGGGCAGCATGATCATTCCGCGCGCCCGGCTGTATTCGGTGGAAGCCCCCAATGACGAGCGCAGGCAGTACCTGCGCCGGGTGAATGGCGAGCACGAAAGCATCTACGACGCCATCGTCGGCCAGGACCCTGACGCCGCCCGCGCGGCCATGCGCACCCACCTGGCCAACAGCCGCGAACGCCGGCGGCGCGCGCAAGCCGAGGCCGGCTGAAGTCCGGGGGACCCGGCAATGCCGCCCACCCTGCACGCCGACCTGCCGCCCTGCGGGTCTGATGCGCCAGACAGGCCCATCGGACCCAGGCGGCTGGGAGTGATCCCATGAGTAGTTACCCACAGTACCCATGGATGCGCTTTTTGTACGATGACATACAACAAATCCACCGATACCGCGCATTGGTACCCCAAGTGGCCTGGATGGGCGCCGCCCGCAGCGGACAGCGCTCTCGGCCACGCCTTCCTGGCCTCAGTGCTTTGATTCGACTTTCTTCAACCACCCACCCTTTCACACCACCACCGCCATGCACGCAAACCTGATCGCCGGCAACTGAACCGAGGGCGTCCGCACGTACCAGAACACCAACCCCCCCGACACGCGCGACGTGATCGGCGACTACGCCGTGGCCAGCCGCGAGCAGGCACTCGACGCCGTGGCCGCAGCGCACGCGGCCTTTCCGGCCTGGAGCCTGTCCACACCCCAGCAACGCTTCGACATCCTGGACGCAGTGGGCAACAAAATCATCGCCCGCAAGGCCGAGCTGGGCGACCTGCTGGCCCGCGAGGAAGGCAAGACCCTGCCCGAAGCCATCGGCGAAGTGGGCCGCGCGGCCGCCATCTTCAAGTTCTTCGCCGGCGAGGCGCTGCGCCCCAGCGGCGAGATGATCCCGTCCGTGCGCCCCGACGTGGGCATCGAGATCACGCGCGAGCCGCTGGGCGCCATCGGCATCATCACGCCGTGGAACTTCCCCATCGCCATCCCGGCCTGGTAGATCGCCCCAGCCCTGGCCTACGGCAACACGGTGGTGTTCAAGCCTGCCGAGGTGGTGCCGGGCTCTGCCTGGGCGCTGGTCGACATCCTGCACCGTGCGGGCCTGCCCGCCGGTGTGTTCAACCTGGTAATGGGTCGCGGCTCGGACGTGGGCGCCGTGCTGCTCGAAGACGAGCGAATTGCAGGCGTGAGCTTTACCGGCTCCGTCGGCACCGGCCAGCGCGTGGCGGCGGCCTGCGTGCCACGCGGCGCCAAGGTGCAGCTGGAAATGGGCGGCAAGAACCCGTTTGTGGTGCTGGACGACGCGGACCTGAACATGGCGTGGGTGCCGCCATCAACAGCGGCATCTTCTCCACCGGCCAGCGCTGCACCGCCAGCAGCCGCGTGATCGTGACCGAAGGCATCCACGACCGGTTCGTGGCCGCCATGGTCGAGAAGATGAAGACCCTGAAGGTGGACGACGCCCGCAAGGCCGGCACCGACATCGGCCCCGTGGTGGACGACCGCCAGCTCGCGCAGGACCTGGAGTACATCGCCATCGGCCAGCAGGAAGGCGCCAAGCTCGCCTACGGCGGCGAAGCGCTGGAGAAGAACGCCGACGGCGCGCCCGGCTCTTACCTGCGCCCAGCGCTGTTCACCGAAACCACGCCCGGCATGCGCATCAACCGCGAAGAGATCTTTGGCCCCGTGGTGAGCGTATTACGCGCCAAGAACAACGAAGAGGCGCCGGCCCTGGCCAACGACACGCCTTTTGGCCTGGCCAGCGGCATCGCCACCACCAGCCTCAAGCACGCCACGCACTTCAAGCGCCACGCGCAAGCGGGCATGGTGATGGTGAACCTGCCCACGGCGGGCGTGGACTACCACGTGCCCTTCGGTGGCCGCAAGGGCAGCAGCTACGGCCCGCGTGAGCAGGGGCGCTACGCGGCCGAGTTCTACACCACAGTGAAGACCGCGTACACGCAAGCCTGAGGCGGGAGCGACACAAGCCTGCGCCCGCGACGCCACTCCAGCCCCGGAGCGGCGGGGCCAGGCGCCTGCACCGCGCTGCGCGCACGGGCATCGCACAGGTCATTCTCACGCGGTTTTTCAGCCGAATTGGCCGCAAGCGCCGGCCAGTGAATCATGTGCCAATAGCTATTATTTGTATAGCAAAAACAATCCGTCTGCTCTGCGTCGCTGATTCCGGCCACGACGGCAGCCGCTGTCATCGCGCCCCATGATCGCCCTCCGAACCTTCTCTGCGCTGCGCCTGTGGGTGCTCGCGTGGTTCGTGGCGTCGATGGGGATGGCCATCGCGTCGCCACTGGTGCACCCCCAGGCCTTTGAGGTGATCTGCTCGGGAGCGGGCGCCATCAAGTTGCTCGTGCAGACAGACGATGGCACCGTTGAAATGGGTGCGATGGGCATGGACTGCCCCTTGTGCTCCACCCCCAGCGCCCCGCCCCCCACACCGGTGGCCGCGGTGCTACCACCCCACCCTCTGGCCCATGCGCTGCAGCCTGTCGAGGCGGCCCGCATTGCGGCCGCCACTGCAGCCCCGCTGCACGCTCGCGGGCCCCCATCGCGCTCTTGATCTGAAGTTTTGTTGGCAGTGCCCGGTACCTGGTGGTCGGGTGCTGCCTTGTTCCCGCTGGTTTCCAGACGGCGCAGCCTTGCGTGCAATCCACGCGGGCCCGGCTGCGCTGTCGCTTCAAGACAAGAGCGTTTTCATGTCCCGTATTTCCTTTGCTTCGCGCAGCGCTACGGCCTTTCCGCGCCTGCCCCTTTCTCCTTTGTGCCTTGGCGTGCTTGCCACCTGCGCGCTGGCCTCGGCCGCAGCCCATGCACAGACCACGACACCCACACTGCAGGCTGTGGATGTGGTCGATGCCGCTGCATCCCCCAACGGCAAGCTCAGCCTGGACACCCCCGTAGACAGCGGTAGCCGCCTGGGCCTGACGGTGCGCGAGAACCCCGCCTCCGTCACGGTGGTGGACCGCGCCACCATCGACGCACGCGGTGCGCAAGACACGCAGGAGATCCTGCGCGCCGTGCCAGGTGTGGTGGCGCACAACGCACCGGGTTCGATGTCTGCGCACTACCGGGGCTTTACCAGCAACTCGGTCGCACAGCTCTACAACGGCATCAATCCGCAATACGGCAGCGCCACGCGTGCGGTCGATAGCTGGATCTACGACCGTGTCGAGACCATCGGCGGTGCGTCGAGTTTTCTGTACGGCTCGGGCGGCGTGGGTGGCTCCATCAACTACATCACCAAAACGGCAGAGCGCAGCGACTTTGCCGAGGGTCAGCTGCGCCTGGGTTCCTAGGACCTGAAGGAAGTGTCGGTGGGCCTGAACCGCCGCATCGCAGGCGGCGACGGCACTGCGGGCCCGGCGCACTACGCGCGCATCGACTTCAACCACCGCGACGCAGGCAGCTGGACCGAGGGCACCAAGACGCAGTCCACCCAGCTCGCCACCTCACTGCTGTCGGACCTGGGTGGCGGCTTCAGTCACACGCTGGCCTACGAGTACCAGAAGGACCATGTGGACCGCCCCTACTGGGGCACCCTCGTTTTGAACCCTGTCGTGGGCGCGCTGACCATCGACCCCGCCACACGCTTCAAGAACTACAACAGCGCCGATGGCCTGTACGAGCACCACGTGCAGTGGCTGCGCTCGGTGGCGCAGTGGCGCGTGTCCGATGCGCTGCAGCTCAAGAACACGTTCTATGTGTACGACACGCTGCGCGACTACCGCAACGTGGAGATCTACACCTTCAACGCCACCAACACTGCCGTCACCCGCACGGCGCCCTATCTGCAACGCCACGACCAGACGCTGGTGGGCGACCGGCTGGAGGGCACCTACCAAGGCCAGCTCGCAGGCAGAAAGAGCGACTGGGCTTTTGGCCTGGACATGAGCGTGAACAAACAGACGCGTTTCCCGTTCGGCCCCTCGGTCACCGTGAGCACGGTCAACCCCTACAACTTCTCCACCGAGAACTTCTTCGCAATTCCCGGCATGTCGCCCGTCCTGAACCCGGACAAGGACAACAAGATCACCAACACCGCGCTGTACCTGGAAAACCGCACCCTGGTGGCCTCCGGCGTAAACCTCATCACCGCACTGCGGCACGAGCGCATCGAGCTGGACCTGGTTAACCGCCGTGCCGTGACGGCCACGTCGCCCGCCACCTTCAGCCGCAGCTACCACCCCACCACGGGCCGCCTGGGCGTGGTGTGGGACATTGCGCCCGGCGCCAACCTGTATGCGCAGGCCTCCAATGCGGCCGACCCACCCTCGGGCTCGCTGGCCTCGGCCTCGTTTGCCGATGTGCGCAACAACAGCGAACTGACCACGGGCCGCCAGGTCGAGGTGGGCAGCAAGTTTGACTTCTGGGACGGCAAGGGCAGCGCCACAGTGGCGGCCTTTGACATCCGCCGCAAGAACATCGCCTCTCAAGACCCATCCAACCCCAACCTCACGGTGCTGGTGGGCGAGCAGTCATCCAAGGGCATTGAGCTGTCGGCAGGCATCCGCCCCACGCCGCAATGGCAGCTGCAGGGCAACCTGTCGCTGGTCCGCGCGCGGTACGAACACTTTGTGCAGGGCGGCGTCTCGCGCGCAGGCAACGTGCCGCAACTGGTGCCACAGCAGGTTGCCAACCTGTGGGCCTCATACGCAATCACGCCGACCGTCACAGCCAGCGCAGGCGTGCGCCATGTGGGCAAGGTGTATGGCAATGCGGCCAACACCAAGTTCTGGCCGTCGTACACGCTGCTCGACCTAGGCCTGGCCTGGAAGGTCAACAAGATCACCACGCTCACCACCCGCGTGCGCAACGCCACCGACCGCATCTACGCGGCCGAGACGCGCGACCAGGTCTACCTGGGTGCGCCGCGCACGCTGGACGTGACGCTGCACACCGCGTTCTGACGCAGGCAGAGCACCGGACATCCCACACGCCAAACGCTGGCTGTACCTCGTCCACCGCTGGCTGGGCGTGCTGCTGTGCGCCTTCTTCGCCATGTGGTTCGTCTCAGGCGTGGTGATGATGTATGTGGGCTACCCCAAGCTGACGCAGGCCGAGCGCCTGGCCCATCTGCCACCGCTGCGCAGCGCCACGCAGGGCCCCGAACGCCTGCTCGAACCTGCTGAGGCCCTGCAGCGCGCAGGCCTGGCAGGGACCCTGCAGGACCTGCGGGTGGCCGTGGCCAGCGGTGGGCGGGCGGTGTACCTGGTGGTGCCCGCAGCACCGGCAGGCGACGCCGCACCCCGCCCGCGCCGGGCACCCGCGCCTGCGGTCATCGACGCCATTACCGGCGAGCGGCTGCAGCGTGTGGACGCCGCGCACGCCATCGCCTCGACCCGCGCCTTCGCGCAGCAGCCCGATGCCGCCATCGACTACCAGGGCACGCTCGACGAAGATGCCTTCACCCACTCGCGCGCGCTCGACGTGCACCGCCCGCTGCACCGCCTGCACCTGGGCGACGGCGCGAGCACCGTGGTCTATGTGTCGGGCACCACCGGCGAGGTGGTGCGCGATGCGCCGCTGCAAGAGCGGGCCTGGAACTACGCGGGCGCCTGGATCCACTGGCTCTACCCCTTTCGGGGCAATGTCTTCAACGACTACTGGACCGACATCGTGAACTGGCTGTCCATCGCGGGCATCGTGCTCACCGTGACGGGCACGGTGGTGGGGGTGCTTCGCTGGCGCTTTCGGGGCCGGTACAAGACGGGTGCGCGCACTCCATACCGGGGCTTCATGATGCGCTGGCACCATGTGTTCGGACTCTTGTTTGCGGTCATCACGTTCACCTGGGTCTTCAGCGGCCTTATGTCCATGAACCCGTGGAAGATTTTCGACAGCGGCGCAATGCCACTGCGCCAGCAGGCCATGCATGGCGGCCCCCTGCGACTGCCCGCGCAGGCAGCAACGGTGCAAGCCTTGCTCTCTGCGGCGTCGCCCAACACCCGTGAACTGCGGTGGGTGCGCCATGCCGGGCACACGCTGGTGCTGGCCCACAGCCCCACCGGTGCCCCGACGGTATTGGACGCCACGACCGCCGCCGCACACGTGTGGGCCCCCGGTGCTGTAGCAGAAGCCGCCGCGCACCTGCTGCCCCACGCAGTCGTGCGCACCGAAACACTGACGGCCTACGACCTGCACTACTACGACCGCGCCGCCCACACCATGACTGGCGGCGTCGACAAACCCCTGCCCGCGCTGCGCGTGGTGTTCGACGACCCCCACGCCACTTGGGTGCACATCGACCCGCACACCGGCGCTGTGCTGGGCCGCACCGACAACCACCGCCGCACCAGCCGTTGGCTGTTCGCCATGCTGCACAGCTGGGACTGGCGGCCCCTGCTGGAGCGCAGACCGCTGTGGGATGTGCTGCTCATCCTGCTGAGCCTGGGCGGGGCGGTGATGAGCGTGACGGGGGTGGTGATAGGGTGGCGCAGACTGGGTACGAAACTGCAAGGACCGCAGTTGCGCAGCAGCCGCCAGTGACCTGATCGCGGAGCACGCCTAGCAGGCTGCTGAAATACTACCCCCGCCCGCGAGCGTCTTCCTCGGCCCTCGCGCATTTCTTGCGCCAAGTTTCCGTATCTTGATATTCAGCGCTCCATACTGGCGGTTTTTGCCCTCTCCAGCCCGTTTTCTCTCCCTTTTGCCTTCACGCCAGCCCCTGCAGACGGATTTGCCCCAGGCTGCGCAACCGCGTGAGGTTGTAACCCGC
>JADHED010000448.1_pt1 | contig 49916 bp, 66 predicted proteins | sample 8952041 | NCBI WGS metagenome assembly JADHED01 (sample SAMN16124423, study PRJNA663239) | bioreactor sludge metagenome | isolation source: sludge (control) | place: India:Bengaluru | collected 2018-09-08 | reverse complement strand
CGAATTCGGCCTATGTGTTATCCTCGGTTGTGGGTGGTTTGGTCTATTGCCCCCCGCCCACCCCCCCCCGCCCCCCGGCGGCGGGGGGGCCCGCCCCCCCCCCCCCCCCGGCTGCTCCATTGAGCGCTCCGTCTAAGCGCTCAGGGAACGTCAGAACCGCTTGGACTTCTTCGCCGCCGCCTTCGGCGCCGCCTTGCTGTTCTTGGCGGGCGTCGCGGGCGCCTCTTCGCTCGGCTGGTACGGGAACTCGGTGGTCTTCTCGGCCTCTTCGACGCGCGCCATCAGCGCGGGGATGATCTCGTTGGGGATGCGCCCGAGCGGCTTGAAGACCCACTTGAATTGCGCCTTCGGATCGGGCACGACCGAGATCTCGGTGTAGACGCCGAAGGGCGGGAGGTGCATCACGTTGTCGAGGTTCTGCACGTACCCGGCGAAGTCCTTCACCGACATCACCGAGAGGTTGATGTAGGCGATCTCGGCCGACTGGAAGTGCTTCGGATCCTTGATCAGCTCGAACTCGCCGCTCTTCGTGAGCGTGCCCGCGGCGATCACGGCGAGGCGCATGCGGTTCTTGCACGCCTTGCCGCGGCCCTTCTCCGCGCTGCCCCACGCGTTCATCGGGCAGAGCCCGCACGTCTCGTTCTGCTTCTTGGTGGACATCTCGTGGGGCCGCATCTCGCGGTCCTCGCGGCCGAACGCGAAGCAGACCGGGCTCTGCGGGTTCTCGGCGTCGAACGCGCCTTCGTACAGCACGTTCTCGCGGACGAAGTCCACGACGAGCGCGCAGAGCTTGTTGCCCGGGAACGGCTGGCCGTTGAACGAGAGCTGACCGGCGCGCGCGGAGATGAACTTGCCCTGAGCGATGTTGGCGACGACGCCGCGCGCCTTCGCGGCGGCCTTCGCCAGCTCCTCGTCCCACTTCGCGATCGAGCGGTTCTCGTTCATCGGGGGCTTCTTCGTTGCCATCGGGTCTTCCTTTCGTGACGGAGTGACGGAGTGACGGAGTGACGTGGATGTCGGCGGCCCGGGGCACGGCGCCCCGGGCCTATGTGATCAGTCCGTGACCAGCGCGTCCCAGCACTGGTTGTCGAACTGGTAGAGCGTCGGCGGCAACCCGTGGTTGCGCGACTCTCCCTTGCAGACCGCCTTGAGCACGCCGCACTGCACGAGCCGCGGCACGAGCCGGTACGCCGTCGCGCGGTGCGTGCCCGCGCACTCGTTCGCGAGGTCTTGGATGGTGAAGTAGCGCGGTCGCGCGGCAGCGGCTCTGAGAAGCGCCACGCGGTCGTTGGTTGCGCGGATCTTGTGGTGTCTGAGGAGTCGGGCGGCTCGCATGATCGTGCGCGCCTAGAGCTTCGTGAGGCTCACGTCGGTGCGCTGGAACGTGCCGACGCCCGGGACGGTCTTCCCGGCCTCCCACCGCTCCTTGACCGCGGTGTCGGTGAGCCGCTTGTGCAGCAGTTCGAAGCTGCCGGTCTTCTTGATGTGCGCGTAGAGCGCGTCCCAGTTCTCGACGGTGGGGACGGTCTTCGTGATGACGGAGACGCGCGCCTTGCGGCCCGCCGCGCCCGTGTCGGACTTCGGCATGTTCTTGATGATGTAGTCCATGAGCCGCTGCTCTTCGGCCCTCATCTCCCCGGCTTTCTTCTCGGCCGCGAGACGACGCTCCTTCATCTTGAAGAGCAGATCGGCGCAGCCGCCCCACGTCTTCGGGTAGTTGGCGATCTCGGCCTCGCGCTGCGCGATCTCCTCGTCGGCCTCGCGCATCGCGCGCTCCGACGGACGCTCCTTCTGGACGGGCTTGCTCGCACGCTTGCTCTTGCCGCCTTCGATCACGGTCATGGGTCTCTCTCCTTGCGACGTTGGTGCAGCGGTTTGGGAAGCCAATAGAGTACCACACTCTATTGGCGCTGTCAGCGCGGGGGCTGGCGGTCGGTGGTGACGGACACCTCGATCAGATCGGGGAACGGGCGGTGGTTCTCCGCGCACTGGACGACGTGCTTCTCGACGCTGTCGAGCATGTCGTGGATGCGCGCGATGAACCGTCGCCCGGCGACGCTGTCCAACTCGATGTTCGCACCCTCCGCGGTCTGCACGGTGATCTCGATCGTCTGCTTGATCTGCATCAGAGCAGCCCTTCACGACGCGCGATCGTCCAAACGATCATCGCGAGATTGGCGAGGTCGCCAGCCTCTTCGGACACGTTGCGGTGATGCACGCCCTTCTTCGCGTCGTCCAACGCCGCGGACAACTCCACGAGCTTGCCGGGCAGCTTGCTCATGACGAAGTCGAGCGACGCGTCGCGATACGACACGCCTTTCAACTGCCAGTGCTTTTCGAAGAGCTGCATCATCAGCGTGGCGAATACGTGAACGTCCTCGTTCATCTTGATCGCGACGGGGCACTCACGCGCACGGGCGTGGATCGTCTCTCCGCTCGGACTCACTGCCGCTTGTGCTTCGCGGACCCACTCCCCACAGCGAACGCATTCCATACGGTCTCTCCTTTTTTCGGTGAATTTCAGGCTCCAACTTCGCATTCAGTGCGCGTGCGCGCGGTTCACCTCCCTTCTCTGTGCGGCTTGCTGCCGCCGGTCTCGACGTACTGCCCCTTCTCGACGCGCTGCTCGCGCACGCACGTCTCGTGGATCACGCGCCATCTGCCGTTATAGCGCTCAAAGTGCCCGTCTCCCTTCTCGACCGTATTACCGCAGCGGTAGCACGGCCCGGGGTATCGGTTGCGCACGGCGTGCCTCCCTTCCCGATGCCCCGCAGACGCGCTACGCGGCTGCGGGGCAAGCGGAAGAGCGTCACGCGGCCAGAGCGACCAGCCGCTTGCGCGCCTCGTTCTTGAGGTCGGCAGAGCCGCCGAACGTGGCGTTGACGACGCGGTGCGCGTTGCTCTTCGCGCGGGCGTCGTGGTCGGCGTAGTACGTCACGCCGTTCAGCACGCCCCACGCGGTCCCGAGAGCGCTCTTCAGCCGCGCGCCGGGGCTGTAGTTGATCCGCTTGACGATCCCCTTGTACGCGCTCGTATTGCGCACGTCGCGGGTGCTCGTGTCGGACATGATCACGTCCTTGACCAGCTCGGCAACGAAGTCGTGCGCCGCGCGGTCGCCCATCGCCGTATCGGCGAGCGTCTCCATGTCGGCCATGAACTCGCGGAAGGACTTCGCCGCGACGCCGAGCGTCTCCTTGACCTTCGACGCGTCGAACTTCGTGGAGTGCGGCACGCGCACGACGTTCGCGCTGCTCTCCCCGCGCGCGACGGCGAGCGTGTTGTTGCAGACGATGCGCGTGGCGACCACCTTCGCCGTCGTCTTGAGCGAGCCGTCCGCGCTCGACCAGAGCGCGAGGTACCCGCCCACCTTGTCCTGACCGGGGAGGATCCAGTCGTCCGTGATCTTCGCCGTGCAGAAGTAGCGCGCGCCGTCGAAGAGCACGCCCGCGGTCGAGAGGCTGAAGCCGCCCGCGCCGACGAGGTCGCGGAAGAACTCCAGCACGGCGCGCGGCTGCACGACCTTGTACGAATCGGAAACGACGCTGATCGGGTGCTTGTTGTCGCTGCGGAAGAGGACGTGGCGGTCGTTCATGCGCTTGAGGTCGAGCACCGTGGTCTGCGGCGTCGTCGGCGCCGTCGCGTAGCGCACGATGCCGCGGTCGATGTAGTGGTCGAAGCCCGCGGACTTGCACCACACGTCGAAGCCCGCGTCATCGGGCAGCGGGGTGCCGAGCCCGTGCCACGGGAGCCCCTCGCTCTGCCGGTACGCGAAGTCGTAGTTGCCGTCCTCGTTCTGCCGAATCTCGTGTGCCATGTTCTCGTCTCCCTTTCGGACTGGAATACAGGCCCAACCGCGCATTCACTCGTAACGCGCGGTCCGATTCATCCTCTGCACGTACGCTTCGGGGTCCGTCTGAGCTTCGAAGTCCACGAAGCGATCGACCACGTCGCCGCTCGCTTCGAAGCGGACACGGTAATACTGCGCGGGCGACGGATGCTGGCGGATCACGCGCGCGTAGCCTTCGATGACGAAGCGCCCTCCGATCGTGGTGGTGAGGATCACCACGCGGTCGCCTCTCTTCGCACGCGCCGCCATCACGCCTCCGATTCGTAGAGCGCGCGCTGGACGTGCAGCACCTTGCTGACCGACACTTCCCCGCTGCGCAGCAGCTCGCGCAGCACGTCCTCGCTGTCGAGGTACGAGGTCTTGCGCAGATACCAGTCGAGGTGCTGCGGATTCTCGCGAAGCCAGCGCGGCGTGGCGGGCTCGGAGGCGTTCCACAGCGCGGTCGCCGTGGCGCCGGGGCAAAGCCCGTACTCCACGTCCGGGTGCTCCGTGCAGAATCTCACGAGTTCCGCTTCGGGGCGCACGCCCGGCTGCGCCACGAAGAACAGCACGGGCGTCCCGGCCGGGAACACGTCCACCAATTCGAAGGTCCGCTTCTGCCGCTTGTCGCGTACGGGATTCGTCACCGGCTCGCGCAGCACGCGCAGCTCGGTCATGTTGTTTCTGCGTTTGAAGTTCATCGTCCTCTCTCCTGTGCAGGTTTGTTTCGAATCGCTCAGTGCCCGCGCTTACGACACGCGGGCACGGCGACAGAGTCTTGCCAGTATCGAAAGAACATGCGCACCGCGAGCGGTGACAGTCTGCGGTGCGGCGGCCCCTTCGCGAAGTCGCGGGTCTGCTTGCACCCGCACGGGAGGCGGAACGTAACGCGCGTCCCGTCCATCGACTCGGCGCGCGCACGCACCGTCCGCTTGATCACCACGCACCCTCCCCGTGCGAGCGTAGAGGCTCGTCACCACGTCGTTCGGCCGCTGCGCGCTCGTGCGCGTGCGCTCCTTCACGAGCTTCGGATTGCTCATCGGTCGGCGATGTCGCGCGCACGTTCGACGCGCAGCGACTTGACGATCTGATCGTCCACGTGACGCACCACGCTCTTGATGAACGCGTAGCGCGAGCGCTTCGTTGCGTTCGTCTCCATGCCGACGTGCGCGAGCGCGTACTCGCGCGTCACGACGCCTTCGGTGAGGATCTGGCAGCGCTCCAAGAAACGGACGCGCCACATGAACTCATCGAAGGTCTTCTCGGTGATTCGCGGAACCGCCGTCATCATGCAGAGGTTCGCGAAGAGCTGGACATTCCGTTCGATTTCAGGCTCCGACATCGCATTTATGCGCGGGTGCGCGCGGTCGGGCCTCGGCTTCGGGGGGACGAACTCGCCGTGGAGCATCGGGTTAATGACCTCCCCGCCCCGTGAGGTAAGCCCGCGCGACCGGGGCGGACGCGTCGCGCGGGGGTCTGGGATCGGGCGCCACGGGGCCGCACAGAGCGGCCCGCGGCACGCGCGTAGAAGCGCCTAGAATCGCGCGCGAGGGGTCCGGGCGATGCGCCCTACTGACCACCACCCGCGATCGATTGTGGGGCATCCTCGCGCGTCCTATGCGGTCTCTCCTATTAGCTTCCGTGGTGCGCCGTATGCGCCCCGCTACGGGGCCGGGAATCCGGCCGGACCGATCGCCCGGCCGGGCACACTCCGGCCCCGTGGTGGGGCGCACGGCGCGTGTGCGTGTCGGTATGTGTACCGGCATCGCGGACCGTCGGGGTATGTACCGACGGTCCGCGATGCCCCGCGCCTTGCAGCGCGGAGCTACGCGCGAGCTAGAGACCTTCGGGCCGCACGGCAAGCAAAGCCGCGTGCCATTCTTCGGCCGCAATGTTGGCGCGGCGCGCGCATCCCGCCGCGGTGAGGTGCGCGCGTTCGCCGTGTGCGCGCAAGGCGTCGGCAATCGCGCGGCCGATCGTTCGTACCGCGTGCGTCGATAACGCACTGAGTGGCGGGCGCGACAATCCGGGTGACACGAGACGAATCAGTGCCGCGGCGCCGAGCAACAAATCGCGCGCGGCACTGCGGCACGGCGCGGGATCCGTGCAATGTTGCGCGTCGGCATACAGCGCGACGGCATCGGCAAGAATGTTGCCGACGACGAACGCGACGCGGTGAACGGGAATCGTTTCGGAATCCATACGCGTCACCTCCCGCACGGCACAATCCTGCTCGGCCGTGTGCTCGTGTGCCGTAGGGCACACTTGGACTATCGGGTTTCGTGTCGGCCGTGCGCCGGACACTGTGGCGCGCCGTAACGTGTGCGGCGCGCGGCACTGTCAGCTAGCGCTTTGCCTTGCGCGTCTCCCCGCGCCTCTTGGCACGGTCCGCGCGTTCGTCGTGGCGTCGCGCGCGCTCGACCAAATCCGCGGCGCATGCGAGACGCGCAAGATACGTGTTGCTGGCACTGAGAACATGCCAGTTATCGTGTAGGTCTTCGGAGGTGACGCTACGGGCATCGATGGGGCGCATGTCAGTAGACGCCGCGCCCGATCGTTGCGAACCGCGCGCGCACGTCGTCGCGCGACACCTCACGCCCCGTCGTCTGCCATTCGGTGATGGAGACGTGATACTGCGGCGCGGGGAACGCGCGCGTGATCTCATCGATGACACCGAGAGTACGCGCGGAAGGCGCGCCAATCTCGGTATCGAAGAAATGCACATACTGCGGACCCGTGCCGTTCCAATTGCGCCCTTCGGCGCGTGCGACGTTGATACAGATCATTGCCGTTCTCTCCCTTCGGTTCGTGCTACGTTGACCAGTGCCCCGCGATTGCATGCAAGCGCGGAGCAATTCGTCAGCGGGGCACTAGCGCGCCTTGATCCGACGGCAGTGCAGGACTTGGTTGAAATCGCCTTGCTGCCTTCCGTACCACGTCGCGCCTTCGAACGAGAACCACACGTCCACGCGACGATACGCGCGGCCGAAACCCCACCCGAAGGAACGACGCACGCGGTCCGGGCGGATGATGAGCGTTCCCGACCAATTGCTAACCGCGTCGCCGATGCCGAGATACAGCATGATTTTCCCGTGTTCTCGCATGTACGCGCGATCCTCATCCGCACAACACGCGTAACACACTTTGTCGCCGTTCTCGCGCGACGCGTAACCTGTTCCGCCGCCGCCCGTACGGACTAGCTTCGATTCTCCACACACTTTACACACGAACATTTGAACCATTGTCTTTTCTCCCGCGGCAATCGGCCGCAAACGTCGCGGCACTAAGCTAGTGCCGCGCGTGTTTGCATCGGATCAGCCTTCGTTCGGATAGATGTACCGCTGATACGCTTCGATTTGCAGCGCTTCGCGCTCCGACGAACGCGCGAATTCAAGCTGTCGCGCGCTGTACTTTTCGAAATACTCTCGGTCCGTGTCGCCCGGCCCGAGCAGCAGGAAGTCGAGGATCGCGCCGACAGTTTCGTCGGAATCGTCCGCGTGCCCCGGCGCACCCGCGAAATCCTCGCCACGGAAAAGCGTTTCGGTCTTTCCGTTCTCGCGGCGCGTGAACGAATAGCCGAGGATCGTTTGTCCGCGCCAATCGCGGCGCGACGTGGCCCACAGAGTCAGCGTGAACGAAGGGCCGGAACGGAACGGACGTAGCGTGACGCGTCTCAGAATCTCCATTGTCGTCTCTCCCGCGGCATGGATTGCCGCAAACGTCGGAGCGCTAGCGCACGCGCGCTAGTGCCCCGCGTGTTTGCGTCAATTCTCGGGATACTGAACGGTCCCGTCGTCACAGAGGCGCATCCCCGTACAGTATCCGTACGTTTCGCCCGCGTAGCGCACGAACCAGTCTCCATTCTTCTGTGTGATGACGCACGGTGCGTACTCATTCATCCGCGCCTTCGTCGTCACCGTGCGCCATCCGCCAGAGTTGAGAACCACGTCTCCGTTCGGGTACAGCTCGACCACGTCGGTAGCGTGCAGACGAATGGCGACGTGTGTGCCGCGATCGAAAAGGCGCGTGTTGTTGCCGATCGGCTTTCCGGCGGACTTGGAACGGGCTTCGGACAGTAGGGACATAGCACGCTGATAAGTCATCGTTCGTTCTCCCGCGGTGAACACTCACCGCAAACGTCGGAGCACTAGCGCATGCGCTAGCGCCCCGCGTGTTTGCGTTGACTGTCAGCAAACGATAGCGAGCCCCGCATCTTTCAGCGCGTAGAAGACGGTCTCGTGCAGGTAGTCGGCATCCTCGGCGCGCGCGCGGAGCGAGAACACCACGTCTCCCTTGCGCCAAAGGGTTTGCGTCTGCCCGGCGCACGGACCGCACAGCTCGCGCACGTTGTCGCGCGTCGCGCGCCGCAGAATCACATTCACGGGGATCCATCCGCAGTACGAGCCGTGCTCGTTCATGCGGTGATACTCGGTCCGCGCGTGGACGTTGCCGTTCTTGGCAACGAAGATGTACCAGTCCCCATCGATGCCGGATCCGTGCGGAAGCGCGGCGGATAGGTCGTCAATGTTGACGCATGCGCGCGCTTCGTTCTCTTCACCTTCTACGTAAGTCTTGTACCAATGGCAATCGATCGTACGCATATTCTTGCCTTTCCCGTGCGTTCGTCGCACGCGTCGCGGCACTGTGTGCAGTGCCGCGCTTGCGTGTGCCGAAAGCTAGCCGACGACATCGATACGACCATCTTCTCCGCGAATGATCCAAACAGACGCGTTGCTGTCGTACGTGAGAACGCGCACGTTGCCCGGACCGTGGATCAGCACGTCAAAATGTGCATAGCGTGGCGTCTCGTGCGCGCGGCGCACGAGATAGACGCCAGCAAACGTCGCGTCCGCGACGCGCCGCGCTTCGGCCAGTAACTCCGGAGTGTGTAGCGCCATTGCCATTCTCCCTTTCGTGCGTTCGTCGCACGCGTCGCGGCACTGTGCGTGTGCGCAGTGCCGCGCTTGTGTGCGGTGAACATTGCGTGTGTCGTTTGGTGTCGATCGTTCGAAGTAACTCACCGATTGCTTGCGCAGTGCCGCGGACTCGGTGGTTCCGCGCTTGCCTTCGTTCGCTTTCCGGTAGCGTCTCGCGACGCTGACTGTCGTTCGTACTTGCGGGCGACACGCGCCGTAGTGTGGCGCGCATGCGGCCCCGAAGACTCGCGCGGCCCGCGTCCTCGCGACGGCCCCGCTTTGCTCCGGCTTGTTATCAAAGAACCTATCTGCTACGTGCGAGACTCTACCACGGAATGTATTGGCAATGTCAATAGGGTCAAGGGAAATTTTTTTGGGGGATCCCAATCGGGGCCGGAACGGCGCCCCGATCGGGGCCGCAGAGCGGGCCGCCACGCGCGCCACGGGGCGCCGCACGGGGCCGCGGGAGGTGCGGCCGGGCGACGCGTTGCCGATGCCGCCGAGACGCGCACGCGGGCGCACGGCGCGCCGAGACACAGAGGACCGCGCACGCGCACGCGTAGCATTGACAATGCCAATATCGGGAGTAAGGCGGCACAGCTCGCGCGGCATTGGCGTTCGCGCATGTTCGCCGGGATAGCAGGCCATTTCCCCTAGGATCGCGTTTGACTGCCCCGGCCATACCGAGGCACGTCCGCGGGCGCCGATCGATCCTAGGGCATCCTCGCGCGTCTCAGAGGCATCCCAGAGGCGCCCCGAATGTTGGCTTTACCCATAACGCGGGGCTTTCACCAGTTATTGGCAATGCCCATAGCGGGCGGGTCCGCGGGCGTGGCGGCGCGGGCGAGCGGTAGTCTCGCGGGCCGGGTGGGCGCGAGGCGCGCCACGGGGCCGCGGGCGGGCCGGGGGAGGCGCGGCCGGGCCGAGGTGTCGGGGGAAGGCGCGAATAGGTGGGGCGCCGCGGAGGTGCGTTCGTGTTGCGACCCGCGTACAACTAGCGTTATTCGTCGCATGTATTTCGCGACGCGGTCGCTTCGTACACTCGGGATTTGTAGCTGCACCTTTGGAATCAACGGTTTAGGTCGTGCTACAGAATGCTACGTGTTACACGATTTCCCTATTCTCCCTTTTTCTCTCTCTTCTTCTCTCTTCTCTCTCTCTCTCTCTCTCTAAGAGAGAGAAGAAAAGTGTAGTAAGTGTAGTAAACGTGTCGTAACCCCTCCGCGCGTCAACACGTTAGCGACGCTACGCAAATTTGCTACACGTCGCGCCGACGTGTAGCACGGCGCACGGAAACGCGCGTTTTCCCCGGCCGATACAGCGTTTTCGGTGCGTGTCGGTTGTGTAGCGTGATTATCCCGTCGCCATAGCGGGCGGATCGGTGTTAGAAGGGGCCGACGTGCTAGCCACAGCTCCGAAACAAAGTCGCCCGAGGCCTGACATGACGACACGACATCCGAAGCCCAAGGCAGGCAAATCACGCGCCGCGAAGCGAGATAGCGCCGCACCGCAGGCAGAGCGCGTGGCACCGAAGCGCACGAGTGCCGCCGCGCAGGCAGAGCGCGCGCTGACGAAGCGCGACGCACGCAGCACTGCGCAGGCAGAGCGTGTCGAACACACGCTCACCACGCGCGGCACCACGCACCACGCACCACGCACCACGCGTGCCGGGCACGACGTGCGCACACAGCACGCAGCGTGCCAGCGCAGGAGCGCGGGCGATTACGCGCGCGGCATACCGAGTGATTCCCGCAGGAAAAAGTCCGAGGGCACACCCCCCGCGACCGAGAGCAGGACTTCTCGCGCCAACGCAGCGTTGCAGAAGACTCGGCAACGCACAGCGTTGAAGCGCACAGCATCGAAGAAGGACCAGTGGTCCAGCCGCATCGTCGGCATGGCCGAAGTCTCGCCCGACGAGTTGATGGGCAATCCCAAGAACTGGCGTCTGCACCCGAAGAACCAGCAAGACGCGATCAAGGGCGTGCTCTCTCAAGTCGGCTGGGTCCAGAACATCGTCGTCAACAAGCGCACCGGCTTCGTCGTGGACGGGCACATGCGCTTGGAGGTCGCGCGTCGCGAGGGCGCGAAGAAGGTGCCCGTCGTCTACGTCGATCTGAGCCCGAAGGAAGAAGCACTCGTGCTCGCGACGCTCGATCCGATCGGCGCGATGGCCGACGCGAACGTCGAGAATCTCGATGCGTTGCTCAAGGAAGCGAGCGCCGCGAACGAGGACGTGGAGAACCTGCTTTCCCGGCTGCGCGACGAGGTTGGCGTACCGGACGAAGACGCGGAGGACGACGAGGAAGCGCCGGGGATCCGCCCCACCGGCATTTTCGAGCTGAAGGAAGACGCGATCTTCCCCTCCAGCAACGAGTGGGATATCCCCGATCTGCGCGCGGACATGCTCTACGACGGCCCGTTGCCGACGACGACGTGGCCCGAGGAGCCGAAGGATCGCTCGCCTCAGATCGTGATCTGGGGCTCGACCGCGGTGGACGAGAAGGTGCGCGGCAAGGTGCTGTGCTTCTACACCGAGGACTATCGGTTCGAAGCAACGTGGAGCGAGGCGGTCGAGACGATCGAGCGCGTGCTCCCCCATCGCCCACTCTGCGCGATCTCGCCCGACTTCAGCCTCTACGCCGACATGCCGATGGCGCAGCAGTTGTGGAACATCTACCGCGCGCGCTGGGTCAGCCGATACTGGCAAGAGGCCGGGATCAAGATCATCCCCAGCCTCGCCACGAGCAGCAATCCGGTGTGCCGCAAGTTCGCGCATGCGGGTTGGCCGAAGCGCCCGAGCGTCGTCGCGTTGCAGATGCGCACGGGCGGCGTGAAGAGCAAGGGTCAGGTGGACGCGACGCTGGAGGACATCGCCAGCCTGATCGCGGAGGTGAATCCGAAACGGCTCCTGCTCTACGGCGTGAAGGTCCGCGAGACGTTCGAATACTTCCTGCCCAAGGGCATCGAGTACCATTGGTGCCGCTCGTTCACCGACGTGCGGTTCGATGACAAGCCCGCCCACTGGCGGAAGAAGTAAGGAGCCCGACCATGAGCAAGCCCACGGAGTACGGCAAGAAGTACTTCAAGCAGCGGCGCGCGGCGATCAAGAAGGAGAAGGCGCGCAAGGCCCGCGACGCGAAGCGCAAGCAGATCGAGCGGCGCAAGAAGCGCGGCAGCACGAAGGGCACGGCGAAGAAGGTGAAGAAGGCCAGCAAGAAGATCGTCAAGAAGAAGACCACCAAGAAGACCGCGAAGAAGACCAGCAAGAAGAAGTGACGTGACCCATGCCGCGCAAAGGACAGCAGCAGCTCCCGGTGCCCGACGACTCGCGCGTCAAGAAGCAGCGCAAGGTGTACACCCCGCGCGACAAGAGCCTCATGAAGTCGGAGATCATCCCGCTCGCCAACGCGCGCGTCACGGCACCACCGGAGGATAAGGAGCGCAAGCTCAACGAGCAGATGAAGCACCAGATCATCGGATCGTTGCAGATGGGCGCCGACATGTCGATCGCGGCGAAGCTCGTCGGCATCAGCCGTGCCGAACTGTTTCGCACGCTCAAGCGTGACCCGGAGTTCGCCGAGCTGGTCAAGGAAGCGAGGAGCTTCGCCGACGACAACGTGATCCGCAGCCTCTACACCGCCGCGATCGGCGGGAACATCACCGCCATGATCTTCTGGCTCAAGAACCGCAAGCCCGACGAGTGGCGCGACAACCACGAGCTGACGCTGAAGGGCGCCGAACTCGTTTCGTCACAGCTCAACATCAACGTCAACGCCGCGCCCGAGGTGCGGATGATCGACGTGGTGGCGGAACCGTGTCCGACGAGCTGACGCCGAAGGTCGTCAACCTCGCGCTGACCGGGCTGAAGCATCAGCTCGATCTCTGGGCCGACCAGACGACGCCCGAGATCGCGATGGTCGGGCCGCTCGGCTGCGGCAAGACGTACGGGCTCGGCATCAAGCAGATGCTCCTCCGTCTTGCCAACAAGCAGTGCGACGGTCTGCTCATGGTGCCGACGTTCGGCATGGCCGAGCGCATCCACAAGCGCGAGTGGCCCGATCTCTGGCGCACGTTCGGCATCCACGTCGTCAACGAGGGCTACCGGAACTCGTTCGTCTGGCCGTGGGGCGCGCGGACTTGGATCGTCAGCGCCGAGGATCCCGATCGCGCGAAGGGCATCAACGTCGGCGACGGGATGATGGACGACTCAGCACCGGCATGCGCACGACGATCGCCGTCTTCGTCATCGTCCCGCTCATCGCCGTCGTCGCCGCGATCCCGGTCGCGTGGGGCGGGTGGCTGAGCTGGACGGACGTCGTCATCGCCGCCGTGTTCTACGCGATCACCGCGATGGGCATCACCGTCGGAGATGGGATGATGGACGAACCGGGCCAGTGTACGCGCGAGGCGTACGACGTGCTGTGCTCGCGCGTGCGCAACCCGCGTTCCGCCGTGAAGCAGATCGTCAGCGGCGGAACGCCCGAAGGTCTCAACTGGTTCGCCGATCTCTTCGCCAACCCCGCACCCGACAGCGGTCGCCGCACGATCTGGGCGACCGGCTGGCACAAGGATCTTGCCGACTACCCCAAGCGCATCATGCAGACGTACGGCTACGACCAAGCGCTGCTCGATACGTACGGCAACGGCAAGTTCGTCCCGCTGCGCACCGGGCGCGCGTACAAGTTCTTCAACGACAAGGTCCACGTCGCGAGGTGCAAGCTCAACTACCAGCCCGCGGTGCCGATCACGTTGACGTGTGACTTCAACGTGGACTACATGCGCTGGCTCGTGATGCAGATCACGCCGAGCGAGATCGTCGTGCTGGACGAGATCGCGCTCGGCTTCAACGGCACGACCGAGCTGGGTGCGCGTGAGTTCTGTAACACGCAATGGGCCGAGATCACGAAGAAGCGGCCCGTGCGTGTGACGGGCGACGCGACGGCCAACTCGCGCAGCACCAACGCCACTCGCACCGATTACGAGGTGATCCAAGACGTGCTGACGAAGGCCGACATCCGCGTCCACATGGACGTGCCGGAGTCGAATCCGCTCGTCAAGGACCGCGTCGCGATGGTGAACTTCTTTCTCAGCGACCGCAGTCGGCAGAAGGTGGTCATCGCCGAGCACTGCACCGAGCTGATCCGCGATTTTCAACGCGTCTCGTGGAAGGACGGCGGAACTGCGCTCGACCAATCGACCGATCCGTCGCTCACGCACGCCACCGACGCGTTCGGATACGCGGCCGTGCGATATGCCGCATACGTGGGTGTCGATCGCGCACGCGTCGGCACCGATCGAAAGGGACACCGCACGTCCACCGCGGTGAACCCGGCGAGGATGAAATGGTGAAAGAGCTGCTTCGCTTCTTCCGGCCGACTCGCACCGCGAGTACCGCCGAGACGAAGAGCCCGGTCGAGGCACGTCTGGAGCAATTGCTGGACATCGAGCGCACGCGCCGACGCAACGCGCAGAAGAAGTCCAAAGCGTCCGGCGTGAAGATCGCCATGGGGCGCTTCGGCTACGAGGACAACGACGAGCTGAAGGGCAAGCAGCGCTTCGTGACGCTGCGCAACATGACGACGGACGCGCACGTCAAGGGGACGCTGCGCTTCAACTCGCTGCCGCTCGTCAACGCGAAGTGGGAGATCAAGCCCGCGAGCGACGATCCGCGCGACATCGAGATCGCGGAGTTCTGCGCGGCCAATCTGCTGCGCCAGAGCAGCAAGAAGTACGGCAAGAAGTACTGGTGCAAGACGCCGTGGAAGGCGCAGCGTCTCGGCGAGGCGCTGACGATGCTTCAGTACGGTTTCTCCGCGACGCACAAGACGTGGCGCGTCGTGGACGGCAAGCGCGTCTACGACACGCTGAAGTGGTTGGAGCCGCACACGATCGATCCGAACGGCTGGATGCTCGATGACGAGGACAACATCGTCGCGCTGCTCCGCACGTTCTCCAAGCCGTCGGGCGACCACGTCGTTCAGGAGCCCGTCCTCGCCAGCGAGCTGCACCTGTTCGTGTGGGACATGGTCGGTGCGCGCTACGAGGGCGAGCCGCTGATCCGCTCGCTCTTCGGCCCGTGGTATCGCAAGGACCAGTACCTCCGCGCCACGCTCGCGTGGGCGGCCAAGACGGGCAATCCGCCGCCGATCGGCATCTTCCCCTCCACCGGGTGGGGCGACGAGGAGATCGCGAAGTTCGAAGATCTCGTGGAGATGCTGCGCGGCGTGCCGCCTGACGAGGCGTGGGGCGTCTTCCCGCGCGGCGACAGCAACGGCCCGGAGATCCAGTATGCGGCGTCGGACATCGGCGAGATCGACCGCATGCGCAGTCTGATCGACGGTGAGAACGCCGAGATCGCGCACGGCGGCGGGACGAAGTCGATGCTGCTCGGCGAGACGCGCAGCGGATCGCGCGCGCTCGGCGAGAGCATCGGCAAGATGGAGTCCCCGCAAGTCGGCGCCGTGGCCGAGGTGCTGATCGAGCAGATCTCGCACGGCGTCGCCAACCTCCCCGGCTTCATCGAGGAGCTGGTGGACGAGAACTTCGCCGACGTGGAGGCGTACCCCACGCTGACGTGTGACTACGCCGATCCGCTGGAGAAGCGGCAGATGGCGCTCGACCTCGGCACGTCGATCGCGGCCGGTGCGCTGCCGCCGATCCCCGAAGTGCAGTTCGCGGCGGCGCAGCGCTTCGGGCTCGACATTCCGATCGAGGTGTTCCAGCGTGCGAAGGAAGAGGCCGACAAGAAGGAGATGGAGAAGGAGAAGCTCAAGGCCGACGCGATGAAGGCCAAGGCGAAGGAGAGCAGCAGCCAGAGTGAGGGCGGGGACGTTGCGGCGGCGGCGGACAACGTCCAGATGATCCTCTCGCCGCTGCTCATGCCGGTTGGCGAACCGGCTCAGGGCTTCCACCGCGCGCCGAACACGCTGGAGAACGACTACGTCAACCTCGCTGCGGTGATGGACACGTACCGCAACGGCGAAGCCGTGATTCTCAGCGAGCTGCGTTCGCTGCATCGCTTGGCAATCGCGGAGTTCGTGCAGCGCGTGCGCGACGGCAAGGTCAGCAAGCGCAACCTCGACGGCGTGCAGCGCTCGCGCTTCAAGTACGGCGACAAGCATCTCCCCGATCTCGTCAAGATCTTCACGGCGGTCGGCGAGCACGGCGTCGATCACGTCGATGCGGAGATCGACGCGCAGTCGAAGGCGGCGTCGCTCGCCGCGCGCGTGCGCGGGAAGAAGGTTCCTCCCGCACTGAGCAAGGAGTATCAGGACGAGATGAACGCGCTCGGCGCGTTCGACATCGGCCAGATCTGGCAGCGCGTCGTCAGCGAAGGCATCGGTGAGTACCTCCGCAAGTCGCGCGTGAACGTGAGCGACGCGGAGATGCCGCGCGCGATCCAAGGCTTCCTCGACGGTCTGAGCGAGAAGCCGCTTGAGGCGCTCGCGCGCCGGTCGTCCAGCGTCGCGTACAACCAAGGCCGCGACATGGCGATCAAGACGGCGAACGAGAGCGGTCTCGTGGACTACGTCGTCCGCACGGCCGTGCTCGACAAGGCGGTCTGCGACGCGTGCAAGGTGCTCGACAAGAAGGTGATCAAGGTCGCGTCGCCGCAGTACGCGGAGTACCACCCGCCCGCCAAGTGCCTCGGAACCGAGAACTGCCGGTGCTTCTACGTCAGCATCCGGCGCGCCCCCGGGTTCTCGCTGGAGTCCGTCAAGGGGGATGAGGACGGAGAACGCGCCCCGGTCTGACCCCACTTCCCCGCGCCGTCCTCTGCGGCCCGCCCGATGCCAGTCGGGCGGGCCGCGTCTTTCGTGGGGCCACGCATACGCGGGGTTTCCCGCAAATCCGCTTACCGGGCAGTTTTGGAATGTCAATCAGCCAACGACCGTATTGCCAATAGAAACCTATTGGCATAACGACTCAAGTGCATGTCTGGTCGGGACTTCCCCTCTTTTCGCCCCGAAAAACTTGGTGTAAGTTCCGGCCTGCATGGAGGGTGGTCGGATGAAGTCGTTCGTCTCGCTCAGTGCCGCCGGACCCCACCCGCTGAAGGTGCTCGCGCGGGGCAAGGACGGCAGCGTCGTCGTTGAACACCCGGTGCTGTGCGTAGGCGAACTCGACCTGAGCCTCACGAGCGGCGGGTCACCCGTGCGGTGGAACGTCACGCGCGAGACGCTCAAAGAGATCGCCGACAACTCCAAGCGGTGGACGTGGCCGGTCAACGTCTACCCCTCACCGCATCGCAAGGTCTCCGAAACGCACGGCCCGTCGCCCGGCTTCGTGGAGTCGCTCACGGCTCGCGGCGACGTGCTGATCGCGCGCATCAAGCTCACCGGGTATCTCGCGGAGGAAGTGCTCGCCGATCGTTGGCGCGGCTTCTCCGGTGACTTCACCAAGTCGCCGACTCTGCCTTCGGGCAAGTTCGAAGGCTGGGTCATGTGGGGCGGCGTCTACACCAACAAGCCCGCAGCCGGTTTCAGCATTCGGATCGAGTCCGAACAGACCGCAGCGGCGGCAGCGGCGTGGAACGCCGAGGAGACGTTCAGCGTAGCGCTGGAAATCGCGACCGAGCATGACGGCTCGGAGAAAGGATCCTCGATGAAGACGGTCGAAGAGCTGACGCTCGAAGTCGCGTCCCTCGAAGCGAAGCTCAAGGAGACGAACGAGAAGGTCGCGTCGCTCACGAGCGAGAACGAGAAGCTCCGCAACGACGTGGTCTCCGCGAACCGCAGCGCGGCCGAGAAGGCGTCGCTGTCCGCCAACTTCGAAACCGAGGTGCGGACGCGCGACGAGCGCGTGCGCGTGCTGGAGGCGGCCAACGCGTCGCTGTCCACGAAGGTCTCGACGCTGGAAGTCGAGAACCGCACGCTCACGGCGAACCTCCAGACCGAGAAGGACGCCGTGCTGCGCAAGGAAGTCATCGGCACGATCAACGCCGCGCTCGCGTCCGGCGTCGCGGCCAAGGCGTTCGAAGGGGCGAGCGACGATCCGGTGAAGTGGTTCCGCGATCGGTTCGTCTCCCTCGAAACGTTCCGCTCGTTCGTCAGCGCGCTGCCCACCACGTCCGCGAAGAACGCGTCCGCCTCGTCCGGGTCGAACGACATCATCGCCTCCGACGAGATCGCGTCGCTGTCCGCCGACGAGAAGGAGCGCGTCGCGAGCGCGTCGGGCGGGACCGGCAACTACGCCGACTGCGCGTCCCTCGCGGACTTCAAGGCGCGTCGCGCGCAGATCGAGAAGGGCAAGCAGACCCGCGCCTGACCACAAGTGCGCCACGCGCAGTAACGGCGTGCTTGCGCAAGGAGACCGTACATGGCCGCACTGGACAAGAACCTCAACGTCGAACACCTCGCGGGGACGCTGACCAAGATCGCCGTCCCGTGCGACGGCGCCGACAAGTTCTACGCGGGCGCGCTCGCGTACTACAAGTACAGCTCGACGGCGAGCGGCAAGCTCACCGTCGCCCCCGCCGCGACCGACCGCTTCGCGGGCGTCGTGGCCAAGTACGTCGAGACGCTCGCGGCCGACGAGCTGGTCGAGATCGTCATCGACGGCGTGATCGGCCTCCCGGCCGCCATCGCCAACATCGACGCGCTCGACATGGGCGACTTCCTCGGCTTCGACATCAACGTCGGTGCCGCGACCGACAACGTCGCGGACCTCATCCCGCTCACGGGCGTCACGCTCGCGGCGGGCGACATCTGCATCGGCAAGGCCGTCGGCATTCAGGGCGGCAAGATGCTCGTCAAGCTCGACCCCAAGACCTACACCGCCGCGGGCTGGATCTGATCTAAAGCGGGAGCCTGACCCGCAAGGAGAACTGCATGCTCACCGCTTCGGACAAGCTCATCCGCGCGACGGCGCGCGATGCCTTCTGGCAGAACTACATGTCGTGGGGCTCCTTCTTCGAAGGACTCTACCTCGACGTGGAGTCCACCTCGGACGAGGAGAACTTCCCCTTCCTCGGCTACGCGCCGAAGATGGAGGAGATGCTCGGGACCATCAAGGTGAAGCCGGTCCCCTCGTTCGACTACACCATCAAGAACAAGAAGTGGAGCGCGGGCGTCCCGATCGACTACGTCATGCGCCGCTTCTGCAAGCTCAACGCGGTCGCGCAGATGGTCGGCAACCTCGGCGAGAAGGCGCGCGCGTTCGACCAGTACCTCCTCTCCAAGCTCCTCGAAACCAACGGCAAGGGCTACGACGGCATCGCGTACTACTCGGCGTCGCACATCGACCCGGGCGCGACGTACGCGACCGCGCAGAGCAACCTCATCGCGCGCACGGGCATCGCGGATCGCGTGAACCTCACCGATCTGGAGTTCGCCGCCGCGATCCGCGCCGGGCGCAACGCGCTCTACGGCTTCAAGGACAACGAGGGCGATCCGGTCATGCCCTCGCGCGACGCGCAGATCATCTGCATGGTGCCCCCGGGCTACATGGGCATCGCGGAGCGCGTCGAGACCGCCGAGAACCTCACCGGCCCGGTCAGCAACGACGTGAAGGGCCGCTACACCACCGTCGTCAACCCGTTCCTCACGCAGCCGACCTCCACGACCGGCGCGGTCTACCTCTTCGTCAAGGGCACCTCGCGCAAGCCGCTGATGAAGCAGACGGCCGACAGCCTCCAGATCGACGACAACCTCGAAATCACCACGCGGGACGCGGAAGTCACGGCGTTCACCTACGGCAACGTCGGGTACGGCGACTGGCGCCTCTCGATCAAGATCACGTTCGCCGCGTAAACCTCCGTACCACGGAGTCACTTGAAAGACGGGGGCCACTGTCAAAGCCCGATGGTGGCCCCAAACTCTAGGGAGGCGACGATGGCAACGCGGAAGCGCAAGGTCTGGGTCAATCTCTCCGACTTCCCGACGATCGTGAAGGGTATCGAGTTCCCGCCGGGCGTCGAGGTGATCACGGGTGACATCTTCACGTCCGAAGACCTCACCGACATGGACGCGCGTGGCGTCGCGCTGATGGGCGAGGTGGACGTTCCGTTCGGTGCGCCCGAGCCCGAGCCCGAGACCGACAAGAAGAGCAAGAAGTCGGCGAAGGCCGAGAAGTCCGAGAAGGAGTAACACATGTCGCAAGCGCTCGTCGGTGAAGCCGTCAAGCTCGTCTTCGACGTGCGGGCGCTTGACGGCTCCCTCTACGGCTCTCAGATCCAAGGCTTCGCCACGGCGCTCTATCGCCGTCGCACGGGCAACGCGTACGTGAGCGCGGCCGAGGCCGTGACACTCACGTACTACGGCGGGCTGTACGAAGCCGTGTTCACGCCCGGCGCGGATGCCGACGGCTACACGTACTTCCTCACCATCGCGGATCCGGCGGACGTGGCCGAGATCACCCGTCGGTTCCACAGCGGAACGTGGACCGTCACGTCGGCCGCGCGCACCGCGAGCGAGGACGACGCGTTCTGCGATCTCGCGGACGTGCAAGCGCACGTGCAGCGCGGGCCGTTCACGGATGTCACCGTTCCGTCGCGCGACCAAGTGCTGCTCTTCATGGCGTGGGCCGCGGACGAGATCGAAGCCGTGATGGCGGCGGCGGGTCTCGACTACACGGCCCCGAGCGGCGCCAACCCGATCCCCGCCACTGGCGAGATCGCGCTGACGGTGTCCTCGTTGGCGCGTCAGGCGAACGCGCTGCGTGGCGCGTACAAGGTCGTGATGGCTCAGGCGATCCAGACTTCGAAGGAGACGCCTGAGCGCGCCAAGCAGCTCGACAGCGACTACGACGACATCATGTCCAAGCTGCGTGAGTACGTCGAGCGCCACGCGAAGCGCAGCGGCGGCCGTGCGCGCACGTCGTACACGACCACGCCCAAGAAGGTCTCGTGGTAATCGAGTCGTCGGTCGCGGTGCATCGGGGGATCTACCGGCTCCCCACTGCGTTCGCTTTGACCGACGGCATGCTGCGCGACATCGAGCGCGACTGCGGCGAGATCTTCCGCGCCAACATGCGGCGCAACTTCGCCACGGAGGGCTCGCACGGCGGACCGAAGTGGGAGGAGTGGACCGAGCGCTACAAGAGGCGTCGCGAAGCGTGGCAGCGCGGCGCGAAAGCGGAGAACAAGACGCGCGCGCGCAAGGGCAAGCGTGCGAAGCGCGTTGGTCCGATGAAGATCCTCCAGCTCTCGGGGGAGCTGAAGCGCTCGCTTACCGACAAGACGCACAAGAACCACATTTCGCGTCGGCGGCTCTTCAGCAAGACGCACGGTCGGGTGCAGTTCGGCAGTCGTGACAAGAAGATCGAATGGCTCGGTCCGTACGAGGACCACAACGCGGCGATCAAGGCGATCCGCGACGCGGTGCAGCACACGCCCGCGCAGATCGATGAGTATCGCGAGGCGGCGCGCAAGGTGCTGGTCCTCTACTTCCGCCAGATTGCACAAGCGCTCTTCATCGGGAGGGTCGTCTGATGTCGATCTTCGCGACCGAGCGCCCCGTGATGGCGCTTCATCAGATCCTCATCGAGAAGATCGGTGTTGCGCTGGAGGAGATCGAGGCTGAGTTCAACGACGGACTCTCGCTCGGTCGTCCCGACTCTTCGTTCACGCGCGATCGTTCGACGGGCGTCGCCGACGCGTTCCAGTTGGAGATCTACGAAGTCGGCGCCACGTCGTTCCCGCGTGCCGACCACGAGGCGCAGACGGGCACCGAGAGCCTCTATTCGGAAACTCCGCTCGTCGTGCAGATCACCATCGCGGATCTGGACGGCGTGTCGTCCGAGAAGATGGCGACGCGCACGCGGCGGATTGCGGCTGCGGTGCTGCGCGTGCTCGTGAAGTTCTGCAACGCGCCGACGCTCAACGGTGCGCACGGAATGCTGTGCTTCGTGCCCAACAGCATCGAGTTCGACTTCGATGACGACGACGTGACGGAAGCGCTCATCGGCGTGACCGCGAAGATGCTGGAGACGCTCGACGCCGACACCGAAGACCGTAGCGGCTGGCGAGCGGGATACGACTGGATTTCGAACGAGCAGTTCTAGGGTGTGAGCGCCCGATAGGAGACTCAAGATGGCTCAGTACAATTTCGGAGTCGGCAACTTGTTCCTCGTGGACTCGGGGAACGCCACGCCCACGCCCATCAAGGTGGGGCTGCTCATGGACGTGTCGCTCGACTTCTCCTTCACGATGAAGGAGCTGCGCGGGCAGTACCAGTTCCCCGTGGACATCGCGCGCGCGGGCGCGAAGCTGTCCGGCAAGGCGAAGGCCGGGACGATCTCCGCGCGCCTCATCAACTCGATCCTCACCGGATCGACCATCACCGACGGGCTGCTCCGCGTCGCGATCGGCGTGACGGGTCAGGTGCCCGCGGCGTCCACGTACACGGTCACGCCGACGGTGCCGAACTCGGGCACGTTCGTGGAAGACCTCGGCGTGCGCTACGCCGACACGGGCGTGTACCTCACGCGCACGGACACGGTGGACGCGGCGGGCGAATACTCGGTCGCCAACGGCGTCTACACGTTCTACAGCGGCGACGCCAGCAAGAACCTCATCTTCGACTTCGTCTACAGCAACGCGTCGGGCGGGAAGAAGGTGACGTACACCAACCAGCTCATGGGCTCGGGCGCGGTGTACCAGCTCCACCTCGGCAACAGCTTCCGCAGCAAGGACGTGTACCTGAAGCTCCACGCGGTGACGTTCCCGAAGTGGGGCATCGGCTTCAAGCCCGAAGACTATTCGGAGTCGGACTTCGATTTCGAGTGCTTCGCCGACGCGAGCAACAACGTCGCGACGTGGTCCTCGGTCGAGTAACGGACTCGGGGCCGGTGCCCCGGACGGAGACGATGACATGAGCGCTCTCAAGTTCGAAGGTGTCAAGGTCAAGCTGGGCGACACTGAGTACGTGGTTCCGGCGCTGCCGCTCGGCGCGCTCAAGAAGCTGCGGTCTCAGTTCGAACTCATCGCGTCGATGGACACGACGAATCGCGTCGTGACCGACGAACAGGTGGACGCGGTGATCGCGATCGTCCACAAGGCGATCTCGCGCAACTACCCCAGCGTGAAGGTCGAGGAGCTGGAGGAGCTGATCGACTTCCGCAACATGGAGTCGCTGCTCGCCGCGATCATGTCCGTCACCGGGCTGGAGAAGACGAAGGGGGCCGGTCGGGGAAACTGACCGGCCCCGGGTTTAGCTGGGGCGATCTGTACGCACACATCATCACCGTCACGGGCTGGACGTACGACGTAGTTGACGAGCTGACGATCCCGCAAGTGCTGGAGCTTTCGGACTACTGGCGCAAGCACCCGCCGCTGCATCTGCTCGTAGCGGCGTTCATGGGGGTCAAGGCCAAGGACGACGTTAGCGAAGCGAAGAGAGCGACAGAAGAGGACATCAAGAATCTGGTCGGCATGCTGAACGGAGCGATCTGACGATGGACCCGAACGTTCTCATCACTATCGCAGCGCGCCTCGGGCAGCTCCAACAGGGGATGCAGCAAGCGACGGGCGTCGTCACCAACGCCGTCAATCAGATGAAGCAGCAGCTCACCACGCTGTCCTCGCACTCGGCCAACGCGAGCAATCAGGTGAGCCAGAGCATGGGCAAGGCGGGCGCGTCAGTGGCCGGGCTGACGCGCCGCTATCTCGAACTCGCCGCGATCATGAAGTCGTACAACGCGATGGCGGGCTTCGTGCGCGGCGCGGTCGAGACCAACGCGGCGATGGAGACGGCGCGGCTCGGTATCGCGTCGATCATCGTCGCGCAGACCAAGATGAAGGATGCGTCGGGCGCCGCCGTCGAGGGGACGGCGAAGCTCAACGCGGCACTGGAGATCGGCGCCGAGCAGTTCCAGAAGCTCCGCATCGCGGGTCTTCAGACGGCCGCGACCACGACGGAGCTGGTTGAGGCGTACCAAGCGGCGCTGTCGTCCGGCCTCGCGGCCGGTCTCAGCTTCGACCAGATCCGCGTGCTCAGTGTGCGCATCGTGCAAGCTGCTCAGGCGATGGGCTTGCCGATGCGCTACATGCGTGAGGAAGTGCAGTCGATCCTCCGCGGGCAGATCACGCAGAACTCGGTCGTCGCGAAGAACCTCGAGCTCACGGGCGCGCAAGTCCGCAACTGGATCCAGCAAGGCGAGCTGGCCGAGCGGCTCATCGAGCGGCTCGGCGCGTTCGGGATGATCGGCGAGAAGGTCGCCGAATCGTGGAACGGCGTCACGAGCAACATGCGCGAAGCCGTTCAGGTGATCTCGGCCGACATGGCGAAGGGCATGTTCGGCACGCTCTCGCGTGCGATGAACGAGACGCTCGGGCGCGTGTTCGACATGAAGTCGGGCACCGTGGCGGCGAGCTTCCGCAACGTCACCGCGGCCGGAACGGCCGCGTTCGACCTCCTCGGCTCTGCCGGTGTGCGCGCACTCTCCGGCCTCATCACGATGCTGGAGAACATCGGCCAGTGGTTCGTGGACAACCGTGAGACCGTCACGGCGTTCCTCGACTCGATCCGCGCTTTCGGTGACGCCGCTGCGGGCGCGCTGGGCAACCTCTTCAGCGCGATCGGCATGCTGATCACGACGGCGTTGCCGACGCTGACGAGCATCTTCAACGGGCTCTCGGCCGTGCTGTCCTCGACGGTCGTGCAGTTCACCGCGCTCGCGCTGGTCATGCGCACCGTTGTGCTGTCGTCCTTCGCCGCGCTGGCGACGCGTCTGCCAACGTTCGTCGCGCTGCTCCAGCTCCTCCCCGCAGCGCTCGCGGGCGGCGCGTCCGGCATGTCGGCGTTCGCGTCGTTGGCGGCCAGCGCAGTCAACCCCGTTGTGCTGCTCACGGGCGCGCTCGTCGCCGCGGGGTTTGCGCTGGAGCGCTACGTATCGGCCAATCAGCGCGCTGCGGAGGCTGGCCGTGACGCTGCGCGCGCGGAGGGCCAGCGCGAAGCCGGTTTCCAGCGGATGGCGAACGAGGCGTTGAAGCTCAACGCTCAGATCAAGGACACCAACACCACGGAGCAGCGGCGCAAGGAACTGACCGAGCAGTTGAAGGATCTGCAAGACCAGATCCTCTCGCTCTACCCCGATCTCCTCAAGAACATGACCGAAGAGGAGAAGGCGCATCTCAAGATCGCGGATGCCATCGGTCGCACCTACGCGAACCGCGTCGCCGAGCTGGAGGACCAAGCGAGCGAGAAGCGCGCGGAGCGCAACAAGCTCGTCGCGGAGATCGCGGAGCTTGAGGCGAAGACGGCCAAGTACGGCAGCGCGACCTACGGCGATTCTCCGAGCGCGGAGGCACGCGCGGCGGCCGGTGCGGGCATCTACGCCATCAGCGCGGAGAAATTGAAGCGGGATCGCGTTGCGCTCACTGCGGTGGACGACACGCTGGCGACGCTGGAGGCGCGCATCGCGCGTCTGCGCGCTCCGTTCACGTACACGCCGCTGCCGAACGTCATTCCGAGCGGCGGCCGTGTCGGTGGTGACGACGGGGACAAAGACAAGACCAACGAACTCGTGCGCAAGTGGGAAGCCGAGCTGGACGAGATCCAAGCGATCAACGCCGACGCGTACCACTGGTCCAACGAGTTCGAACTGTACTTCTGGGGCAGCAAGCTCGCGCTCGCGGAGAAGGGCACCAAGGCGTACGCCGCGGTTATCGACAAGGTCAATCGCGGCATCGAGCGCGACACGAAGGACAGTCACGAGCGCCGACTCGCGGATCTCCAGACGCAGTTGGCGGACGAGAAGTACGACGCTGAAGCGCGGCTCGCGATCACCGAGCAGATGATTCAAGAGGAGATCGAGGCGCACGGCGTCGGCAGCCGTGAAGTCGAAGAGGCGATCCGCAAGCGCAACACGGTCCTTCGCCAGATGGACCGCGACATGATCGATGACCAGCTTGCGGCGTACGACGCGCGGCTGGGCGTGACTGAGCGCGGCTTCGACGCCGAAGCGGACCTCATCTCCTTCGCTGCCGAGCAGCGCGAGATCACGGGCCGCGAAGAGATCAACAAGCTGATCGAGCTGGAGACGCAGAAGTTCAACATCAAGGTTGCCGCGCTGGAGGCGATGAAAGCGCTGGAGCCGGACCCGGACAAGCAGCGCACGATCCAACAGCGCATCGAAGAAGCGACGATCGGCTTCAACCAGCGCATCGGCCAGCTCAACATCGCGCTCGCGCGCGAGCAGCGGCGCGTGTGGAACGACCTCTTCAACGTGATCGAGAACGGCTTCGGCAACGCGATCAAGAGCATGATCCGCGGTACGCAGTCGTTCGGCCAAGCGTTCCGGCAGATCCTCGGCAGCGTGCTCGACTTCTTCATCGACATGCTGGTCGAGATGCTCTTCAACTGGATCCGCACGATGGTGCTGACCAAGATCTTCGGCAAGAGCACCAACGCGTCGAACATCGCGTCCGGTGCGGGCGTCGCGGCCGTCAATGCGATGGCGTCCGTCGCGGCGATCCCGATGGTCGGCTGGGCGATGGCGCCCGCCGTGTTCGCCTCGACGCTCGCGCTCGGCCTCAGTGCGCTCGGCACGCTCGCATCCGCTGCGGGCGGCTGGGACATTCCGAAGGGGCTCAACCCGGTCACGCAGCTCCACGAAGAGGAGATGGTGCTCCCGGCGCATATCGCCAACCCGATCCGCGCAATGATCGCCGAAGGTCGCGGTGAGGGCGGCGGATCGGTGCAGAACATCAACATCTACGCGGCCGACGCGCGCAGCTTCCGCGACATGCTGCGCCGCAACAAGGGTGCCGTCGTGGAGATCACGAACGAGCTTCTGCGCGACGGGAGGACGAAGTGAGCGACCGTCTCTTCCCCCTCGATCTCCCCGGCCTCAAGATCGCCGTCACACGGACGACGATGCACCGCACGACCGTGCTCACGGCGGCGAGCGGGCGCGAGTACCGCGCACGCTGGTACTCCGAGCCGCGCCACGAGTGGAAGATCTCGTACGAGATGCTGCGGCAGAGCGCGCCCAGCGGCGCGGACGAACTCCAGCTCGTGGTGGACTTCTACAACGACCATGCGGGAAGCTTCGACTCGTTCCTCTTCGACTGCCCCGTGGACGGCAAGCAGCGGCGCGTGCGCTTCAAGAACGACAAGCTCGACATCGATCGCTTCCTCCATCGGTATTGGGAGGTGAAGTCGATCGAGCTGATCGAGGTGGTCTGATGCGCAGCGTGAGCGGCGGTCTCGTGACGTTGCTGAACTCGCAGAACGTGTTCACGATGGCGGACCTCTACACGTTCACGATGCTCGACGGCACGTACTACCGCTGGACGGCGGCGGATCGCGCCATCACCGTAGGCGGCATTCCGTTCTCGGCGCAAGGTCCGGTCATCGAGCGCGGCACGACGCGCGTCACGGCGTCGCTTGAAGTGGATACGCTCGACATCACGCTGCTCGTCGGTGATGACCCCGTACTGATCGGCGGCGTGCCGCTGCTCGCGGCAGCGATGAACGGCGCGTTCGACGGCGCGCGCGTGAAGCTGGAGCGGATCTTCATGCCCGAGCCCGGCGACACGTCGCTCGGCACGGTCGTGCTCTTCGAAGGCGCGGTCGCGGGCGTCAGCCCGTCCTCTACGCGCGTCGAGCTGACGATCAAGAGCGAGCTGGAGAAGCTCAACACGCAGCTCCCTCACAACCTCTACATGCCCGCGTGTTCGCACGCGCTGTACGACGCCGGGTGCGGTCTCAGCCGCTCCAACTTCACCGACACTGCGTCCGTGGGCGCGTCGCCGTCACCGACGACGCTTGCGTTCGCGTCCGGGCTGTCGGAGGCTGACGGGTACTACGACCTCGGAGTCGTTGCGTTCACTGCGGGCGCCAATCTCGGCGTGCGGCGAGCCGTGAAGTCCTACGTCGGCAACGTCGTCACGCTCGCGCTGCCGCTGCCGCATGCGCCCGCAGAGGGTGATGCGTTCACGATCTACCCCGGCTGCAAGAAGAGCCTCACGGTCTGCAAGACGAAGTTCGGCAATTCCGACCGCTTCCGCGGCTTCCCCTACGTCCCGCGCCCGGAGCAGACGATATGAGCCGCATCGAGTGGGAGCGCGAAGCCGTCGTTGTCGAGGCCATGACGTGGCTCGGCACGCCGCACGCGCACATGGCGCGCGTGAAGCACGGCGGCGTGGACTGCGGGCAGTTCGTCGCTGCGGTGTTCGAAGACCTCGGGCTGATCGAGCCGATGGACCTCGGCATCTATCCGCCGGACTGGTACATGCACCGCGACGACTCGCGTTATCTGGAGTTCGTGGAGCGCAACGCGTTCAAGCTCGCCGACGACGCGACGGTGCTCCCGGGCGACATCGCACTCTTCAACTTCGGCCGCTGCATCGGTCACGGCGGCATCGTGATCGAGTGGCCGACGGTCATCCACGCGTACGTGCCCAACGGTGAAGTCATGCTCGATGACGTTCACGCCAACGCGCGGCTCAAGGAGCGCTGCGCTGGAGTGTGGCGTCTCTTCCGCTGGAGGTGACGTGAGCGGACTCTTCGGCGGGGGCGGCGGCTCGGCGACGTACGCGGAAAAGCTCGCGGGCGTCCAGCTCCAGACTTCCACGTACGGCGGCGGCATCGCCATCGTGTACGGCACCAATCGTGTGCCCGGCAATGTCGTCTGGTACGACGACTTCAAGGCCATCCCGCACACGGAGACGCAGTCGGTCGGCAAGGGCGGCGGCAGCAACGTCACGAACACGACCTACACCTACCGCTGCTCCGTGATCATGGCGCTCTGCGAAGGGCCGATCGTCGGCATCAACCGCGTGTGGAAGGACAAGGAGATCGGCTCGCTGGCGAAGTACGGCTTCTCGCTCTTCAAGGGCGAGCGCTCGCAAAGTGCGTGGTCGTGGCTCGCGACGCGCCACGCGTCCAAGGCGCTCGGCTACGGCGGCACGGCGTACGTCGCAGCGTCCGCGCTCGACCTCGGCGACGACGCGCGTCTCGGCAACCACTCGTTCGAAGTGAATGGGCTCTTCATCACGCGCGGGCTCGACGCGCACCCGATGGACGTGATCGCCGATCTGCTCGTCAACCAGCACTACGGCGCCGCGTGGGACAGCGACCGTCTCGGCGACTTCACCGACTACTGGCGCTACTGCGTGGCGGCCGGGCTCTTCATGTCGCCCGTGATCGATGAGCAGAAGTCGCTCAAGGAGTGGCTCGAACTTCTGCTCAAGGCGACGAACACTTGCCCGGTGTGGTCGGGCGGCGTGCTGAAGCTCGTCCCGTACTGTGACACGCCGGTCTCGGGCAACGGCACGACGTTCACGCCCAACACGACGCCGGTCTACGACCTCGACGCGCACGACTTCATCATCGTGGGCGACGAAGATCCGATCCGCGTCACGCGCACTTCGCAGCAAGACACGTTCAACTGCGTGCCGATCGAGTTCCGCGACCGCACGACCGACTACAACACGTCGGTGGTCGAAGACCCGGATCCGGTGGATGTCGAAGCCTTCGGACTGCGCAAGGCGCAGACCGAAACGCTGCACATGATCACGTCGAAGGAAGTGGCGCTTCAGATCAGCCGCATCCTCGCGCAGCGTCAGGTGTACTGCCGCAATCGGTACGAGTTCCGACTGCCGTGGCGCTACATCCTTCTGGAGCCGATGGATCTCGTCACGCTGACCGAGCCCAAGCTGGGCCTCGATCACAAGGTGGTGCGGATCCTCTCGATCGAAGAGGCGGGCTCGGAGGACGACGACGGTCTGCGCGTGATCGCGGAGGAGTGGCCGTTCGGCGTTGCCAGCGCGACGCTCTACGAGACCGGCAGCAACGACGGCACCGTTCCGAACGTCAATGCCGATCCGGGCGACGCGATGGCGCCTGTGATCTTCGAAGGGCCGTTGCTGCTCACGGACTGGTCCTACGAGATGTGGATCGCGACGGCGGGCGGCGATCTGTGGGGCGGCTGTGACGTGTACGTGTCCGACGACAATGGCGCGAGCTACACGTTCCTCGGCCGCGCGGAGAATCCCGCGACGCACGGAGCGCTCACCTCGGAGCTGATGTCCGACGGCACGTCGCTCACCGTGAGCCTCGCGTACGGCACGCTGAAGTCGTTCACGGAGCAACAGCGCAACGATCTCGTCTCGCTGTGCTGGGTCAACGGCGAACTGATGTCGTACGAGACGGCGACGCTCGTCAGCCCCGGCGTCTACACGCTGGGCAACCTCAAGCGCGCGGCGTACGGCACGGCTGCGGCTTCGCACGAGATCGGCAGCAAGTTCGTGCTCGTGAACGACGCCGTGCTGCGCGTGCCGACGCAGCTCTCGCGCTTCGGGCAGAGCCATCTCGTGAAGCTCGTGAGCTACAACGTGTACGGCGGCGGCTATCAGGACATTTCGAAGCTGGCCCCGTACTCGTACACGCCGAGCGACATCAAGATCAAGCCGCCGTACCCGGCGACGGTCACGATCGACGCAACGACGGATCCGCCGTCGAACCAGCCCGGTCGGCAGTGGCGCAAGATCGAGGACGACGCGACCGGCGCGGGCTACAACGACCAGAACTACCCGTCGCTGCGCAACCCGCGCTACGTAACCGTGGACTGGACGCCGGTCTCGATCGATCCAGCGTCGCTGCTCACGGGCTACCGCATCGTCTTCTTCACCGGATCCGATCCGAACGACGTGACGACGTACGTGCTCGCGCCGAAGGTCGTCGCGGCCAGCGTGACCTCGATAACGCAGCGGGTCAACACGCCCGCTGAGTCGAAGACCATCAACGCCGCCGTGCAAGCGCTCTACGGCACCAACGAGTCGAGCTGGCGCACGAGCAGCGGGAGCGTCGTCATGGACCCGGACACCTACCCGCTCGCGTCGTCCAACGTGTGGGGCAGCTACGGCATCGAGGACGCCGCTGACGTGCTGTGGTATCGCGGCAACGTCGATCCCGCCGTGCGCAGCGGATGCCCGAACGTGGCGTGCGCGACGCTGACCAAGATCCAGTGGAGTTCGACGCTGAAGCTCGCGCAGCTCGACCTCGCGCTGACGCCGACGCAGAACTCCGACAACCTCGACGCGCTGCGCTACGCCAAGGTCGAGTGGTTCAAGCAGAGCGCTGCGGGCACGAGCAACCAGACGCTCACCTCGCTCGGCACGCAGTACGTTCCGCTGCCCGACCGCCTCTACTACGACCCTGCGGACCCGGACGCGGCGGGCAACGTCACGCACCTCTCGATCGTCTGGCAGAACGCTGGCATCGACGGCGGCGTGCCCGCGTGCAAGCTGACGCTGCACAACGTCCACGGCCCGTCGGCGACGCACTGCTTCTACACGCCCAGCGCGGGCGACGTGCTGACTGACAACGGCACGTCGTGGCCCGCGGGTCTCACGGGCGCCACGGGCGGAAGCGATGCGCCGCCGGACATCGATCCCGAAGACCGGCCTCCGGGCGGCTCGTGCCCCGCGCCGTGGATCCCGATCCGCTTGCTGAACGGGCGCGTGGTCACTGCGGGCCGCATCCAGCGCGGTGATCTGGTCTGGACGCAGCACGAGGACACGGGCGAGTGGGGCATCTACCCGGTGACGTACGTGAGCCACGGCGAGGCTGCGCGCTCGTGGCTTGAACTCACGGACGGCCGCCGACTGCTCTTCTCGTTCAACCATCGCGTGCTGACGGACCGCGGCTGGGTCGAGCTGTGCAATCTCGTCTCGGGCGACCGGCTGCGCGGCTCGATCCCGGGAGTCGTGAACCGCGTGATCCCCAACGGTCGCGGCCCCGTGGTCTACATCGCCATCGAGGGTGCTCACACGTACGAGACGCACGGGATCATCTCCCACAACATCAAGAAGGATCCGGATCAGATGCAGTGAGCCACGCGGCTCAGGAGGAACGGATGCACAAGCCCGAGAAGCTCAAGCTCAACCACCGCTACCGCGTCGAGTACCGGAATCCCGACGGGGTTCTGGAGTGGACGGAGGAGATGGACAACCTCGTCCCCGACGCGTGGCTCACGAAGATCCTCGACATCCTCTACGGCGCGACCGCCAAGGTGTCGAACTTCTACATCGGCCTCGTCAACGGCGCGAGCGCGCCGACGTACGCGGCCGGGGACACGATGTCCTCGCACTCCGGGTGGACCGAAGCCACGCCGTACAGCGACGGCACGCGGCCCGCGTGGACCGCGGGCGGCGCGGCGTCGAACAAGTCCATCAGCAACGGCAGCGGCGCGACGTTCAACTGCAACGCGTCGGGCACCATCGCGGGCGCGTTCCTCTGCACCAACAGCACCAAGAGCGGAACGACCGGCGACCTCTGCTCCGTCGCGAGCTTCACGTCGGGCAACAAGACGGTCGCCAACGGCGGCACGCTCACCGTCACGATCACCAACACCGCTTCCTGACCGGGGGCCACATGAGGCAGCGCTACAAGCCGCCCGCGAACTTCCGCCTCACGGCGTCGCGGACTCCTTCACCGGAACCGATCGAGATCGTCGGCGGTCTCGCGCTGCTTGCGGAGGCTCCCGCTGACCCCACCAACCCGTCGTACCCGATGAGCGTCGTCGTCAACGGAACTCCCCGCACCCGCGTGCTCGGCACGCCGGGTGCGGGCGAGTACCGCGTGATGGCGCAGTCGGTGCTCGGGGCCGACGGACGCCAGTACGCGGAGTATCTCGCGGTGCTGGAGTTCCACGCGTCCGACGACGGACAGACTGGCACGGCCGACTACTGGCGCGCGGGCACGGTGCTCACGGGCGAGTGGTACGCCGCGTTGATCGAGTTCCTCACGCCGATGTACGGCGTCACGCCCGCCGATCTCCCGGCCGCGACGACGGATGTCACGCGCCGCGGTCGGCCCGGCGACGTGGCGTACCTCACCGACGGCTCGATCGTCTGGAGCGACGGCTATCAGTGGAACGATGCCGGGACGATTCCCGCCAACCGCGGCTCGATCTTCTCGGCGCATCAGATCCACGCAGCGATCGACGGCGCGTACGTGCCGCCGCCGCCGATCGAGGTGGACTTCTCGGCCGCGCACGGCGTCGCGTCGGCGATCGACGCGTCGTACCTCGCGCCCGGCAATGTCTCCGGGGACTACACCGCGGCGCACGCGATTGCTGCGGCGATCGACGCCGCGTACGCGCAGCTCGACCAGTCCGGCGGCTACACGGCGGCGCGCACGCTCGGCATGTCCGCGGACGGCTCGTACGCGGCGCCCGGCGTCGTGTCCGGCGACTACTCGGCGTCGCGCACGATCGGCGCGACGATCGACGGCAGCTACTCGGCTCCGGGCGGCGGCAGCGCTTCGGACGATTTCAATCGTGGCGCGGGAACGCTCGGCGCGAACTGGTCCACGATCTCGGGGCTGAACGCGCCGCAGATCACTGCGTCCAACGTCGTCAACACCGCGTCGGCTCCGGGCGGCGCGCGCTACACGGCGACGACGTACACGAGCAATCAGTTCTCCTCGATCGAGTACCTCGGCGGCGCGGCCAACACTGTCGGCACTGGACCGGCAGTGCGCGTTCAGTCGGGGGCGACGACCTTCTACTGGGCCGAAGTCGCGCCGTACGACGACGGTGAGGGCTACTTCGGCTACACGCTCAAGTTGTACCGCTGCGTCAATGGCACGTACACGCAGATTGGCTCGACCTACGACGCGACAATGGTCGATCCGATCGGCTTGAACTTCCGCATCGAGGCCAACGGCACGAGCATCGTCGTGAAGCAGGGCGCCAATACGCGGATCTCCACCACGGACTCGAACATCAGCGGCGGGCAACCCGGATTCGTGCTCCGCAACACGAGCGACACGCTGGACGACTGGTCGGGCGGGGATCTCTGATGTCTGAGTCGCGCCGCTTCGTTGGCGTGTTCAGCCCCAACGTCGGGTTGACCAGCGGAAAGCCGTACCCGTACTCCGGGTACGAGTACGACGGCGTGTGGGTCTCCACGGATGTCGCCAGCGAACTCACGAAGTGGTTCACTGCGCTGCCGGGTCGGAATGCTCCGACGTGGAACGGCACCGTGCTGCTCTGCAAGGGGTACTGGTCGTGGACACCCGTCGGCCCCGATCATTGGTCTGAAGGAGAGTCCGACGCGAACTATATCGGCCCGGGGGTGCGCGCCGTTCCGGGCCAAGACACCATGTACTACTTGGAGAACGTCGGAGACCCGGAGGGCGGCAGCGTCGTGTTCCTCTACCGCCGCGTCAACGGTGCGGAGACGTTGCTCACGACGTGGGGCGTGCTCGATCAGAGCGGGCAGTTCGGCGCACAAGCGCTCAAGCTGTACGTTTCGGGCGATCCCCCGGTGCTGCGCGTGTACGCGCGCATCGGCTTGTCGGGGACGGGTCCGGGGTACGACCCGTTCGAACTTCAGATCGGCACGTATCCTTGGGAGTTCGTCGGGCAGTACACCGACGAGTCCGCGCAGCGCATCACCTCGGGAGTGCCCGGCCTCTGGTTCTCCAACGAAACCGTCGGCGGCCGTAACGGCGACGCCGTCACGCACTGGTCTTTCGGCGAGCTGGCAAGCCTCGTCACGGCGGCGCATGCCTTCGGTGCGTCGTTCAACGGCGCGTACGAAGGCCCGACGCCCAATGCTGGCGCGACGATCAATCTCGTCACGTTCCCGTCGGTGGTTGACGCGGCGTACAGCGCGCCCACTGCGGCGGGCGGGTACTCGGCATCGTCAGCGTTCCACGCGCTGTCCGACGCAGCGTACGCGCCGAGCCTTTTCGGCGAAGTCACCGCTAACGCGCTGCTCGGCAGTGTGTTCGACGGCGACTTCCAGTTCGATCCGTCGGGCATCCCGCTCCCCACGCCGCTGCTCGTGCGCAACCCGATGGTCGGCCTCTCCTACGTCGCCGGGCCGTGGGCCTACGCGCGGCGGCTGCGCGTGCTGCTCTCGGCCACGCTGCGCGCGCTCACGCCGTCGGCGCGGCTCACCAAGGCCAACCCCACCGCGCGCCTCGACAAGCTCACGCCGACGGCCGACGCACGGCGCACCGACGAGCACGGCCACGCCACGCTGTACGACACCACCGCTGATCTGGAGCTGACTTCCGAAGAAGACGAGGACGGCCAATGAAATTCGCGCTGACGCTTCACGGGTCCAATCTCCACAACGGCGTGCAGATCGAGGCTGGCGAGAGCATCGAGATGCCGCTGTCGTTCTACAACACTGACGGCTCGGCGCGGAACATGAGCGGCGCCGTGCTCACGGCGAAGGTGTTCAACGACGACGACATGGTCGAGATCGCCGACATCGCCACGATCACCGACAACGTGCTGATCATCGCGGGCGCCTCGACGGCGAACCTTCTCGGCGCGTACGTCGTGCGCATCATCGAGACGCGCGGCAGCGACACGCCGCCGACGGTGAACATGGCGTCGTTCCGGCTCCTCGTGCGGAACGCGAGCTTCCTGTGATCCGCAAAATCATCTTGCTCGCCAACGTGATCCTCGCGAGCATCGCCTTCGCGTCGGCGCAAGAGCCGCCGTGGCCTACGCCGTGCGTCGATCTGCTCAAGTGCATCGGCGTGTTCGCCCCGTCCGTCGATCCCGACGGGGATGCGGTCTCGTACGAGATCGTGGACGTGACCACCAACTACGGCTGTCTCGTGCTGCACCCCACCAACGCCAACGGGCGGCTGATCCCGGCGCGCACGTGGTACGACCCGAAGGAGCTGCCCACGACCGGGCTGATGTCGTGCTTCCCGCCGGAAGGTCTGGCCCGCACCTTCGCCGTGCGCGCGTTCGACTCGTTCGGCAACTCGGCCGGTCTCGGCAACACCGTGACGTTCGTCGGCCAGCCGGTCGCGTGCGTGCGCTCCAACCCCGATTGCGAGTTCCGCTGCTACCTCGGTGCCCCGAAACGCATTCCCTCTCTGCCCCTCTGCCCGGAGGAGTGACCGTGGAATCTCTGCTCATCGACCACCCCGGAGGCGTGCTCAAGCTGCTCGGCGCTTTCTTCATGACCGTAGCGCTGCCGCTGCTTCTCATCGGGCGGCTGTGGGGACGCATCGACAACCACGAGGAGCGCATCGTCAAGCTGGAGACCGGCAAGGTGGACTCGGCCGTCTGCGCGGGCCATCACGACTCGATCGGACGCGAGATCCGCGATCTGAAAGGCGACGTGAAGTGGATCCGCAGCGTGCTGATGAAGGTCATCGAGCGTCGCCGTGAGGATGACGACGCCGAAGGGGAGGGCAGCGTGTGATCGACATCGATCGTCTGCTCCGAGCGATCCACCGGCAAGAAACGCAGCGCGCCTACGGGCTGCGCGTCGAGCCGGGCTACATGCCGAAGGGCCATGTCTTCTGGATGCAAGGCCGCCGCTACGTCGGCACCGGCACCGCGCTGACGAAGGTCGCGAGCGCGCGCTGGGACGCTCACGGCGTCTGGTCGGCGATGAGCTACGGCCCGTACCAGATCCTCTACCAGACGGCCGCCGATCTCGGCTACGACGGCGAGCCGTGCAATCTGATGGACCCGGTGACGTGCCATCGTTGGGCGCGTCGGTTCATCGAGCGTCAACTCGCGCGCGGTGCGAGCACCGTGCGCCAGCTCGCAGACGCCTACAACACCGGCAACTACTTCGACGCGATCCACAACGTCGAGTACGAGCGGAACGTCGAGGCGTTCTACGAGCAGAACGTGTGAGGAGAAGCCAGATGCGCAAGATCGAGGAAGAGTTCCGCGAGTGGGCCGCCAAGAAGGGCGTGCAGATCGAGATGCGCGCCGACGAGCTGCTCGCGTCGCTCAAGACGAGCCGTCAGCGGCTCGCCATCGTCTGCTTCGTCGGCGGCGCGACCGTCGGCTACATGCTCGGCGTGCTCCTGACGTGCGCGGTGAGGTGATCCATGCCGCTCCCCGCGTGGGTCGGCACGATCCTCAAGCCGCTCTCCGACATCTTCGATGACGCGCACTTCAGCGGTGAGGAGAAGGCCGCTGCGAAGCTCGCCGTGCTCAACGTGCAAGTCTCGCTCGCCGAGAAGGCACTGGAGTACGAGGCGCGGCTGGTCGAAGCGCAGAGCAAAGTGATCGTCGCCGAAGCTCAGGGTGAGTCGTGGCTCCAACGCAATTGGCGCCCGGTCACGATGCTCACCTTCACGTTCATCGTCGCGTGGAACTTCATCATCGCGCCGTTCGGGACGTGGCTCTCGGGCATCTTCGACTGGCCGGTCACGCCGCCGCTGCCGATCCCCGACGGCATGTGGAACCTTCTGCTCGCCGGGATCGGCGGCTACGTCGCGGGCCGGTCGCTGGAGAAGATCGCCGACTCCGTCAGCGGCGCGCTCGCCACGCGCGGCCAGCCGCAGCCGTAGCCCCGGCAAGGGGCTTCTGGAGCCCGGGGAAGGGGGTAGCCCCGTCCCCGGGCTCCGACGCGTTCTAGGGGCATCCTCGTGCGTCTGGCGGGGCCGCCTTAGGACGCCGCACGCGCCCCTCCAGCGCGTCCGGCTCCTCCCGGGCTACGACGGCCCTCCCGGCCGGGCAGACCGGCCTTCCCGGGGCGGCAGCGCAGCCGTACGCGGCCCCGAGCGCCCCGGCTCGGCGCGCCGTTGCCGGCAATCTGGACAAATTTGTCCAGATTGAGCTCAAAAAAGAAAGACGCCCGGAGCCGCGAGGGCTCCGGGCGTCAACCGCGAGGAGAGAGGCGTGGGAGTGGGACGTGAGCAGTGTACTACATGCCGGTGATCGTGTTCTCGGCGATGTCGGCGGTCTCCACGGCTTCCGCGACCGCCAGTGCCGAGCGGTCGTACGCGAGCTTGCGCAGCTTCGCGATGCAGCGGCGCACGAGCAGCGTCAGCCGTGCCGTCTTGGCGTGTGCGCGCAGCGTCTCACGCTGCACTTCGTTGAGTTCCTTCTTGAGCGTGTCGCGCTCACCGCGCAGCGACGCGGCGAGCTTCTCCGCGTCGGAGAGTGACGACGACACCGGCATCGCCAGCTCGAAGACCATCGGGCCGAAGATTGCCGCCTTCGTCGCCTCGATCGACATCTTGCGCGTCTCGCGCAGCTTCGTTTCGAGTTCGTGGCACCTCCGCTCCAACATCTCGCAGCGCGTGCGGAACGCGCTGGCCGTGTTGTCGAGATCGACGTTGTCCTTGCGGAGCCGATCGTTCTCGCGAAGGACATCCAGCACCTTGCGTGTCGAGATCGCGGGCGTCACGATGTCGCCGAACGAGACCGAGCTGTACGTATCGCAGATCGCGCCCTCGTAGTAGTCGAGCTTCACGGACATCGCATGGATCTCCGTGCGCTGGCGCGCGAGTTCCGCGTTCTTGTTGGCGAGTTCCTGTTGCTGGTCGTTGATCGCGCGCCGCAGCGTGTCGATGTTCTTGTGCAGCTCCGTGTTGGTCGCGCGAAGGCTTTCGATGGTCTTTTCCTTCTGCGCGATGATGGTGAAGTTGGGCGACGGCCCGAGCGGCGGCTTCCACTGATCACCACCGTGGTACGTGTAGTTCATGCGCTCCAGCGTGCGCACCGCCGCAAAAGAGCGCGCCACGCTGAAGTCCTTCTCCCTGATCTTCTCGACAAGCTGATTGCACAGATCACACATTCGAGTTCTCCTCGGGCGGGTATGCCTTGCCGGTGCCACGGCACGCGTCGCACCGCATCGGCATGGTGTAGAAGCCGAACCTCTCTTCTCGCCGCCCCGTGCCGATGCACTCGGCACACGGGGCGTTTTCGGCGATGCGCAGCGCTTCGGCAAACGCCACGCGCGCAGCGTGGAAGTCCTCCATCTTGCCGCCCTTGTCGGGGTGCGTCTCGATGGCCTTGCGCTTCCACGCGGCGCGAACTTCGTCCGGTGACGCCGTCTCGGGGATCCCGAGCACGGCAAACGCGTCACTCACGGGGAGCCTCCAGTCGTGACGGCACGCAGTCGTCAAGCGATGCCGCCAGCATGGCGGCGTAGGCCGCGAGGCGGATCAGATCCTCGCGCGCAGCGTCGAGCTTGCCGCGTCGCGCCCACTCGTGCTCGTTGGTCCCGGGCTCGTAGAGGTTGACCTTGACGGTGGAAAGCTCGCCCAGCGCGGCAGCGGCGTGCTTCGTCAGCGTGACGACGTTGTCGGCGAACGTTGCGCTCGCGCGCATCTCGGACGCGCGCGAGCGCACCTTCTTGAGGACCGGGAGAAGCTGCTGCTCCGTCACGCTTCCTCCGGCTCCTCGGGCTTGGTGTCGATGACCGTGGCCTCGGCCGCCGCGGGCGGCTTGTTGATCGCGCTCACGATCAGCACGCCCTCCGCGAGCTGGCTCTTCTCGGCGTGGATCATGAAGCCCTTCGCCGCCTCGAAGTCGGCGTTGGTCAGCGCGATCGAGCCGCCCGTGCGCAGCACGATCGCGACGAGCAGATGCGTGCGCTTGTTGATCTCGGCCGCGGACTGGTCGAGCCCCTCGCGCAGCGTCGCGTTGGCGACCACGAGATCCATGTTGATCTCGCGGCCGATCGCCTTCACGTTGAGCTGCTTGCTGACGGTCTGGTTCTGGAACGGGATCACGTTGTCCATCGTCTCTCTCCTAGAAGGGCACGGCGGCCATGTCGGCGCCGTAGCGTTTGTGGTACTCGTTCTCCGCGCGCGTGCCCCAGCGGAGGTTCTCCAGCCGGTTGTCCACGCGCACGGCGTTGAGGTGACATGCGTGCATGTCGTCGTCCAGCGGCGGTCCGTCGAAGGTCAGCAAGACGAGCCGCTGAACGTACATGCTCTTGCGCTTCCCGTCACGCCACAGCGGAACGCGCAAGTAGCCGTCGGTGTTGAGGTACGGCTTGAGCACGCGGATGCGGTCGCCGACGATCCGGCGCACGCGGCCTTGGTCGGAAACCTCGTAGTCCTCATAGCCGGGCACCTCGATGGTGCGCCACTTCTCGGGCATCGTGGCGCGCTCCGTCAGATGAGTGGGACGAGTCTGATGTTCGGTGTGGTCGGCGTCAGAGGGTTTTTCTGCACGAGCAGAACCGAATCATCGAGATCGAGGAGCACGGCGTACGACTCAAGCCGTCGCTCTGCGAGTTCCGCGCCGAGCTGCGCCGCCAGCGTCATGCGCTCGCGCTGCTTCTCCGTCCGCTTCCTCGCGTAGTCGTCTCGGTGCTTGGCATATTCGGATTCGGCGTCGAGCGCGCGAGCCCACGACTTCGCGACTTCGGCGATGTCGCCCCTTTTGAGTTCGCTCATCACTCCTCCACGCGGATGTCGGTGAACAGCGGATGGAACCGGCTCTGGAACGTGCCCAGCATCGGCACGGCGATCTCACGCATCTGCGGATGCGCAGCCTTGGACGTGCGCATGCGGAAGAAGTGCCGCCACTGACGGACGTTGTAGGTGATGACGATCTCGGTCTTGAGCGAGTTGGGCAGAACCGCCCGCGCCTCTTGCGGCTTGCATCCGTTGTCGAGCATGAGGTTGTAGATCGCTTCGGCGTGCTCCATCGCGATGAGCCAAAGCCGGAAGCCTTCGCTGTCGCGGCGGAGGAAGCACGGCTTGATGACGGTCATGCCGCGCTTGCCGTAGTTGACGTAGCGCGTGGACTCCTGACTGTACGCGCCGATGCGGTGCCGGACGATCTCGTGCGAGACGCCGCGGTCGCAGACCACGAGGACCGTGATCGACTCGTGCTCCAGCACGGACTCGTGATGCGAGTCGATCAGCCGACAGACGAAGCGCTGCGCCGAATCGGCCGTGATGCGGTCCTCGCTCTTGTAGCACGTCCTCCCGGCGCGCTCGATCCGCTGCACCATCGCGCGGGAGTCCTCCTCCGATGGATGGAGGATCGTGAACGACGGTTCGATGATCTCCACGTCTCTCTCCTCAGAACTTCGCCGCCTTCGGCGAGTTCCCTTGCATGATGTGCGTAACGATGTCCGCGCGCGGCGCCTTGGTCCACTGCTCGACGTTGCGCACGATGTAGTAGCGGTCGATGGAGTCGCCGATCCGCATCGGCATGCCGCCGTACGCTTGCTTCACGCCCGCGCGCCGCAGCTCGCGGCCGAGGCCGTTGGCAGTCGTCTTCGTCTTGCCGGTCGGATCGTACAGACGGAGCAGCTCGGCGTTGGTGTAGATGTCCGACGTGAGCTTCGCGTCGCCCAGCTTGAGCACGCTGTCGGGCGCAGCGATGAGGCGCGCAACCCACGCGCCGAGATCGGACTTCACGTCGGCGATCATCCGCTCACGCGCCGACGTACGCAGCGCGGGGGCGGCCGGGTTGAACTTGTCGAGCTTGCGTTTGAGAAGGAAGTCGAAGACGTGCGCCGCGCCGCCCTTGCGATACCACTCGTCGTAGCGCTTGTAGAACTCCTCGGGCAGCGGGCCGACCGTGACTTCGTGGATGAAGAACCGACGATCGTCGTCCTCAAGGAAGAACGCGTCGGGATGGTTGGAGGTGAAGAAGTAGTTGATGCAGTCGGGCACGACGTACGACGCGACGTACTTCGGGTTGACGCGCAGCTCCTTCTGCGTGATCAGCTTCTTCAGCATGTCGGCGTCCTGACGCCGATCGCTGCCCGTCACGTCGTCGCCGAGCACGAACTGCTTGTTCTCGGCCCACTCGTTGAACGACGAGTGGAGGTGCGTCTGGTTGATCTCGGTGAAGTTCTCGCCGTAGATCTTGCCCAGCGTGTAGCCGATGAAGCTCTTGCCGGTGCCGTGCCGGATCCCGTGCATGGCGACGGACGTGAAGAGCTTCACGCCCGGGAACTGAAGCGGGTACGCGCACCAATCGAGGAACCAGCGTTGTGCTTGCGCTTCGGTGCCGGTGAAGAGGTGGGCCACGAGATCGAGGAACGGCTGCACGTCTCCCGGCTCGGGAGTGCAGCCCCACCCGGGCCACGAGTTGTACTGCCGATTGCGCCCCTCCACGATGTACGGCTCGCGGCCGGGCGCGTAGGTCATCCCGTCCACCTCGTGGCGCAGCTCCCATTTCATCCACGCCGTGGCGGCCGAGACCTTCTTGAGCGAAACGCTGCCGTTGCTCTTGACGATGCGCTCAGGGTACGACGACGTGGCGTACGCGTGCTGCGTGAACGCCGTGGGGCTCATCTTGAGCCGCGTCTTGCACTCGATCACGAGCCCCGGATCACGCACGTAGACGACGCGGTCGTTGAGACGCCAGAGCGAATCGGCCAGCGTGAGCGGCTGTGCGTCTTCGATCGCCGCGAGCAGCCGCTCGCGCGATTCGTGTACGAGGAAGTCGTCCAGTCCGGTCTTGCCGCCCTCAACCACGTCGGGCAGCGCAACCATGTAGGGGTATGCGCCACGCTCCATCAGCTCTTCGGCCAGTTCGTTGAGCGCAGCGCACACGTTGGGGTTGCGGTTCGCATCGGAGTCGTACGCGATGTAGACGTTGCGCCGGACCCAATCGATGCGCGTCAGTTCGGGGAGAAACAGCACCCCGCGCTTGCTCGACTTGAAGTTGTAGACGCCGCCCAGACCGATGCACGGGAAGCCCTCGACGCACGCTTTCGCGGCCTTGAGTTCCCCTTCGGTGATGAGCAGCGATTGTGTCGGATCGGTGGCGACGGTGGGCCAATCGACCACCGTGCCGCGGGGGAAGTAGCAGCACACCCCGGAGTCGGGCTCTTGCGCGTAGCGCATCGCCTTGCCTTCAGTGGCCTTGGCGAAGTCATTCGGCGCGTCGAGATACCGCACCCGGTAGAACGGCGGGTGCTTCGGCCACGACGTGAGCGGCCGACCGTCGAGGTCGTAGTAGTTGATCTTGAGCGACGGCACTGCGTTGAACGACGCATGAAGTGCGGCAGTCTGCACCGCGTCGAGCGGCTCGATGCCGAGACGATCGCCGTCCTCAAGAGTCAGACCGGATGACTTGAGCTTTTCCCGGGCCAGCGTGAGCAGCGAGCCATCAAGCTGCGCGCGCTTCTTCCGGGCCGGACGCTTCTCGGCGGCGGCTCCCATCAGCACGTATCTCCCTCGGGCGAGGAATCATGTTGTGGTTGTGATACGCGCTACTCACTGATGAAGCCGCGCTTCTTGAGGTAGTGCCGGTTCCACGCGTAGTCGCGCACGACGCGGTCCCGGCGATCGGGGTACTTGCGGAGGACGGTGGTGATGACGACCTTGCGGGCCTTGCCCGCGAGGATGAGCTTCTGCATCAGACCGTTCGGCGTGTCGGGGCGGTAGACGCCGCTGCCGCGCTGTCCCGGCTGCGGAGGCTTCGGCTCGGGCTTCTTCTTCACCGGCTTTGGCGAGACGCGCTTGACCGCGCGTGCGACGCGCTCGGAGATGTCGTCCACGGTCTTGACGTGGACTTTGGGGGACCGCTTTCTCTTCGGCTTCTTCATCGTCGGCTCGCTGGCGGGCTCTCCCTTGTTCTCGGTGACCACGTCGGGCGTCGTTCCCATTCCGTTGTCCTTTCCACAGCGCACGCAGACGCGCGCTCTGTTTGTTTTCTCCCACATGCCGGTGTAGCTGTGCCCGCAGAATCGACATGTGAGGGTCTCGGATTTGCAGGCAACGTTGGGCATCCTAAGTTCCTCGTATTGGTTTCGTCAAGACCGCTTCCGCGCCCACTGCCTCATGGCCGACAGCGAGCGGGTAAGCTCCATCGAGGCGCGCTCCATCGCGCCTCCCGTTGCCGTTGAGCCGACGCGGTTTACGGCGCTCTCCTTGAGCCACGAGTCGGCGGCGGCGATGAACGTCTTCGCGTTTTCGATTGCGACCTTGGCGCGCTCCTCGCGAGTCATGGGACGTGCTCCGACACGCCGTCGGCGTCCGGCGGACCCCACTTGCGCGCACGGTTCATCGCGTACTTGTCGAGCACGATCTTGTAGAGGTCGAGTCCGTTGACGTGCGCCGCCGAGACGACGAGGTGGAAGATGTCGGCGATCTCGTGCGGATCGTTCGGGTGTGCCGACAGCTCGTACGCTTCGCGCACGAGGTGCGCCGCGACGCTCGCGGGCGTGGCGTGCGGGAACGTCTCCTTCTGCCACTTCCGCATGTCGGCGATCAGCGTGTCGTAGGTGTGTGCGAGGAGCGTTTGGATGAACTGGTCGAGCGGCGGCAGCGGATTGCGCTTGGAGCGGTGGTAGCACACGACATCGGCGATGCGGTCGAGCAGCAAGCTGCGCGCGTCGAGCTGCTGCTCGACGCGACGCCGCAGCTCCACCTCGTCGCTCGCGCGCTGCTGCGCGTCGTTGCGTGTGCGCTCGGACTCGGCGAGCTTCGCGGTGAGATCGGCGATCTCGGCCTTGAACGCGTCTTCCGTGCGCTCGTCGCAGCCGCACGCGAGGCAGACATGGGCCTTGATGCCGAAGAACTCCTTGGCCGTCATGTACGGCGGCGCCTTGTCATCCACGACCTTCTCCTACCGGAAGCCACGCCTTCACGCGCTCCGAGAACTTTGCCGGGTACTTGTGCCCGCAGTCGTCGCACTCGACGTAGTGCCCGTCGGTGCGCTTGTACGGGGCGCAGAACTTGCTCCCGCACTTGGGGCACGGAACGCAGTCGTACATGTTCGTGCGCGGCTCGCTCATCCGACCACCACGCGCACGTTGTCCATGTCGAGCATGGCGAGCGCCTTGCGCACGAGCCGAATCCGTCCCAGATACGCCTCTTCCTCGCGCAGCACCTCCATGAGGCGCAGCACGAGCACGTCGGACTTGCTGTCCGAGACGTAGGCGTAGCGCTTCTTCGGCGCCTCGCTCGACACCGGGCTCTTCGGACTCTTCGTCACAGATCCTCCCAACAATCGTAGTCGTCCGGGTAGTCCCCAATGGCGATGTCGTCCTCCGAAGGGCTGATGCTGTAGCCCCACGGCACGAAGCTCCGTCGGCGTGGCAGCCCGGTTCCCCACGCCTTGGCGGTCTTCGCGGCAGCGCGCGCTTTCTTGGCGAGTATCTCGTCGTAGTCGTCGTCCTCGCTCACGAGCCGTCCTCCACGACGAGCGTCGTCGGGATGTTGAACTCGCGGCGCCGCTCCTTGTTTCCCGCGTTGAACGCCATGCGCTTGCCGCGCAGCGCTTTGGCGAAGGCTTGCATCGCGGCGTTGACCGTTCTGCCGCGACCGAACACGCTGCCGAGAAGCCCGCCGCTCATCTCCTCGCCGTGCATGAACGACACGCACCAGTTTCCGTTGAGATCCACGAGGACGTGCAGATCGTCCCCGACAACCACGGCCAATTCCTTGAGCGTCATGCTCCTCTCCTCTGCTTCAGCGCTTCGAAGAACGAGCGCTGCGTCTTGTCCTTCGCCGCGAGCGCGGTCACTACGTCCATGTCCACCGTGCCCTTCGTGAGGATGCGGTAGACGAAGACGTTCTTGGTCTGCCCCTGACGCCAGACGCGGCGAATCGTCTGGTCGTAGAGTTCGAAGTTCCACGTCGGCGAGAACCAACAGACGTAGTTGCCGACGCCTTGCAGATTGAGTCCGTGCCCCATGCTCTGCGGATGGCCGAAGAGCAGCGGCAGCAACCCGGCGTTCCAGAGCTGCTCGATCTCCTTGCCGCGCTTCGCGCTCACGCCGCCGCCGATGTACGGCGTGTTGGGGAACTTCGCGAGCAGCCTTTCGAGGTCGTGGTTGAACTCGTAGATGACCATGAGCGGCTGTCCTTGCATCTCGTCTACGAGGTCCTCCAGTGCGTCGATCTTCGCTCTGTGCAGCTCGGTCCACGCCCGGCCGCTGGAGCCCGCCTTGACCAGCTCGGGCCGCAGATCATCGGTGAGGTAGATCGCGCCCGCCGCCGCTTGACGGCACGCGATGCTGGCGGCCGACGCCGACGAGACCACGATCACGTCGTCGCCGACGCGCGCAATGAGATCGTCCTCCAGCTTGCGGTAGATCTCACGGCAGTTGTCGGGCAGCTCGACGTAGATGTCCGTCGTCGTCAGCGGCGGGAGATCGAGGTAGTCCTCCGCGCTCATGCGCAGCGCGAGCGGACGGAGGCGGTCGTAGATCAGCCGATCGGCTCCGGGCTTGAGCGCCCATTCCCAGCCGTTGGCGTCGAGCGGTGTGAAGTACGTGTTGCGGAAGTGCGTCATGTACGGCCCCAGCGCGCGCCCACGATCGAGCACGAACACTTGGCCGAAGAGATCCATCAGCCCGTTGGCGGCGGGCGAGCCCGTCAGCCCCCAACGGCGCTGGAACGTGTCGAGCACGGGCTTGAGCAGCTTGAAGCGCTGCGTCTGCGTGTGCTTGAACTTCGACAGCTCGTCCACGATGAGCGTGTCGAAGCCGTGGGCCTTGAAGCCCTTCACGTCGATCTCTTTCGTCGTCTGGCCCCACGAGTTGGTCTTCGCCTTCGGCTTGAGGAGCCACGGCAGACCCTCGGGGTTGATGACGTAGAGGTCAGCGTCCGCGGCGAGTGCCCTTTCCTTCTCCGGGCCGTGCAGCACGACGACGCGGAGCCCGCTGAAGTCGCTCCACTTCGTCACCTCGTTCGGCCACACGCTGTGACACACGCGCAGCGGCGCGATCACGAGCGCCCGCTTGGCGAGACCTTGCTTCTTGAGCACGCTGAAAGCCGCGAGCGTGATCGAGGTCTTCCCCAGCCCCGGATCGAGGAACAGCGCTGCCGCTCCGTTGCTGACGAGCCACTTCGCGGCCTTCTTCTGGTATGCGTGCGGGCGCCACGGGACCGCCCCAAGTGGCGGCGTTGACGCACGCTTCGATGGCGTGGATCGCGTCGGCGACACTGTGATGCACCCTCACGTCGTACCCCGCGCATTGGAGTTGCCGGATACGGTGTTCTTGCAGCGGAGTGGTCTTCTTGCCCGGTGCCTTCATCTCGATGAAGAGCGGTCGGCCGCCGGGGATGAGGAAGAGTCGGTCGGGCCAGCCCGCCGTGCCGCGCGCCATGAGCGTCGAGAGCTTGATGCTCTCGACGCCCATGCGCTTCGCTGCCGCGACGACGGCCTTGTCGATGGACCGCTCCGAGCGGCGCAGCTTCACGCGCGGCTCTCGGTGATCTCGCGCTCGACGCGCCGCTGCCGCTCCAGCTCGGCCGCCGCCGCCTCGTTCGCCGCGCGCAGCCGCTCGGCCTTGCGCTCCAGCCGGACGGTCGCCATCGGCGTGCCCTTGCCGCTCTTCTTGTTGCGGACACAGTGCGGGCAACGGAGCACGGTGTTCTTCTGCGACGCGGTGTCCGCGCTCGTGACGAAGCGCAGCTTGTGCGTCTTGCAGTACATCTCGACGTTACGTACGGGCATTGGGCTCTCTCCTTCACTCGCACATCAGTGCGATCACGGCTGCGATGGCGATGACGAAGCCCGCAATGACGCAGAACTCCGCCAGCGCTTCCATGCACTTCTCGATCGAGCGTTCGCTCCACATGCGGCCCTCAGAACTTGCAAGGCCCTCCCTTGGCCTTGCTGTAGAAGCACCACTTGCAGTACGGGCCGGGGCGCGGGACGAACTTCGTGTCGGCGAACATCGGCCGCACGCGCTCGCCCCACTTCTTGCGCAGCTTGTCGGCCGCCTCGGGCTTGTAGTACGCGGGGCGGGACTTGATGCCGTGGTCGAGGAACCACAGCTCGCCGCTGACGAGCAGCGTCGTGGAGTTGTGCTGGAACGCGGCGACGGCGTAGAGGTCGAGCTGGTCGCTGTAGTCCGCCGCCTTGCCGGTCTTGAAGTCGATGAGGCGCGCGGTGCCGATGCTGTCGAGAAGGTACGCGTCGGCGACGACGCGGACCCACGCGTTCTTGGCGAAGTATTCCACCGGGCGCCACGCGTCGTCGAACGCCCACTTCAGCTCGGACTCGGCGCCATTGCGGCGCAGATCGATGAAGTCGCCTTCGAACTTCTTCAGCGACTCGGGCACGGCCTTGAGCTTGCCCTTGAGGAACGCCTCGGCTTCCTCGTGGATGTCGATGCCGCGCTGAAGCGGCGCGCCCTTCGGCTCCTCGCCCAGCTCGTTCTTCATGAGGTGCCGGTAGCACGCGTACTGCGGGCACTTCTCGTAGTCCTTGAGGCGCGAGATCGACCACGACTTGAAGCGCGGCAGCTCGACGCGCGCGGAGCGCGCGGGGCGCACGGGCGACGACTTCGGATCTACGAGACCCTCGCCGCGCTTGCAGCTCGGAGCCGTCTGCGTGTTGCACGTCTTGCACGGCTTCTTCTTCGCGACCTTCTTTGGTGCGGCCTTCTTCGCCTTGGTCGGTGCCGCCTTGGCCTTCGCCATCAGTCCTCCCGCTGCTTGCGCTCGCGCTGCATGACAGCCGTGTACCAGAAGGAGTACGCGGGCGGGCTGTAGAGCGTCAGCGAGACGAGACGCCAGCCTTCGCGCGCCGCTTCGTTGACCGCGGCTTCGATGTCGGCTGCGCCGAGCGCGCTTTCGATGAACTTGTATTCCACTTCTCCACTCCCTTCTCGTCGTAGACGGTGAGTGCCGCCCAGTTCTCCGTGGACCACTTGCCCTCGGAGAGCATCGGCACGTCGAACTCGACGGATTCCATCGTCGTGCGCATGAGCGCCATCACGCGATGCGCGACGCTCTTGTGCGCCGACACGAGCAGCTCGTCATGCACCGTGAGGTAGAACTTGACCTTGTCGAGCAGCCCGGCCTCGCGCAGCGCGTTGACGAAGCGGATGCACCCTTCCTTCGTACACTGCGCCGCGCTGCGCTGAATGAGGTAGTTGAGCATCTTGTATTCGAACGTGGCGACGCGGCCCTTCACGATGGCGGGCTTCTCACAGTAGAACTCGCCGCCGCCCCACGTCCGGCACGGCTCCTGACGCGCTGCGCGGGCGTACAGTTCGTTCTGCACGTCCTTGATGCCCGGCAGTGCGGCGAGGTAGCCGCGCTTCGCTGCACGGGCTTCTGGGACTTCACAGTCGGCTTGCGCTGCGATGCGCTTCTCTCCCGCGCCGTAGATGATCGCGAAGCCGACCGTCTTGATCAGCGTTCGGCTGAACGCCGTGCCGAGCATCTTGTTGATCATGTCGGTCGCACTGCGGTGGATGTCGAGCCACGGATCGGCGCGGTACGCGTCGGCGAGCGCGCCGTCTTCGAAGTGCGCGAGGATCCGCAGCTCTTGCTGCGAGTAGTCGCGATCGAGGAGGACGTGGTCCTTGTCCCACGGCACGATGTAGCTGCGCACCTTCGGCAGCGTGGGCAGCTTCAGCGGGGGCGACGGCTTCCGGCGCTTCAGCTTCACGTCGTCGGTGTCCCGCTTGAAGAGCACCTTCTCGTGCTTCGGAACGTTCTGGAGGTTCGGCGACGACGAGAGGCGGCCCGTGCGGGCGCCCTTGTCGCTCTCGTCCTTCACTTGGTTCCAGCGCGTGTAGACGACGCCGCCCGTGCGCTGCGCCGTGGCGAGCCACGGGCGCATGAACGTGCCGAGACGCGTCTTCAGCGCGCCGCGGTAGCGCAGCGTGCTGAAGAGCTGGTCGTCGGTGATCGCCGCCTCCAGCACGTCCTTGCTGGAGCGCAGCTTGCCGGTCTTCGTCAGCCCGAGATCCTCGGCCTTGGCGAAGCCCGCCGCGACGAGCGCTTGTGCGAGTTGCTGATTCGAATTGACGTTGAGGTCCGGCGCGTTGAGCTTGCGCTGGAGCCACGCGTCGAGCGCGTTCATCCACTTGGTGTAGTAGTCGATGTCGTGCGCGAGCCGCTTGTCATCCACGCGCATGCCCGTGCGCTCCATCAGCAGCACGACGGGCAGCAGCGCGCGCTCGCGATCGTAGTCGGCGAGCATGCCGCGCTCGATGATCTCGGGCATGAGCTTCGCGTAGAGCTTCTCCGTGCGCACGCAGTCACCGATCGCGTACTTGCCGACGATCGTTCCCGGTGCGTACGCGATGTACGCGCCGAAGTTCGACTCAGTGATGCGCACGCCGCTCACCGGCTGGTTCTTGACGAGCCAGTCGCGGACCTTGCTCTGCTCGTCGGGCTTCATGCCGAGCAGCTTCTCAGCCGCGGGCTTCAACGACAGCTCGCCGTCGGGATCGTGTTCGAAGAGGAGGAACTTCGTGTCGTGGATCGTCTGCCACGGGCGCGTGACGACGCCGACGTGCGTCTCGGCCACGTCCACGTCGAAGAGCGCGTTCTGCATGAGCAGCGGCGTACTCTCCAACCAGAGCTGCCGGATGATGTCGTACGCCTTGGCTTGCGTGATGTTGTTGCCGCCGTTGACATGGCCCCACGCGAGGTACTCGCCGGGCTTACCCCATCGCTTGATGGCGCAGCCGACCGGCTTCGGCGGATAGTCCGGTCGGCGCATGATGCCGAAGGTTTCGAAGTCGATCGTGGTGGGCTTGTCGAATTTCATCAGCGGCTCTCCCTTCGGGCGAAAGGTGCCGGGCGGCGAGCACGCGCTCGCCGCCC
>JADHED010000446.1_pt1 | contig 50028 bp, 36 predicted proteins | sample 8952041 | NCBI WGS metagenome assembly JADHED01 (sample SAMN16124423, study PRJNA663239) | bioreactor sludge metagenome | isolation source: sludge (control) | place: India:Bengaluru | collected 2018-09-08 | reverse complement strand
GAACAAAGCCTCGAAGGATTTTTTGAATTTCCCCCCCCCCCTCTTTGACTACATGCCTGTGTCTTTGTGCTTATCTGAATCAGCCCGAGAAATTCTGTTCATTTTCTCCGATGGAACCAAAAGAACTCTGGTGCAGACGTTTCTTTTCTCACCTGTATTGGCCCTGTCACGGACCTTGCCTTGTCGGGGGATTTTCCTCTACATGAGGCATGGCAAGAAATGTTCTGGGAGGAGAATTGGAACCCTGTTGCTTCGAACCGCGGACGGGATTTTATCGTGACGGCTTCTGCCACACCGGACAGGGGGACCATGGAGTCCACACGGTGTGCGTGGTGGTCACCGCAGAGTTCCTGAAGTTTTCGCGGGCCCAGGGGAACGATCTGTCCACGCCGCGTCCGGAGTTTCAATTCCCGGGTCTTGTTCCCGGGGACCGTTGGTGTCTCTGCGCACCGCGGTGGAAAGAAGCCTTCGATCTGGGGATGGCACCCGGTGTTGTTCTCGAGGCCACCCATGCCTCGACTTTGGAGTTTGCCACGCTGGAGGAATTGAAATCCTGCGCGGTTGAGAGGTAACGGTTACTTGCGGGCTCCGTAGGCGTTGTTGCGGTCGGCGACGAAGAGGTCGGCTCCGCGCCGTTGGAGGACAAACGTGTTGTTGTCCCCATACTTCGTCCAGGGACCGGGGGGGACGTCGCGAGCTTCGACAAATTTCCAGTCGGTCACATCCTTGCTGCTCATTCCCAGATAGTCACGGACGGCCGGGGAGACATCGAGTCCGGCTCCCTGGTTGAGGTTCGGGAGGGGGCGCTGGTTTCCGAAGACATACTGCCAGTGGTCGGTCCGGAACGGCCCGCAGTCTTCCCACTGGGCATAGGCGATCCGGTTTCTGTAGCGGATGGCGATCCAGCGTCCCTTGCAAACCGATTTTCCGGGTCGCTCGAAGGCCTGTTTGAACCAGGGGATGGCCTTTCGGGATTCGGGCTTGGTCGTCCCGCGCGTGACATCATTGTAGGGCAGAGCGACATAGAACGGGTTCTGCCTGGGGACAAATCCCTTGGGAACGAAGTTTCGTCGCGCATTCGGATCGGGATTGTCGTAGCCGCCGTAGTTCGCCGCCCATCGCGCATCCCAGGAGCTTTTGTAATTCGGGACGGGGTTGTTGACGGTTGGCCGTTCTCCCACCCAGAAGACCGTGGTCACAATGTCTTTTTTCCAAGGGTAACGGTTGAATCCGGAACGGAAATTCGTGGGCGCAACGACCTGGGGCTCGACTTTCTGGATGGCACTTTCCCGCAGGAGCATCGCAAACTTTTGAAACTCCTGGGTGCTTTCGCTCCGGGCGCACACCGGAAGCAGGGAGAACCCTGCCAGAAGGATGGCTGTGAATCGGTGCTTCGTCATGCGCTGGGTAAGAAAAGAAATTATCTCCCGAAAACCCCTCTCCGGCAAACGAAAAAAACCGGGTGCTCCTGCGGCGGGCGGGGAAATTTGCCATTTCGGGCACCCGTTGACTGGACATTGCGCCGTGCAAGGCCTTTACCTGTTCGGACGATGAGTTTTTCTCTGATGACAAGCGAGGGGGGGGCGAGAGCCGGTCTGTTGAAAACCCGGCGTGGAGAGATCCGGACGCCGGTGTTCATGCCTGTGGGAACGCAGGCGACGGTGAAGGCGATGTCGCCGGAGGAACTCCGGTCGTTGGATGCGCAGGTGATTCTGGGGAACACCTACCACCTTCACGTGCGGCCGGGAGAAAAGCTCATTGCCAGGATGGGAGGGCTGCACCGCTTCATGTCGTGGGACCGTCCGATTCTCACCGACAGCGGGGGATTCCAGGTTTTTTCCCTCGCGCGTTTGCGAAAGATCACGGAGGAGGGGGTGCGATTTCAGAATCACCTGGACGGGACGCCAACCTTCATCGGCCCGGAGACATCGATGGAGATCCAGCGGGATCTGGGCTCGGATATCGTGATGGCCTTTGATGAGTGCCCGCCGCATCCCTGCACGCACGAGGCGGCGGAGAAGAGTCTGGAACTGACCCTGCGGTGGGCGCGGCGTTGCAAGGATTGGTGGGCGGGGCAGCCTGCGGAGTCGCGTCCGCTGGTCTTCGGGATCACCCAGGGATCGGGCTATGCGGATCTCCGGAAGAGGAGTGCGGAGGCGCTCGTGGAGATCGGGTTTGACGGCTATGCGATCGGCGGGGTGAGCGTGGGGGAGCCGGAGGAGGAAATGTTCCATGCGATTGAGAGCGCGGTGCCGTTTCTGCCGGGGGACCAGGCGCGGTATGCGATGGGACTGGGAACGCCGCCGCAGATCATCGAGATGATCGCTCGGGGAGTGGACATGTTCGATTGTGTGCTGCCGACGCGGCTGGCCAGGAACGGAACGGCCTTCACCGCGCTCGGAACGATCAACCTGAAAAATGCCCCGTTTGCGGAAGATCCGGCGCCGATCGAGGAAAATTGCACATGCCATGCCTGTCGGAATTTTTCCCGTGCCTACCTGAGGCATCTGGTGAAGGCGGAGGAGATCCTGGGGTTGCGGCTCATTTCGATCCACAACCTGCATTTTTACCTGAACCTTGCCGCGACGGCCCGAGGGCACATCGTGGCGGGAACGTTCGGGGAATTCCGGCGGGAATTTGTGGCCAACTACGTTCCCAACCGCGGAGGGGAGTGATCAGCGCCGGGAGATTCTCCGGACTCCGCGTTCGATGGCGGAGAGGATCGAGTACATGCGCAGTGGTTTGGTGAGGAACTCATCCATCCCGGCTTCGAGGCACCGGGTTTTGTTTTCGGCGAAGGCATCGGCGGTGAGGGCGACGATGTAGGAAGGCTTGCGATCCGCGGCTTTCTTTTCCATCTCCCGGATTTGCCGGGTGGCTTCCAAGCCGTCGCAGACCGGCATGAGGACATCCATGAAAACGATGTCGAAATCATCCTGGGCGAGAAGGGAAACCGCTTCGCGTCCATCCGTGGCGGTTGCGGCCTGGCATCCCATCTTCCGCAGGATGCCGGTCATGAGGCGGAGGTTTGTCTGCACATCATCCACGGCAAGAATTTTCAGCCCGGCGATGTCCCCGGCGGGGGATTCGGGATGTTCGGAATGGGGAGTTTTCCGGATGGTATAAGCGGGGAAGGTGAAGTGGAACGAGGTGCCCCGGCCCGGGGAGCTTTCCACGGAGATTTTTCCTCCCAGAGCTTCGATCAGTTTCCGGCAGATGGCGAGACCGAGACCGCTGCCGCCAAAACGCCGGTGGATCGAGGCGTCGGCCTGTCCGAAGGCTTCAAAGATTCTTTGTTGTTCCTCCAGGGGGATTCCGATGCCGGTATCCGAGACTTTTCCGGAAAGAAGAAACCGGCCGCCCGTGGAATGGATGGCATCCAGAGCGACGGAGATTTCCCCTTCGGAAGTGAATTTGACGGCATTGCCCACAAGGTTGAAAAGGATCTGCCGCAGACGCTTGGGGTCGGTGACAACTTCCCCGGGAACGGTGTCGCCGACGCGGGAGGAGATGGTCAGTTTCTTTGCGGAGAGAACGGGCTCGAAGGAGACGAGCACGTCCCGGAGGCATTCGTGAAGAGAGCAGGGCAGCATCTCCAGATCGAGGCGGCCGGATTCGATTTTTGAAAGATCGAGGATGTCGCTGATGAGTCCGAGCAGGGAGTTGCCGCAACTGCGGATGGTGGAAACCAATTCCGCATGATGGGGCGGGAGATTTTCCTCGAGCAGGAGATCGGTGAACCCGATGACACCGTTGAGAGGGGTGCGGATCTCGTGGCTCATCATGGCGAGGAAAGCCGATTTGGCCCGGTTTGCCTGTTCCGCGGTCATAACGGCTTTTTGGGCGTCTTCCATCAGGCTCAGGGCCACCCGTCTGCTCCGGGCAAGCTCCTCCGCGCGGGTGGTCATGGCTTCTTCCATCTTGTGCCGCAGGATGGTGTTGCCGAGGCCGGCGGACGCGGCGCGGAGGGATTCGATTTCGACTCCCCGCCAGATTCGTTCGGTGTGGCAATCGTCAAATCCGATGAATCCCAGGAAATCTCCATGGGAGTGAACCGGCATCAGGGCCATTGAGAGGATGCTTTGATCCTGAAGGATCTCCCGGAGAGGGGAGGCGCAGTTTTTTGTGAGAATGGAAAAGGTTCTTCCCGATGAAAGAGCCGGGAGAATGTCGGGCAGCATGGATTCGTAGTCCATGTGCTGAAGCAGGGGATTGTGAAGCTCGCGGCTGATGCCCTCTCTCACCCATTCGCAACGCTGGCTGCATGTGAGGGGGGCACTGCCGGGGTCGTTCTCAAAGTAGTAAGCCCGATCCACCCCGGCCGCATTTCCAAGGCACTCCAAAAACCGGGTTGTCCGGTCCGCGAAACTTCCCGGCTCCAGAAGGACGGTGAGCGCGTCGGCGACGGCCTGCATCAATCGCGGGAAGAGAAAGTCAGAGTTCATCGTTGGAAGCGTCGACTTTGTAGGCCGGTGGCAAACCCAGGCGGGAGCGAAGGCGGTTGACTTCGGTTTTCATTTCCAGGATGCGGTCTTCGCGTCCGATCATGGCCCGGTTGAAGCGTTCGAGTTCCTCGATACTGGCTTTGAGTTCCTGTTCCGCCCGTTTGCGCGCGCCGATTTCCTCAAACGTGACGACAAGGCCGTCATCCCAGGGTTTGGCGAAGAGGTGAAACCAGCTGCGGATTTCCTCGTGTCCGTGAAAGACTTCAAAATCCATGCCGGTTTTTGTTTCCACCACCTGGACATACCGGCCGAAGACCCCTTCGCCGAGGCTCTCGGGGAAAAGCCCCAGCAGGCACTGGCCGGTCATTTCTTCCGCTTTGCGGTTGAAGATCCCCTCCGCGGCTTTGTTGACCAGGGCAAGGATGAAATCGGTGATGACGCCGTCTTCGTTTCTGATGCTGCGAAAGGCGACAATGCCTTCGGGGGAACTGTCCAGCACGCTCAACAGCACTTGCTCGCGTTCCTCGGAGTCTTCGCACCGGCGTTGGAGCAGGCCGAGCAGACGGGGAAGCGAGGAGGAAAGGCGGGCCATCTCATCCCGGGGAGCGGCAGGGACGGACGCGTCGGGTTCCCCGTTTCCCGCCAGCGCGAGAAGCTCCCGGTCCAGTTGGTGAATCTTCTGGATGAAGAGAACTTCGATTGCCAGCAAAACCAATCCGGTGGCGGCTGCGACGGCGACGGGGAACGGCCAGAGAATGTGATCCTGTGGCCCGGGGATCAGAAACCATCCTGCTGCCGCGAGCGCGGAAAGGAGAATTCCCACCGACAGAAACGCCTTGGTTCGCAGGGAAAATCCCCGCGAAAACAGGCGGCCCTGTGGGGTTCGCGTCATGATCGGAGGGTCAGCCGACCAAAAGGGCGAGAATCGCCTTCTGGGTGTGGAGCCGGTTTTCAGCCTGCCGGAAAATGGTGTCCGCGTTTGCCTCGAAGGTTTCGGCGTCGATTTCTTTTCCGCGATAAGCCGGCAGGCAGTGCATCACCAGAGCGCGTGGGGCGAGCTGGCAGAGGTCGCCGTTGATTTGGTAGCCCTGCAACTTCTCGATCCGCTGGGCGGATTCCTGCTCCTTGCCCATGCTGACCCAGACGTCGGTGTAAAGAACGGTGGAACCTTCCGCCGCCGCGCGGAGATCGGTGGTCACGGAGATTTTTCCGCCCGCCTTTGCAAGCAGTTCGGCGGGAGGTTGGAAGCCTTCCGGGGCGGCGATGCGAAGTTCGAATCCCAGGCGGGCTGCCGCCCAGATCCAGGAGCGCGCGACGTTGCAGTCACCATCGCCAATGAAGGTGACGCACTGTCCGGAGAGGGAACCGTGCGTTTCGATGATGGTGAACAGGTCCGAGAGGATCTGGCAGGGATGTTCCTCGTCGGTGAGAGCGTTGATGGTGGGGATGTTGCTGAAGGAGGCGAAGTCTTCGACATCCTTCTGGGCAAAAGTCCGGATCACCGCGCCATGGAGCATTCGGCCCATGACCCTGGCTGTATCACAGATCGGTTCTCCGCGGCCCAACTGGATGTCATCGGCGGCGAGAAACATGACATCGCCACCGAGCTCCCGGATGCCTGTCTCGAACGAAACCCGGGTGCGGGTGGAGGACTTGGAAAACATCAGCGCCCAGCACTGGTGACGCAGAGGGTGGGAGGCATGTCGTCCGCGAGTGGACTTCATGACGCCGGCAGATTCCACGATCGTGGAGATCGCGGAAGCGTCGAGAGACTCGATGGAAAGAAGATTTTTCATGCGGAAAAAACAAGGGGAGCAGGTTCCGGGCCTTATGACAATTTTCCAAGTGCGGAGGCGAGCTTTTTCACCGCCTCATCGATGTCGGCTTTGGTGACATTGAGCGGAGGAAGCATCCGGACGACGGTTTCTCCGGCGGGAATGATGAGCAGGCCTTCTTCCATGGCGCGCACCACGGTTTCCAGGGCCGGGGTTCTCGCGCCTTTTGGGAAAGTGGCTTTGTCCAGTTGGATGCCGGTCATGAGGCCGAGAGAGCGGATTTCGGAAACAAAGGGAAGCCGGGCTTCGCGGAGGGCGGTGGCCAGGTATTCTCCCAGCTCGCCGGCGGATTCCCGGAGGTGGTCGCGCTCAATGATTTCCAGCACCTTGAGCGCCGCTGCACAGGCAACGGGATTGCCTCCAAATGTGGTGCCGTGGCTGCCGGGGCCGAGGAGGTCGCAGAGCGGGCCGCGATCATCCCGCTGGCTGTCGGTGATCCAGAAAGCTCCGAGCGGGAAGCCATTGGCAATGCCTTTTGCCCACGAGACGCCATCCGGGCAGATGCCGGGAGCGATGCTCTTCCAGCCGCACCATTCTCCGGTCCGGCCGAGGCCGCACTGGATTTCATCGAAAAGGAGAAGCAGGTTGTGCCTGTCGCAAAGCTCGCGGAGGCCGTTCAGGAATGCGGCTCTGGCGATGTGGATGCCCCCCTCGCCCTGCACCGGTTCGACAAGAATCGCCACAGTGGAGGGGCTGATGGCCGCCTCCACGGCGGCAAGATCTCCGAAAGGCAGATGGCGGAATCCCTCCAGCAGCGGACCGAAACCCTGCTTCACCTTGTCCTGGCCGGTGGCCGAGATTCCGGCCATGGTCCGGCCGTGAAAAGACCCCTCGAAGGTCAGGATTTCGTGCCGTCCGGTGGTGCTGCCGAATTTTCTGGCCAGTTTGATGAGACCCTCGTTGGCTTCCGCTCCGCTGTTGCAAAAGAAGATTTTCCCGGGACCGGTGATCTCGACGAGTTTGTGGCCCAATTCCGCCTGGGGAGCCGTGCGGTAGAGGTTCGAGGAATGCACCAGCGTCGCCGCCTGTTGGGCGATGGCGGCCGTGATTTCCGGATGGGCATGACCCAGCGAGCAAACGGCGATGCCGGCTCCGAAGTCCAGAAATTGTCGTCCTTCAAAATCCTGAACCCGGCATCCGGAACCACTCGCAATGTCGAAATCAAAGCGCCCGTAGGTGGGAACGATGAAATCCCGATATTTTTCAGCCAGCAAAGACATCCGGGCACCGTAGGAGATTTTGCGGGCAAAGATGAGAAAAAAATGCAGGTCAACCAGGTGTGTCGTTCAGTCCCTGGTTGAAGAGTGGGACAATTTGGCATTCAATGGGTCATCATGTCCTCATCCATTCTTATTGTTGATGATGAAAAGAACACGCGTGATGGGTTGCGAAATGCCCTGGATGCGGACTTTGACGTCTATGTGGCGGCCGATGCGGACGGGGCGATGAAAACGATGGAGGCCATGCCGGTGGATGTGTTGCTGACCGATCTGCGGTTGGGCGGGGAGGATGGAATGTCCCTGATCGGTCGGGCGCTTCAGCTTTCCAAGCCGCCTGTGTGCATCATGATGACCGCCTACGGTTCGGTGGATGCGGCGGTGGAGGCGATGCGGAAGGGGGCGTATGACTTTGTCACCAAGCCGGTGAATATCGACCGTCTGGAGCTTCTCATTAAGCGGGCCTTGAAAGACCGGGCCACCCGGGAGGAGAACAAGGAGCTTCGCGAGCGGGTCGGACGCCAGATGACGATTGGGGGAATGATCGGTCGTTCTCCGGCGATGACAGAGGTTTTTGACACCATCAGGCAGGTGGCTCCCTCCAAGGCGACTGTGCTTATTCAGGGCGAAAGCGGCACGGGCAAGGAACTGGCGGCCCATGCCATTCACCACCTGAGCCCGCGGGCGAAAGAGAAATTTCTGGCGGTTCACTGTGCGGCCCTTACTCCCGAACTTCTTGCCAGCGAACTTTTTGGACATGAAAAAGGGGCGTTCACGGGAGCCTTTGAGCGTCGAATCGGGCGTTTCGAGCAGGCGAAGGGGGGGACGCTTTTTCTTGATGAGATCGGGGAAATTGATGCCTCCACGCAGGTGAAAATCCTTCGTGTGCTGGGGGAGCGGACCTTCGAGCGGGTGGGGGGGAGCCAGACATTGCAGGCTGATGTACGCCTGATCGCCGCCACCAACAAGGATCTGGCCAAGCTCGTTGCAGAAGGGAAGTTCCGGGAAGACCTGTATTTCCGTCTGCATGTGGTTCCCCTGACGATGCCGCCCCTGCGGGACCGAAAAGTCGATATTCCACTGCTGGTGGATGCCTTTTTGAAGGAATCCGCCACCGAGAACGGCAAGGCTTACCGGGAATTGGTCCCCGAAGCGATGACGGCGGTGCTCGACTATGACTGGCCGGGCAATGTGCGCGAGCTGCGCACGGCCATCGAGCACGGGGTGGTCATGGCAACCGGACCCCGGATCACCCTCCGCGATTTGCCCGCCACCCTCCGAAATGGAAAGCCCGTTTCATCGGTCGCAACCTCCGGTGGATTAAATTTGCAGGAAACAGAAACCGCGCTTATCCTCCGCGCTTTGGAAGACTGCCGGGGCAATCGTACGGACGCGGCGCAGATGTTGGGGATCAGTCGCCGCACATTGCATCGTCGTCTCAAAGAGCTGAACATTTCCAAACGCACCACCACCTAATTTTATATGGCAGCTACAGGCGAAGTCGGCGTTCAGAGCGCCGTCCATTCCATTGAACAGGGCAAACTGGCCCCCTATATCCGGGGAGGCATGCTTGCCGCATTGATCATCGCATTGACCCTTCTGTATTTGTTCGTGCATTTCAAGGGGCTGGCAACGGCCACGGCGATGGACCAGGCGCAGATCGCCCGCAATATCGCTTCGGGGAAAGGGTTCACGACACAGTATATCCGTCCGTTGGCGGTCTGGCAGTTGGAAAAAGCCGGCAAGGAAATCTCCGTGGACAGGTTTCCGGACTTTTATCAGTCGCCTCTCAACCCGTTCATCAATTCCCTGCCTTTGCTTCTGGTGAAGTCGTCATGGAAGATGACCCCGACCGATCTGGTCTATGCCGGAGACAGAAGCATCGCGGTTCTTTCCATCCTTTTTTTCCTTCTCTCGGTGGCGGTCTGGTATTTCGTCGGGGCGAAACTGTTCGACAGCAAGCTTTCCCTGGTCGCCTGCGCCATCATCCTGCTGACGGATGTGCTGTGGAAGTTTTCCCTCTCCGGGCTTCCGCAGATGTTGATGTTGTTTTTGTTTTCGGGGGCGATCTGGCTGACCGTTTTTGCGATGCACCGTCGTGACCAATTCCTGCCGGTATTGATTTCCCTCTTCGGGGCGGGTTTTTTGTTCGGGCTGATGGTTCTGGCCCACGCCCTGGCCTTCTGGATTTTTCTGGGTTGGGCGGTCTTTGTGGCGGTGTATTTCCAGCCCCGGGGTATTGCCGCATTGGTTGCGCTGGCGGCTGTTCTGATGGTGAATCTTCCCTGGCTGGCCAGGAATTACTCTGTGTGCGGAAATCCGTTCGGCCTGGCCATCTATTCGGCAATCACATCCGCAAGTCCGGAAGAAGGATATCTTCGTTCATTTGACGAGGCTCCGTCGGTGGGCGGATCGGGACTCTTTTCCAAAATGAAAGCGGGCGTCTCGGCTCAATTGGAAGCCCTGTTTTCCTACCTTGGGATGAATCTTGCCGCGGGAGCCTTCTTCCTTGCGCTGCTTCATCCTTTCCGTTCCCCTGTCGTGTCCCGTTTCAAGTGGTGTATTCTCCTCATGTGGGTCGGGGCTGTTACCGGGATGGGAATCTTTGGTCTGGAGGGGCTGATTTCTTCCAATCAACTGCATGTTTTGTTCCTTCCGCTGTTCATCTTTTTCGGACTGGCATTCCTGATGGTGCTGTGGAGCCGGTGGGAGATCGGATATCCCATCGTGAGGATCATTTTCCTGAGCGTGGTGGTGTTTTTGTGTTCCATTCCGCTGCTGGCCACCCTGTTTTCCAAGGGAGGATCGCCGATTCAGTGGCCGCCTTATGTGCCTCCGTTCATCGGAATCCTGGGCGATTGGTTCGGGGAGAAAGAAATCATTGCATCCGACATGCCCTGGGCGGTCGCCTGGTATGCGCAGCGGAATTCCCTGCTGCTTCCGCAGTCTGTCGGGGCCTTCAATCAGTTGAATGATTACCGGAAACTGGGGGAACCGATCAACGGGCTCTACCTGACTCCCATCACCGGGAATCTCCGCCTTTTTTCGGATATCTACAAAGGTGCCTACAAGGATTGGGCGTTGCTCATCACGCGTCCACCCAAGGTGGAAGGGTTTGCGTTGCGTTACTATACAGCGCTTCCGATCGAGGGAGAGTGCATTATCTTTTCGGACCGCGACCGTTGGAGCAAGCCCACCAACTGATTGGGATGGGGCGGAAAATGGCGGGAGTTTTCGCTCAGAGAAGTTCTGCGGCAATTTCATCCGCCACCAATTTTCCCTTGCGGGTGAGCCGGAGTCGTCCGGCGAGGATTTCCACAAGACCGTGGGTTTCCAGCGAACCGGCAACCCGGGGATCAATCCCCTCGAGGGGAATTCCCCGGTTCGTGCGCAGCCCGAACGCTGTTTTCTCGGCATGGCGGAGATCATCCGGGACGGCTTCCTCAAAATCATGGGTGGCGAGTCCGTTTTGAATCCGCCGGATGTATTCCGAGGTGTTGGCGATATTGCGCCGACGTTTCCCGGAACGGGTTCCAAAGGCGCTGGGACCAAGCCCGGTGTAGTCCGCCCCATTCCAGTAGGCGAGGTTGTGAAGGCATTCCCGACCGGGTTTTGCGTGATTCGAAATCTCGTATTGCTCAAATCCCGCTCCCGCCAAAACCTCCATGGCGGTCTCAAAAAACTCCGCATCCCGGCTCTCTTCGGGGGCATATTCGCCCCGGGTGAATTTTTCGAAATACTCCGTGTCTTCCTCGTAGGTGAGGCAATAGGCGGAAATATGGTCGGGTTCCAGTTCAGCAGTTTTTTCCAGAGAGTCTTTCCACTCTCCGGCCGACTGGCCCGGAATGCCAAAAATCAGGTCCAGATTGATGTTTTGCACCCCGGCTTCCCTGAGGATTTGGTAACTCCGCCGGGCCTGGGCCGCGGAGTGAACGCGGCCCAGGGTTTTGAGAAGCCCGTCATTCCAAGACTGGACGCCCATGCTGACGCGGTTGACGCCCAGCCCGAGCAGGGCGGTTGCTTTTTCCAGAGAGACCGTGGCGGGGTTCATTTCCATCGTGAATTCCTTCACCTCCGAAAAGTCGATTCTTTCCCGAAGCCCCGTGAGCAAAAAATCCAGCTGGGAGGTGGAGAGGGCGGTGGGGGTGCCTCCGCCAAAAAAGATGGTTTCCGGTTGGAGTCCGTCCGCCGTCAGTTCCGCCTCGCGCAACACCGCCTCAAGAAAAGCCTGCGTTTTGTTGCGGTCGCTGGCTTCTTTGTAGAAACTGCAATAAGGACACACCTTCGGACAGAAAGGAATGTGAACATAAAGGTGCCGGACCATCGGATGAGAATATTCCCAACTTGGAAAACTTGCAAAGTGCTTGCGTGCCTTTTCGTGCTGCTGCCCGGCGGCATGGTTTGCCGGGCCGCCGACAAGGGGAAGGAGACATCGAAAGTCTTTTTTGCCGTGGACAATTCCTCGCTCTCTCCCGGACGACAGGCAAGCGGGCCTGTGGTTCAGCGCATGGTGGACCAGTTGATCCTCCGGTTGACAGGGAAGCCGACTGTCGCGGAAGCCTGGGGCAGCCTCGTCGGCAAAAAAGATCGGATCGGCATCAAGGTCTCCGCCGCCGGAGGCCCGTTGAGCGGCACGAATCCCCAGGTGGTGGATGCCATCGTCACGGGGTTGATCGAAGTGGGAGTTTCCCCGTCGAACATCATTGTCTGGGACCGCAACCTCCAGGATCTCATTGCCACGGGCTATCGCCGGGATGGTTCCCGATACCAATTGCAGTGGGTGGATCCGGCGACCGGCTACGATTCCAAAGCGCAGGTCAGCGCGCCCGTCCTGGGGAAATTGATCTGGGGCGACAGCGGGTTCGACACAAAATCCGGCACGCGATTTGCGGATGTGACCGGTGCCGGAGACCAACTGAGCAGCAAGAGCTTTTATTCAAACGTCCTGAGCCGGGAGGTCACCAAGATCATCAATGTTCCCTCTCTCACGGACAGCTTTCTGACCGGCGTCAACGGAGCCCTTGCCAACATGGTGTTGCCCAATTTGGACAACTGGCGTCGGTTCACCAAGCCACCGTCCTTCGGGGATCCCTACCTCGCGGAGATTTATGCGGATGCCATCATCCGGGACAAAGTGGTGCTGACGATTATGGACGGGCTGATTCTGCAATATGCGGGAGGGCCTTTTGCAAACCCCGGGTTCCTTCTCGACAACTTCACCCTGTATGCCAGCAAGGATCCCGTGGCCATCGATGCCACGGCCGTGCGGCTTCTGGACGAGGCCAGGGCTCCTTCAAAACTCCCCAATCTTTCCCCGATGACACTGTGGCTTGAAAGTGCCCATTCCATCGGCCTCGGAAACCATCGGGAAGAGGACATTGAGTTGATCCAGGTCGGCGGCGAAGGTCTGCGCTGAGCAGATTTGCTGTTTCGGTGTCGGCAGACCGGATCACCTTGCCCGTTTCCATTCGCAATGCCAGAGTTCGGGCATGAATTCCCTTTCCGATACCGGTTCTCCGTTGGCGGAACCGTCTGTTTCCACCGATGGAGACGCGGCGGTTTTTGTGGGGAGGGGACTGACAAAGGTCTATGCGGCGGGAGAGGCGGAGGTTCGGGCTTTGGATGGCGTGGACATCGACCTTTTTCGCGGGGAGATGGTGGTCCTTCTCGGGCCTTCCGGCAGCGGAAAATCCACCCTTTTGAACAATCTGGGTGGGCTGGACGTGCCGACATCCGGGACGCTCACGTATCGCGGGCGCGATCTCACGGAGGCGGATGAGAACGAATTGACGGCTTTTCGACGCGATGCGGTGGGGTTTGTTTTCCAGTTTTACAATCTCATTCCCAGCCTCACGGCACGCGAAAATGTGTCGTTGATCACCGAGATTGCGGCCGATCCGATGACTCCCGAAGAGGCATTGGAGTTGGTCGATTTGGGAGACCGGATGGATCACTTCCCCTCACAGATGTCCGGCGGACAGCAGCAGCGTGTGGCCATCGCCCGTGCCATTGCCAAGCGTCCGGAGGTGCTCCTGTGTGACGAGCCGACCGGCGCTTTGGATGGGAAGACCGGCATCACGGTGCTGGAAGCCATCGAGAAAGTGAACCGCGACCTTGGCACGCTCACGGTCCTCATCACCCACAACGCGGTGATGGCCGAGATGGCGGACCGTGTGATCCATCTCTCCGACGGAAAAATTTCCCGCACAGACCGAAATGCCGCCCGGCGTCCGGTGCGTTCCCTGCAATGGTGAGGAACCGGGCAAAAGGAAACTCCTCCCCGCGTGAAGCGCGGCCCGCTGTTTCGCATTTGCCATTTTCTCCCATGACTTCCCTTGATCTCAAGTTGATCCGCGATGTCGGGAAGATGAAGGGCCAGATGGTTGCCGTGGGGCTGGTGATGGCCTGCGGACTGGCGATGATGATCATGGCCCGGAGCCTGATTCTTTCGTTGGAGACAACCCGGGCGGCCTACTACGAGCAGCACCGCTTCGCGGATGTTTTCTGCGACTTGAAGCGGGCGCCGAATTCCCTGCGTGAACGCCTGGCGGCGATCCCCGGCGTGGCGGCTGTCGAGACCCGCGTGGTGGGTGCCCTGCGCATGGATTTGCCGGGGTTGGCGGAACCGGCGGATGGCACAATTCTTTCGATTCCCGAGGACCATCCGATGCGGTTGAACACGCTGTTCCTGCGCACCGGACGGTTGCCGGAGGTGGGGAAGGCGAACGAGGTGGTCGTGGGTGAAGCCTTTGCGAAGGTTCACGGATTCCAGCCGGGCGATTCCATCGAGGTGATCCTGCGGGGGGCGAAAGAACAGTTGAAGATCGTGGGTATCGGTTTGTCGCCGGAGTATGTTTTCGAGGCGCGGGCGGGAGAAGCACTGCCGGACAACAAGCGGTTCGGGGTTTTCTGGATGAATGAACGGGATCTGGCCACGGCCTGTGATCTCGACGGAGCCTTCAATAATGTCATTCTGGATGTCGCACCGGGCGAGGGCACGGCCCCGGTGATGGCGGAGGTGGACCGTCTGCTCGAACCTTATGGGGGGCTCATTGCCTATGACCGGAGCGACCACGCCTCGGCCAAACAACTTGATGACGAGATCGAGATGCTCAACGGGATGTCGATCGCCTTCCCGATTGTCTTTCTCAGCATCGCCACTTTCATGACCAGTGCCGTGTTGTCACGGGTGATCCGGCTCCAGCGTGAACAGATCGCGCAGCTCAAGGCGTTCGGTTATTCCTCCCGCCAGGTGGGGGTGCATTATTTGAAATTTGCCCTGGTGATCGTGGGTGTCGGTCTGGTGGCCGGGGGAATCGGCGGAGCCTGGCTGGGATCGAATGTGGTGACGATGTATCACAAGTTTTTCCAGTTCCCGTCGCTGACATTTCATCCGGATCTCGCCGCTGTCGGGCTGGCATTTCTCCTGAGTTCCGCCGCCTCGCTTCTGGGAGTTCTGGGAACGGTGCGCCAAGCCATGCGCCTTCCACCGGCGGAGGCGATGCGGCCGGAGCCGCCGGCGGAGTTCAAACCTTCCGTGTTGGAGCGCTTGGGACTCACCCATCTGGCCGGACCCTCCATGCGGATGGCCCTGCGAAACATCGAGCGCAAGCCCTGGCAGGCCTTCTTCACGACACTCGGGCTGGCTCTGGCCGTGGGCATCCCCATTGTGCCCGGGGCCATGCGGGATGGGATTTCCTTCATGCTCGATTTTCACTGGCTCCTGGCGCAGAGGCAGGATGTGACGGTGACCCTCATCGAACCGGGCTCGGCCTCCGTCCTGAATGACATCCGGCACTTGCCCGGGGTGATCCATGCCGAGCCGTTCCGCAGTGTTCCCGCCCGCCTGCGCTTCGGGCACCACAGTCATCGCCTGGGGGTGATGGGAGTTCCCGCGGGGGCTCTTCTGGAACGTGCCCTGGACAAAAATGCCAAGCCCCTGCCGATGCCTCCGGATGGATTATTGATTTCGGCGAAACTGGCGGAGATGTTGGATGCCAAGCCGGGGGATTCACTGGTGATGGAGGTGCAGGAGGGGCGGCGTCCGAGCCGGGAAGTCACCATCCAGGGACTCATCACCGACTATGCGGGTCTCACCGCCTACATGGACATCAACGCGCTGCGCCGGCTCATGCAGGAAGGGCAGACCGTGAGCGGGGCCAACTTGTCGGTGGATTCGAACCGGTGGGAGGAGTTTCTCGACGGAGTCAAAAAGGTCCCGCGCATCGCCAACCTCGGCATCACTTCGGCCCTGCAGCAAAGTTTCCGGAAGACCACCGCGGAATCGATCAATCTCATCCAGGGGATTTACTTTTCCTTTTCCATGATCGTTGCCTTCGGGGTGGTCTACAACAGCGCGCGGATTTCCCTTTCCGAGCGCAGTCGCGATCTGGCGACGTTGCGGGTGGTGGGCTTCACGGCGCGAGAGGTGGCGGGGGTGATGATCGGGGAACTGGCCATGTTGACGGTCCTGGCGATTCCGATCGGACTTTGGATCGGAGGGGGATTGGCGGACTGGATTGTGCAATCCGCCAGCACGGAAACGATCCGCCTCCCGCTCATCCTCACGCATGAGACCTATGCGACAGCGGTTTTGATCGTTCTGCTTTCCGCCGGCGTTTCCTTCTTTATTGTCAGTCGTCGAATTCGGAATCTCGACCTGCTGGGAGTCCTCAAAGCCAGGGAATAATGAAAACACCATCGAACAAAACTCAGAATGCCAAACGGAAAACCCTCTGGCGCCGGGTCCTTTTGTGGGCTGCCGGTCTGGGCCTTGCCCTTTTCATCGTGACCGGGCTCCTGCCCAAGCCCGTCGAGGTCGAGACAGAAGCCGTCACCCGGGGGCCGCTCACGGTCACGGTGCTGGAAGAAGGAAAAACACGCATCCGCAACCGCTATGTGGTCTCCCCGCCGGTGGCCGGCTATCTGCGCCGCGTGCCGGTGCGGGCGGGAGACCGGATCGTCGCCGGGAAAACTCTTCTGGCGGAGATCCAGGCCCTGCCGTCGAATTTTTTGGACCCACGGGCGAAAGCGCAGGCCGAAGCGGCGGTGCATTCGGCGGAGGCTGTCCGGATGCAGCGCAACGAACAGGTGCAAAGTTCCACTGCGGAACTCGATCTGGCGCGGAAGGAATTGATCCGGGCAGAGCAGTTGCGAAAAAAAGGCGCCATTGCCATTCAGGAATTTGACACCGCGGAGAACCGGGTGAATATGCTGGACAACCAACTGGGTTCGGCACGTTTTGCCCTGAAGGTTGCCGAGTTTGAGCTGGAGCAGGCCAGGGCGGCGCTCCTGCAGGTCACGGGGGATCCGGCGGAAAGCGGGCAGCCCATTGCCATTCACGCACCGGTTTCCGGGTGCGTGCTCAATGTCTTTGAAGAAAGTGCAAGGCCCGTGACCCCGGGGCTCCCGATTATGGAAGTCGGCGATCCGAAGGATCTCGAGGCGGAGATCGAGCTGCTTTCCAGCGACGCGGTGAATGTGAAGCCGGGTGCCGATGTCTCGATCGAGCAATGGGGTGGTGGAGAACCCCTGCGCGGAAAAGTGGTCCTGGTGGAACCGGGGGCATTCCTGAAAGTGTCCGCGCTGGGAGTCGAGGAACAACGCGTGAAGGTGCGGGTGAATTTCTCCGATCTGCCGGAGGGCTTGCTGGGAGACCGCTATCGCGTCGAGGCCCGCATCGTCACATGGACCGGCGACAACGTCCTGCAGGTGCCAACGGGAGCGCTTTTCCGCCGGGGAAATAAATGGATGACCTTCGTTGTCGAAAATGGACGGGCGAAACTGATCAAGGTCGGAATTTCACGAACCAATGGCATTTCCGCGGAAGTGACGGACGGCCTTTCCGAGGGACAGGAAGTCATCCTGCACCCACCGGATACCATCCACGATGGTGTTGCAGTCCGTCCCAGAAAATAACCGCGATTTTCCTCACGCAGAGCTGCGGGATGCGCCAATGGGTCCGAAGGAACGTTGCTCCACGACATTGAGCCTCGGAGAAGAGGCTGTTGCAGTGGCTTTTCGCAAGCACACCTGCTCGCTCTGGACGACTGCCTCTACGCCTTACCGCCTGCCGTCCCTCAATTCACCCGTTCTGTTCTGCATCGCTGTTTAACGTTATGGCATTAACCAATTGCCGGAGTTGGAGGGACATCTACTCCTGGCAATGCCAGATCCGCCATCACATTGATCATTGCCTGACCAAATCCAGTCACCCCTGAATATTTTTCGACGATAATGACGTCGCCCGCGATGGCGGGGGGTGAGGGAAGTGCAGTCAGCAGTCGGGGTTTTTCCTCCGCTCGCGGAGGAGGCGCTGGGTTTTCTCGGCGCGTGCGCGGGTGATCGGGTAGAAGCGGAGGAGAAACATCGCGAGGACGAGGAAGCCGGCCTGTCCGAAGACAAACCATGTCTTCATGCTCAGGACGACGGGAAGTGGCGCGCCGACTTTCTCGGCGATTTCGGCGTCGAATCCGCAGACCTTGAGAACGAGTCCGGTGCCGACGGCGGCTGCGGCGACCGCCGCTTTGCGGGAGAGTCCACCCACCGAGCTATAGATTCCCTCGCGGCGCATTCCAGTCTGGAGTTCGTCCTCCTCGCACACGTCGCCGATCATGGAGATGAAGAGCATCCAGCAGCCCTGCAGGCCGATCCCGGTGAGGGAGGCGGAGATGAGCTGGAGGTAGGGCCTCTCCGGGGAAAGCGTCCACCAGCAACTGATGGCGCCGATGAGGGAAAGCCCGAGCCCGACATTGGCCGCATGACGTTTGCCGAAATGAGTGGAGAGCACGGTTGCCATCCAGACACTGACATACGACAGCCCGGCGACCAGCGAGCCGGCCACGGCACTCAACTGCGCGGCGGCCGCCTTGTCGCCTCCATACACGTAGTAGATATTGATGTAGAGCCCGAGGCTCGCCATGGTCGCGAGGCCGAGGAGGACGATGAGAAGCCCCAGCGCGACGGAAACCCAGCGTGCGCCCACCACTTCGTTTGGGAAGGCGGCATGGAGGGCGAGTGGGTAGAGCCACGGCATGGCAAGCGAGCCGAGCAGGCCGATGTAGTTTGGCCAGGCGAGCAGCCGGGTGCGCTCGTTGTAGTCGCTGGTCAGCTCAAAACCGAGTGCGCAATAGGGGATGGTATAGACGGTGTAGCAGGTGAAGTAGGCGAGCCCCATCAGTGTCAGGTAGAGGAACATGCCGTTCTGGGTATGGACCGGCGGCATCCAGAGCAGGGGAAGGAGAAGCGCACACAGCGTCGCGCCGGCGACGAGGTAGGGGCGGCGACGTCCCCAGCGGCTGCGCGTGTTGTCGGAAATATTGCCCATCAGCGGGTCAATGAAGGCGTCAATCAGCCGGGGGATCGCCACTGCCCATCCGACCAGAAGCGGGTCCAGCTTCAGCCCGATGTTATAGATCGGAGTCACCATCGAACCGAACCCGTTCATGATGAAATTGTCCGACAGGGCACCGAATCCGTAGGCAATGCGCTTCAGGACGGGAACCCGCTGGTCGGGAGGGGTGTCGCTCATGGGAGAAGAGTGCCGATCCCGAGCGGATTGATGGTGAAATGCAATGTGTGGCGTGGAGGGAGGCTCTGTCCTGGAGAGGTTTTGTCCCCGAGGGTGATCGGCGTGTCGGCAGCGATGTGCATTGTGATTTCATCGCCGGAGCGGACCCACTCGATGCGGACGGCCGCTCCTTTGCTGTCGAGCGGGATGGTTCCCCGGGCGGAGGTGAGCGAGCCGGGGATGAGTTGGATTTCGAAATGGCCGGGTCCGCGATCGAAACGCGGGTGCAGGCCGAGGACATAGCGGGAGAGCTGCCAGGTCGGGCAGCCGGCCCATTGGTGGCAATGGCTCCAGCGCAGATCGAACACCTCGGGCCAGGTCGTGAGCCCCTGGTCGAGCATCCAACCCCAAGCGGTGCGATACTGGTCGAGGACAAAATCCATTTCGCCAGCTTCGATGAGGAGCGGGAAAACGAAGTGGCAGAACGACGGTGTGATCAGGCGCGAATCCATCACCGAGGTATCTGAAAGCCGGGGGGCATCCGGATCGTTTGGAAAACAGCGAAGCAGGTGGGCTTTGATAAAATCGAGAGCATGGCGGCGTCCGCCCTCACCGATGACCTTCGTGCGCAGCGCGAGGACGAGAGCGTGATAGCCGAGTTTGTCGCGCGCGGCGGGATCGCCGAGCACCTCGTCGGAAAACGTCTTCCGGAGCTCTCCCATCAGCGATTCGCGGGCCCGGGCGATTTTGGCGACCTCCTTCTCCCGGCCGATGAGGGATGCCCAGCGGACAAGATCACCAAGTGCCTCGTAGTAGAACAGCGTGAGCCCGAGATCGACTTCCGCGTGAAACGTGCGCTGATCACCCTCGGCAAACGGATTCGTCTCGGTGAGGTATCCCCAGTCCACAAACGTCCATGTGCCGGGCACCGAGGGCAGGCCGCCGGGCTTGAGGTGTGGAAGGTAGGATTCGAGATTCCGCAGGGCGGCCGGGAAGAGCGGTTCAAGCAGGCTGCGGTCGCCGGTGACCTCGTGGTAGCGGAGGTTTGCGCCGGTCCACTCGCTTCCATAGGTGGGAAGAAACTCGCGGATGCCGGGGTAGAGGCCGGGGATCCGCCCCAGCGAGTCCACGCTGTACGGGGCCGTCCGGAGCGAGCGCTTGACGAGGCTCAGGTCCCCGCTCCCGACCGCGTTGATCTCGAGCCCGATCGAGAGGGCGTCGCCGATCCACTGCCCACGCTCGCGAGTTGGGTTGTCGGTGATGACATCCTCGCAGCAACTGCGGAACGTCTCCCATCCGGTGAGCCAGATCCGATCCAGCAGGGGGTCGCTGCACGAGAAGCTCCCCGCCTCGTTCTCCCCGAAATAGACGCGATCGAGAAAGACCTCCTCCTCCCAACGGATCTTCTCCGGATCACAGAGGACATGGATCTCGACGAACCGCCCGCCTTTCGGCGTCTTGGGGAAAAAGGTCTGGCGTCCACCGCGCGCGACAAACCGGTCGTAGTTCAGCGAAGGTCCGGATGCACAGTTGATGAATGGCGCAACGCGGCCGTGCTCAAGGGTCTCCGCCATCGCGATTTCCACGGCGGCATCCTTCGGCAGGTCAAGCGTGAGTCGGACGCGTCCGAGACGGATTTTTCCGAGGTCGTATCGCCGCCAGGCACCCTGCTGAGGAGTCTTGGGATCGTTCAGATCGCGGAGAAAGAAAATGAAGGACGGGTCGTTCGAGACGAAGTGGCGGGAACAGACGAGTGTTCCGGCGGCGGCAGGAACCATTGGCACGTCCTTGGATGCCCACGGACGCAGGGTCGGCGGGCCGAGGGAGAGAAACCGGCGAGCGCGGGTCACGGGAACGGACCAAGCAGCGTCATTAAAAGCGACCGCCTCCCATCCGTCGGGATTTTTTGCCGTGTCGCACCAGTCCACCCATCCGAAAAGCGGGCTGATCCGGCGGACCTGGCGCTGGTATCCGTCCAGCGCCGTGCATTTCCAATTCACGGGAAGGATCTGCCCGGCGTCGTCGCGGACCTCGCACCAGAAGAACGGGTCCATGGATTCCATGAGGCGGGCGGTCTCGCCCTCGTAGTGGGCGTGAACGGCAAGCACATGCCGCCCGGGCTCGAGCGTCCACTCGCGGCGGTCGTATTCCGCGTGATTCACATGGAAGCGGGCCGGTCCCTCGGCGACGAGATTTCCATCAAGCGAGAGATCGAACGTACTGGCACCGAGGAACCGTACCTCGACGGTGGTCGGTCCCGCCAGGTCCAGGGTGCCCCGGAAGGCGAGGTGCGTGTCCGTGCGAAAGCCTTCGGATGAGTCCCACATCGCGCCGATCTCGGTCCACTGATGAATCGGTTCGCAAATTTTTGGCGGTTTCGCCTCGCCGGTGAGCCAGGCGTGGAACCACGAGAATGTCCCGGCCGTCCAGCCCATCATCGGCGGCATGGGGTATTCGTCCGAGACATCGGTGCCGCCGCTCACGGCATTGTATTTTTCCCAGAGCTGGCCGGTGGATTCGAAATTTCGGCAGACGGTCGCCAGGTATTTTTCGGCGATCCGCCGGGCATCGTCCTCGTGGCCGTATCGGAGGAGCCCGAATACCGCCGAGGCTTGCAGTGGCGGCCAAACATTCGGGAAGTCCCACTGGCACGGGACCGGGCGCCGGTTTTGTCCCGGTTCGCACGTTGTGATTCCGTGGTCAAACTCCAGCTCGAGCATCCTGGCGATGCAGATCTCCGCGCGGGCTGCGTCGGGAATATCGGCCCACAGCGCGAAGGTGACCGCCGCCGAGAGGACCGGGCTGAATTCGCCGGTGACGAAGTTGTGGTCGTAATAGCACCCCCGGGAGTCGTCCCAGCAAAGCGTGTTGATGAGCTCGCGGCGGCGGTCGGACTTCGCCCGCCAGGCGGCCGCGGTCACTCCGTCACCCAGTTTGCCAGCCGCCCAGGCGATGTTCTTTTCCAGCATGCAGACCATCGCGTTCAGGTCCACCGGATTGTAGTGTGAGGCCTCGCCCTGGAAGCGCGGCGTGAAGTCCCATGTCTCGGCCTCCGCCATCGCCTCGATCAAAAACCGCTGGCGCGCCTCGAAGTCCACCGGTACCGGTCCGAGCCGTTCCTGAAGGACTTTGAAAAAAGTCTCCATGGCGTCGGGTCCGCCGTGGACAAATCCGCAGCAGAGTCCGTTGGCAGTCGTCCGATGCGTTGCCCAGAACGCGTGCTCGCGAAGCATGGCGTTGTATGCACGACGCAGCCACTGCGGATCGGGCTCACGCTCGTAACGCTCACGAAAAAAAGATTGAGGCGACCGGGTTCTGAGAGCGGGTGAGATCCCACTCCAGAATATAGCACGGGACATACCCGAAGCGCTCGATCAGCCAGGCCAGGTTGTCCGACTGCCCCCGTGCCAGCACGTCCCGCCCGTCGGCCCACAATCCGAGGGTCGTAAAATAGGTATCCCAGTAGCAAAGGAACGGAAACGTGTCGCCGGCTGTCGGCGACGCATACGGATACGGGAGATCGAGCACCCCGCGCGCGGCGGAGCCGGGCACCCGGACGGTCGCATCCCACTGAGATTGGATGTACTTGCGGACTTGGGCGGCGTTAGGAGGGATCATGGCGAGGGAAAGACAACTTAAAACAAGAGTCCACACAGAATGCAAAATAAATCCACAAAATTCACCAATAAATATTTATCAGAGGTGAGTCTGCGGATGCCCTGACCGGCAAATGCATCAAGGTTTTCATGCTGCGGAACGGTGGTGCAATCCGGATGCGCCATTTGTTTCCTTGGCTCTTACCGGGGGCAAAGAGGTTTCGAGCACCGGTTTCATGAAGGCTGCAGTTCAGATCCGGCTTAAGAAATTCTGTGGTCGTTTCCGCTGCGGCAGAAAGCGCTGTGGAGCGGTCAGCATTTTTCGACAACGACCGCCTCTCCGGAGATGGAGAGGATGCGGATGCGGGTGCCGGCTTCGATGAATTGTCCCTGGGTGACGACGTCCACGAGTGAGTCGCCGAAGAGGGCTTTGCCAGCGGGGCGGAGGGTGGTGCTGGCGGTGCCTGTATCTCCCACGGAGAATGCCGGTGTTTTTCCGAAGGTGGTCGCAGGAGGAAGCGAGGGGCCGGAGGGGGAGCGGGCCGGAAGAAACAGGCGTCGAAAGACAGGGAGATCCGGCAGAAACCGGGCGAGGAGGGCGATGGAAAAAATCGAGGCCACGATCGCCAGAGAGAGATTCCACATCGGGCGTGCCAGCAACTCGAAGGAGAAATCCAGAGGTTGCGCGGGATAAAAGTCCACCATGGCAAAAAACAGGGAACCCAGCATCAGGCCCGTGCCGAGTGCCGCGACAAAAACCACGCCCGGGAAGAAAATCACCTCCAGCAGCACCAGGAGCACACCCAGGGCAAAAACCGCCACGACTTCGAGCCCTGTCAGGCCGGCGATGTAATGTCCGGTGAAAAAGAGCAGAAAACAGAGTGCGGAGAGGACCCCGGCCACGCCGAAGCCGGGAGATTTGAATTCGAGATAGGCTCCGATGGCCCCGCCGAGAAGAAACAGGGGAGCCAGAAGGGTGACCCATTGGGCAAGGATCTCGAACCCCGAGGGGTCCACCTGGACGATCGTCTTCGGATCGAGGCCTGCTTCCTTGCAGACTTCGGAGATGTCCTTGGCGATTCCGGAAGCCAGGAGCGGACGGTCACCGACCATCCGGACTGCCTCCTGGGCGCTCAGGGTGAGGAGCGCGCCCTTGGGATTGATCACCTCGTCACCGATTTTGACTTCCTTGTCGAGATTCATGAATCCATCCACAAGCTCGGGATGGTAGCCGTTCAACTGTGCGACGCTGCGGAAATACCCGGAGTAATAGGAGACGATCTTCGCGTTCATGGTGGCGGGGATCTCTTCGCCGGAACTGACCACCGGAGCCGCCGCTCCGATGGCACTCACCGGAGCCATGAAGACCTTTTTTGTTCCCAGCGCGATGAGGGCGCCGGCCGAGCCCGCGTTCGTATTGACGTAGGTATAAACCGGCACGGGGCTCTTCATCACCATCTGGACGATCTGCTCGGTGGCCTTGAGAGCGCCACCGGGGGTGTCCATGTCAAAAATCAGGGCCGAGGCACCGGCCGCTTCCGCATTTTTCAGAGCCCGGCGGAGGAAGAAAAACTGGGCTTCCGAGATCGCTCCTTCCACGGGCACGACCACCATGCCGCCTTTTCCAGGCGTCTGTTCCGCAGCCTTCAGGGGCAGTGCGGCAAGGATCACCAGGAGACCGGTGAAAAGAAAACGTGTCATTTCGTGGAATCTCCCTCGCACGGACCGGCGTCGCAAGGTATTTTCCGCGCGTGGGAATGATCTCCGAAGAAACGATCCAGCGGGTGGCCGAGGCGAATGACATTGTCGATGTCATCGGCTCGTATTTTCCACTCAAGCGCGCGGGATCGAGCTTCCGGGCGATCTGTCCGTTCCATCGGGAAAAATCCCCGTCGTTCCATGTGAACCCGGCCCGTCAATCCTACCATTGTTTCGGATGCGGGGCCGGAGGCGGGGTGCTGCGGTTTGTGATGGATTATGAGCATCTGGATTTTCCCACGGCGGTGAGACGCCTGGCCCAGCGGGCGGGGGTTCCGATCATCGAAGAAGCCGGGGGAGCGGATGAGGATCGTCAGCGCGGCCTTCGGCAGCGGTTGCTGGCTCTTCACGCCGAGGCGTCCGGGTGGTTTCACTCGAACCTTCTCAAATCTCCCGCAGCCAGCCGGGCGAGGGATTATTTGAAGTCGCGGGGGATCACGGGGGACATCGCCCGGTCCTGGCAGTTGGGCTATGCGCCGGATTCCTGGGATGCCCTGCTGGTTTTTCTGGAGGGAAGGAAATTTTCCCAGGAGGAGATCGCGCGGAGCGGGCTGGCATCGTCAAAAGAAGAGGGGGATCAGGGAAATCTTTACAGCCGGTTCCGGGACCGGGTGATGTTCCCGATCCGGAACGACTACGGCGAGGTCGTGGCCTTCAGCGGGCGTGTGCTCGATCCCGAAGCCAAAACCGCGAAATATGTGAATTCGCCGGAGACGCCACTTTTCACCAAGGGGCGTGTGCTTTACGGACTCGACAAGACGAAGCGGGATTTGATCGAAAAAAACACCGCCATCGTGTGCGAAGGACAGTTGGATCTGATCTCGGCCTACGAGGCCGGGATTCGCAATGTCATTGCTCCCCAGGGGACGGCCTTTACGGGCGATCAGGCGCGGCTTTTGCGCCGTTTTGTGGAGACGGTCCTCCTGTGCTTCGATTCCGACAATGCGGGTCAGCAGGCGGCCGGGAGGTCCCTGCCCGCGCTGCTCGGCCAGGGGCTGGCCGTGAAGGTGGTGGAGTTGCCCGGCGGCGAGGACCCGGATTCCCTGATCCGCAAGCGGGGGCCGGAGGCCTTTCTTGAGGCGGTTTCCCGCGCAAAAGATTTCTTTGACCATGCCACCGACAAGGCGGAGGCCGCCGGGGAACTTGCCGATCCTGCCGGAAAATCCCGTCTGGTGCGCCGCCTGGGACCGCCCCTGGCCCTGATCCAGGACGCCGCACTGCGGGAGTCCGTCCTTGGCCGCCTGGCCACCCGGCTGGCACTTCCCCATGCCACCATTCGCGCCGTCATGAAGCCCCCTGCCAGCCAGGAAACCTCCGGGGACGATCAGCCGGTCGTGGTGGAAACCATCACGTTTTCCCCGGGAATGCGAATCCTCTGCCAACTGGCCCTGGGCAGCCGGGAGGTTCGCGAATGGCTGAGGGCGCAGGAACCGGCAGCCGGGCTCGACCCCCAGGGGGGGCTGTTGGACAAAATTGCCCGGGCGGACTACGAGGATGGGAACCCTGCGGCCATGACCGGATTCCTGAGCACTCTTGGAGGAATCGAAGAAAGAGCCTTTTCGAGTCTCGATCTCTCCCGTATGTTGATCGATCCTTTGGCGCGAGCCCGGGAAACGTGGGCCGGTTTGATCACCCAAAAACTTCTTCAAGAGGTCGAAGGTCTCAAAAACAAGCTGGCCCGACCCGGACTCTCCGCCGAAGAAAGAGTAAAAATCCAAAAACAAATCCTTGACCTGAAAATCCGTGTATCGGATGGTTCTCGGCCCTTTCAGTGAAAGGGACCACCGGCCTGCTGCTTGAAAACCAAACCAAAATCGTCCGCAAAAAGCCAAGCCAGATTGGCATCGAAACCGAAAGCAACCAAAAAACCGGCCCCCAAAGCCGTGTCAAAGAAGCCCGCAGGGAAGTCCCATGCCGTGGCAAAAAAGAAGCCGGTGACAAAGAAAAAGCCGGTGGAGAAATCCGCCAAACCGGCTGAAAAGCCTGTTCAGGCCGCGGCCGAGCCAAAGAAAAGCAAGCTGCCCGTCGTTCCCCAGCTGCCGGTTGCTCCGACCGCCCAAGATCTCCAGAAAGCGATTCAGGAGAAGGTCCGCGAGCTCATCAAGCTCGCCAAGGAGCAGGGGTATGTGACTTTTGACGACCTCGATGAGCACCTCCCGGAGGGGGTCAACGAGCCCGAGCACATCGAGAGTGTCATCGGACAACTCCGCGCGGTGGAGATCGAAATCATCGATTCTTCCGACGTCGACCGCATCAAGGACGTCCGCACGAAGGACGACGACGATGAGGAAAAAGAGGAAAAGAGCGATTCCAAACTCGACATCCTCGACGATCCGGTCCGGATGTATCTCAAGCAGATGGGCCAGGTTCCCCTGCTCACCCGGGAGCAGGAAGTGGAAATTTCCAAGCGCATCGAAGACGCGGAACTCCAGGTGCAGGAGACGCTCTACCGGTTCGGTTTCATCGCCCGCGCGCACCTCGACCTCGCGCAGAAGCTCATCGACCAGCGCGAACGCTTCGACCGCGTGATTCTCGACAAGAAGATCGAGAGCCGGGAGCGTTACATGAAGACGCTTCCCCGGCTGTGCCAGCAGGTGAAACGCCAAATGGACAGCGTGGCCAAAATTTACAGCGACAAACTGATGGTCGCCTCGCCCGTTTCCGCGAACCAGAAGGCCTTCGAGAAGTCGCTCCAGATCCTCCAGAAGCTTTACCCGAAATTTTTCTTCAAGCAGAAGGTCATCGAGGATTTTGTCCTCCTGGCCGATGAAAACCTCCGCGCGCTGCAAAATCTGCAGCACGAGCACAAGAAGCACGCCAAAGATCCCGACTCGAAGCACCGCAAGCACTTTGCGCACGAGATCAAGGAAATGCAGAAACGCTTCTGGCTCACCCCGGAAGAACTCGGCACCCTGCACCACGATCTGAAGCAATGGCATCGCAAGGCGCTCAAGGCCAAGACCGAGATGGTCGAGGCCAACCTGAGGCTCGTGATTTCCATTGCCAAAAAATACACCAACCGCGGACTCTCCTTCCTCGACCTGATCCAGGAAGGCAACATGGGTCTCATGAAGGCGGTGGAGAAGTTCGAATACCGCCGCGGTTACAAGTTCTCCACCTACGCCACATGGTGGATCCGGCAGGCGATCACCCGTTCCATCGCCGACCAGGCCCGCACGATCCGTATCCCGGTGCACATGATCGAGACGATCAACAAGCTCATCCGGGTGCAGAAGCAGTTGGTCCAGGAATACGGACGCGAACCCACCCCGGAGGAGATTTCCGACGAGATTCAGCTTCCGGTCGAGCGTGTTCGCGCCGTGCTGAAAATGGCCCAGCAGCCGATTTCTTTGCAGGCGCCGGTCGGAGACAGCGATGACACCAGCTTCGGGGATTTCATTGAGGACAAGGGGGCTGAGAATCCTGCCGACATGGCTGCGATCGTCCTGCTCAAGGACAAGATCAAAGACGTCCTGGAAACGCTCACCGAGCGCGAACGCCAGGTCCTGGAGCAACGCTTCGGGCTCGTGGACGGTTACAGCCGCACGTTGGAAGAAGTGGGCCGCCAGTTCAAAGTGACCCGCGAACGCATCCGGCAGATCGAGGCCAAAGCCCTGAGAAAAATGCGCCACCCGACCCGGATTCGCCAGCTCGAAGGCTTCCTGGAAGCCCAGGAGTTGTAATTTCTCTCATCCGGGGAAATTTGTCGCCATCTGCTGCACGGAAGGAGCCTCTTTTCGTGCCTGCGGAGTCGCAAGCGATGCGTTTTGCGTCTTCACGGGGTCTGTCGCAGGCGGCTTGTCGCGGGTGATTTTTCCCCGGAAAAGCTTCCGGGGGGCAAATTTTGTCATTTCCTGCAACTCTTGCTTCTGGCAAGTGTTCCATCTGTTGCCATGAAAGATGACTGGGATCAAGATGCGCTGTGGAAACTGCTCGGGCAGAGCCGTGCCGTTTCTGTTTCACCGTATTTTTCGCGGAGAGTGCTCCGGGAAATCCGGCAGACACCGGCCCGTCCGGTTCTCCCGCTTTTCCTTTTGCGTTGGCTGGGAGCCGGGGCCTTGGCGGTGCTCACGGCCGGTTTCTTTCTCAATCTGAACGAATCGGCGGACACCCATGTCGCCCGGTCCGTGGATTCCACCGAGATTTTCGATGCCGCCGCAGGCTTGGATACACTTGTGGCCGTGGAGGAGGTTTCCCTCTCCAACTACGCCGCCGGTCTGTAAGGAAGGGAAGTTGGGTCAGACCTTCCAGAGCTGCAGGACACGGAGATAATTGGCCCGTTCAAAAGCGGCCGGATCCGGAGAATTGCGGTGGCTCAGGCACCCGCGCATCTCGGAGATGTCATTGTAGTCGTGGTCCTTCATCCACGCGCAGAAATCCTTGATGAGGGATTCCAGTGCCCGCGGGCCATGTCGGAGGATGAGGGACACAATCTGGAGGACATCCGCTCCGGCCATGATTCCCTTGATGGCATCATGCACCTTGTGAACTCCTCCGCTGAGGGCGAGTGAACAGGGAACTTTTCCAGACAGAACGGCCATCCAGCGGATGCGGAGCAGGAGTTCCGAGGAAGTGGAGAGGAAAATCTTCGGCTCCACACTGAGATCCTCGATATCGAGATCCGGTTGGTAGAAGCGGTTGAAAAGCACAAGACCGTTGGCACCGGCCAGGTGGATGTTCTTCGCCAGGTTGGGGAGGGAGGAATAGAAGGGGGCCAGCTTCACAGCGAGCGGGATTTTGAGCTTCTCCCGAACGCCCGCCACGACTTCCAGCAACCGGGCTTCGGTGTCGGCTCCGCTCTCGTCCGGATCCGTCGGCACTTCATAGAGGTTGAGTTCCAAGGCATCCGCCCCGGCTTCCTCCATGAGCTTTGCATGGGAGACCCAGCCTCCGGGGGTGCGTCCGTTGAGCGAGGCGATGACGGGGATCGAGAGCCGGCTTTTCAACCGGGCGATGTGACGAAGGTAGTCCTCCGGCCCGAGGGTGTAGTCCTCGGATTCCGGAAAATAGCTGAGAGCCTCCGCGCTGGAGTCCCCGATCGCTTCCGTGAAGGCATTCATGGCAGCCGACTCGCCGGTGAGCTGCTCCTCAAAGAGCGAGTGCATGACGAGGGCGGAAGCTCCACTGTCTTCGAGACGCCTTGCCGTGTCCAGGTCGTCACCAAGGGGCGATGCGCCGATGACAAACGGGGACTTGAGTGTGAGACCGAGGTAGTTGGTTGTGAGGTTCATGGATTTTTCTCCGGAGTTCCGCTGGTGGCCATGCGACGGTAGAGATCGTAGCGGGAGGTCAGGTGCTCCTGGGCAATTCCCGCAAGGGTGGTGGCGCGTTCCTTGTTCGTGGCTTCCAGGAAGCGGTAACGGATTTCATTTTCCGTGAACCGTGCCAGGGGAAGCTTCGGTGCGGGGGAATCGAGGACCAGCGGAGCGAGTCCGTTTTCCTTGCGTCGCGGATCGTGGCGATAAAGCGGCCAGTAACCGGTGTCCACCGCCAGTTTCTGCTGTTCCAACCCGTGGGACAGGTTGTAGCCGTGCGCGATACAATGGCTGTAGGCGATGATGAGCGAGGTGCCCGGATAGGCTTCGGCTTCGGCAAAGGCCTTCACGGTCTGGGAATCTTTTCCACCCAGGGAGACACGGGCGACATAGACATCCCCGTAGCTCATGGCGTAAAGCCCGAGATCCTTCTTGGCGTGCCCCTTGCCCGACGTGGCAAATTTGGCCACCGCGCCCATGGGAGTCGATTTCGACTGCTGGCCGCCGGTGTTCGAGTAAACCTCCGTGTCGAGCACGAGAATGTTCACGTTTTCTCCGAGCGAGAGCACATGGTCGAGTCCGCCGAAGCCGATGTCGTAGGCCCAGCCGTCGCCGCCGAAAATCCAGACGGATTTTTTGACGAGATAATCGGCGAGTCCATCCAGCCGTGCCCGGAGATTTTCGGGAATCCGGCCCAGCCGTTGGCGGAGTTCCACGACGCGGCTGCGCTGTTCCGCAATGCCCGCTTCCGTGGATTGATCGGCCCCGAGGATGGAGGCAACAAAGTCCGCCCCCAGTTCGTCTTTCCTGGCGGCCAGGATTTCCCGCGCCTGTGTCTCTTTGTCGGCGACCGAGAGGCGGAGTCCGAGACCGAACTCGGCATTGTCTTCAAAGAGCGAGTTGCCCCAGGCGGGCCCGCGGCCGTCCGCGTTCACCGTGTAGGGAGTCGTCGGAAGATTGCCTCCGTAGATGGAGGAACAGCCTGTTGCATTCGCGATGATCGCCCGGTCGCCGAACAACTGGGTGACCAGCTTGACGTAGGGGGTTTCCCCGCAGCCCACGCAGGCGCCCGAGTATTCAAACAACGGCGTGAAAAATTGGCTGTCCTTGACGATGTCGGTTTTGAGACGGGTCCGGTCCGGTGCGGGGAGAGATTCAAAGAACGAGAAGTTGATCCGTTCCTGATCGCGCAGGGGAGCCTGTGGCGCGATGTCCAGAGCCTTGTGCTTGGCGTTTGTTTTGTCTTTGGCGGGACACACATTCACGCAGAGGCGGCAGCCGGTGCAATCCTCCGGAGCGACTTGGATCGTGTAACGGTGGCCGGTGATTTCCGGAGAACGGAAGGCCACGGAGAGGAAGGATTCCGGGGCATTTGCCAGCTCGGATTCCGGATAATGTTTGGCGCGGATCGCGGCATGGGGGCAGACGATCACGCATTTGTTGCACTGGATGCAGAGTGCGGAGTCCCAGACCGGGATTTCCTGGGCCAGATTGCGTTTTTCCCATTTGCTCGTGCCGGTCGGCCAGACGCCGTCGGGCGGGAAGGCACTCACCGGCAGATCGTCCCCGCGACCGGCCAGCAGTGTTCCGGAAACGGTCCGGACAAATTCCGGGGCTTCGACCGGGATCGGGAACGGACGCGGGCGTGTGGCCGTGACCTGATCCGGAACGATAACCTCGCGAACTCCTTCCACCGCTTTGTCCACGGCATTCCAATTCTTTTGGACGAGATCCGCCCCCTTGCGGGAATAGCTTTTCTCAATCGCACTTTTGATCTCGGCCAACGCCTGATCGAGCGGGAGAATGTCGCTCAGGACGAAATAGGCCACCTGCATGATGGTGTTGATGCGGGCGCCCATGCCGGTCTCCCTGGCGATGCGATAGGCGTCGATGACGTGGAATTTCAGTTTCTTCGAGAGAATCAATTCCTGTGTCTCGTGCGAGAGATGGTCCCAGGCCGTGTCCGCACCGTGCGGGGTGTTGAGCAGAAAAATCGCCCCGTCCCGTGCTGTTTCAAGGACCGGTTGTTGCTCGAGGAGATGGTATTGGTGACATCCGACGAAATCCGCCGAGTTGATCAGATAGGGCGCGCGGATCGGGTCTTTTCCGAAGCGCAGGTGGGAGACCGTGACGGCCCCCGCCTTTTTCGAGTCGTAAACAAAATAGGCCTGGGCGTGGAGTCCGAGTTTCTTGGCGATGATCTTGATGGTGTTTTTGTTCGCACCGACCGTGCCGTCGGACCCAAGGCCGAAGAAGACCGCCTGGCTGTAAGTCTGGCCCGGGAGATTGAATCCGTGATCGTATCGGATCGAGAGCCCGCTGATGTCGTCCTCGATGCCGATGGTGAATTCTTCCCGCGGCGACTCCGCCTGCATTTCCGCGAAGACGGCGACCGCCATGGCCGGCGTGAATTCCTTCGAGGCAAGGCCGAAACGTCCTCCGGTCACCTTGGGCAGTTGGTTCCAGCGCGAATGGCCCCTGGTCCGGACCGTGGAGGAGACGTCGAGGAACAAGGGTTCTCCGGGCGCGCCCGGCTCCTTTGTCCTGTCGAGGACGGTGAGATGCTTCACCGTTGTTGGCAGGGCCTGGAGAAAGGCGGTGAAGTCAAACGGACGGTAGAGACGGACTTTCAGGACGCCGGTTTTTTCCCCCTTGCTGTTCAGGTATTTCGAGGTCTCTTCCAGTGTTTCCGAGCCGGAGCCCATCACCACGACCACGCGGTCTGCTTCGGGATCGCCGACATAGTCGAAAAGGTGATACGCCCGGCCTGTGAGCGAGGCAAAGCGGTCCATGGCCTTCTGGACGATTGCCGGGAGGGCTGCGTAGAAAGGGTTGGCGGCTTCACGGGCCTGGAAAAAGGCGTCCGGATTCTGGGCGGTTCCCCGAACGCTCGGGTGATCCGGAGACATGGCCCGCCCGGCATGGGCCCGAATGGCTTCCTCATCAATCATCGCCCGGAGAACCTCGTCGGAGAGGACTTCCAAATCATTGATCTCGTGCGAAGTGCGGAATCCGTCAAAGAAGTGAAGGAAGGGCACGCGGGAAGGAAGCGTGGAAGCGTGGGCGATGCAGGCGAGATCGTGGGCTTCCTGGACGCTGGCGGAGGACAACAGGGCGAATCCTGTCTGGCGCACGGCCATGACATCGGAGTGGTCGCCAAAGATCGAAAGGGCATGGGTGGCCAGCGAACGGGCGGTCACATGCATGCAGAAGGGGATCAATTGTCCGGCCAGTTTGTACATGATCGGAATCATGAGCAGCAGACCCTGGGAGGCGGTGAATGTGGTGGCGAGAGAGCCACCCTGCAACATTCCGTGGATGGCTCCGGCGGCTCCGGCTTCGGATTGCATTTCCACAATTTTTGGAACGTGGCCCCACAGATTTCCCTGGCCTTTTGCCGACCATTCATCGGACAGTTCCCCCATCGGAGTGGAAGGGGTGATCGGGTAAAGGGCAATTGTTTCGCTGAGCCGATAGGCCACGTAGGCCGCCGCTTCGTTTCCATCCATGCTCCGCCTGCCTGCGCCGTTTTGTGTCTGCATGACACTATAAGTTACGCTAATACTTCGCTCTGTAAAGGGAAAACCCATCTGATAATGGTCCAGGTCAAGAATCGGTTCTTTTCCGACTGGAAGCCCGCCGGAGGGGCTGGTGTAATCCGTCGATGCTTGAAGTGACCGTGCTCGCCAGTGGAAGTTCCGGAAATGCGCTGCTGGTGCGTTCGGGCCGGGGAGCCGTGTTGGTGGACGCGGGGGTGAGCGCCCGCCGGCTTTCCTCGCACCTTCAGGCCTGCGGCCTGGCCCCGGAAGCGCTGTCCGGCATTTTGCTTACCCACGAACACGGCGATCACACCCGGGGATTGAAGGTCTTTGTTCAGAAACACCGTGTGCCGGTGTTTGCCAATCCGCTGACCGCCGATCATTTGAAGCGGACGGGGGTTGGCGCCGATTGGAGTCTGTTTTCCAGCGGGGCGGGGTTTTCTCTGGAAGACATGGAAATCCTTCCCTTTTCCGTTCCGCATGATGCCGCGGATCCGGTGGGATTCGTTGTGCGTTCGCAGGGAACCGGCTTTGCGGTTCTCACCGACCTGGGCTATGCCACCAGGCAGGTTGTGGAATCCGTGCGGGGGGTGAATGCCCTTTTGATTGAGACGAACCACGACGAGGAGCTTTTGCAGCAGGACACGAAGCGACCCTGGTCGGTGAAGCAGCGGATCCTGTCCCGGCACGGCCATCTTTCCAATTCCGCCGCGGCAGAGGTTGTTTCGGAAGTGGCCACCGATGCCCTGCGCCATGTGCTTCTCGGTCATCTCAGCCGCGACTGCAATTCCCCGGAACTCGCCGTCCGGGCCGTGGGATCACGATTGCATGCGGGAGGCCGCGCGTCTGTCCATGTTCAATGCGCCCGGACGGATGAGGAAGCGCCGATTTTTTCCCTGGTGGTCTGAGGGATTTCTTGGGGGAAACATTATTGACAAACTGTATTAGTCGAATTAATACAGATAATCAGTCATGCGACTCAATATTGCCACAGGCACCGGGGAATCGATTTTTCGGCAGATTTCCGGACAGATCGCACGGATGGCTTATGCTGGAAAACTGCGGGTGGGGGATGAACTGCCCAGTGTGCGGGCTCTTGCGGAACAGCTTGGAGTAAACCCGAACACGGTGGCGCGTGCCTATCAGGAGCTTGTCCAAGGCGGGCTTTTGGAGGCCCGGCCCGGCCGTGGTTTCTTTGTCGCAGAGCGAAGAAATGTGTTCTCAACCGAGGAACGTGCCCGGCGACTTGGAGAGGCCGCCGAAGCCTTTTTGCAGGAGGCTGCTTTTCTTGGCATTTCGGTTTCCGAAATCCGATCCACTCTCGATTCCAAACTAAAATCAATGTTCTGAATTATGGCGGAAATAGTGATTGAAACCAAAGGGCTCACGAAATTTTTCGGTGGGCGGTGTGTGGTGGATGATCTGAGCTTTTCCATCGAGAAGGGGAGTATTTTCGGTTTTCTTGGAAGAAACGGGGCCGGCAAGAGCACAACCATCCGGATTTTGCTCGGGCTGCTGGAACCTTCCAGGGGGACTTCCCATGTGCTGGGAACAGACAGCCGAAACCTTGCTCCCCGGGATCGACTGCGTATCGGCTATTTGCCCGAGGGGCATCATGTTTATGGATGGATGAGCGTTGAGGAGTGCGGACGTTTTCAGCGGTCGTTCTATGCCAATTGGAATGAAGATATTTTCCAAGCGGTGCTTTCCCACTTCCGATTGGACAGAAAGAACAAGTCGGGGAATTTGTCGCGGGGGCAACGGGCCGGATTGTGCCTGGCGATGGTATTGGCTCCGGAGCCCGAGTTGTTGATTCTTGACGATCCGGCTCTCGGACTTGATCCGGTGGCCCGCCGCAGCCTTATCCAATCGATGCTTTTTGTCACCCGGAAGACGGATCGCACGATTCTTTTTTCTTCCCACATGCTTTCCGATGTCGAGCGGGTGGCTGATCAGATTGCTGTGTTGGACAGGGGAACTCTCCGGGCGCATTGCAGCTTGGAAACCTTTCGACGGCGGGTGCGCCAGATCACGCTTCGATACCGTGGCGCGGCACCGGAATTGCCTCCTCTCCCGGGACTTCTCCAGATGTTCCGCACGGAAGGGGAAATCAGCCTGACGGTGGCCAATTTGAACCAGGCCACCGAGGAGGAGCTTCGAATCATGCCCGGAGTTTCCTTCGAGGAGGAACAGATGGGACTGGAAGATGCCTTCATCGGCTATGTCGGTGAACGGGGTGAGAAAAGTTTCTTCACCACCGATTTGAAAGGAACGAAATGAGAGCTCTTTTTTGGAAGGAAACGCGGGAGAATATCAAATGGGCGTTGCTGGCTGCTGCGGGCATCACGGCCGCGATGTTTTATGCCCTCCGGTCGAGTCCGAACGAGTTCGCCTACGGACGTGAGACATGGCAAACCCTGTGCTCCCCGCCATTTTTGCTGATCTCTTCTTTTGGTTTTCCTGCAGCCGCCTTGGCATTGGGATTTTTGCAGATACTGACCGAGTTGCGCCGGGACCAGTGGGCTTTTCTGGTTCATCGTCCGGTGACCAGGAATGCCATATTTTTCGGAAAGGTTCTTCCTGGGACCTTCCTTTATCTGGTGGCTGTTCTTGTGCCTCTTTTCGGTGTGGGGTGGTGGGTTTCCCTTCCCGGATCGGTGGCTGCGCCGTTTGACTGGAGATTGGTTCAGGCTCCGTTGTGGGATGCTGTTGCCGCTCTGGCGTTTTATTTTGCGGCCTTGCAATCGGGAGTGATGTCCGGCCCGTGGTTTGGGCGAAGGCTTCTTCCCCTTGTCGGAGTCTGCTTCGGCGCTGTGATTGTAAAAGACCCCTGGCAGTTCCATGTCGCAGTCACCGGCTGCCTGGTGGTTCTTGTCCTGTCGTTTTTCTCCGCATGGACGGCCTTTCTGTCGAATGGAAGTTTCCGCCGAGCCCCGCTGTGGGGGCAATTTGCCATGGCCCTTCTGGGAGTCTTTGGTGTGATGATGCTTGTTTCATGGCTGATGGCGGGGTGGCAGATGGTTTTCCCCCGCGCTCCCTACACAGGTGAAGATGTTCGAATCACAAAAGACGGACAGCCAGTGATGGTCACGCAGGAAGGACAGTGGATGAAAAAGGTGGTGACGTTCGACAACAGGGAACTGCATCCGGAAAACAAGGAGTCTTTCTCTTGGGACGATTTTCTGAATGGGGCATATCTTCCTCTCCGGCGGGAGATCTATGGCGGACAATGGCGCTCTGCGAGAACATACTTCGTTCCCGTACAAAACAATTATTCCATGCCAGTTTTCTGGTATTTTGTGAATGATTCAGCCCTCTTTGCACGCTATGGGCAGATCAACAAACGCCTGGAAGGGTGGGTCGGTCCCGGGGGGATGATGGAAACACAAAGCCCTCCGCATCCGGGATTTGATCTTCTGCAAAAGGGGGCCGATTTTTTCAACGGCTTCGATACTCTTGTGGTTTGTAAAGAGGCAATCTGGCGTACCAGATTGGACAGCAACGAAGTTGCAAAAATTTACTCCCTTCCCGAGGGGGAAAAATTGTTGGGAGCCCGGGAAATTTATGAACCCAACAGAGGTCAGGAGCGGGATTTTGATTTTGTGTTGGCGACAAAACAGACGGTGGAATCCTGTTCAAGTAATGGAACGAAGCTTTTCTCCACTTCGCAGCCGTCAAATCTTGATGACTATTCCCAGATGGAGTTTTACAGGATGCCCGACCGTTCGCGATATTTTCTCGTTTACAACGGACGCTATGATTTGGATCCGCGTCCGCCATCCATTTTGTTGGAATTGTCCAACACGGGGGAACTTGTCGAAAAACGCCAGGTTCCTTCCCGGCAAGGGAAACCCTGGCGCTGGACTCCAGAAATTGTTTGGAATGCAGCAACAAAGCCTTTCGGAGAAATCCTTTGGCAACAAACGCTCGGAAAGTTTTATCACCTTGTCGACAGTCAAAAAAAGTGGGTTCCGGTTTGGAAATACAAGGAACCTTCGCGTACCAGGACATTTCAATTCTGGGGGCTTGCAGTTCTTGCCGGTCTTGTCTGCGCTGTCGGAGGGCAACTTCTTTTCAAGCGGTTCGCCATCTCGGGACGTTCCCGCTGCTTTTGGACGATATTTCTTGTCTTTGCAAATTATCCCGGCCTGTTGGTTTTGGCGATCCTTCACGAATGGCCCCGCAGAATGAAATGTCCCAGTTGTGGAAACAAGCGCTCTGTTGAGACTTTTGATTGCGGGTATTGCCATGCACCCTGGCCTTTGGAAAAACCTGATGGAACGGAAATCATCGAGGAAAGATCGGCGTAGACAACAACCTTGCCTGGCAGCCGTTGCCCTTCCCGCGGGAGCTTCTATGCCTCCCGGTCGCCGAAGAGCTGCCGGTAGCCCTGGCACCAGATGAGGTAGCCGAGGGGCAGGGTGGCGAGGATTCCCACGCAGCAGAGAACGAGGCCGGAAGCGGCAATGAGGCCGACCAATATCAGGAGACCGAACGCGGCGAACCATTGACGGTGGACGGTTTGCATGCAGGTGATGATTGCTTCCCGGGCTCCAACCTTCCGATCCACAATGAAGGGAAACACAAAGCCGAGCGACACCGACAGATACAGAACCGGGATGATGAGCAGGAGAACGGCGAGGAGAATCGGCACGTTGGATTTCATCACCGAGGAAAGGAAGACTCCCGGCATCAGCAGGATGAATGTCAGGATCAATACCGCTGCCATCCAGGCCGCCATGGCCAGTAGGAGCTGAATCCAGACCGATGCCCGAAACCCGGAAAACAGGTGGTCGATGTTGGTCTTTCCCGTTTTCAGGGCTTCGATGAAAAAGATCATGAATCCCGCGGAGAGGATGGCCGAGAGGCCGGATCCCACGGCCCAGAAGAAAAAGAAAACGATCCCGGCCGAGACCGCCATCCACGGTTCGGCGGAAGAACCATGGCCGGTGAACTTCTCGAGGAGCACCTGCGCGAACTGGGCGGGTGTTTGGACAATCATCGAGAGGGCGAAAAAGATCAGGGAGGCAACGACGCAGAGGCCCCAATTTTTCTGAAAACACTCCCAGGCTTTGGTCAGGCACTCGTCGAAGCGGATTTTGCCGGGTTTTTCCAGTGAGCCGTTGGAAGGCGCGATGACGGGAGGAAAATCCCGTTTCAACGAGATGACGGCCGGCGGGGGCAGTTGAGTGAAAGTCGAGAGCGGTGCCCAGGTTTCCATTCCCTCCTGCCAGGCGAGATCGTCCGGGAGAAGTTCGCCGCTGTTCAGTCCATTGGAGACTTCCTGTTCGGTGAATTGGCCGAGGCTGCGGCGATCACGGTTGACGAAGATCATCCCCATGCCCTTGGTGCTACACAAATCCCCGTGTGCGGGTCAAACTCTTCCCTGCTTTTTCTGCGGGAAAAACCGGTTCAATTCTCGGGAGGAGAGGACGGCTGTCGGAAGACAGCCTCGCAACCGGCGGTGGCGGCGATGGAGCGGATCTGTTTCTCCGCTTCTTCCGTGGCGGCCCGGAGGATGTCGGTGTTCAGGAATTCCGTTTTGGCCAGGCGGTTGAGCGTGCGGATTGCTTTTTCCCGGTCCTTCGGGGTGAGCCTGTTCCAGAGCCCGTCTTCATCGCGGAGGATCCGGATTTCACCCATCTCCAGGGACAGGATTTTGGCGCGTGGCAGTTGGATTTCGGCGGTCTTTCCACCCCGTGGGATGTTGACGGTGAACGGCTCCCGCAGGTGAAAGCCCGCCCGGGCGGTGAACGGAGCTTCGACCTCGAAGGTCTTCGTGCTGTGAAGCCAGGTTTCCTCGAAATGGTGGCGGACGAGAGAGGAACGTTCGACGGTCACGAGTTCCAGCACCGGGGTGTTTTGCGCGAAGATCACGGCGTTGTTTGCCGAAATCCGCGGTGTGAGGTTCAGGGTCTTGACGAACTGCGCCTGGATTTCGTTTCCGGTTTTCAATGCTTCACGGAGCGGATTGAAAAGGAAGAGCCAGGCGGCTGCCGTGGCCAGAAGCGTGCCCAGGCCGGCGGCCAGAAGGATGATCCAGAAAAGCCGGTCTTTCATTTTCCTGTCCCGGCCTCGCGGTAGAGGGCTTCGACGTTGGCGATCTGTTTCGTGGCGGAGAACTCTTCCGTGACAAAAGCCGCTCCGGCCAGGGAAATTCTTTCGCGCAGAACCGGATCCTCCGCGAGCCGCAAAAGAGCGGCGGCAATTCCGGCAGAGTCTCCCTCGCGGCAGAGCAGACCCGTGTCGCCATCGCGAAGGACTTCCGGAATGCCCCCGTGTTCCGTGGCCACGGCGGGGAGCCCGGAGGCCATTGCTTCCAGAAGGGAGTTGGGGATTCCCTCCACATCTCCCTTCACTGTCTCGCTGGGATGCAGGAAAATGTGCGATTCCGCATAGAGACGGAAGAGCGGTTCCTGCGGCAGAAATCCCCGGAAGTCCACGCTGCCTGAAATCCCGAGCGAAGCCGTCAAGGCTTTCAATTCCCCCTCCATCGGACCTTCCCCGGCGATTGTGAATTTTGCCCGCGGGTGGGTTTTCAGAAAAACCGCAAAAGCCCGGAGGGCCGTGGGAAGACCCTTTTTCGGCACCAGTCGGGAGGCCTGGACGATGTGCCACTCTCCGTTTGCGGGCGGCTTTCTCAGGAAACATTCCACCGGTGGCAGGACGGTGCGCATGATGCGCAATTTGGCCGGATCGCAGCCCAGATCGGCCACTCTTCCCGCCAGTTGTTCCGAGCGGCAAAGCACCAGACTGGCTTGTGCGAAGAGTTTCTGCCGGACTTCCGCGCAAGCCGGTGTGGCGATGGCTCCGGTGACATCCGAGCCGTGGAAGGAAACCACCACGGGCACTCCCGCACGTTCCATCAAAGGCAGCAGATGGATCGCCACATTTCCAAAAAAAACATGGAGCAGGGAGGCTTCCGTGCGTTGAAGGATGGCCTGCATTTTTGCAGCCTCCCCGCCGGTAATCTGCCACGGTGCGCCGGTCCGGCGTTCCATGCCGCGTCCCACAAATCTCAGAAAGGATCGGGGGACCACCTCCAGGTGCTCCGCCGCCCAGTTGCCCTCGCGCTTTTGAGTGATCACCACCGGGGCAAAATCCCGCAATCCGGAGATCAGCCGGTGGATATGAAGCATCTCCGGGCGAAGGAACGTCGCGCAGAAAAATGCCACCGCGGGACGATTACCATTCAATGCCGACAACGGTGAGTGTTTGGGAATGGTGCGGGGTGCCGGGGCCGAAGTCCCTGGAAACCAATTTTTCTCCCGAGCCATAGCTCTGCGGGGCAAGCGGGTTCACCGCCTGCCAGGGTTTTTTGGTGAAAATCTCCTTCACCATGCCCTCGATGCTGGGTTTCGTGGCCTGGACTTCCTCGACAACCTCGCGATGGCGTCCGGCAGGGGCCACAAAATCCTGGGCAACAGCCAGGCCGACACTGGCCATGAGGAGCGCAAGGGTCCGTTTCATGTCCCACTCCTATCACCCGGCGGCCTTTCGGGCAAGTTCGACAATGCCTCGGGAATCTCCGGTTTTTCCCCAAGAGAATTTGCGAAATCTCCCGTCTTGGTGGATGCTCCTGCGCATTCGTCGTGTTGGTTATGAAAAAACTGTTTGTTTTTCTGTTGGGGATTTCCGTTTCCGGGTTCGTGGGAGGCTGCAAGAATGCGGAAGGCCGCTTCCGTCCGCCCGATCCCATCGGTTATGCGATTTTTGAGATGCTCGACCGGGGGCCCCGCGAGAACAGAAGCTCCGATTCCGACTTCATCGAAGCCGGGCCTTCTTCTCCCACGCCGGAGCGGGGAATTCCGCCCCGATCCGATTCGATCTGGGTGGAAGGGACGTGGGGAGTTTCCAACGGTCGCCGGGTCTGGATTCCCGCCCACTGGCAGTGACAAAGATCACATCGGACGTCCGGCCATCTGCCAGGCTTTGATCGCATCGACCGGGTGGATGAGCATGATGACGTTCAGGATGAGGTTGTCGCGAACCCACAGGGCACAGCCGATTTCCATGGCCGCAAACAGAAGCACGGAGGCCCAAACCGGCAGCCGCCAGGCCAGAAAAAATCCGAGCGACATCATCAGGACATCGCTCAGGGAGTTCAGGATGCTGTCTCCGGAATACCCCAACGCCATCGTCGCTTCCCGGTAGCGATTGATGATGATTGGTGAGTTCTCCAGAATTTCCCAGCCCGTCTCGACGAGGACGGCCGCCAGATAGCGCCAGCCCACCGGAATCCGGCGCGCCACGAGCCACAGAACGGCAAAAAAGACCAGCCCGTGCCCGATGTGTGAAAAGGAATACGCATCGGCCAGGCGCTGGGAGCATTCGCCGCTCCAGATGTCTCCTTCCCAGAGCCCGGGTTTCCCATCCGGTCCGAAAGGAGAACGTCCCATGCTCCATTCCCACACGGCCAGCAGCACCAACACGGCCGGGGCAGCCAGGGCGATCTTTTTTCCGTGTGTCAGGCAGGGTTGGACGGGCATGGCGGTATCCTTTCCGAACGCTCCGTTTTTCTCAAGCGTCTCCGGCGTCCGCTTTCCGCGAGGAACCAAAGGTGGATCAGTTTGAAGCGGCTTTCACATCGGTGGCGACGGTCACCGGACCGAGCAGTCCCGAGGGCAGGGGCTTTTCATTTTTTGTCCAGTGGTGCCAGGTGGTGAAGGTGAGGCGTCCCGTGGGGCTGGGCTTGCCTTCCAGGAGCCATTGGGGCCAGGCCTTGAGGGCTTTGTTTGTTCCCCATTCGCAGTCCGGTGGGAGCTGTTCGTCACCGATGAGGCGGTTCGGCCAGAGGTTGGTGATCTGAATCTCGAGGCGGTTCTTTCCGGGCTTCGCCGCGGAGGTGATGTCGGCCCGGAACGGAGGTTTCCAAAGGATGCCGAGGGGTTTCCCATTCACAGAAACTTCCGCGAGATTTTTCACCGTGCCGAGATTGAGCCAGAGCCGGTTGTTGTTTGCAAACAGGGATTCCGGGATCTCGATGTCCTTCACATAGGTGGCGGTGCCGGAGAAATATTTCACGCCGGATTCCGGGGAGTCCGTCCAGGACATGAGCCCGGGCAGGGTGATTTTTTCAGGGGCACCCCAATGTGGAGGGAAGGCCACTTCCCAGGGGCCTGTCACTTCGAGTGCGGCGGGCACGGCGGTCACGCTTGTCTGGACGGTCTTCCCGTCGGAGGAAGTGAGGGTGAAAACGCCCGGCTCCGAGGAACGGGCTTCCAGTCGACCGTCGGAGGCGAGGGAGAGCGACCAGGGAGTTGCCTTCAACTGGGGAATATCCGCACTCGTTGGCAGGGTGAGAGTTTGGCTTTCCTCGACATCCAAAACCTTGCCGGTGCCGGCACATTCGTAGGTGACTCGCAATTTTTTCCGTGTCATCGGGGCGGGGTCTTTTCCGGCCAGCTTGTTCTCGACTTTCACCTGAAGCCGGCCGTCTTTGATTTGCCCGGAAAGAGCGGCGGTGACGTCCGCCGTGGCGAGAGGTTTCTCGGACAGGATTCCATAGAGGGCACTGACAAATTCCGCCTTTTCGGGAAGTTCAAAAGCGGCATCTTCATCGATCAGCACACTCTTCCGGCTGCCGTTCAGGGAATAGATGATCTGCAGATGCTTGATCTCGCCGGGTGCGGGATCGCCGTCGAGTGCTTCATTGTTGGCATGGATTTTGCGGCGTCCGCCTTCGATCTGACTTTTTATCGAGCCGGTTACATTGGCGGCCCGGACAGCCGTGGTCTCAAAGGCTCCGTATTCGGCATGAATGATTTTGAGGTTCGGAGGAGGTGTGACGGAGGATTTGTCGGAGGGAGTGAATTCCGCGCGCACCAAGTGCTCCTGCACGGCCGGTTCGCGGAAGACAACAAACACCGAGCCGACGGGATCAAATTTCAGCGGCACGGTGGTGCGTCCGTCCCGTGTGCTGTAAACCGGGGCTTTTTCGATCAAGCCCGTGTCCGGATGCCAAAACTCGGGTGTCCGGCCTTCCACTCGGAAGGTGCCATCGACCATGTCAAAACAATCGCGTTGGTTGGAAACAAAGTAGATGTCGGCATCTTTGAGAGTGCGGTGGATGAAGGCGAGTTCCGAGCCGCGGGAAGGGTTGAACTCGAAGTCCGGTTTCAATGACAGCCCGGCGAGAACGTCTTCCAACGGTTGTCCCCAGACAACTTTGCCCTTTCCCACGCGGTGTTCGGTGATGGTTTTCCCGTCACAGTCTCCCCATATTTCGGAAACGAGGGAACGAACTTCGTTGTCGCAATCCGGATATCCCGCAAGGCTGGGCGAGCCGGTGGGAGGTGCTCCGGAAATGGTCAACCCGGCTGCGGCGAAGTCGCGCAGCTTGCGCAGCAGTTCCGGAGTCATCAGTCGGTCCGCATATCCCAGGACAAGGAGGCGGTAGCGCATTCCGCTGTCGAGCACGAGCTGGCCGTCTTCCACGCGGGCCTGCTTCAGGAGAACGCCCGCATTAATGCCATCGTAATCGTAGCCGGGGGGAAGGGACTCGGGGGGAGTGGGCCACTGCACGGGGGCGCTTTCTCCGGCGAACAGGGCGATGTCCCCGACAAAGCGGCCCTGTTGCAGGAGGAACTGACAACGGGCGATGTATTGGAGCCATGCGGAGCCCTGGTTCCACCAGGTGTTTGTGCGTTCAAAGTGGGTGCCCCATTGGCCCATCGTCATGCCGGGCCAGCGATTCAACCACGGTTGCATGGCGTAGCGGTGAAAGATGTAACGATTGACGCCCTTGCAGAACACCATGTCGCCGACGGCCTTGAGGGCATAGGGATCATCCAGCCAGCGGCCATGGTCTTCGTCCGGCTTGGCGGTGAAAGATTCCGCTCCGATGACAGGGCGTCCGTAGATGTGCCCGACCGAGGAGGCCAGCTTCAGCGAAGGATGGCTGCCTTTGTTGTGCACCCAGAATTCTCCCATGGGAATGTCCGCAGGTTCGCCGCTTTGCAGGGATTCAAACGGCCCGGTGTAGGGTTCGATTGAGGCGTTCAGACCGTTTTGATGACAAAGCTCCCTGAAGTGGCCGAAATAATTCTCCGCGAACAGATCCGCAATGGTCCGCCGCATGTCCCACAGGAAGCGCTCCGAGCGTTCCGGAGTGTCCACAACCCGGCCGGTGAGGGTGACGAGCCATGGCTGGGGGTCATAGCCGCGGCGTTGTTGGAATTCCTGGCGAAATTTCGGCGTCCAGTTCTGCCCACCCACCTCATAGCTGTCGATGAGCACATTGTTGAAGGCTTTGTCCTTGCCGGCCAGCGGGCCAAGGTCGTCGATGACTTTCTGGACATATCCCTGCCAGTGGGCATCGAGCGCTTCTTTGCTCAATTTGTCGCACTCCAACCCGGTGCCTTCCTTCGGAGCCGGATGGTTGTCTTTTCCCGTGGGAGTGTGTCCGATGCGGAGGATGGTCCAGCGGCCTTCCGGAACGTCCCAATCGAGCCGACCATCGGGTTTCACACGATCGGTGAGATCGACCATTTTTTCGGTGGTGACCGCGAAAGAAGGATCGGTTTTTGTGTCCCGCGAGGTTCCTTTTTCGGTGAGATACCCCATGTTCATGCCCCCCTTTGCGAGCACATCCCCAATGCGCAGGGCGGGGGAGAAGGACACTTCCGAGACCAACAGGCGCTTGGTCCGGTCGTCCCCTCCGATGAATTTGAGTCTGTAGAACCGGACCGCTGCCGGGGAATCTCCCAAAGCAATGGACAGGGTGCCGTCTCCCCCGTTGAAGGGGAAAGCGAAGAATTTCAGATCCCGGTAGGTTTTTCCGTCCTCGGAAACTTGAACGATGCCCTGAATGCCGGCTCCCGCCGCAAGAACAATTCTGGCAGAGCGCGCGGCGAGGGGATCGGCGAACTCGAAATCAAGGCATGAGATTTTGCCCCGACCCGGAAGTGGAAGCTCGACGGCTGTGGCTGTCTTGTCATCGAACAACCGGGCATCCTCGACGGTTTTTCCCTCCGCCGTCACCTTCGGAGCCAGGGAGGACATGGTGGTTCCCTCGCCTTCCGGTGTCGGAAAAGCCAACACCGCGATATCGCGATAAAAATCCAGTTTGGTCTCCGGTTGCGGCAGGGTCCCCTGGAAGGAAGCCGGGCCCTTGACGTTTGTCTCGCTGATCGTGATGCGCTGCATGGCATTCTCCGGAGTGTTCCAGGGGCCGCCGCTGCTCGACCATCCGGCGCAGTTGTGGATGCAGAGTTCGATTCCAAGCCGGTCGGCCTCGCTGGCCGCATGCTTCATCATGGCCCTCCATTCCGGACTCATGAAGGCCACCGGCCCGGCCGGAATGCCGCAGTCGGCGGCAAAAATCTGGGCTCCCCCGACCCCGGCCCGGGCCATCGCCTCCAGATCCGCCGTGATGCCTTCTCTGGTGACATTGCCGTTCATCCAATGCCACCAGGTATGGGGTTTTGCGGAATGCGGGGGATTTTGAAATCCTTCCACCAGCGTATCCTGTGCGGCAAAAGCGGAACCCATCCCAAGCAGACCGCACAGGACAGGGAGAAACAAAAGAGAACGAGGAGGAATCATGATGGGAAGCGGGGTTGCGAAAGATTGTGGACGGAGAGTGTAATAAAAGTGGATTAAATTAATGAATTTGTTGTTTTCATTTCGCAACAACAAAGCTGCTCAGGTGGGGGGATTTCTATTTTTTATCAGTCCGCTTCCAGCATCACCGGGCCGAGGAGTCCGGAGGGAGCAGGGGGGAGCGAGAGGCCGAGTTTTTCCCAGGCGTGCGAGCCTGCGGTGAATTTGCTCGCAACCCGCCAGTTGTGCCAGGTGTTCGTCACGCGAATCTCCAGCGTGTTTGTGCCGGGTTTGGCCAGGGCGGAAATATCGATACGGTAGGGAGAGCACCACAAGACGCCGGCGGGCTTGCCGTTGACGATGACTTCCGCGCAGAGGGCATCATAAGCATCCTCTGTGGCAGTGGGCGGCTTGGCTCCCGTGAGCTTGGAGAGTCCCGGCGATTGTCCGAGATCCAGCAGGAGGCGTCTTCCGGATTTCAAGAGGGAATCCGGAATGTTGAAGGTTGTTTGAAATGCCGCCGTGCCGCTGAATTCCGCGATGCGTCTGTCTTTGCTCTGGTCCCAGCGGAAGAGCGAATCCGAGCGGACTGTGAACGGTTCGATCCCTTTGCGGGCCGGTTCGAACGTGATTTCCCACGGACCATTCACCGGGATCTGCCCGGGCTTGTTTTTTGGTTTTCCGGGAGTGGCCGCACCGGTGACGGGTTTGCGGAAGACGATGAAGAACGACTCCTGGGGAGCGAACGCCATCGGGATGATGGTGCCGGATTTGTCGGAGGAAAACTCCCGGATTTCCGTGATTTTCCCGCCGACCGGATCCCAAAGCTCCGGTTGTTTTCCGGTCACCCGGAATGTGCAATCGGCCTGAACATTGGTGCGGAGGGCATTGGCCACGAAGAAAACATCCGCTCCCTCCGCTTCCCGCTGAAAAAAGAACAGGCGGGCGGCGGGATCGTTGGAGCGATAGGCAAAGGCCGGCGCGATCCCGAGGCGCTCCATCGCGGAGGCATGCATTCCGTCATAAAACGTCCATTTGCGTGCTCCCTCTCCGAGTTTTTCCGGGCGGGAGCGGTCGGCTCCGGTCAAAATCCGTCCCTTGCCAAAAGGGTGGATGCCCGCCGCGCCATCGGCCCCCATGCGTTTGGCAACGGTTTCGATTTCCTTGTCGGCGGATTGTCCGTCGGCGTGGCTGGGGGAACTTTTCGGAACCGTCTGGAACCAGACGGTCGCGCCTTCGTTTGCCAGTTGCTCGATCGTGCGCATTGTGTCCAGCCTGATCATCGGGTCGGCCACGGCCAGCACGGCATAGGTCTGCCCGTTGGGCAATGCGATCCGTCCATCTGCTGTCACCGTGGCCGTTTTTTCCAGCAGGCCGGACGGGATGCCGTCGAACTTCCAAAACTGTCGGCGGCTTTCGCGGAGCATCTCATTGGACTTGACCATTTCCTGCAGGGCCGGACCGTCGAGGTAGAGCAGATCGGTCACGGGAAGTCCGGCGGTGAGCAGGGACTGGCTCCGGTTGAAAAATGTGGTCAACGGCTGTGCATACCGGTTCCACCAGGTGACTCCCGGGTTGAAATGGGTGCCGGCGAAGTAGACATCGCCGGGCGGCGGGGTGTTCACCTGCGAACTGGAAAACCCGTGGATGGTCAGATGGTTCACCCCCATGGCATAGACTTCATTGGTCAGTGCCTTGAGCTGGGCGGGTGTTTCCCGCCACTGCTGTTGCGAGGTGAATGCCTCGCAGGTGTTGCGGTTCTGTCCGTAAACGTGAGCGGCAAAAACCGCATTGCGGTTGAAGCAGACCGGGTGATCGTTTTCGAGTCCGTAATGGGTCCAGAATTCATCCATCACATGATCCACGGTGGCTCCCTTGATGGTGATTCCGCTGCGTGTCTCGCCGGCTTCGCCGATCAGTTCCACGCCGTGTCGATGGCAATAATCACGGAAGACGCCGAAGTGTTCCTCGATCAGGAGGTCTTCGATCACCATCTCAAAATCCCGCTCGATCTTGTCGTGGTCCGCTTCCTGGGAAAACTTTGCACCGGCCAGCGCAGGAAGCCGCGGGATCAGGTCGTAGCCCGCTTTTGCTTTGAAAAAATCCGGAAGGCCCGGCGTCCAGTCGTAATGACCCAGCTCCATGCTGTCCTCGTGCAGCCGGTCGAGAGTCTTTCCAACATGAGGTCCCGCGGATTCAAGCATCGGATCGGCAATTTCCTTCAGGAGCCGCTCCATTGCCGGGCGGCTGAGGTGGTCAATCTGGAGTCCGCCGTACCCGGGGGAATCCTGCTTCATGCGCACCATGTTCGGGACATGTCCGAAGCGGTAAACGACCCATTTTCCAGCCGGGGCATCCCATGTCAGAGTTCCGTCCTCCTTGACCCTCCTGCTCAAATCCACCATGGAATCGCCCAGAAGCCTGCCATCCGCGTCTTTCCGGAACGCCAGTGTGGCAACCGGCTTCAAATGGTGGAGAGCCCCCTCGGCGATGCGGGCGCGCGGCATGCTCCGGAATTTGTCGGGGAGCGGCAGTTTTTCCGAAATCCGGGCAGGCCCGTTCACTTCTTTTTCCGACCAGACCAGCATCTGCGCTCCCATTTCGGGGGTGACCCACGGCCCTCCCTGATACCAGCCGTTTGATGGAATTCCAGTGATCCTGATTCCGAGGCGGGAAGCCTCGTCCAACGCAAACCGGAAGCGTTTCAGGAATTGAGGGGAGAGGAAAACAATTCCGCTCCCATCCGTGATGGTCGCGCTGTGGGCGAGTGTCATGGAAAGCACCGCACGTCCCGCTCCAAGCTTCGCCATTTCTTCGAGATCGCGTGTGATAGCGGCTTCGTTGGTGGCGTTCGACCAATCCCAGAACACCGCAATGCGGTCATCCAAGGGGATATTTTGGAAGCGTGATTCAAGGTCATCCGCGGCGGTAAGGCTGGCGGTGAGGGAGGCGGCGAGGAGAACGGACAGAAGGTGCTTCATGGGCGGGGACAACCGGATCCGGGAAAACGCGGGGTGGGGGGATGGATCCGGAGACTAATTTTCAGCAGCCGGGGAGGACTCGGCACCTTTGCGTTTCCTTTCCTGACTCTCCGCCGGTTTCGTTGCTTTCACCTCTTCCTGAGACATTCTCTTTTCGCCGACACTGGCAGACCAGTCGGCAAGCATTTTCCTGTGCCGGTCGATCTCGTCCTTCCATTTGGGATCGGCGATCAGGTTGTTCATCTCGTAGGGGTCGGCTTGCAGGTCGAAGAACGCCTCTTCATCCGAGCTGGACAGGATGTACTTGAAGTGGTCCGAGCGCACCATGCGGTGGCCGACACCGAGACGATTTTCGGGAATGCCCACACATTCGCTGACCACATGATCATGCACGACCGCGGACGGATCATTGAGAACGGGGCGCAACGATTTTCCCATAAGCTGGGAAGGGGCCGGAATGCCAGCCAGATCGAGAATCGTCGGATAGACATCGAGCGATGAAACCAGCGCATCGCTCCTGGCGTGCCTGGTCGGCAGAAGCGGCGAATGAATGAACATCGGCACGCGCACCGATTCCTCGTGCATCGTGATCTTGTTTCCGAGGCCGTGGTTGCCGAGAAAGTAGCCGTTGTCGGAGAGGTAAATGATGATCGTGTTGTCGTAGAGGCCGTCGGCCTTGAGCTGGCCGACCAGCGTGCCGATCTGGCTGTCGAGGAAGCTGACATCCCCATAGTAGGCTTTGATGACTTCCTTCATCTGGGATTCGTTGCGCGGCGGACCGCCGGTGCATCCGGCGGGAGCCTGCGGATAAACCAGATTCTTGTTATCCCGAAATGCTATGGGTTCTCCAGCCGTGGCCTGGTTGAAGAAGCTTTGCATCAAGGGCTCCTTGCGCCAGTTGGGATCGAGCTTGATGTCGGCATTCTTGTAGATGTCCTTGAATGCGTCGGGCGCGGTGAAGGGCAGATGCGGGTTGCGGGGAGTGATCCAGAGAAGGAACGGACGGCCCGATTTCGCCTCGCGCGCCAGAAATTTTTCCGCCTCGGCAAAGGTCTCGACGTCGTTGCGGTCTTCGATTTCGCGGCCTTCCGAAAAACCGAATGCCGTCGGATCGCCGAGGTGTGATTTCCCGTAGAGGGCGGTGTGGTACCCGGCTTTTTCTAGGGCGGACGGCAGTGTGACAAAACGTTTTTCTTTGACCACACTCTTCAAAAACCCGGGTTGGGACAGGCCCACCGTGCCGTGCTGCTGGGGAAACACGCCACTGTAGATGCTCGCCCGGCTGGCCGCGCAGATCGGCGAGACAACGAATGCCCGGTCGAAGCGGATTCCTTCCTCCGCCAGTTTGTC
>JADHED010000445.1_pt1 | contig 50053 bp, 47 predicted proteins | sample 8952041 | NCBI WGS metagenome assembly JADHED01 (sample SAMN16124423, study PRJNA663239) | bioreactor sludge metagenome | isolation source: sludge (control) | place: India:Bengaluru | collected 2018-09-08 | reverse complement strand
CCCCGACACGCGGATTATGATTCCGCTGCTCTAACCAGCTGAGCTACTCCGCCCCAGTGGGGCACGGCACCGTACGCGCCAAAAGGCGCGTGACGCCGCCCGGGACCACGCGTCATTAGGTCGCTCGCGGCATGCTGTCAAGCCCGCGGCCCGCCTTGACAAGGTGGCGTCCAGCCACGATGCTGCACTGCCACAATCACAATCTCAAAGATGGCCGCCCGCAGCCCGCGGGCGGCCAGTACGGGCACAAGGGCGGGAAAGATGATCGACAAGAAACATATCGGCCGGACGACGGCGCCGCAGACATTCGACGTCGAGAAGGGCCGGCTCAAGTTTTTCGCCAAGGCAATTGGCGAGAAAAACCCGATCTACAGCGACGAGGCCGCGGCCAAGGCCGCCGGCTACAAGACCATCCCGGCGCCGCCGACCTTCGGCTTCTGCCTGGAGATGGAGAGCAACTCGCTGTGGGACAACATCGCCGCCATGGGCGTGCCGGTCGGCAAGATCCTGCACGGCTCGCAGAGCTTCAAGTATCACGCACCCATCTACGCCGGCGATAAGATCACCTTCGTGACCAAGGTCTCCGACATCGTCGATAAGAAGGGCGGCAAGATGGAGTTCATTACCGAGGACTCCACCGGCACCAACCAGGACGGCGTGCTGGTTTGCGAACTGCAGCGCGTCATCGTCGTGCTGAACTAAGGCGAGGAGGAACACCGATGAGCACGCCCAAGTTCGACTCCGTCGCCGTCGGCGACCAGCCGATCCGTCTCGAGGCCGACCCGATTTCGCGTACCACGCTGGCTCTCTATGCCGGTGCTTCGGGCGATCACAACCCCATGCATATCGACATCGACTACGCCAAGGCCGCGGGCCAGAGCGATGTTTTCGCTCATGGCATGCTGTCGATGGCCTTTCTTGGCCGCGCCGTCACGGACTGGGTGCCGCAAACTGCGATCCGCAGCTTCTTCACCCGCTTCACCGCGATTACCCGCATCGGCGAAAAGATCATCGTTACTGGCAAAGTGGCGGAGAAGATGCAGTCAGGCGGCGAGAACTGCGTCAAGATCGAGCTCAGCGCAACCAACGAGAAGGGCGAAGCTAAGGCTAGCGGCGAAGCGATCGTCGCGCTGGCGTAACGCCCGCGCCGTCTTTTGCCCGTGCCCCTTCCGGCACCCGCTGCCGGGAGGGGCAAGTGCAGCGACCCAATCGAGCGATTTACGCCCGCGCAAGGTCGTTGCTGCACGATATATTGGTCCGCATGCACTTTCGGCACAAACAGATGTGCGCTCTGTTAGTGCCAGTGGACTTGCAGGCGCCGCCCCCCCTGCGAACGAGCCGCAGGACCGGCGGCTGCTGCCCGTCCTCGCGCGTGGGCGCATCACGCCGCTCCTCCAGCCATGCGTAAACCTTCACGCTGCAATGCAACATCCGAATGTTGCAACGCTCTCGTTTTTGCTTTAGATTCATTAGCGTGTTGGCTTTGTGCCGGTTGCGAATAGTTCGCACTGCCGTGGCCCGCTGGGGCGGCGGGGGAACGAAGTAGCTGTGCCCACAGCCGCGAGGTTTCGCCTTCTGCGATGATAGAAAAGCGGCATTAAGAGCGTTTCGGTTGAGGCTGGATCCGGGTCGTAAGGCTTTAGCCACAGCGCTCCCGGTGCCGCCCGCGTTGATCAGGTTAAGCCTCCGCGCTGCGGCGAGAGGCCTGCAGCATCCGGGCTGAGGAAGGGAGAGGTGAAGTGTTGCATTTGACAAAAGAGGCGCCGGAAGTCGCCAGCGGCTTCGGGCGGTACATGCTGGCGCTGATGCGCGCCACCAACCGGGAGATCACGGAGTTTTCCGACAGCTGTCTGATCGCGGCACAGGTCGCGATGCAGGGTGCGCGGGACAACCCGCTCGACATGATGCAGGCGCTCGAAGTCCTGCAGCATAACCAAGCGCTGATGACGAAAGGCGTGCTCAGCGCCCAGGAAAAGATGATGGATTACGTCTTCGACCAAGTCGAAGAGGGCATGCAGGCGACCTTCAACACTCTCTTCAACGTCGAAGGCGAGAAGATCTCCGGCTACATCAATCGCGAAGCCGGGGTCATGGAGTCAGTCGCGAACTTCAACGAGCAGATCAACAAGATCAAGGACGAGTTCGGCTTCCACTTCAACTCGGGCAACTACAAACTGGTGCATGAGACCGATACCTTCCAGATGTATCAGGTCCTGCCGCTCAAGGCCGGCGTCAAGGTCCGCGATGACGTCAAGCCAATGCTGCTCGTCCCGCCGTACATGCTGGGTGTGCATATTCTCTCGTTCCTGCCGTATGAGAACAAGAGTTACGCCCATTCCTTCGCCAACGAAGGCGTGCCGACCTATGTCCGCGTCGTCAAGGACATCATGACGGACGCGAAGGTCCAGCAGACGACACCCGACTCCGACTGCCTGCAGACGGTCGAGCTCTGCAAGAAGCTGATGGAGATCCACGGCAAGAAGGCCGTCCTCAATGGCACCTGCCAGGGCGGCTACATCTGCCTGATGAACCTCCTGTCGGGGAAGTTCGACGGCATCGTCGATACGCTGATCACAAACGTGGCGCCGATCGACGGCACCTACAGCGATGCCATCAGCGGCATGCCCCAGATGCACCACGACTTCATCAGCACCACCCTGCCCAGCGGAAACAAGGTCGCCAACGGCTATCTGTTGAGCCTCGGCATGCGCTTCGTGGCGATTGACCGCGAGACGCCGCTGGTCAAGGTGCTCGATCAGGCCTCGCTGCACAAGGCGACCGACCTCAATCCGGGCAAGACGCCGGCGGCCCTATTCCGCTGGCTGCTGAAGGAGCGGACTCACCTGCCGCTCGAAATCGCCAAGATGAGTTCGTGCACCTTCCAGCAGCCCATCGGTGCCGACGGTACACTGCCGGTGCAGCTGTTCGGCCAGCCGCTCAACCTCAAGAAACTCGCCGACCTCAAGGTGAAGTGGTACCAGAACTATGCCATCAAGGACGATTTGGTAACACCGCCTTGCGCGACCGCCGGCAATCGTTTCCTCGAGGGGACTGATGTCGTCGAGTCGGTCGCTTTCCACGGCGGCCACGTCGCCATCCTCACCAGCCCGTATGCGAAGAAGGCGCCCGTCAACGGCACCTTCACCGACGCAACCGGCAAGAAGGTGCGCGGGCCGGTCAAATTCATGCTCGACATGGCGTCCTGACGCCGTCTACCAGCGTTCAGCAGAGAGGGCACCTCGGGTGCCCTCTTTTTTTGGTAGGCTTGGGCGGGAGAGTCGTTATAAATCGCGATTCCCGCGCACGTTCTGTTTGCCTGCAAATCATGCTCGACCGGGGGGCGGCGCGGCATTTGACGCGGATTGAGACACCCGTCGCAGCATGCAGGCACAAGGTGTGATCTGGCCCGACGGCCAATTGGAGGAAGACGAGAATGGACTGGAGCGAGCAGACCAATAATCTGATGAAAGCGTGGACCGATGCCCAGACCAACCTTTGGTCAGGGTGGTTGGGCTGGGCCCAGAACGCGGCCGGGATGGCTCCTTCCCAGCCGATGTTTGATCCGTCGCAGTGGTTCAAGATGGGTGTCGACACCTGGTCAAGCGGCGGCTCAACGGCGCAGCGGTTGGCAGGCAACATCTTCGGTACCCCGGATATCATGTCCCGCTCCATCAGCTTGTTGATGAAGGCGTGGCAGGGTGTTGCACCGAAGATCGAACAGGGCCAACCCTGGAGGCCCGACCTGCAGGCCCTCTTGAAGACCTGGCAGCAGGAAATGGCCGCCCTGCCCGGCCGGCAGGCAGCGACGGCAAGTGAGTTCGCCGAATTGACGAAGACGCTGTTCGGCAATTGGTCGCCGCTGACCGCGCCGTGGCTGGCGATGGTCAGTCAAGCGATGACGAGCGGCCACCCGGGCGCGGCGTTCATGTCTGGAACAGCCGGACTGAGCCGGATGATGGGCTTTGAGGAAGGTGCCCTGCCGATTCTGACCGGCGTCAGCGAACTGCCGCGGGCGACGGTTGTGCGGGAGAAGATGGGCAAGGTCCTTGGCGCTGTCGACGCGATGAACGACCTGCGCGGAGCGCAGGGCGGCTTCCATGCTGCCATCGCCGAAGCCATGGGCAAGGCCATCGAACGGACGATCGAGCACATCGCCAAGCTCGCCGAGAAAGGCGAAAAGATCACCACCGTACGTGATCTCATGCGGACTTGGTTCAGCGTCGCCGACGGCACCTTGAACGAGGTGTTCACGACTGAGGATTTCCTCGCCAAGCAAGACAAGATGATTCAGGCGCTGATGACCTTCAAGGTCAAACAGCGCGAAGCGCTTGAGCTGATCTACGAGCAGATGGAAATCCCGACCCGCGGCGCCCTCGACGAGGCCTACCGTGACATTCAGGATCTCAAGCGCGAGGTCCGCAAGCTCCGAAGGGCCCTCAAGGATGCCACCGAGGGAACGGCAGGGGCCAAAGCGCCTGCGCGCAAAGCGGGCGGAAAAAAGACAGAAGCACAGGACGCGGGCGCGGAACACGCCGGCGCTTGAGGTTTTCGCGCCAAGACCGCTGAGGCGGTGAGGCGAGCAAAGGGAGACAGATGAAGATGCTAAAGTTTCCAATCGACATCCGACAGGAAGATGTCGCACGCGAGCTTGCGGAAATCGAGCGCAAAGTCGCAACCGGCATGAAGCAGCTGACGTCGATGAAGGATGAAGACGTCGATATCGGCAGCACCGATAAGGAGATTGTCTACGAGCGCGAGATGTGGAGGCTCTACCACTACAAGCCTCTCGTCGACAAAAAAGACATCCACCCGGTTCCGATGCTGATCGTGCCGCCGCTGATTAATGGCTACGAAGTCGCAGACCTGCAGCCTGACCGTTCACTCGTCCGAAATTTCTTGAGGGAAGGCATTGATGTCTACCTGATCAATTGGGGATACCCCAAGCGCTGCGATATGTACCTGGACTGGAGCGACTACGTCTGCGATTTCATCGACGATGCAGTCGACCGGGTCCGTGCTCGCCACACGCTTGACAAGGTCAACCTGTTCGGGATCTGCCAAGGCGGCACGATGTCGACATGCTATTCGGCGCTCAACAACGACAAGGTGCGGAACCTCGTCCTCACTGTCACGCCGATCGACTTCCAGCGCAATCTGGTGCCCGGCAAACCGCACATCGGCCTCCTGTTCCAGATGGGCAAGACGGCGAACGTCGATCTGATGCGCGATGCGTTCGGCCTGATCCCGGCGGACGTTCTGAACGTCTCGTTCCTGATGGCGGCGCCATTCACGCTCATGTTCGGCAAGTACGCGGACACGCTCGACATCCTGGAGAACCGGGAAGCGACGCTGAACTTTCTCAGAATGGAGAAATGGCTGTTCGGCGGTCCCGGCGTCAGCGGCGCCGCATACCAGACCCTGGTGAAGAACCTGCTGCAGGGGAACGAGCTGGTGAAGGGTGAGTTCTCGCTGGACGGCGAGAAGGTGAACTTGAAGAACCTCACCATGCCGGTTCTTAACATCTATGCCGAGCGTGACCACTTGGTGCCACCCGCGTGCACAACGGCGCTCGGCGAGCATGTCGGCAACAAGGACGCCTACGAAGAGCTGTGCATCAAGACCGGCCACATCGGAATCTACACTGGCGGCGCTTCGCAGAAGATCCTCGCGCCGCATGCATCCAAGTGGCTGAAGGCGCACTAAGCTCCCGAGCGCAGACGAACGCGCGCGTTCCATGACAGCAAAGAGGGGCACCCAAGGGTGCCCCTCTTCGTTTATCTCTGCGGTGATCGCTGCTCCGTCCGCTGAAGCGGCGCGGTAGCGCGTTATCGCTTTCGCTGGCTACCCTTGCATGCGCAGCGCGCCATCGATACGGATGACCTCGCCGTTCAGATACGGGTTGCCGACGATCGACATGATGAGTTTGGCGTACTCGGCGGGATCGCCCAGCCGCGACGGGAACGGCACTGCCGCGCCCAGCGACCGCTGCGTCTCTTCCGGCAGCCCCGCCATCATCGGCGTCTTGAAGATACCGGGAGCGATGCACAGCACGCGCACGCCAGACGGCGCGAACTCGCGTGCCGCCGGCAGCGTCAATCCGACCACGCCCGCCTTCGACGACGCATAAGCCGCCTGGCCGACTTGGCCCTCAAACGCCGCGATCGAGGCGGTGTTAACGAACACGCCGCGCTCGCCTGTATCGAGCGGATCGAGCGACAGCATGTCAACAGCGGCAAGACGCATGACGTTGAAAATGCCGACCAAGTTCACATTGACGACCTTGCTGTACATTTCCAGCGTGTGAGGCCCCTTGCGGCCGACGATCTTCGCCGGCGGGGCAATGCCGGCGCACTGCACGACAACGCGGGCAGCACCGTGCGCCGCCTTCGCCTTGCCGATCGCCGCTTCGGTCGACTCGCCGTTGGAGACATCGCAGATGCAGGCAACGCCGCCGACATCCTTCGCGACCCGGCTTGCGGCTTCTTCCGCCATGTCGAAGACGGCGACCTTCGCCCCCGCCGCCGCCAACGCACGGGCGGTCGCTTCACCGAGGCCGGAACCGCCGCCGGTGACGATGGCTGCTTGACCTTTTACGTCCATTTTTTTCCCCTTTCAGAGCCTGAGCGGTGACAGTCCAGCATGCTCGCTTCTGATACTCGCAGGATCCTGCCCAGCCGCTCGCAGTGTTTCGTTGATGCTTCTTGCCCCTTCATAGCCCGCGCCGGCAGCAGCCGGCAGTCTGTCGAGCGACGACCGCCGGCTGGAAGCCAACGCGGCGCGAAGAGACCGGCCGGCTGTACGAGGGCGCCGGCCGGCAACTTTCACTCCGTCAGCAGAGTTCGATCGCCATCGCGGTCGCTTCGCCACCACCGATGCAGAGACCGGCAACGCCCTTCTTCAGGCCGCGTTTTTCGAGCGCGTGCATCAGCGTAACGATGATGCGCGCACCGGACGCGCCGATCGGATGGCCAAGAGCGCACGCGCCGCCGTTCACGTTGACGATGTCGTGGCCGATATCAAGGTCGCGCATCGCCGCCATGGTCACGACTGCAAACGCCTCGTTAATCTCCCACAGATCGACGTCCTTGACGCTCCAGCCGGCCTTCGCCAGGACTTTGCGGCAGGCGCCGATCGGTGCGGTGGTGAACAGGTTCGGCTCCTGGGAATGGGTTGCGTGGCCGTGGATGACGGCAAGCGGCGTGACGCCCCGCTTTTCGGCTTCGGACCGCCGCATGAGCACCAGGGCCGCGGCACCATCGGAGATTGAACTCGAGGTCGCGGCCGTCACCGTGCCGTTCTTACGGAAGGCAGGCCGCAACGTTGGGATCTTGTCGATGCTGACCTGGAACGGGGCCTGATCCGACTCGATCAGCTTATCGCCCTTGCGCTCCTTGATCATGACCGGGGCAATCTCCTTCTTGAAGACGCCCTCCTTCGAGGCCGTTTGCGCGCGCCTGACAGACTCCGCGGCGAAGCTATCCTGCGACTCGCGAGTGAACTGATACATCTCCGCGCAGTCTTCGGCGAAGGTGCCCATCGCCCGGCCTTCCTCATAGGCATCCTCAAGGCCGTCGTAGAACATGTGGTCCTTAAGCTGGTCGCCGTGACCGATCCGGTAACCGGTCCGGCCCTTCAGCACCAGGTACGGCGGGTTGGACATGCTCTCCATACCGCCGGCAACAACAATGTCATGTGAGCCGACGAGGATGTTATCGTGGCCGAACATCGCCGCCTTCATCGCCGAGCCGCACATCTTGGTCAGCGTCGTCGCACCGACGTGCCAAGGCACGCCCCCGAAGTGAGCCGCCTGGCGCGCGGGAGCCTGTTTGAGACCGGCCATCAGGCAGCAGCCCATGATGACTTCACCAACGTCATCGGGCGAAACCTTCGACCGCTCAAGCGCTGCCTTGATCGCCGCGCCGCCCAAGTGCGTCGCCGCCATGTCCTTGAAATCGCCGAGCATTCCGCCCATCGGTGTCCGGGCGGCGCCGACAATCACAACGGGGTCCGACTGCTGCGCCATCATTCTCTCCTCTGTACCCTCTGTTAAGTTTGTTGCGGCTGGGCGGCAGGCTTCTGTTGAAGCCCGACCGTGAAGTCCGATAACGACTGCCGTACCCCGCCCTTTCCGCGCACCGACTCTGCCCTTGCGTCCGAAGCGTGCGACGTGCGCGTTATCGGCCGCGAAACGACGCGGTATGTTAGCACCTGCGCCATTTCCTGCAAGCTGTCAAAGGCGAACCGATCGCAGCTCTCAAGCCCGGACCGCGGCGGAGCGCGGCCGCACAGGGACGGTCACGCCTTTCCGAGCAGCACCGCGATATCCCTCTGGCCGAGCTCGAAATAGCGTTTCTGCGCCGTTGCGTCCTTGAACGAGATCGTCATGCTCTCGAGGTTCGCCGGGCGCAAGACATGGATTGGTTTCCGATAGTATGTGCGCCCATCGATCTCGACCGAGTCCTTGCCCATTGCCGCCAGCATTTGATTAATTAAGGTTGCTTGCGAAAAAATGCGGCGGTTCGGCAACGTGAGCTGGAGGTCGCTCACGAGCAGATACATGTCGATGCTGTTGAGCGGCAGAGCGAACGGGAAGGCTTTGTAAAGTTTGTCGATCGCCGCGTGATAATCATAGTCTGTAAAGTCGGCGACGATGATTTCATCGACATCAGGATCAGCAAATACCGTGCCCATCGGCGTATTATCGAGGTAGCCGCCCTCGATGTAGTATTCGCCTTCGATCGTCACCGCCTTGAAGTACGGTATTGTCGTGATCCCGGCAAGGAAAGCATCCATGAAGGAACTGATTGTCGCGTCATCGATCGTCGCCAGGATTTCGTTCACGGCAAAGATGTGAGGCGCGCGCCGGGTGAGATTGGTGGCCAGGATATCCCAGCGCACAGACTTGAGGTGCGTCGCAAGCAACTGGCGCCGCTCCTGCTCGTCAAGCAGAAGCGACTTGCGGCAGCTGTCCTTGCTGACCGTAAACAGATGCGAGCCGCTGGGGATCAGCGGCGGCCGTAACCCGAGGAAATTCGAGAAGACCTGAAAGATGTCCTTGACGCTCAAGCGCATCGTCCGCGTCAATACAGGCGGCAGGTCCTCTTTCTGCCAATCCCAGATCAAATAATCGAGAACGATATTGTTGCCAGAGCTGGTCGACGCGACATGGACAACGTCGATCCCCTCCTTCTTAAGCCAGACCAGCGCACCACCGGTGTAGAAGCTGCGGTAGCCGCCGCCCGAGGCAACAAAACCATACTTCGTCATGCCTGCGCCCTCCTTATTGATCCGGCCTCTGCCGCCAGTGTGCCCCGCCCGGCACTGGAGGGGAACCCGAAACGGAACCGGCGATGCCGAAACTCACGGCTTCTGAAGCAACGCCCTCTTCCCTCGCTGGCCGTTCTTTGTGAGAATGCGCAGCTTCAGAAAGAGAACCGCCAAGACGGCGCAAGGGAGAGCGTTGACCAGCCGACCAGCGCGCGAGCCAAACTCCCCCTCGATGGGGAGTTGATCGAGGGCCGTGAGCGCATACCGTGTGCAAGGAGCAGTGGACCGCGGGACAGCCCGGTCAGGCCGCCGGCCTGACCGGACGGACGCTCGTGCGCCATTTGAAGACGGCGAGACCGCGGCTCCGATCCCGTGCGCCATGGCGCCTCTTTTAAGACAATGATGATCCGGATGCAGAAAGGGAGAAAACATTGACACCGAGGGAAAAGTTCTTGGCAGCGAGAGACTTCCTCGTTGCCCACCGCAATGATTACGAGACGGCCTACAATGGCTTCCGCTGGCCCGACCTCGATCACTTCAACTGGGCGCTCGATCACTTCGATCCGATGGCCACCAACAACAGCCGCACCGCCCTGTGGGTCGTGAACGAGGACGGCGGCGAGGTGAAGGTCAGCTTCCAGGAGATGGCGGAGCGGTCTAACCGGGTGGCCAATTTCCTCCGCGCACACGGTGTCAAGCGCGGCGACCGGATGCTTCTTATGCTCGGCAATGTCGTGCCGCTGTGGGAATTGACGCTGGCGGCGATCAAGCTTGGCGCCGTCATCATTCCGGCAACGACGCTGCTGGCGCGCATTGACCTGATCGACCGCTTCGAACGCGGCAACGTCCGCCACGTCGTCGTCGGCGCCCAGGATGCTGCCAAGTTCGCCGACATCCCCGGCGACTACACGCGCATCTCGGTCGGCGGCGCGGTCGAGGGCTGGCTCGATTTTGCCGATACTGCGAACCACCCGTCCGCCTTCACGGCCGACGGCCCGACCAAGGCGACCGATCCCCTGCTGCTGTACTTCACCTCCGGCACCACCTCGAAGCCGAAGCTGGTCGAGCACAGCCAACAGAGCTACCCGGTCGGTCACCTCTCCACCATGTACTGGATCGGCCTGCGCGAGGGCGACATCCACCTCAACATCAGTTCGCCCGGCTGGGCCAAGCACGCCTGGAGCTGCGTCTTTGCGCCTTGGAACGCCGGCGCCACCGTCTTCATCTACAATTTCAGCCGCTTCAATGCCAAGGCGATGCTGGAGACGCTGGCCCGCTGTGCCGTCACCACGCTGTGCGCACCACCGACCGTATGGCGGATGCTGATCCAGGAAGACCTGAGCATGTATCCGGTCAAGCTGCGCGAGGTCATCGGCGCCGGCGAGCCGCTCAATCCCGAGATCCTCGAACAGGTGCAGAAGGGCTGGCACCTCACCTTGAGGGACGGCTACGGCCAGACCGAGACAACGGCGCAGATCGGAAATTCGCCGGGCCAGGAGCTGAAGCCCGGTTCGATGGGCCGGCCGATGCCAGGCTATACCATTGGCCTGCTCGATCCCGACGGCAATCCGGCGGAAGAGGGCGAAATCAGCATCAAGCTCGATCCGCGCCCGGTGGGCCTGATGGTCGGGTACAAGGACGACCCGGAAAAGACTCGCGAGGTCACGGCCGGCGGCTGGTACCGCACCGGCGACGTCGCCATGCGCGATGCCGACGGCTACATCACCTACGTCGGCCGCGCCGATGATGTGTTCAAGGCGTCCGACTACCGGATCAGTCCGTTCGAACTCGAAAGCGTGCTGATCGAGCACGAGGCCGTCGCCGAGGCTGCCGTGGTGCCGAGCCCGGATCCGGTCCGTTTGGCGGTGCCGAAGGCGGTCGTCACGCTCGTGCAAGGCCATAGGCCTAGTCCAGAACTCGCGGAAGATATCCTGCGCTTCACCCGCGAGCGTTTAGCACCCTACAAGCGGATCCGCCGCCTGGAGTTCGCCGAACTGCCGAAGACGATTTCCGGCAAGATCCGCCGCGTCGAGCTGCGCAAGACCGAGAATACCCGCCAGAAGGTGGGCGAGCGCGGCCCCCTTGAGTTCTGGGAGGACGATTTCCCAGCGCTCAGGCACTGATTCTGGCCGGCACTAATCCTGAAAGGGCGGCGTCTTCCCTGAAGGCGCCGCCCTGCCCTGCCTGCACGTTCGGCCGGCGCTGGTGCCGCCTTCGCTTAAGTGCGGGCCTTGGGCAGGAACGGATCGGGCTCCAGATCGGCAAACGGGTCATGCGCCGGCGTTGTGCTCGCTGGCAGGGCGTGTACGTGCACGTCGGCGGCCTGATGCTTATTGAGCACCTCGCAGGCGCGCGTTTCGTGGACGGCGTCGCGCGTCCGCACCCACAAGAGCACCCCCCCCTTAGCCAGTTGACTCTCAAGGCTCGACGCTCGCTCGCGGCCCAGCATCCGCGCAATCAGCGAACCGACTCCGGCACCACCAGCTCCGGCGGCAATGGCGCCAATGATGGCCGCGGCAAGCGTGCCACCGGAGGCGACAATGGTGCCGACGGCGGCGAGTGCGCCGACGTAGCCCAGGCCGGAGATGGTGAAGGTCTTTGCCTCCGTCAGCGAGTCAGGGTTGACGAAGGCCGCCCGCGGCACCGCCGGGTCGTCCTCCAGCTCAGTGACCTTCTTGTAGATGTGGCCAAGCTTCTGCTCGACCGTCTTCTCGCCGGCGAGCAGGCTGATCTCCGAGCGGTCGAAGCCATGCGCCAGGAGATCATCAACGGCCGCCTGCAGGTTCTGCCAATGGTGAAAAACGCCCACGGCCTCGCGCACCATCACGGTTCCGGCCGCTGCACCATCAACGTCATCGCTCATCGGTCCCTCCTCCTCCTCTTGATGCCGCCCTCTTCTTGATGCCGCCGCAGGGAGCCTTGGCTCGACACCCCGCTTTTCGCTTATCGCGTTCTCGGATCATGACCGAGCGCAACCGTAATTTCCAGCGCCTTCAGCACCAGCGCAAACCGCTCCGGCACACTCTCCGGAGCGTCAGAGCGGCTGGCGTCGCCCGCTCCCTTCAGGTGTCAAACCGCGGTGGCAGTAGACCGTCTCCACCGGCATCGCGCACACCAACAAGGAAGCGGCCGAACGCCCGGTCGGCATAGCGAATGTGCTCGACCAGCCAATGGCGCAAGTGCGCGAGCGTCTCGGCCGTCAGATCCTCGGCACCAGCGTCGCAGGCGCCCCGCAACGCATCGATCCGCTCGACCGTCTCCTCATGCTGCGCCACATGCGCAGCAAAGCGCTCGTAGCCGTAAAGCCGCATGAGCGCCTCTTCGGAGGCGAAGTGCATCTTGGTAAAATCGACGAGCTGGTCGAGGGTGGCGGCGAGCGCCAATTGATCGGCCCCGGCGCCGAGTTGGGTGGCGAAGCGGTCGAGCAGATCCAGCTGAAGCGTGTGCTCCCGATCGACCTCCGCCAAGCCGATCGCGAAACCGGCCTCGCTCTTCGGTTCAGGTGTCGTCAAGCGTGACCTCCCCGTTCGCGTTTACCGCCGCTCATGGCGCCATTGGGCACGGTGAAACTGTGGCAGAAGGCGCGGCCGCCTGCAACAGACGCTCCGCTGCGGGCAATGGTTGCAAGGCCGCCCGGACCGCGCTAGAAACGAGGAAGCGCGGGAACACAAGATGAACGCAGAAGGACGACCGACTTGCGCCGCGGCCCCAATCATCGACCGCGGCCCGCAGCGCGGGACTGCCAAGCTCCTAATCGAACTGGGCTATCGGGTTCTGCGCGAGTTTCCGCTCGCCAACGGCCGCCGGGCTGACGTGATCGGCCTCGATGACCGGGCTGGGTTCGTGATCGCCGAGGTGAAGTCCTCGCTCGCGGATTTTCGGTCCGACGGCAAGTGGCCTGCTTATGTTGGCTATTGCGATCACTTCTATTTCGCCGTCGGCCCCGGATTTCCGGTCGACGTTCTGCCGGCCGAGGTCGGGATCATCATTGCCGACGGCTATGCCGGAACGGTGCTGCGGCCCGCCCCTTTGCGGGCGCTGGCGGCGGCGCGGCGCAAGGCAATGCTGGTGCGTTTCGCTCGGACGGCGTCATCGCGCCTCGTAGCCGTCACCGATGAAGCGCTCCTGGCAGCGGAACCGGCACCTTGATTGCCCGCGCCAACCATGACCGCATCAGCCGTAGCGGTGAAGCTCGGAGCCGTTTTGGCGCAACCACGAACGCGCGGTGTCTGGATCGGCGATCAAGCTGGCAACGAGGCGGTGAAAGCGCTGGCCGTGGTTGCGCTCTCGCAAGTGAGCGACTTCGTGCGCGGCGACATAATCCAGCACCGTCCATGGCGCCATCACCAGCCGCCAGGAGAAGGCGAGGTTGCCTGAAGGCCCGCACGAACCCCAGCGTGTGACGCCATCGCGAATGCTGATCCTCCCGTAGGCCAGGTTCAGGCTCCGGGCATGGCGGGCCACCTGCGCACTCAGGTGGCGCCGCGCCTCGCAACGGAAGAACAGCGCGGTCCGCCGCGGCAGGTCGGCGAGCGGGCCGCCGATCTCGATCACGCCGGCCGCGAGGCGGACGTCGGCCGGACCGTCCGGACGATGGCAGATCCGGTGCGGTTCGCCCAGGAACGGCACATGGGCGGCATCGGCAAACGGCACCCGTGCCGGCCGCGCCGATAGCTGGCACTGCACCCAGTCGTGGTGGCGATCGGCCGTCTCCAGCGCCGTCTGCACCCCGAAGGCCGGCGGCAGGGTGACGATGATACGCCGCTCATGCACGGCAAGGCGCAGCCGGATGCGGCGTGCACGCGGATGCCAGCGCACCGTCAGCGGCAGCGGTGCACCATCGCGCTGCCAGACGATGGTTCGTTCGCGCACACCGCCCCGTCCATCGCCGGCCGGCATCGTCAGAGCCAGGGCGCCGGCACAAAACCGAGCCGATGCAGCGCCGATTCCAGTGCGGCGGCGTCTTGCGGCGTCAGGCTCACCAGCGGCGGACGAATGTTGCGCCAGTGCGGCCGGCCGCTGTGGCGCACCATCAGCGCCTTCAACGCCGCCGTCATCGGGTAGACGGTAACGGCGGCACGCACGGCGTCGAGCCGCTCCTGGCTGCGGACCGCCGCCTCCCGCTCGCCACGCCGCCAGCTCTCAACGACCTCCGAGGCCAGATGCCCGGCGATATTGCAGCAGGCGGTGATGCACCCCGCCCCACCGTTCTCCAACAGGCCGAACAGGAAAGCGTCGGAGCCCGTCAGGACCGAGAGCTGCGGGAACCGGCGCGCGGTTTCAACCATGCCGGCGCCGTCGCCGGAGCTGTCCTTGATGCCGGCTATGGTGCCGGGATAGTGCTTGAGCAGCCGCTCGATCAGCGCCGGTCCGAGTGCAACACCTGACATCTGCGGGAAATGGTAGAGGCAGATCCGGAGGCGCGCGTCGCCGACTCTCTCGATCACCTGCGCGTAGGCGGCAAAGATGCCGTCGTCGCTGACATTCTTGTAGTAGACCGGCGGCAGCATCAGGACCGCGCCAGCACCGATCTCGATCGCCTTCAGGGTTAGCCGCACTGTATCCGGCACGGCGCAGGTGCCGGTTCCGGGCAACAGCGCACTCCCGGGGAGGCCGCCCTCCGCCAGCGCGTCCAGTAGCCGCAGGCGCTCATCGACGGAGAACGAGTTGGCCTCGCCCGTCGTCCCCAGCACCGAGAGGCCAGTGCACCCGCTGCCCAGAAGCCAGCGGCAGTGGCGGATCAGGAGTTCGTGATCCGGTGCGAGCAGGTCGTCAAGCGGGGTGAGTACGGCCGCCAGCACGCCGCTCAAAGGCGCTGTCCGGCCGGCGGCGGGAGCATTTCGGATCACAGGGGCTTCCTTCATCAAGCCGGCCAGCTGACGATATGATGCTCAAGCCGCTGGCGGCGCTTGGGCGGCACGGCGCGACCGCGCGCCGAAATTCCCTGAGTGTGTACAAGCTCCGGGTCACCCGACACGAGCGGATGCCACCATGGCAGATCCCTCCCTTGCGCCAGCAGCCGGTAGGCGCAGGTGGAGGGCAGCCAGGTGAAAGCCCGCACGCTCGACGGCGTAAGCTGTTCGCAGTTGGGTACATGGCGCCTGCGCTCGCCATAGTGGCGGCAGCGACAGGTACCGATATCGAGCAGCCGGCAGGCAACATCGGTGAACTCGATCAAGGCCGTCTCGGCGTGCTCGATCTTCTCCAGGCAGCACTTGCCACAGCCGTCGCACAGCGATTCCCACTCGGCCGCGCTCATCTCTTCGAGTCTGAGGCGTTTCCAGAACGGCTCCGGCGGCTCGGCCGGCCCTGCGGACATCGTTTCCGTCACGATCGGGACACTCTGCAAAGTGCACGCGATCCTTTCTCTTGCGTGGCGGAACGGAGGTCAACAGGAGTTTTGCCGGCCGCAGCCAAGGCGCGCACTCAGGCTTCGCGGTCGATCAGGTGCATGAAGGAGCCGGCAACGCTGCCATTGACGCGCCCGACCGTCCCCATCGGCGTGCCGGCCGCATCGGCGCAGGCGAACAGGGCCGGACCTGCGCCTTCGCTGCACACGGTCGCGTAATGGAATTCGTGGCCGCGGAACGCCGTTCCGGCCGCTCCCAGCCGTGTCGCTGCCAGGAGCCTGGCATGGCGATAGCCGAGCTGGAGGCGGCGCTCGGCGAACGAGGTTACGAGCGGCAACAGCCCTGCCATCGCGTGGGTGCAGCTTCCAGCGTCGATCAGCCCCTCGCCCAGGACCATGTAGCCGCCGCATTCGCCAAACACGCATGCACCACGCGCCGCCGCTGCCCGCAAGCCTTGGAGAAAGCGCGCATTGCCGGCGAGCAGCCCTGCGTGCAACTCCGGATAGCCGCCCGGCAGATACACCGCATCGGCGTCCGCGGCCGGCGGCTCGTCCGCCAGCGGCGAGAACGAAACGATCTCGGCGCCGGCAGCGCGCCATCCTTCGAGCGTCAGCGGATAGGCGAAGGCGAAGGCGGCATCCTGCGCCACGGCAATCTTCTGCCCAAGGACAGGAATCGGCCCGCCGCCGGCCGGAAGCAGGTCGCCGCCTGCGGCCGGTCCCGGTCGGGCCAGCGCCACCAGGGCGTCCGTTTCCAGATGCTCCGCCATCAGCGCGGCGGCACGATCGAGAAATGCATCCAGATCCGGGTGCTCACCCGCCTGCACGAGGCCCAAATGACGCTCCGGCAGGCCGAGCCCGTCGAGCCGCGGCAGAGCGCCCAGAATCGGCATCGCCGGCAGGACTTCAGCGCAGGCTTCGCTGAGGATCGCCGCGTGCCGGGCGCTGCCAACCCGGTTGAAGATCACGCCCACCACGTCGACGTCCGCCCGGTGGCTCGCGAAGCCGCGCACCACCGCCGCTGCCGAGGCCGCTTGCGCCCGCACGTCCACGACGAGGACCACCGGCCAGCCAAGCGCCGCCGCGACATCGGCGGTCGAGCCCGCCGTTGCGGTCGCGCCATCAAACAGGCCCATGACGCCTTCGCAGATGATCAGGCTGGCATCTGCGCTCAGGGCGGCAACGGCATGCGCGAGTGTCGCAGGCCGCATCGCCCACGGATCGAGATTGAGGCAAGGCCTGCCGCTGGCGGCGGCATGGAAGGCAGGGTCGATGTAATCGGGTCCCACCTTGGCCGAGGCGACCGCCGCGCCCCTCCGGGCGAGGAGCCGCAACAGGCCCAAGGTGAGGCAGGTCTTGCCGCTGCCCGAAGCCGGTGCGGCAATGATGAGGCCAGCCGCGCCCACGCCGGTTCCCCTGGCCTAGAGGATCTTGTTCAGCCGCTCGGCCATCGCTTCTGGAGTCGTGTCGTGGCGGAAGAACTGCACGAACGTTCCATCCGGCGCCATCAGGTAGGTAAACGCGCTGTGATCGACAAGGTAGCCTTCGGCGGCACCGTTCTCGCTCTGCACCTTGGCGTAATAGACGCGGAAGGCGGCAGCAGCGGCCTTCACCTGTTCCGGCGTCCCGGTGAGGCCGATCAGGCGCGGATCGAAGGCGGCGACGTAGTCGCGCATCTTCTCGACCGTGTCACGTTCGGGATCAATCGTGACCAGCACCGGCTGAATCATTTCCGCTTTCGCTCCCAAGATCTGCAGTGCTTCGAAATTGCGCTGCAACGACAACGGGCAGACGTCAGGACAGTAGATGTAGCCGAAATAGATCAACATGTAGCGGCCGCGGAAGTCGGCATCGGTTACGGTGCGGCCGGTTTGATCGGTGAGCGTGAACGGGCCACCGAGCGAGCCCAGCGTCGCCTGGCCAAGGCTCGCCTGCTGCGGTGCCGGGCTTAAGAAATGGCCGACCGCAAGCACGCCCACGAGCCCGATCAGCAAGAGCGCGGCAACGGTGGCAAGACCGCGGCTGACCTTGGGCGTTCGCCATTGCCGTCCGTTGCTCCTGGCTTTGCCACCGTTAACCTTCGCCATCGAAGTCCCTCTTCCGGATCGCACTCAGGCCAGCGTTCGCCAGGCAAAATAGGACAGCGCGGCGGCGTTCAGCAGCATCAGGACCGGCATCACGGCTCGGCTTGCCTGCATGAAACGGCCGGCGGCGACGTGGCCGGCAATACCGACGAGCGCCAGCGCCGGCACAGTGCCAAGGGCGAACGCCAGCATGGCGAACGCTCCCGCGAGGGGTCCACCGCTCGATGCGGCTGCTGCCAGAGCGCCGTACAGAAGCCCGCACGGCAGGAACCCGAGCGCTACGCCCAAAAGGTAGCCACGCCAGCCCACGGGCCGCGCGAACAACGGCCGCACCAGCGGGCTGCCGTAACGCGACCACAGGCCGCCGCCATCGGACCCGCCCGACCATGGCAGGCGTACGGCCAGTTGATGCAGCGCGTAGGTGGCGAAGAACAGCGCCGCCAGCAACAGCAGTGCCGCCGACAACCACTTCAGGCCCGTTGCAGCGATCATGCCATCCGCGATCAGCGCGGCCAGCGCGCCTAGGAGCGCGTACGTCGTCGCCCGGCCCAGATGATACGGCACCAGCGCCGCGCCGGCGAGCCGGTGCCATTCCCGCATCTCCCTGGCCGGTACCGCCTCCAACCGCACCACCGTTTGCGACAGCACAAACGGCCCGCACATGCCGGCACAATGGGTCAGGCCGCCGAGCAGTCCCGCCAGCAAGAGGCTGGTCAAGAGGCCGCCATGGGCGACCACCACCGTCTGACAGTGAGCCAGCGCCGCGCTCAACAACCCCTGTGCCAGCGAACTTGCGTCCACGTTTGAAGGCGTCCGGTTATTGCACTGCAAAAAGGTTTTCTTACCCTAGCAGATCGGCCACCCTGGGGGGATGGCAAATTTGATCAGCGAAGGGGACGGAGGGCACCCGCCGGCGACAGCGGACGACCGGCCGCAGGCGCCGCTGCGCTCGGGCTGGACAACCGGTACCTGCGCCGCTGCTGCTGCTGCTGCTGCCTATCAGGCGCTTCTCACCGGTTCCTTCCCCGATCCGGTGACCGTCACTCTGCCGCGCGGCGGCTCAGTCACGCTTTCGCTCCATCGTTGCCGGCTCGAACCGGCCGCGGCCACAGCCTCGGTCATCAAGAATGCCGGCGACGACCCCGATGTCACCCACGGCGCCGAGATCGTCGTGACAGTCGCGGCCGCAGCCGCCGGGCTCGGCATCACCTTTCACGGCGGGACCGGCGTCGGCATCGTCACCCTGCCCGGCCTGCCGGTCGCCGTCGGCGAGCCCGCGATCAATCCTGGTCCGCGGCAGATGATTAGCAACGCGCTCACCACCATCGCCGCCCGCGCCGGCACGACGGCAGACCTCCAGGTGACGATCGCCATCCCCGGCGGTGCCGAACTCGCCGAGCGCACGCTCAACGGCCGCCTCGGCATTCGCGGTGGGCTGTCGATCCTCGGCACCACCGGCATTGTCAAACCGTTCTCCTGTGCGGCTTGGATCCATTCACTTCATCGCGGTGTCGATGTCGCGCGCGCCTCGCGCCTTCAGCACTTGGCCGCCACCACGGGAAGCGTTTCCGAGGCAGCCGTGCAGCGGCTTTACGGCCTGCCCGATGCGGCGCTGATCGACATGGGCGATTTCGCCGGCGGCCTCTTGAAGTACCTGCGCACCCATCCGGTGCCGCGGCTGACACTCGCCGGCGGTTTCGCCAAGCTTGCCAAGCTGGCGCAGGGGCAGCTCTACCTGCATTCGACCAAGGCGCGGGTCGATCTGCCGGCGCTCACGCACCTCCTCGCGTCTCTTCCCGGCGGCAGCGAAGCGGCAGAGGCGGCAGCGGGAGCAGAGATGGCGGCCCAAGTGCTGGCGGCGGCGGATGCGCATCGCGCTCCACTCGCTGACGCCATCGCCGCGCAAGCGCGCGCGGTCGCAGGCGGCATGCTCACACCCGGAACCACGCTCGACGTGCTCGTGTTCGACCGCTCGGGCCGGTTGATCGGCCGTGCCGGCTGAGCCTTTCCGCCTCCTGATCCTCGGCGGTACGACCGAGGCCACGCGCCTCGCCACTGCCGCACCCGAGCGCTGGCCGCCGGATCGCCTGGCCGTGATCACGTCGCAAGCGGGCCGGATCGCGCCACTGCGCCCGCCGCCGGGCGCGCTCCGTGTCGGCGGCTTCGGCGGAGCCGCCGGACTTGCCGCCTACCTGCGCGATCAAGCGATCGATGCCCTCATCGACGCAACGCATCCATTCGCCGCCGTCATCTCCCAAAATGCCGCCGAGGCTTGCCGGCAAGCAGGCATCGCACGGCTGATGCTGATCCGCCCGCCCTGGCAGTCCGCTGCGGGCGATCGCTGGACCGAGGTTGCCGACATGGCAGCCGCAGCAGTGGCACTGCGGCAGGAAAGCAGGCGCGTGTTCCTCACCACCGGTCCCGGTGCGCTGCCCGCCTTCAGCAATCTCAGCGATATCTGGTTCCTAGTCCGGCTGTTCCAACCGCCGGCAACGCCGCTGCCGCTGGCGCAACACGCGGAGATCGTCGCCCGGCCGCCGTTCACCGTCGAGAGCGAGGAAGCACTACTTCGCCAGCACCGGATCGACACGCTGGTGAGCAAGAACTCCGGCGGGCCGACCGAAGCCAAGCTCACCGCCGCGCGTACGGCCGGCATCCGCGTCGTGATGGTGGCACGGCCCGCAGCACCTGCGGGCGAGGGCGTCGCAACCGTCGCTGAAGCGCTCGACTGGCTTGACGCGCGGCTTCAGGAGCCGGCGTCAGAGCGCGGCCGTAGCACGTGATCATGGTCGCAGGCGTAGAGTCGGCTGTCGGTAAAGCCAACCTCCCCTAGCACGCGGCCGACCAGCAGCAGCGCCGTGCGGGTAATGCCGGCCGCCTTCACCTTGTCGCGGATGTCGGCAAGCGTGCCGCGCAGGAGCATCTGGTCCGGCCAGCTCACCCGGTAGGCGACCACGATCGGGCAATCCGCGCCGTAGAGCGGCGTCAGTTCGCGCACAACGCCTGCGAGGTTGTTGACCGAGAGGTGGATCGCGAGCGTCGCGCCCGCGGCTGCCAGCGTCGCCAGATCCTCGCCTTTGGGCATCGGTGAGGACCGCGTCGCTGTGCGGGTCAGCACGATCGTCTGGCAAACGTCGGGCAGCGTCAGTTCGCGTTTCAGGGCTGCCGCAGCCGCCGCGTAGGCCGGCACGCCGGGCGTGACATCGTACGCGATGCCGAGCGCATCGAGCCTGCGCATCTGCTCGGCGATCGCGCCGTAGAGCGAGGGGTCGCCCGAATGGACGCGGGCGACATCAAAGCCCTGCCGGTCGGCTGCCGCCATCTCGGCGATGATTGCATCAAGGTCAAGCGGTGCCGTATCGACGATGCGGGCGCCAGCGGGGGCTTCCGCCACCACTTCCCGCGGCACCAGCGAGCCGGCATAGAGCACAACCGGGCAGCGACGGATCAGGTTCAGGCCGCGCACGGTGATGAGGTCGGGAGCGCCCGGCCCAGCGCCGATGAAGTGCACGCTCACGCCGGTTCTCCCGCACGCGCGCCCGCCGGCGCCAGCTTCGCCGCATAGCCACGTGGCGTATAGAGCCACTGCCGCCGGCCGCGGACGGCGGCCGTCGTTTGCGAACTGCCGACCATGACGAGGGTGAGCATGTCGGCGTGATCGGCGGTGAGATCTGCGAGCGGGATGATCACTTCCGTTTCGCCAGTACGGCCCAGGTTGCGCGCCAGAAGCACCGGCGTGGTGGGCGGCCGGTGCGCCAGCAGGATGTCACGCGCGCGCTCGATCTCGCTGCGCCGGCGCTGGGAGACCGGGTTGTAGAAGGCGACGACGAAATCCGCTTCGGCAGCCGCCCGGACGCGGGCCTCGATGCGCGTCCATGGCGTCAGCAGCGTCGAGAGCGAAATGGCGCAGAAGTCGTGGCCGATCAGCGCCCCGGCGCGCGCCGCTGCGGCCTGCAGCGCAGTGATGCCGGGCGCGACCGAGAGCGCAATCCTGTTCCATTCCGCCCGATCCTCGTGGTCGAGCAGCTCGAAAACGAGGCTGGCAAGCCCGTAAATGCCGGCATCGCCGGAGCTGATCAGGGCGACGCGCCGGCCTTCTGCCGCCAAGTCGAGCGCTGTGCGGGCACGCGCCGCCTCCTCCGTCATCGGTGCGCTGTGCTGCTCCTTGCCGGCAATGAGGTCGGCCACCAGGTCGAGATAGAGCCGATAACCGACGATGTCGGTTGCGGCGCTCAGCGCCTGCACTGCCTCCGCCGTCCGCCAGCCGGCCTGGCCGGGGCCGATGCCGACGATGGTGAGCTGCCCCTGCGGTCGGCCGACCTCGGCCGCGACGATCGCCTGGGGAGCGCGCGCGACAGCGCAGGTTGCTCGCCCGCCCACTGTCTTGGCGACAATCAGGTGTGCGGCCGGCCCAGACGCTGCCAAAGCTGCGGCCTCGGCAACGCCATGGCAGCCGACGGCGCGGAACACCGTTTCCGATGGCGTCGCCAGCCGCGGCGTCTCTTGCTCAAGTTGGTCGGCGGTGAAAAAGCGCGCCGGGACGCCGAGTGCCTCAGCCACCGCGTGCACCGCCGGCTCGTCGGCCTTGACATCAACCGAGACGACGCACGCCACCGCCCCTTCGGCGAGTCCGTGCTCGTCCAGCGTTGCCCGCACCAGCGCCAGCGTCTCATCAGGGGCGGCATCGCGCTCACAGCCGACGCCGACCGCCAGGACCGGCGGATGAAGGGCGAGCGTGGTCGGGGCCGGCTCGACCCGCCGGTCGGTGATGCGGATTGCGTGGTCCGCGCTCTCGGCAAAGGAAATCCCCGCCGCCGTCAGCCAGCCAGCGTCGCCGGCCTCGCAGGTCAGCGCCACCGGCTCGCCCGCAAGGAGCGCCGCCGTTACCGGCTTCACGGCGCTATCGTCGCCGACGCGCCAGCCTGGCGGCGGATCGTCAAGGGCAAGGCCGAAGCGGACATCGCCTGCGGTCGTGATCGCCGGTACACCTGCCGTCGCCGCTGCGATCGCGCGCGCCAGCCGGTTGGCCCCGTGGTGACCGCCCAGGAGCGGCACGACAACGCTGCCATCCTCTGCGACCGCCACCACCGGCGGTTCGGCGTGCTTATCATCAAGCAGCGGCGCCAGCGCCCGGATCAAGATCCCGGCCGCGCACACACCCGCGATCGGCACGCCGTCGCGAAATAGCGCCTGCAGATGCGCCGTAGTGTCACGGAACGAAACGTCGGCATCGCTTGTCCGCCCGCTCAGCCCATGCACGCTGGCACCGCGCAGGTGCGGCTTCAGGCGCATCGCCAACGCCTGCGCCGCCGCCGAGAGACACACCAGTGCCACGTCCGCCGGCGGCTCGGGCGTGATCCGCGCCTTGGTCGGCGGACGGCGAACGAGGATGGTCGAGAAGTACGGCGCCGCATCGGCGTCGACGGCCGCAAGCGGCAGCACGCGCTCGTTCGCCATCGTTGCCCGCTCGACGTACCAGGCACCCGCCATCAGGCCGAGGCCCTGCACGATCGTGCGCACCTTCGCCACGTGACGGCCGACCTTCATGATGACCGCAGCCTCGGCCCGTGCGAGGCGCGCCTCCAGTTCGGCCGCCGGCAGCGTCGCCGGCAGCACGACGAGCGCCTCGTTACGTTCGGCGATCGGCACGCCGGCGCGCGCGGCGACTGCCGTCAGCGAGGAGACGCCGGGGACCACCTGCGCCGGATAGGTGCCGGCCAACCGCTCGAACACGTACATGAACGAGCCGTAGAGGAACGGATCGCCCTCGCACAGGACCGCCACGTCGCGGCCGGCGTCGAGGTGTTGTGCCAGCGTCACGCAGACGCGGCTGTAGGCGTCCTGGGCGGGGAAGCGCTCCGCGACCATCGGCGTCTCGATCACGATTTCGATCGCGCCAGCGGGGATGTGCGGCGCCGCCAGCGCGCGCACCAGGCTCTCGCCGCCTTCGGGTGCCGGATAGGCGATCACGAGCACCCGCGCCAGAATGTCCTTGGCCTTGAGCGTGATCAGATCGGGATCGCCGGGGCCGATGCCGAGGCCGTAAAGGGTACCGGTCATGCGCGGCCTGCTATGCCTTGATACCGACGAACTGGGTCACATCGAGGAGCGGCCGGAAGGCAGAGAGCGATCCCACCGGCTCGGCACGGGCGATGCCAAGCCGCATCAGCTCGCCGCCGACGGTCCCCTTGAGCGCGATCAGGCGCGCCTGGCCTTCGAGGCTGACGGCATTGGCAACCATCCGCCCGCCCGCAGGCAATGCCTGCCAGCACGCCTCGATCAAACCGGAGTCGGTCAGGCCGCCGCCCAAGAAAATCGTGTCCGGCCGCTCCAGATCGGCGAGCACGGCGGGCGCTTGGCCATGCACAACGTTCAGCTTCGGCACCCCGAGGGCCAACGCATTCTGAGCGATCATCGCCACCCGCGCCGCATCGCGTTCGACCGCGATCGCGCGCGCCTCACCAACCGCCAGCCGCTGCGCCGGTGCCGCCCGCAGCCATTCGATCGCAACCGAACCCGCGCCGGCGCCGATATCCCACAGCACCTGGCCCGGCAGCGGCGCCAGCGCCGAGACCGTGAGTGCGCGGACCTCGCGCTTCGTCAGCTGGCCGTCGTGCGCAAACAAGGCGTCCGGCAAGCCGGGCACCGGGGGGATCAGGCGCGGCTTCGGTCCCGGCCGGCATTCAATGGCAAGCACGTTCAAATCGGCCGCCCGCGGCTGCGACCAAGCTTCGGCCACGGCGGTGAACCGCCGCTCGCGCGGGCCGCCCAGATGCTCGAGAACGGTGATCAGGCTCGGCCCGAAACCGCGCTCCGTCAACAGAGCCGCCGCCTCTCCCGGCAGAGCACCGTCGCGGCTCAACACCAGCAGCCGGGCGCCGGGATGAATGTGCAGGTTGAGACCCGCGAGTGGCCGGCTGTGAGCGTTCAGCGTCACCACATCGGCCATCGACCACAGCATCGCCGCCGCCGCCAGGCTGAAGGCGCCGGGATGGGTGATGACGGTCATCTCATCGGCGCCGAAATGGCGGGAGAGGTTGGCACCGCCGCCGAACCACATCGGATCGCCCGTTGCGAGCACGACGACGCGCCGGCCGCGCCAGGCTCGGATCTCCTTGACCGCAGTCTGAACGCCGCCAGCCCAGGTCAGCCGCTCTGCCGACGACGGCGGAACCATGCTCAAATGTCGCTCACCGCCGACCAGCAACTCAGCCGCGTCGATCAGGGCGCGCGCGGCCCCGCTGATGCCGGTCAAGCCGTCGTCACCGATGCCGATGACCGTGAGCCAGGGTTCGCGTCCGGTTTGCGTCGCTCCTTGCGTGTTTTCGGTCGTCATTGTCCATCCATCGTCAGCGCATTGACCGCGGCGGCTGCCATCGCGCTGCCGCCCCTGCGCCCTGTTAGCGTGATGAAGGGAACCCGGCGCGGGTGACTTGCGAGCGCCGCCTTGGCTTCTGCGGCGCCGACGAAGCCGACCGGAAAGCCCAGGATCGCTGCCGGCGCCGGCGCGCCTTCGTCCAGAAGTTCGAGCAACCGGAACAGGGCCGTTGGCGCGTTACCGATCGCAACCACCGCGCCCTCCAGGTGAGGCCGCCACAGATCGACCGCGGCTGCCGAACGCGTGGTGCCGTTGCTCTGCGCGAGCGCGGCCGTTCGCGGGTCGTTCAGCAGGCAGAGGACCGCATTGCCGGCCAGGCGGGCGCGAATGATGCCGGCTCCGACCATCTCGGAATCGACCAGGATCGGCGCCCCGGCCGCGAGCGCGCCGCGCGCCGCCTCCGCGACGCCTGCCCCATAGGCAAGGTCGGGAAGGATCGAGGGATCGCCGCAGGCATGAATGAGCCGCTCGGCAACCGCCTGCAGGCTCGGTGGCAGGACGCCGAGATCGACCTCCTCGCGGATCAGCGCGAACGAGCGGCGGTAGATCGCGTGCGCATCCTTGAGGTAGTCGTAGCCATTGCGCCCCGGGGTCGGCCCGCCGGAGGGCTTTGCTGTCGTCTCGATCCCCAATGTCCAGCCCTCCTCGCGCTCGACCGCCCGCCGCTGTTCGGGAGTGAGGTCCGCCGGGCCGGCGAACAGCGGCGCCAGCCGCCCCTGCGCGTCCGCATCGGCAAAGTGGGCTGCGAGCGCCTGCACCTGGCGCGCGTCTCGAACCTCGCCGTGCTCTGGCGTCGTTGCCAGCATCGACGGATAGACTTCCGTCAGCAGCACCCGCCATTCGCCCGCGCCGGGCCGCGCGAGCGCGCCGAGCCCTGTCTCGAACGGCCAGATGCGGGTGACGTCAGCGAGCCAAGGATGGTGGCGGAGCTGGAACAGCCGCGCGATGCCGAGCAGGCTCTGGCTGCCGACGCTGCCGGTGTAGGCAAGCTGCCAGACCGACTTTGGCCCGCGCGTAACGCGATCGGTCAGCCGGTATTCGGCCAACGCGTCGGCCGTGTACCCGTCCGGCTTGCGCGCGGCGAGGTGCGCCGTTTCCGCCCCTGCCGGACAGCCCCAGAACGGAAACGCCGTCCCCGACAGCTTCTCGTTGAGTGCCGCTGCGACGGCGAAGCGGTTGTTGGCGTTGTCGTCTTCGTCCTTAATGCGGGCTGCCAGCTCCTTCCATACGCCGCGCCAGTCCGGCGCGTCGGCACGCAGGCGACCAGCGAATCCCTGCGGGTAACCGAAGGCGAAATCGAAGCCCACGAGCGTCACCCGGTCGCGGCTGATGAGGTCGCTCAGGAGATCGGCGAGCCGTGCCACCGCTTCGGCGCGCGTCGGCGGGTTCGCCAGCAGGAGCGGGACGAGGCCTTCTGGCCGCCGCTCCAGGCACGCGATCCAGATGCTGTCGGCGCCCTGGACCGGCCGCGCGGCGGCACTCCAGTCAACGATGACATAGGCATCAAAGATAGGGCTCGCACGCGACGGCAAAGGCATCGGGCTTCAGCCGCCGGTCCTGTCCTGCCCGTTGCCGCCATGCGGGTGAGCGTGCGCATGGTCGTGATCATGGGCGCCATGGTGGTGCCCGTGATGATCATGCCCATGGTGGTGATGCCCATGTTCATGCCCATGATGGTCATGTGCGTGGTCCGCATCGGTGCCGATGCCGCGGACGTGGTGGTGGTGCCCCGCCTGCGCCGCGCCCTGGTCCTTCTCGTAGCCGAGCACCTGCTCCCGGTACTTGCACAGCAGGCAGTTCATGACGCCGGTGCCGCCGATCGCCTCCTCCAGCCGGGCAAGGAAGGTCTCGATCACCAGCGGATGGTCGTTGAGATAGTCCGCCTTCACGACGTCGATCTGCGGATGCTGCTGCCGACAAGCGTCGGCGGCCGCATAAATGCGATCGACCAGGATGCCGGTGAACAGGAAATAGGGGAAGACGATGATCCGCCGGTAGCCGAGCCGTGCCGCATGATCGAGCGCAGCATCGGTCAACGGATGGGCAACGCCGGAGTAGCCGACCTCGGTCCAGCCGAAGCCCATCCCCTCCCACAGCATGCGCGCGACCTTGGACACGTTCGAGTTGGCGTCCGAGTCGTTGGTGCCGCGGCCGACCACCAGCAACAGCGTCTCGGCGCGCGGAATCTGCAGTTCGGCGGCTGCTTCCGCGGCAGCGATGCGGGCGGCAGATGCGCGCAACAGCTTGGGATCGATCGCGAGTTCGCGGCCGAAACAGACCTCGATGCCGGGGTTCTCGGCGGCAAAGGTGTTGATTTCGGACGGCAGGTCGTTCTTGACGTGGCCGGCCGCAAACAGCATGCCCGGCAGGCAGATGATGCGCTGCGCACCGCGGGCTTTAAGCGCCTCCAGGCCGTCGCGGATAACGGGCCGCGCGAACTCAAGAAAGCCGAACTCGACGTCGTGTTCGGGCAAGCGTTCGCGCAGCCGTCCGACCAGATGGCGAAACTCCTCGACGGCGGCGACCGAACGGCTGCCGTGACCGCAAATCATGATACCGGTCGATGTGGTCATCGCGCCTGGTCCCTTGCCTCCGGTGCGTCCCGATGAGCCTGGCCGCGGCCGAGGGTTTCCCCCTGCCCGCACGGCCGCCCCTGCTGCCGGCTGGTCGGAGCCTCCGGCCGGCTCTACGCGGGGTGGCGCCGATCATAGGCGGCCGTCACGCCGCTGTCACCCCTGCGGCCTCCAGCAGCGGTGGTGCCGCAGCGGTCCCGCAAATGAAACGCACTCGCTTACAGTTGCCCGGCGTGCTAGCCTTTTCGCACGGGAACAGCGTCTGGCCCGGACCTAAGGATCCGGCGCATGGGGAGGAGGCTTCAATCATGCTGTCGTCAAGCATGGGCATGCTGTCGTCAAGCACGGGCATGCTGTCGTCGAGATCGTGGTGGCGCGTGGGCGCAACGGCCCTCTTTGCGGCGATCGCGGTGACGCTCGCAATCGGACCGGCACATGCGGACAAGAAGCGCTATCCGGCATCGATGTGCGTGCCCTGGGGCGGGCCGCGGCCGATTCTCCACTTCAGCAGCCTGGTGGCGACCAAGCCGCCGTGCACGCATCCCTCGGGCTGCCCCGATGCCGATCAGCAGAACATCAATTTCGTCGACTGCCCGATCGTCAAGGATAACCCGTTCACCGGCACCAACGCGGTCCAGGTCATCGTCGTCGACCAACACCCGGTGCTCGACATCAAGTGCTGGGTCACGAGCGTCGTCTGGAACGGCTCGACCTTCCTCGACAAGAGCGATTCCCGCACCAGCAGCGGCGCCAGCAGCCAGCCGCAGACGCTGAGCTACGGTCCGCAGCTGCCGGCCATCTCATCGAGCACCGAGCCGCACTGGTACATCTCCTGCGGCATCCCGCCCGGCAGCAGCCTGATCTCCTACTTCGTCGACGAACCGAACGAGTAAAGCTTGCGCGACTGGCTCGCCGGCCGCCGCTGACGACGCCCGCACCGCCGATGTGCGGGCAGGCAGATTGTTTGCTCTTGCAGTCTTCTTTAATCCCTTATACATCAACGTTGATGTGTGAGACATGATCAGCGCCGCACAACTCAAGGCTGCACGGGCTCTCCTGGGCATCGATCAGCGACAGCTGGCCGAGGCGTCGGGGCTGTCACTGCCGACCATTCAGCGGATGGAGGCAAGCGATGGCACCATCCGCGGCAACGTCGATTCGCTGGTGAAGCTGACCGAGGCGCTCGCAGCGCTCGGCATTGAACTGATCGGCGCCGGAGCCCCAAGCCCGAGCGGCGGTCGCGGCGTGCGGCTGAAGACATGAACCCGTTGCGTAGAGGGTCGGCACAGCGCTGCGGCCGAACCCGCGACCAGGTTTCCTGGAGCCTGCTGATATGGTGCTGAGCGTGCTCCTCCGCGCGATGGCCGCGATGGCTCTTACCGGGGTTGCCATAATCCCGGTCTGCCGTCGCCACAGCGCGGGGCCGTGGGTGTACGGCACCGTCCTTGCCGCATGCGGCATCGCTTTCGTCGCGGCGCTTGGGCACCTGCTCGCTGGCGCCGCGCCGCTCACGCTGACCCTCCCGCTCGGCATCCCGTGGCTCGGCGCCCATTTCCGGCTCGATGCGCTCTCGGCCTTCTTTGTCATGGTCATCAACTTGGGCGGCGCCGCGGCGAGTTTGTATGCGATCGGCTACAACCGGCACGAGTCTGAGCCGCATCGGATTCTGCCGTTCTATCCAGGCTTTCTCGCGGCGATGAACCTGGTGGTGCTGGCGGATGACGCGTTCGTGTTCCTGTTCGCCTGGGAACTGATGTCGCTCTCCTCATGGGCGCTGGTGATGGCCCATCATCGCGCCGAAGGCACGGCCCGCGCCGGCTATATCTATCTCGTCATGGCCGGCTTCGGCACGCTCTGCCTCCTGCTCGCATTCGGACTGCTTGCCGGCAGCGAAGGCGCCTACACCTTCGACGCCATGCGCACCGGCGCCCTGCCGGCATCCCTGCAGACGCTGGTTCTCATCCTGGTTCTCCTGGGCGCCGGTTCGAAGGCCGGCATCGTACCGTTGCATGTCTGGCTGCCGCTCGCCCATCCGGCGGCCCCCAGTCACGTCTCGGCGCTGATGAGCGGCGTCATGACCAAGGTCGCCGTCTATGGCCTTATCCGCATCCTGTTCACGCTGGCGGGAACGCCAGCGTGGTGGTGGGCCGTGATCGTCCTGATCGTCGGCGGCGCGACGGCCGTCCTCGGCGTCCTTTACGCACTGATGCAGAACGATCTCAAGCGCCTGCTCGCCTACTCGACGGTCGAGAACATCGGCATCATCTACATTGGTCTTGGACTCGCATTGGCCTTCCAGGCCAACGCTCTCGCGGTCGGGGCGGCACTAGCGCTCACGTCGGCGCTCTACCATGTGCTCAACCACTCGCTGTTCAAGAGTCTGTTGTTTTTCGGCGCTGGTGCGGTCTTGAGTGCGACCGGCGAGCGCGACATGGAGCACCTGGGCGGGCTGATCCATCGGATGCCGGTCAGCGCGGCGACCTTCCTTATCGGCTGTGCGGCAATCTCGGCCCTGCCGCCGCTGAACGGTTTCATTTCCGAGTGGCTGACCTTTCAGGCCATCCTGATCAGCCCCGATCTGCCGCAGTGGGGGCTCAAGTTCCTCGTACCGGCCGTTGGCGCGACATTGGCACTGTCGGCTGCCCTTGCTGCGGCCTGTTTCGTCAGGGCGTTCGGTATCACGTTCCTCGGCCGCCCGCGCACGCCGCGCGCCGTCACGGCGGCCGAGATCGATCGATCTTCTTGCGGCGCCATGGTTTTCCTCGCGGTGCTGTGCATCCTGGCCGGTGTGCTTCCCGGCCTTGTCGTCGATGCGCTCTCGGGCGTCGTGCGCGAACTCACCGCAGGCAGGAGCCTGCCGGCGCAAAGCGGATTGCCATGGCTCTCGCTCATCCCGCTGTCGGAGGCGCGCAGCTCCTACAACGGATTGATCCTACTGGTGTTCCTCACCTTCACATCAACCCTGATCGCGGTCTCCCTGCGTCGCCTTGCTTCGCACGCGGTCAGGCGCGCGCCGGCGTGGGACTGTGGATCCCCGGATGCCAGTCCGATCACCCAGTACAGTGCCGGCAGCTTCGCGCAGCCGATCCGCCGCGTCTTTGGCCGCGTCGCCTTCCGGGCGGTCGAGCGGGTAGAGATGCCGGAACCGGGAAGCATGCAGCCGGCGCGGCTGCACGTGCACCTGCGCGACCTGATCTGGGATACGATTTTCGCCCCGATCCAGAAGGCGATTGCCTTCACGACCGAACGCCTGAATGCCCTGCAGTTCCTCACCATCCGCAGCTACCTGGCGCTGGTGTTCGGCGCCCTCATCTTGCTGCTGTCGGGGTTAGCACTATGGCCGTGATCGCCGACTGGCTGGTGCAAGGCATGCAGATGGCGCTGGTGCTGATCGTCGCGCCGCTGCTCACCGGGCTCGTCCGCAAGATCAAGGCGCGGCTGTTGCGGCGGCAGGGCCCGGCGCTGCTGCAGCCGTATCGCGACCTGCACCGCCTCCTGCGCAAGGAAGTGGTGCTCGCCGACAACGCGTCATGGTTGTTTCGGATCGCTCCTTACGTCGCCTTCACCACGATCTGGGTTGCAGCCGCCCTGGTACCGACCTTCGCGACGGGCCTGCTCTTCAGCTGGTCGGCTGACCTGATCGCGATCGTCGCCCTGTTGGGCACGGCGCGATTCTTTCTCGCCTTGGCCGGCCTCGATGTCGGCACCAGCTTCGGCGGCATCGGCTCCAGCCGGGAAATGATGATCGCATCGGTGGCCGAACCGGCGCTGCTCATGGCGGCCTTCACCCTCTCGCTGCTCGCCGGAACGACGCAGTTGTCCTCGATTGCCAACTTTATGCTGAGCCAGCACGTAGGCCTGCGCATTTCGTTGGGGCTTGTCTTCGTCGCTCTGCTGATCGCCGCGCTGGCCGAGAATGCGCGCATCCCGGTCGACAATCCGGCAACGCACCTTGAACTGACAATGGTGCACGAGGCCATGGTCCTTGAGTACTCAGGCCGGCACCTGGCGATGATCGAGGGGGCGGCGTTCGTCAAGCTCCTCCTCTATGCCTCGCTGATCGCCTGTGTGTTCGCGCCATGGGGCATGGCAGCCGCCGGTGACGGCCCACTCGCCTACCTGGCCGGCATAGCCGCCTACCTCGTTAAGCTCCTGTTGGCGGCGGTCGTGCTGGCTGTGTTCGAGACCTCGATCGCCAAGATGCGCGTCTTCCGTCTGCCGGAATTCATTGGCACGGCTTTGATGCTGGGCCTGCTCGGAACGCTCCTCCTGTTCGTAACCCGGAGCCTGTGATGCACGGCCTCGCCTTCGATGTTGCGCACCTTCTTTCGGGCAGTCTGGTCCTGATCAGCCTCATGCTCTTGTACCAGGACCGCCTCTACAGCCTCCTCAATATCTTTGCCTTCCATGCAGTCTTCCTGGCCTTTGCCGTCGCTTGGCAGGCCTTCATCCAAGGGGCACCGCACCTCTACGTCACAGCGGCAATCGCGCTTGCGTTCAAGGGCATCGTCATTCCGGTCGCGCTGCACCGGATGGTGCAGCGGCTCGGCATCCATCGCCAGATCGAAACCGTGGTCGGCATCGGGCCGACGATGCTGTTCGGCATCGGCCTTGTTGCGCTCTCGATCATGGTCATGCTGCCGGTGACGGAACAGGCCGACGCGCTGACACAAGAGGACCTCGCGTTTGCCCTCTCGGTGGTCCTGCTCGGGCTGTTGATGATGGTAACGCGGCGCAACGCGGTCAGTCAGATCGTGGGCTTCATGTCGTTGGAGAACGGCCTGATCCTGGCCGCGGCCGGTGCGAAGGGCATGCCGCTGGTGGTCGAGATCAGCATTGCCTTCTCGGTGCTGATCGCGCTGATCGTCATTGGTATCTTCTTGTTCCGGATCCGTGAACGCTTCGATACGGTCGACGTTCACGTCCTCGACCGCTTCCGCGGGGAACAGCCATGATGCCCTCGGGCGAGACCGCAATGGCGGCAGTGCTGATCATTCCCGCGATTGCCACGCTGCTTCTCGCCGTCATTTCATCATACCAGGCTGGTGCCACAATCAATGTCGTTGCCACCGCGCTAACTCTTTGCGCTTCATCGCTGCTCGTGGCCGTGCGGCCGGCGCCCACGCTCTATCTGCACGTGGACGACTTCAACATCTTCCTCGTCGTCCTGAACACCTTCGTAGCGTTCACAACCAGCGTATTCAGCGCCTCTTACATCGCGCATGAGTTGTCGAGCGGGCGCCTGACGCCTGGGTACCTTCGCTTCTACCACGCCATGTACCAGGTCCTGATGCTGGCGATGAACGTGGCGCTGCTCGCCAACAACATCGGGCTGATGTGGGTGGCGATCGAGCTCGCAACGCTTACGACCGTGCTCATGGTCGGCATCTACCGCACGCCGGCGGCGCTGGAGGCGGCCTGGAAGTACTTCATCCTCGGCAGCGTTGGCATCGCGCTCGCCCTGTTCGGAACCATCCTGATCTATCTGGCGGCACGGCCGACGATGGGCCAGGGCTTGGAATCGATGGCATGGACGCTTCTGGTCTCCCACGCCGCCGCGTTCGATCCGGCGCTCCTCAATCTCGCCTTCGTGTTTCTCCTGCTCGGCTACGGCACCAAGGTCGGCTTGGCGCCGCTGCATGCCTGGCTGCCGGACGCGCATGCGGAAGGCCCGACGCCGATCTCGGCGGTCCTGTCCGGCCTCCTGCTCAATGTCGCCCTTTACGTGCTGTTGCGCTTCAAGATCCTGCTCACCGCCAATGCGGCGGCATTGGCGCCAGGAGCGCTAATGATCGGCATGGGACTCGTGTCGTTGATCTTTGCGGCGCTGATGCTCTACCGCCGCAGAGACATCAAGCGCATGTTCGCCTACTCCTCGATCGAGCACATGGGCATCATCACGTTTGCCTTCGGCATGGGCGGGCCGCTCGCCAGTTTTGCCGGCCTGTTCCATATGACGATGCACAGCCTCACCAAGTCGGCGATCTTCTTCGCGGTCGGGCACGTGAGCCAGGCCAAGGGCACGCAGAAGATTGCCGAAATCCGCGGCCTGACCGAAAGCCATCCGGTGCTCGGCTGGGGGCTGGTGCTGGGCGTCATCGCGATTGCCGGCATGCCGCCGTTCGGCATCTTCATGAGCGAGTTCCTGATCATCTCTTCGACCTTTGCCCGTGAGCCGCTGCTCGCAATCCCGCTTGTGCTGGGCCTCCTGATCGGCATCGGCGCTCTCGTGCTGCGGATGCAGGGCCTCGCATTCGGTCCGGCCTCCCAACCCAACACACCGGTGGAGGCGTCGTACGTGCCGCTATTCGCGCATCTGGCGCTCGTGTTCGCCGCCGGGGTGTTTCTCCCTGATGCCCTGGTATCCTGGTTCCGTACCGTCGCGACGATGATCGGCTGACCATGTCTCCGATGGAAATGACAGCGTTCGACGCGATCACGAACGGGCGCACAGCCGACCCGGACCATCGGCCTTGGCCACGGTTCAGCGTCGATGAAGGGACATGGGCAAAGACCGCGGATGCATTGCGCGACGGTGAGTGCTGCCTCCTCGGCTACTGGGGCGAACGGGAGCGCGTCAATCTGGCGCTGGGGACGCCGAACTTAAGCGCGATCTGTGTCCTCAGCCTTGAGAACGTCGATCGGGTCTTCCCGTCGCTCGCGGCTGCCTTCCCGCCCGCGGCGCGGCTTGAGCGCACGATCCGGGAGATGAACGGCCTGCTTGCCGCCGGTGCCGCCGACAGCCGGCCGTGGCTCAATCATGGCCGGTGGCCGCAAGTGCCAGAGGCGTCGGCCCCATCCGCGCTCGATCCACATGAAAAGTACACCTTCCTCCCCGTCGAGGGCGAGAGCCTGCACCAGATCCCGGTCGGCCCCGTCCACGCCGGCATCATCGAACCCGGCCACTTCCGCTTTACCGCCAACGGTGAGACCGTGGTCCGCCTGGAGGAGCGGCTGGGCTACGTGCACAAGGGCATCGAAGGCCTTATGGCCGGCGCACCGCTCGCCAAGGCGGCCCAGCTCGCGGGCCGCGTTTCGGGAGACAGCACCGTCGCCTACGCGCTCGCGTTTGCGCGTGCGGTCGAGGCGGCGACGGAAACGGTGGTGCCGGAACGCGCGCACTGGCTGCGCGCACTGATGGCGGAACTGGAGCGCATCGCCAACCACTTAGGCGACATCGGCGCCATCTGCAACGACGCCGCTTTCGCGATCATGCTCGCCCATTGCGGCATCCTGCGCGAGCAGGTTCTGCGCGCGACGGCAACGACCTTCGGCCATCGGTTGATGATGGACCGGATCATCCCCGGCGGTGTCGCCTGCGATCTCAATGGCGACGGCAGAGCCGCGATCGAGGCCCTCGTCGCCCGGATCCGGCGCAAGTTCCCCGAACTGGTCGAGCTCTACGACAACACGACCTCGCTGCAAGACCGAACCGTCGCGACCGGCATCCTGCGCCCGGCACTTGCCCAGCGCTTCGCCTGCGGCGGCGTCATCGGCCGCGCCTCAGGCCGCACGGTCGATGCGCGCCGCCATCCGGGCTACCCGCCCTATGACCAGCTTGCCTTCGACGTGCCGTCGCTCATCGAAGGCGACGTCAACGCCCGGGTCTGGATCCGCATCCGCGAGGTGGAGCAAAGCTTGGCGCTGATCGAGCAGATTCTCAGCCGGCTGCCGGAGGGCGCCATCGCCACCGATATTCGCGCCCGCGCCGAGGCCGGAGCCGCGCACACAGAGGGCTTAAGCCTCGTCGAGGGCTTCCGCGGCGATATCCTGGTGTGGGTGCGGCTGCGTGCCGACGGCACCGTCGACCGCTGTCATCCGCGCGATCCGTCCTGGTTCCAGTGGCCGCTGTTGGAAGCGGCGATCGAAGGCAACATCGTTGCCGACTTCCCGCTCTGCAACAAATCCTTCAACTGCTCGTACTCGGGCCACGATCTGTAGCGACATGCGCAAGACCCTGTTTCGCAGCATTATCCAAGCCCCCGTGACGGAGGCACCACCGCCGGCCGACGAGGCGGCGCTGGCCGAACTGGCGGCGTCCGTCGATGCCGCAGCGCTGCGCCGGCTCGGCCGCAGCCTCGCCATCCGCGAGGTCGATGCCGGCTCGTGCAACGGCTGCGAGCTTGAGATCCATGCACTCAACAATGCTTTTTACGACCTGGAGCGGTTCGGCATCCGCTTCGTCGCCTCGCCGCGCCATGCCGACGTGCTGCTCGTCACCGGGCCGGTGACGTGGAACATGCGCGAGGGGCTGGAGCGCACCTATGCCGCCACGCCGGCGCCGAAATGGGTGGTCGCGGTCGGCGACTGCGGATTCGACGGCGGCATCTTCGCCGGCAGCTATGCCGTCGCTGGCGGCGTGTCGGCTGTCGTGCCGGTCGATCTCCACATCCGCGGCTGTCCGCCGACGCCGACCCAGCTCTTGCGCGGCCTTCTGGCGCTGCTCAACGCCGCCGGCCAGGACCGCTAGTGCAGCGACCCAATCGGGCGATTAACGCCCGAGCAAGGTTGTCGCTGCACAACATAATGAATCGCGTGCACTTTCGGCACAAACAGGATCTACGCCCTATTTGTGCCAGTGCACTAGGCGCCGCGCGCAACCAAGCAGGCAACGAGTGTCTCTTTGAGACTGACTCAAGATGAGTCTTTTAGACTCAATATATTATAACGCATTGTCATGGCCGGCGCAGGCCGGCCATCCGCGTCTCCTCGCAGGCGCCGCAACGGGATGCGAGCCGTCGATGCGCGGAACAAGTCCGCGCAGGACGAAGCAGAGGCAAGCAACACTGATCTTGAGAGCACCGTTTTCGGTCATGCGCTTTGGGGGAGCGCCGCCGTCGCGGCACACATACTTGCGCCCACCTTGACACGCCTTTGGTGGAGCCGAGGGGAGTCGAACCCCTGACCTCTACAATGCCATTGTAGCGCTCTCCCAACTGAGCTACGGCCCCGGAAAAAAAGGCATAGCCCCGCGGCGCCAAGCGTTTACGCCAGCGCCCCGAAGCCTCAAGGTCGTCGACAGCTTAATGAACCCGCCCCCGCCAGGGCAACAGAATTCTCCTCAGCCGCGCAAATGGCGCATTGGCCCGCTCGCGGCCGCTCCTCCCGCTTAGGGCTTCTCCTCAATGTCGTCGTCAACGTGCTCCATCACCTCGCCGATGTCGTCATCATCCTCGCCCAGGTCCGAGGTGTCCTCGATCAGCGCTTCGTCTTCGTTGGTGATCTCTTCGAGCTCGCCTTCGCCTTCCGCCGCCTCATCGAGGGAATCGGCATCGGCGGCCTCATCTTCGACCAGGTCCTCCTCGTGCGCACCGGCAACCACGGCCAGCTTGTCCTTGCCCCGGCCTGCGCCGACGGTCGTCTCGTCACGAGAAACGCTGCTACCGCGCCGCACCCGCGGCTGCCGCTCCGGGTCGAACACCTTGCTGCAGCTCGGGCAGATGATCGGATCGCGCCGCAGATCATAGAACTTAGCACCGCACTCGAAGCAGGTTCGTTTCGTACCCCATTCCGGCTTCGCCACTCGCCAACCCTCCATGTCGTTCCGTCCGTGCCGCGTTCTGCCCTTGCCAGATTTGCGGGCGAGGAGTCAAAAGCTATTGTCGGCGTTCGGCTGCAGCGGGCGCCGCACGGTCGTGGCGAAGGGTTTGAACGAGCAATGACGGCGATTCTATCCCGCCCCGTCCGCCGTCTGGCGGGCACCGCGCGTGTCCCCGGCGATAAGTCGATCTCGCACCGGGCGCTGATGCTGGGCGGCCTCGCGGTCGGCGAGACCCGGATCAGCGGTCTCTTGGAAGCAGACGACGTCCTGGCGACGGCGGCAGCAATGCGGCAGTTCGGCGTCAGCGTCACCCGTACCGCCGACGGCTGGTGCGTCATCGGCCGCGGTGTCGGCGGCCTCATTGAGCCCTCGCGCGTGCTCGACATGGGTAATGCCGGCACCGGGACCCGGCTCTTGATGGGCATCGCCGCGGCGCACCCGTTCCTCACGTTTTTTGCCGGCGATGAATCGTTGCAGGCACGGCCGATGGGACGCGTGATCGCCCCGCTGGTGGCCATGGGTGCCACCATTCACGCCCGTTCCGGCGGCCGGCTGCCACTCTGCGTACATGGCACTGCTGGCCTCCTGCCGATCGAGTACCGGCTGCCGGTCGCCTCGGCCCAGGTCAAGTCGGCGATCCTGCTGGCTGGCCTGCATGCGCCCGGGGCGACAACGGTAATCGAACCGGCGCCAAGCCGAGACCACACCGAACGGCTGCTCGCAGGCTTCGGCGCGACTGTCGAGGTGACGGCCACGGCTGACGGCCGCCGCCGCATCACACTCGAAGGACAGCCCGAACTCGTGGGCCGCGCCGTCGTCGTTCCGGCCGATCCATCATCGGCCGCCTTTCCACTGGTCGCGGCGCTGATCGTGCCGGACTCGCGCATCGTCTTGCCCGGCATCGGCATCAACCCGCTGCGTGTCGGCCTGATCGAGACGCTGGTGGCGATGGGCGGACGAATCGCGATCGAGAACCGGCGCGTCGAGAGCGGCGAGCCGGTTGCCGATCTGGTCGTCGAGACCTCGCCCCTCAACGCGATCGAGGTGCCGGCGGCGCGGGTGCCGGCGATGATCGATGAATTCCCGATCCTGGCGGCGGCTGCCGCATGTGCCCACGGCACGACGCGCATGCAGGGCCTGGCCGAACTCCGGGTCAAAGAGAGCGACCGCCTCGATGCCATCGTGCGCGGGCTTGGCGCCGCTGGCGTCGGCGTGCGTGCTGGCTCCGATTGGCTCGAAATCGAGGGCTGTGGTGGACCCCCGCCCGGCGGCGGAGAGGTCGAGGTCCACTTCGATCATCGCATCGCGATGGCGTTTCTCGTCCTCGGCATGGCCTGCCGGCAACCGCTCACGATCGACGACGACCGGGCGATCGCTACCAGCTTCCCCAGCTTTATCAGCCTGATGACCGGCCTCGGCGCCCAGCTGGAGGCGGTCGGCACGGCCGCCTGTTGAGAGGCTCGTTGCAACATCGTTAGCATTCCCGCGCCATAATTCGCGCGCAAAAGCGAGGGACGCCCGTACAGCGTCACGCGGGTGCCGACCGCTTGTACACTGGACAAGGATGCCCGCTCGTGGCCGAGAGTGTGCCCAACGTGCTGGCCGTTTCGCTTCGCAAAGAAGCGCGACTGCTCGATTCCCTGCTCGCCGCGGCCGGGTTCGCCGTTGCGCTCGCGCTGGGCGCAATAGCCGCCTGCCGTCTCCTCGGCGTCAACCGCTGGCCGATCGAGCTCAGCTACCATTTCATTCCCTACTTCGCGGCGGCCGCGTTGGCGCAAGCAGCGGTCTGTGGCCTGCGCCGGCACTTCCTGCCGGCCGTGCTGTGCGCCGCGGTTGGGACACACTTCGCCTTCGTCACCCTCGACCCGCTCGACCCGCCCTGCCAAGCCGTGCCCCGCCTGGGCGATACCGGCACCGCCACCGCCGCGACCGGCCCCCACGGTTCCGCCATCAGCCTCATCACCTACAACGTTCACTTCAGCCTCAAGCCAAGTGCCTGGACCCGCAAATGGCTCGATGCACGTCCTGCCGACATCATTGCGCTGCAGGAAGTCTCGCGCCCGCTTGGAGAGGAACTGCGTAAGCCGACCGCGGCCTATCCCTACCGTGTTGTGCTCGACAGCGGCGGCGATGGCATCGCCGGTGTTGCCTTGCTCTCGAGCGTCCCCATCCTCGAACATCGGCAGTTCCGCCCGGCCGACGATGCCTGGCCCACCATCATTGCCCGGCTGGCCTACGGCAACGGGCGCGAGGGCTGGATCGTCGTCCTGCATGCGCGCAATCCGATCACGCCCTTCGGCAACGCGCTGCGCAGCGTGCTGTTCGAGACGCTGGCCGGCCCGGTCGCCGGACTTAACGGCTCGGTCGTCGTCGTCGGTGACTTCAACGCCACCCCGTATACGCCGGCACTCCGCACCTTCGTCCACTCGGCCGGACTGACCAGCGCGTGCCGATTCCAGGGCAGCTATCCCGCTCGGGCTCGCGGGTTCGGGCTGCCGATCGACCATGTCCTCGTCCGCAACGCCCGCATAACCGGCCTCGGCACCGGCCGCTGGTTCGGCTCCGATCACCGGGCGCTCAGGGCCGAGTTGGTCCTGCAGTAGGCAATCGGACACCGGCCAGGGCGGGGTGCCCCGCGCCGGTCAAGTGACATTAGGTTCCAAACCATTATCCTGCCATTATAGTAACGATAAGGAGGCTGCTGGGATGACTCCGGGCCTGTTGCCGTTGCGGCAGCGGACCGGACGTGCTTTCAAGGACCGCGTGCAGTGACCCAGACCATCGCCCTCGTCGACGACGATCGCAACATCCTCACCTCGGTTTCGATGGCCCTTGAGGCCGAAGGCTTTGTTGTGCGTCCCTTTTCTGACGGCGTCGAGGCGCTGGCGTCCATGCTGCGCGATCCGGTCGATCTCGCGGTGCTCGACATCAAGATGCCGCGCATGGATGGCCTGGAGCTCTTGAACCGCCTGCGCCAGCAGAGCGATGTTCCTGTCATCTTCCTGACCTCGAAGGATGCCGAGGCAGACGAAGTCCAGGGCCTGCGCCTAGGCGCCGACGACTACATCACCAAGCCGTTTTCGCAGCGGCTGCTGCTGGAGCGGATCCGTGCCGTCCTCCGCCGGCGCGGGGCGGACAGCCCGGACGGCGGCGAAATCCTGCGCCGCGGCGACCTCAGCTTGAACCCGACCCGGCATCTGTGCACCTGGAAGGACGCGGAGGTCGCCCTTACGGTGACCGAGTTCTTGATCCTCGAGGCCCTCGCGCGGCGGCCTGGACACGTCAAGAGCCGCGACCAGCTCATCGATGCCGCTTACGGCGAGAACATCTACGTCGACGACCGGACCATCGACAGCCATATCAAGCGGCTGCGCAAGAAGTTCAAGGAGGTCGACGGCGAGTTTGCCGAGATCGAGACCCTCTACGGCGTCGGTTACCGCTACCGCAGCACATGAGTGCACAAACAATCAACGGCAAGCCATCAGCGCGGGTCCGCAGACGCCTGATCTCGCCGATTACGCTGCGCATTCTCGCCGTCAATCTGCTGGCGCTCGCCGTCTTGCTGTTCGGCATGATCTACCTTGAGGAGTACAGGCGCGGTCTCATCGCTGCCGAGCTCGGAACGCTGGAGAACAAGGCCAAGCTGTTTGCCGCCGCCATCACCGAGAGCGCCACCTCGCCCGACCCGACCACGACGCAAGGCCTGATCCCGCCGCTGGCACAGCAGATGGTGCGCCGGCTGGTCGAGGCCTCCGATGTGCGGGCGATCTTGTTCTTCGATGACGGTGCGCTCTTGGCGGACAGCCTGTTGCTGATGGGGCCGGGCGGCAGTGTCGAAGTCGAGGCGTTGCCGCCGCCGAAAAGCAAGGACACCATGCGCGATCTTCTAGAGGCCTATGACCGCATGGTCGCGCGGCTCTGGCAGCCGGCACCGGCGCCGGCGCAGCCGTCCGGCGGCAAGCCGTCTGTCGCCGATTTCCCCGAGATCGAACAGGCGCTGGCCGGCAGCCCAGGCCAGGCAGTCCGGCCAACCGCGAACGGCTCGATGAACTTGAGCGTCGCCGTTCCGGTGCTGCGTTACAAGCACGTGGTCGGCGCCCAAGTCCTGGGCGCGCTGGTGTTGACGAAAAGCTCATCCGAGATCGACGCTGCGGTCCTCAAGGTACGCCTCGACATCCTGCGCTGGTTCGCGGTGGCGCTTGGCGTCACCGTGCTGTTGTCGTTGTATCTGGCTGGAACGATTGCTCGGCCGATCCGCATTCTCGCCGCCGCCGCCGAGCGGGTTCGGCGCGACCGCCATCGCAAGCGCAAGATTCCCGACTTCGCCAACCGCCACGACGAGATCGGTCAGCTGGCGTCAGCGCTGCGCGAGATGACCGATGCGCTGTGGCTGCGCATGGACGCGATCGAGCAGTTCGCGGCCGACGTCTCGCACGAGCTCAAGAACCCGCTGACTTCTCTACGCAGCGCCGTCGAGACGGTCGCCCACATCAATGACCCGAAGAGCCGCGAGCGCCTGATGGAGATCATTCTCGAAGATGTCGCGAGGCTCGATCGCCTGATCAGCGACATCTCCGACGCCTCGCGGCTCGATGCGGAGCTCTCGCGCGCCGATGCCCAGCCGGTCGACATTGGCCGCATGCTGGAAACCCTCGCCAACGTCGCGGAAGCCTCCGCCGGCGAGCGCCAGGCGGCGGTCCATGCCGAAATCGAGAAGCGCGCGCCGCTGGTCGTGAACGGCATCGAGAGCCGCCTGGTGCAGGTTTTTCAGAACCTGATCGCCAATGCCGTCTCGTTCAGCCCCACCGGCGGCACGATCACACTGAAGGCGGAGCGCGTGAACGGCATGGTGGTGGCGGAGGTGCTGGACGAGGGACCGGGGATCCCCGATGGTCTTGAGAAGCAGATTTTCGCCCGCTTCTACTCCCACCGCCCGAACCATGAGGCGTTCGGCCTCCATTCCGGGCTCGGTCTCAGCATTTCCCAGCAGATCGTCAGCGCCCACGGCGGAACCGTGCGGGCCGAAAACCGCCAGGACCGCGCGGGCGAACAGCAAGGCGCCCGTTTCGTTGTCGAGCTGCCGGCGCAGTAGGGTCGGATCTGGCCGTGGCCCCTTGATTATTGCGCTTGCCCCCAACGCTTCGGGCGCGTTGAACGAGGGATGAGAGCGATGGAGCGCGTCCACGCGACCTGTATCGGCATCGATGGACGGGGTGTTCTGCTGCGCGGACCATCGGGTGCAGGCAAGTCCGATCTCGCGCTTCGCCTGCTCGACAGCGGTGCCCTGTTGGTCGCCGACGATTACACCGAACTGACGCGCGAAGGCGACCAGCTGCGCGCATCGGCGCCAGCGATCCTGCACGGCCTGTTCGAAGTCCGCGGCCTGGGCGTACTGCAGCTGCCCGCAAGGCATTCGGTTTTGGTCGCGGCCATCATCGATCTCGCGCCGGAGAACGAGGTCGAGCGGATGCCGGCCGACGACCACTTTGCCATCCTCGGCGTCTCGGTGCCGCTGTTCCGCCTGACGGCGTTCGAAGCCTCGGCGCCGGCAAAGGTTCGGCTTGCTGTCCGCATTGCGGCTGGCAGTATAATACGAGCAGAGTAGTGGTCTCGCTGACCACCGAAGGAGAATGTCATCAGGGATCCGCATAGCCTTGCGTCCGGACCGGGCCAGCCGGTCTTGATCGTCACCGGTCTCTCCGGTGCCGGCAAGACGACGGCGCTGGGTGCCCTTGCAGATGGCGGCTACGAGATCGTCGACGGCGTTCCTTTGTCCCTACTCGGGCGCCTGCTGCGACCCGACCACGGCGAGGCGGCCGTCGCTCCGCACCCGCTCGCGATCGGCGTCGATGTCCGCACCCGAGATTTCTCGGTCGAGGATCTGCTGCGCTTCATCGATGAGCGCAACGCCGAGGCAAGCGTCAATCTCCGCCTGGTCTTCCTGTTTTGCGACGAGGAGGATCTGCAGCGCCGCTATACGGTCACCCGCAGGCGCCACCCGCTTGCGGCCACAGCCCCCGTCAGCGAGGGCATCGCGCGCGAACGGCAGATCCTGGCGCCCTTGCGGGAGCGCGCTGATAACGCCATTGACACCACGGGTCTGAGCCCGAGCGAGCTCAAGGCGATCCTCGACGGTCAGTTCGGTTTGTCGGTCCGGGGCGGACTCGTGCTCCAGGTGGTCTCGTTTTCCTACCGCTCCGGCCTGCCACGCGAAGCTGACCTCGTGTTCGACGTCCGTTTCCTTGCCAACCCTCATTATAACCCCGAACTCAAGCCATTGACCGGCCTCGACGAGGCGGTCGGCCATCACATTGCCGCCGATCGCATGTTCAAACCCTTTTTCGATTCTTTAACACGCTTGCTGGATCCTCTGCTTCCGCGCTATTCCGCTGAGGGAAAGTGTTACCTCACGATCGCGGTCGGCTGCACAGGGGGCCGGCACCGCTCGGTGTTTGTTGCTGAAGAGCTGGCACAACACCTGCGGGCGCTCGGAGGAAACGTCGAAGTCTATCACCGTGACCTGACACGATCGGGAGCCCTGGTGCCGGTCGCAGAGGCAGGAGCCAGCTGACAAACGATGATCGGACTTGTGATCGTCACCCATGGACGGCTGGCAAGCGAACTGATCAACGCGCTCGAGCACGTCTGCGGTCCGCAAGCGAATATTTCTCCAATCTGCATCGGCCCGGAGGATGACATGGAGCAGCGTCGTGCCCAGATCCTCGACGAGGTCGCAAATGCGGAGGAAGGCAACGGCGTGATCTTACTGACCGACATGTTCGGCGGCACACCGTCCAACCTCGCCATTTCGATTATGGACAAGGCCAACGTCGAGGTGATTGCCGGTGTCAATCTGCCGATGCTGATCAAGCTGGCGAGCGTGCGGCAAACGGAATCGCTCGAAGAGGCGGCACAAAGCGCTCAGGAAGCAGGCCGCAAGTACATCAACATTGCCTCACGCCTACTCACCCAGGAGACACCGTGAGAGCGACGATGGCACATCTCGACCGCGACGGTGACGTCCTGCGCCGGATAGCGGTGATCGCCAATCGGCGTGGCCTGCATGCGCGCGCGGCTGCCAAGTTCGTCAAGCTCGCAGCCGGATTTGACGCCGAGGTCACTGTCACCAAGCGCGGCACGACGGTTTCCGGACGCTCCATCCTCGGTTTGATGATGCTGGGAGCCGGTCCGGGGACCGAAATCGAGATTACCGCAACCGGAAAGGAAGCACAGGAGGCGATCGAGGTTCTAACCAATATCATTGCCGCTGGTTTCGACGAAGAAGACTGAAGCGGAATCGCGCTGCGGCCTGCGAACGACGGTTGCGCGAGTCCGTCTTCAAAAAAACAAAAACGAGTATTATTCGGGTTGGAGATGGTCCAGCAATCGATCAGCGAACGCGTCGTTGAGGGCTTCGGTGTATCGCCGGGCGTGAGCATGGGTGTGGCCTATGTCTTTGAGGCCGGCCAGATGCGGGTGCCCGAGTACCGGCTGCCGAACTCGCAGATTGAGGCGGAACAGGAGCGCCTGCGCGCCGCCGTGGTCCGCTCCCGGCGCCAACTGGCGCGGCTCAGGCATCGGCTTGAGGAACGTGCCCGTGCGCTCCCCACAGGAGCAACCGAGGATCTCGGCTATCTGCTCGAGGCTTATCTCGAGATGCTGCGCGATTCGCGGCTGGTCCGCGGTGCCGAGGACCGGATCGCCAAGGATGCGCTCAACGCCGAAGCCGCCGTCCATCACGAAATTGTCGCCATCTGCGAGGCCTTCAAGGCCATGCACGACCCCTATCTCGCGGCCCGGGTCGAGGACATCCGTGATGTCGGCAACCGATTGCTCAAACAGCTGACGAAACAGTCCAGTCCGCAGCTGCCGCCGATGCCAAAGGGCAGCATCCTGATCGCCGAGGAGCTGACGCCGGCCGACGCGGCGCAACTCGATCCGGAAGCCGTTGCCGGGTTTGCCGCCCAGAGCGGCGGACCGCAAGGGCATACCGCGATCATGGCGCGTGCGCTTGGGCTGCCGGCCGTTCTGGGCGCGAGCGGCCTCCTCGATCGCGTCAAGACCGGCGATCCAGTCATGATCGACGGCGATCTCGGCCAGATCATCATCCACCCCTCACCCAACTCGGTGTTGTTGTTCCAGCGCCGTGAGGCGGAGCGGCGGCGCGAGGAGCGCGAACTCAGCCGGCTGAAACGGCAGCCGGCCGTGACCCGCGACGGCACCACGATCAATCTCCTCGCGAATGTCGAGCTGCCGAGCGAGATGGACAGCGTCATCGAAGTCGGCGCGTCGGGCATCGGCCTCTTGCGCACGGAGTTCCTGTTTCTCAACCACGTGTCGATGCCGACCGAGGAGGAGCAATACGCTCTGATCCGTCAACTCATTGAGCGGGCCGGCGGCTATCCGGTGACGGTCCGGACCCTCGATCTCGGCGGTGACAAAGGCGCGGTCTCCTTCGTCGAGCAATTCGGCTCGAGCGTATCCTCGCCACTCGGGCTGCGCGGGATCCGATTGTCGCTCGCCCGCTCCGAGATCCTTGATGTGCAGTTCCGCGCCATCCTGCGCGCCGCACGGCATGGGCCGGTACGGATCTTGCTGCCGATGGTGACGACGATCACGGAGGTGCGCGCGGCCCGCGACATCCTGGCACGCGCAGCGCGCCGGCTGCTTCGGCGCGGCGAGGAGTTGCCAGCCGCCCTGCCGCCGCTGGGTGTCATGATCGAGACCCCGGCGGCAGCGCTCACAGCCGACGCCCTGGCGCAGGGCAGTGACTTCTTCGCCGTCGGCTCGAACGACCTCACCATGTACACGCTCGCAATCGATCGTGCCGACGAGCGGGTCGCACATCTCTACAACACGCTCCATCCTGGCGTGCTGCGGATGATCCAGTTCTCGGCCGCGGCGGCGCACCGGGCCCGCATTCCGTTGAGCGTCTGTGGCGAAATCGCGGGCGACCCCCGCTACACCGCCCTCCTGCTGGGGCTCGGCTTCCGCGAATTGTCGATGGCACCGCCCAGCATACCGCGCGTCAAGCGGCGCATCCTGGCGATCGACCTCGCCAAGGCTGAGCGGCGGGCACGGATGATCATGGACGAGACGGATACGATGCGCATCCAGATCCTCGTCGATGACTTCAACGCTCCTGAGATCGAACGCGACGCCGGCTGAGGCGAGACTGCCGCGGCTTAAGCAGGGTGAGGCACGCCGCGCGTCGTCGAATACTCGAAGTGCAGCGCTTCGCCGGGATGCACGATCGCATAAGCCGCATGGGCAGCGGCCGCGGCCTCGGCAAAACCGGTGAGGATCAGCTTCAGCTTGCCGGGGTAGCTCGCGATGTCGCCGGCGGCGAAGATCCCATCCGGGCCGGCCGAGAAGCTCGCTGGATCGACGGCAATGTGGTTGCGGTCCAGGTTGAGCCCCCACGCGGCAATCGGCCCGAGGTCCTGTGTCAGGCCATAGAACGGCAACAGCACATCCGCTGCGAGCCGGCGTTCGCCGCCATCAAGATCACGCACGATCACGCCCTTGAGCCCGGTCCCATCCCCTTCGATCGCATGCAGCTGGTAGGGAACCACGAGTTCGATGCGGCCTGCCTGCGCCAGCGCGCGCAGCTGCTGGACCGACTGCGGCGCGGCGCGGAACTTGTCACGGCGATGGACGACGGCAATGCTGGCCGCGACATCGGCCAACGACAGCGCCCAATCGACGGCGGAGTCGCCGCCACCCGCGATCACGACCTGCCGGCCGCGGTAGTCTTCCCGCCGCCGCACCAGGTATTGCACGCCGGATCCGGCCGGCAGCCCCTCGTAGTCGCGAATCCCGGCAAGCGGCGGCCGGTTCGGGCCGAACGCGCCGACACCGGCAGCGATGATGATCGCGGCCGTGCTGAGGGAAGTTCCGGCCGAGGTCGTCAGCAGCCAGCCGCCTTCGGTCTGGCGATCGAGCCGAATCACCTGTTGCCCGAGGTGGTAAACCGGAGCGAAGGGTGCCGCCTGTTCCTGCAACCGCTCGACGAGATCACTCGCCAGAATGCGCGGGAAACCGGGGATGTCGTAGATCGGTTTCTCCGGATAAAGCGCTGCGCATTGACCGCCGGGCGCATCCAAGGCATCGATAACGTGACAACGCATGTTGAGCATGCCGCACTCGAAAATCGCGAACAGCCCGACCGGGCCGGCGCCGATAATGGCGACATCCGTCTTGACAGGCGCATCGGTCATGCAAGCGTCTCCGCGCATCGTTATGATGCGAGCGTTTGTTGTACGGAAACCAACATGATCGGACCGGTCGGAAGGATCAAGAGTGGCGCCGCCGTGCGCGCCGTGGTTGGGCAGGATTACCGGCGAGCGATGGCAGCACTAGTGTCGCATCTCCTTGACCTTGCGGACGAGGCCGCGACCACGGCCCTGGCGCGAAGGATCGCCGCTCTGTGTCGCGCCGGCGATGTCCTGGCGCTGGACGGTGACTTCGGCACCGGCAAGACCACCTTTGCCCGCGCTTTCATCCGTGCGCGCTGCACGGCGGCCGAAGACGTGCCAAGCCCGACCTTCACGCTGGTGCAGGTCTACCCTGCGGCCGAGGAAGGAGACGCAGCGGTCTATCACTTCGACCTGTTCCGCCTGCGCACCGCCGACGAGGCGCTCGATCTCGGCATCGAGGATGCATTCGCGGAAGGAATCTCGCTGATCGAGTGGCCGCAGCGCCTGGGCCCCCTCCTCCCGCCTTATCGGCTCGATCTCGCCTTCCGATTCGGCAGCAGCCCAGGATCGCGGACCCTCACCTTGAGCGCATCCGGCGGCGACTTCCTCGCTCGCCTGAAGGAGGCTGGCGTTGTCTGATCGCAGCGCTGCCATTGGCGCCTTCCTCGCCAGCGCCGGCTGGGGCGGAGCCGCGATCGCACCGCTCGCCGGCGATGCGTCCTTCCGCCACTATCATCGGCTGCGCGACAATGGCGCGCGGGCCGTCCTGATGGATGCGCCGCCGGAGCGGGAGGATGTGCGCCCGTTCGTCCGCATCGCCCGCCACCTGGGCGGCCTCGGCTTCAGCGCACCCGCCATCCTCGCCGCCGACGAGGCGCAAGGGCTCCTGCTGCTTGAGGACTTCGGCGACGATACTTTCAGCCGGTTGTTGCGGCAGCAGGACGCCGAGGATGAGCTCTACGCGCTTGCCGTCGATGTGCTGATCCGCCTGCACACCCTCGATCCCGCTGCCGCCATTCCGCAAGCGCTGCCGGCCTATGACGAGCGCCGCCTCCTCGACGAGGCGCTGCTGCTCCCAGACTGGTACCTGCCCACCGCCTGCGGCCGAGCGACGGACGAGGCCACCCGGCAAAGCTACATCACCTGCTGGCAGCGCGTGCTCGCGCCGGTGCTTGCAGAGCCGCCCACGCTGGTGCTGCGCGATTTCCATGTCGACAACCTGATGCGGCTCGCCGGGCGCAACGGCCTCGCCGCCTGCGGCCTGCTCGATTTCCAGGATGCGGTCGCAGGCCCCGCAGCGTACGACCTGATGTCACTGTTGGAGGACGCGCGCCGGGATATCGGCCCGGCGCTGAAAGCGCGCATGCTGGCCCGCTACCACGCGGGCGTTGCCGCGGCGGCAACGAACACGTTCGCAACCACCTTCGCGACGCTGGCCGCGCAGCGGCACGCCAAGGTGATCGGCATCTTTACCCGCCTGTGGCGCCGCGACGGCAAACCGGTCTACCTCGCCCACATCCCGCGCGTGTGGCGGCTGCTTGAGGCCGCGCTGAACCATCCGGCACTGGCTGAACTCAACGACTGGTTCAGCCGCCACGTGCCGCCCGAAGCGCGCCAATTGCCGGAATGAGCACACCTCGCAGCAGCAACGGACCGGTTCGGCCGCGCCGGGCGATGGTGCTGGCGGCGGGTCTTGGCGTGCGCATGCGGCCGATCACCGAGCGCATCCCCAAACCTCTGATCACGATCGGCGGCTATACCCTGCTCGACCGCATCCTCGATCGCTTGGGCGCGGCAGGGGTGGCCGACGTGGTGGTGAATGCCTATCACTTGGCGCCCTTGATCACCCGTCACGTCGGCCAGCGGCTCAGCCCGCGGATCCACCTTTCGGTCGAGAGCACGCTTCTGGAGACCGGCGGCGGCATCGTCAACGCCCTGCCGCTGTTGGGCGCGGCCCCGTTCTATGCCGTCAACGGCGATGTCTTGTGGCAGGACGGACCGGTCCCGGCGCTGGCGGCACTGGCGGACGCATGGAATCCGCGCACCATGGACGCGCTCCTCCTGCTGCATCCGGTGGCAACCGCGCTCGGCTACCGCGGCAGCGGCGACTTTCACCTGCTTGACGATGGCCGGCTGGCACGGCGCGACGGTAACGACGACGCGGCCTATCTGTTCGCCGGCCTGCAGATCCTGCACCCGCGGCTGTTCGCAAATCCGCCCGCACCGCCGTTTTCGCTCAACGTCCTGTTCGACCGGGCACTGGCGCAAGGGCGCCTGCACGGTGTCGTCAACTCAGGCGGCTGGTGCCACGTCAGCACGCCAGAGGACATCGCGCCGGCCGAGGCCTTCGTTCAGCGCTGGACTGCCTGCCGGACCGGAGGGCCCGCGGGTGAAGTGGGTGCCGGAGAGTGCGTGTGAGCGAAGCACGCGTCTACAGCGTGCATCCCGGCAACACCTTCGTCGATGCGTTTGCGCGCGGCCTCCTTGCCAGCGCCGGCCCGGAGCCGGAGGCGCTGACGCGGATCCAGATCCTGCTGCCGACACGCCGGGCCAGCCGTGCGCTCGCGGCGGCCTTCCTGCGCCTGCGCGGCGGGCAGCCGCTGCTGCTGCCATGGATGCGGCCACTGGGCGATTTGGAGGACGACCTCTTTTCGCCCGACGA
>JADHED010000444.1_pt1 | contig 50075 bp, 44 predicted proteins | sample 8952041 | NCBI WGS metagenome assembly JADHED01 (sample SAMN16124423, study PRJNA663239) | bioreactor sludge metagenome | isolation source: sludge (control) | place: India:Bengaluru | collected 2018-09-08 | reverse complement strand
CGGTGATGCTCACGGCGGCCACCGGGCGTTCGTCGAGGTCACGGACGGCGGCACCCACGCACCGGACGCCGACGAGGTTCTCCTCGTTGTCGAGGGCATAGCCGCGGCGCGCCGTCTCGGCGAGGTCGGCGCGGAGCGCGCGCTTCGACGACAGCGTGTGGGGAGTGATTCGCTCGAAGTCGAACCCCGCGATCATCGCGTCGCGCTCGTCCTCGGGCATCGCCGCGAGGATGGCCTTGCCGACCGACGAGGAGTAGACGGCCTTGCGGCGGCTGGACATGGCCGTGACGCGAAGCGGGTGATGCCCTTCGAGGATGGCCAGGTAGACCAACTCGCCGTTCTCGATACGCGCGACGTTGACGGTCTCACCGAAGCGCTCCACGAGGGCCTCCGCGTAGGGGCGCAGGCGCTTGAGGACGTCCTGGCCGCGCTCGGTGAAGCGGCCCAGCTCGATGAACTTCGCACCGAGGTGATAGAGGTTGGTTCGAGGGTCCTTGTACATGTAGCCGGCGGCGACGAGCGAACACAGGATGCGGTACACCGACACCTTCGACACGCGCGGCAGCCGGGCGAGCAGGTCGGGGTAGGACACCCCTTCCGGCAGTTCGCGGAAGACCTCGAGCAGTTCGAACGTCCGCATCAGCATCGGGACGACGTGCAAGGTCTTGGCCACGGGCGCCATGATAGCAAGGTTCCATTAGGGCAAGTCGGCGGTGTCCGGTCGGCGCGGTCGCGGTCTCCGGCCATCACGCAAGCGCCCTCCCGAGGCGCGCCGATGCCCTCCTCAAGGCCGCCAGCCCCGAAGGGGTGGGAGCGCGCGGCAGCCGACCACTCGCTCGTTGAGCTCGCGGCGCTGGCTGGCTGGCGGCGGAGAGGCTGGACGAGGCGGAGGCGTGCCCGATGATGGGCGTTGTGACGGCGCGGTCCGGTGACGTGGCTGGGCACGAGGAACCGGCCCTGTGAGCACCAGCCGACCCGGGTCCGGGTGCCGCCCCACTGGAAGCGTCGCCAGGCCGCGGAGGCCCGCCGCGTTCGTAAGCCGAACCGCTTCGCGAAGCGGATGGGCCCCGGGACGCTTGCAGTGGTCATGGATCCCGATGTGGCGGTGATCTTCCGCTCACCGGAGTCCGTCAACGTGCTGCTGCGGTCGGTGATCGAGGCCGTGCCAAGTGCTGCGGCGCCTTCGGCTCGGCGCCGGGAGGCCGGCTGACCGCGTTCAGCCTCGACTGATCGGCTGCGTCGCGACTCCGGCAGAACACTGGATGACACCAGCGAAGGCGAACCGCTAACACGTGGCGGGGATGCCGCCTGGCGAGCCCGACTGCGGATGACTCGCTGGCCTTCAGCGCATCGCACGCGCCCCGGCCGCGAGGTCGGGGTCGTCGAGGACAACCGCGAACCCCCATCCGAAGCGCTGGTCGTCGGCCACCACCAGCGTCAACTCGTTCTCGCCGGCGCGCAGTGGCAGCCAGACCGACTCGAACCGCGCATCGACGAACGCGGCGTACTCCGGCGCGCGGCTCTCCCAGCCGGTCGTGCCCGCGAAGAGCGGGCGCCCATTCAGGAACACCGTGACCTCGTCGCTGTAGCCGACCCCAGCCTTCACCAGGCGGTCGCCCGACGACGTCAACATCGTCTTCGCCACGACGCGGTACTGACCTCGTTGCGTCGCGAACAGCCGGTTGACGTTGACGGTGCCCGACTCCTCGCTCCGGGCGCGACGCCATGCGCTGGCCATCGGTACCGTCACCGGTTCAGCCGACTCCCCGATCGTCAGAGGCGCGGAGACGAGCCAGGTCGTGATGAAGCCACGCGGCGGGGGCGGACCCTCCACGAGGGACGCGGGCGTCGAGGGCGTCACCCGCACGTTGGCTATCGCGGCAGCCCACGTGGCGGCCTGGTTGTTGACCCTCGCCCAGAACGCGACGCCGCCCCCAGGTCGACCCAGTCTCAGACGCGGCACTTCGAGCACGGGCGACAAGCTGTCACCGACATGTACCTGGAGGACGGACCCGCGAATCGTGAGGCGCACACGTGTCCAGCTGTTGCGAGGCCATGAGGCGGCCCGATTGAATTCCGGGTACAGCTGCCACGTCGAACTGCCGTTGGTGCGGGGCGCGTACTGCAGGGCCATGAACCGTCCGGATTGGCGCGGTCGGAGATACACGTTTTCGTGCATCGCCAGCGATTGCCGGTGGAACACAAGCCCGACGAAATCACACGGGGCCATGGGCGCGACGTCGAACTCGATCGTGCCGTCGGTGAACTCGATGCCCGCGAGGATCGCGTGGGTGTTGTTCCGCAGCCACACGGCCTCTCGTCCTTCGAACGGCGCGATGCGCGCGTCGCCCTGGCGGCCTGCGCCTTCGACGACCCAGTGCCCCGCAGAGCCTGCGACTGGCGAGGCCGGCTGGGCGACGCCCGCCACCGGCAGCAACAGCGTCCACCCCAGCGCGCAGCGAATCACGCGGTGTCTCATGGCGTGTCTCCCTCTCGGGTGGCGCCATGATCTCGGCTGAGGAACGAGGCGCCGCGACGCACCTTCAGCGTCGGGGCAGCCAGGGGACCGCCGCGAACGGTGACGCAGACGCACCTCTGGGCGAGGCCCCTGTCTGCGGCCGTATCGAGCCTTGACTGCTGGGCACCGTAGCGCGCTGCTCACACACGCGTCAAGGCCTCACGCGCGGCGCGTTGGATTTCGGGGACGAACCGGTGGTTCTCTGCGACGGGGCCACGCGTCCAATCACCGACGGCCTGCTATCGTCTCTGCATGCGCCGCACGACGCGTGGGGACGTTCGTCAGTGGGTACTCGCCCTGCTGCTCGTGGTGACACCGCTCGTTCTCGCCGAGGAAACGCCACCAGCCGAGGTGTGGTCGATCGAGGCGATCACCGACGGCACGCGAGCCAGCCGCACCCCCCCCGTCGAGCCCCGACGGTCGGCGAATCGCCTTCGACGTCGATGTCGGCGGCCGCTGGCAGGTGCACACGCTGGATATGTCGTTGCGAGCCACGACGCCGCTGCCGCTCGACGATCTGAACGCGCGCCATCCCGCGTGGGCCCCGGACGGGCGAGAGGTGGCCTTGGTCGGCGGTCCGGCGGGTGCGACGCTGCTGGCCTGGCGCCTCGCGGCACGCCGCGCGCGGCAACTCGCGGCGTTGCCGGGTCCGGCGTCGTTTCCGTCGTGGTCGCCAGATGGACGGACGATTGCCGTCACCTTGCGCCAAGGCGAGACGTTCACGACGTGGATGGTTCCCGTCGATGGTGCGCCGCCGACGAGAATGGCGATCGGCGTCGGTCCGCGACGTCTGGCCCCGCTTCGCCGCCGACGGCCGTCGGCTCGCCTTCTTCAGTCGCCGTGCGCCTCACCTCGAGGACGACGAGACCTACGTCGTTGACCCGCCGACGTCGGCGCTGACGCGCGTGACGACCCGATCGGGGCACGACTTCTGCCCGACCTGGGCTCCGTCGGGCACGCGCCTGGCGGTGGTGAGCGCGATGCCGGATGGCACGCAGGCGATCCGGATCCTCGGCCTCGACGGCCGGGAGCGTGCCAGGCCAGTGGCCGGCTTCTTCCGTGCCACCGAGCCGTCGTGGTCGCCCGACGGCCAGCGCATCGTCTTCGCCGGTGTCGAACGGGCCGGCGCGAGGTACCGGTTGTTCGTTGCGACCGCGCCGCAGCGATGATCACGCCGGCGCTGTTCAGGTAGCCAGACCGAACCACGTTTCCAATCGTCTGATTCCGCGATAGCCGGCCCACGAGCTGCTTGGAGGGTACATGAGGCGTCGATTCCTGCTCGCGGCCGTGTTCGTCGTGGTGGCATCGGGGTGGGCACAGGCCCAGTCACTTGAAGGGCGATTGCGCCAGCGCGGCGAGGCGTTTGCCACCGCCATGCGGTCTCAGGGCGATGCGCTCGCCGGGTTCGCCCGCGATCACCTCGAGTCGCGCGTGGCCGCCGAAGGCCGCGTCGGCGCGTTCGCCGAGCACATGCGCGCCGCGGTCCAGGAACTGGGTCCGGTCGATCGTTCCGTGGTCCAGGTGATACGCGAGGCCCTGGTGTTCGTGTACTTGCGGCACGGCAAGACCGGCGTCTGGCAGAACTACCAGTTTCGTGTGCAGGCGGCCGACGGGCACCGACTGCAGTTGGTGTTTCGAGCCACAGCCGTCGAGCCGGTGGAGCGACCGGCGGCACCACTGGCCAGCGACGACGGGCGGCACTTCCTCGAGCGGTTGCTCAGTCGCCTCGATGCGCAGCAGCCGTTCTCGGGGGTAGCCGTGGTCAGCCGTGGTGGCAAGGACGTGTACGTGCTCGTCCGTGGCACCGCCGACGCCGCCGCAAAGGCGCCGGTGACCCGCGCGTCGCGATTCGGGATGGCCTCGGGATCGAAGCTCTTCACGGCGGTGGCCGTGCTGCAGCTCGCGCAAGCGGGTAAGCTCGGGTTGTCGGATCCGCTGGCGAAGCACCTGCCCGACTTCCCGAACCAGGCGTTCGCCCGACAGGCCACGATCGAGCAGTTGCTCACCCACACGGCGGGGGCGGGCAACTACTGGGACGATGAGTACGAGGCGCGCCGTGCTTCCCTCACCGACCTCCAGCACGTGATGCCGTTCGTGCTGAAGCACCTCGGCGCGTCGGCGCCCGGCACGTTCAGCTACTCGAACTCCGGCTACCTCCTGCTCGGACTGGTCGTCGAGGCCGTTTCGGGGAGGAGCTACTACGACTACGTGCGACGGTACGTGCTCGACCCTGCGGGCATGAGCCGCACGGGCTTTCCCCTCCGCGAGGATCAATCGCCGGAGACCGCCCATCCGTACGTCCCGGAGCTGGAGGCCGGCGCGGTCAAGGCAGGGGTCTACCTCCCCGTCACCGAGGGCGGCCGTGGCTCGTCTGCCGGTGGCGCCAGCACCACGGTCGACGACCTGCTGCGGTTCGCCGACGCGCTCGCCAAGGGACGGCTGCTCGATCGGAGCCACCTGGAGCTGTTGACCCGGGCTCGCGTCCGAACCGACACGCCCGACACCTCGTACGGCTGCGGGGCGAGTGTCGAGACGTCGCGGGCTGTTGTCTCGTACGGGCACGGCGGGCGGGCGCCGGGGACGCACTTCGACCTGCGAATCTACCCGGAACTCGACACGGTGCTGGTCGTGATGTCGAACTACGACACGATCGCCGGGCCCGAGATCTCGTCGGCGCTCGATCACCTGATCCGCAACCGGATGCCGTGAGCGGCGGGGCCGGCTTGCCGCCGCCCGCCGGGTGTCGGCGAGGCCGCGGTCTCCGTAGGGGGACGGCCGAAGGCGAAACCGCCGCCTGGTGAGGTGACACCTGTCGCAGCAGTGGGGCTGTGGGGCAGAACGCGTGATCCACGGGACGAGTCGAGAAACCGTCTCCCCAACGCGCCGTCCAAGACCAGCACACGCGAAAGCCCCGCAACCCAGAGATGCTCTATGACCAGTCGCCGTGTGCTGCTCTTCGTGTTGATCGCCTCGCTGACCAGCTGCAAGTCACCCACGGCACCTGCGTCCGCGGCGGTGCCGCCGCCGTCGACCGCTGGGCGACACCTCGTGACGGTGCCAGGAGACGGCGTGGCGCTTGGGGGGATCCTGTTCCGGCCCGAGGCGGCTGGCGCGCGGCCGGCCATCGTCGTCCTGCACGGGTGGCAGCCGGCGGGGACCAACGGCGCGGCCGTCGTGGAGGCACGCGCTCGCCAGTACGCCGAGGCCGGGTACGTCGCGCTCGCCCTGTCGCTGCGTGGCTGGCCGCCGAGCGGGGGCAGCGACGACTGCGGGCTGAAGCAGCCCGACGACGTGGTGACCTCGGTGGCCTGGCTGCGTGCGTTGCCGGGCGTCGACCCCCACAGGGTGGCGCTCGTCGGCTTCTCGCAAGGGGGCCAGGTGGCGCTGCTGGCCGCTGCGCGCGACGCCGCCGTGCGGGCGGTGGTGGCCTACTTTCCAGTGACCGATGTCGCCCGGTGGAAGTCCACCACGACCAACGCCGACATCCCCGGGTACATCACCGCGGTGTGTGAGCCGGGAGGGCTGAGCGCACGTTCACCGCTGTTGCATGCCGCGAAGGTTGCCGCCCCCGTGCTCCTGCTGCACGGCGAGCGCGACACGCGCGTGCCCACCGAGCAGAGCCAACTGATGGCTGCGGCGCTGGGGTCGGCGGGGCGAAGGGCTGAACTGGTGCTGGTGCCAGGCGCGCAACATGGCTTCACGGCTGCAGAGGACGCCTCGGTCCAGCCCGGCGTCGACGCGTTCCTGGCGGCGGAGCGGCGATAGGCACGGGCGGCCGCTTGATCGTCGCCCCAGGCTCCGGCTGGGACCCCAACCGGTGATGGCAGCGACGCGGGGTGAGTGGCGAGCTCAGCATCCGTCGGACACCGACCACAGCGCGACTGCCTGGCAGGCGCCGTGGCCACTTCTCGCTCGACGCGAGGGGGGAGGGCGGGAGTCGAACTCCATCTGGTCCTTTAGAATCTTTAACTTACGTAAGACACGTTGCCGGAAATGCCATCGGTGCCGGGGTTGCCGTCGCGCATTGCCCGCCATTGCCCGGTGAGCCCGGGCTCATCGGGGTCTGGGCCGGCGCCTGCGAGCCGCCCGGTTCTCTTCTCCTGTTGGGTGGAGCAACCCAGCCAGGAGAGGATGATGTGACGGCGCAAACGGATTCGCGACGGTGACGCCGCGCCATGTGAAGCCGTCCTGCAGATCCTCGGAGAGCAGCAAGCGGCAGCCGGCCTCCGCCGAGCGGAGGTACTCCGATGGGCCGCGCCAGCTGCACCACGTCGTCCGTGCGTCTCCTCCTGACACGGAGACGCTGGACGATTCTCAGGCCTGTGCCCAGACGGGGCAGGGCGAGGACTTACGTCCGACCTGCCCCCCGCAGGCTCTCCGCCCATCCTCCCCGTTTGCACAGCGCAGGTGCGCGAGGTGGCCAAGGATCGTCTCAACGCGCTGGGGCAAGCTCGACGCCGACTACGCCAGGATCTTCGCGAGCATCCGTTCCACCGCTCGTCCGACGTCGCGGGCGCGATGCGCAGGCTACTCGAGGAGCGGAGCGTGCGCGACATCATCCAGGCAGAGTGCTCGGCCAGCGAGGACTGTTCAGTCAGGGAAGCCGGCACATGTCCAGAGTTGGGGGAATGTTGGTATCCGCGTCGGTGTGGCAAAAGGGCGCCACCCCGGTGGAGGCGCCGAGCACCGTGGTGCCATTGCTGTTCGCTAGCGTATTGTCGTCAACGGTTTGCGTGGTGAGGTTCGGAATCCATCCCGCGAACCAAATCACATTCGCGCCAAGCGAAGGCGTCGCTTGGACGAGGTTGCCCAGCACGCTCACATAAGCGCCAGCCGCGATCGCCACGCCCTGTCCGGCCGTTGGCGCCGCGGTGCCGCCGGCGGACGCTTTCCCCGCCTGCGTGCCAATGAGCGATCCAATCGCGGCGACCAACGCCACCGCCGCAACCACGATCACCAGGACCAGCAGCAGCCCCAGCAGACAGATCCAGGAAAACACCGCCGTGAATGAACAGCCCAGCGCGCCGAACACCGCGATCGCCGCAATGACGCTCAGCACGCCGCCGACCCCCGCGCCGACGGCGGCACCCCATGCCGAGCCAAGCGACGCATTGCAGACTTGCGCGTCGTGATAGTAGCAATGCAACACCGGAGAGCATGGCGCGCCGGGATTGGCCGCCGCTGGTGGAAAGACGCTGGTCGGGCAATTGGTGCAGGCCGCGCAATGCACCACCGGCGGGTTGTTGAAGGCCACGATGGGCCAGTAGATCTCCTTGACCACCACGTCGAGGCGCGGCTGGTTGTTCTGGAATCCAACGAGCTCACTATGCGCGGATGCAAAACCGGACGTTGCGGCGTTCACCACACCGGTGACGCAGGCGAACCTGCCGACGCTCGGCACGCCGCAGAGCGCGCTGTGCGAGTTCACTGCCCACACGATGATCGCCACTACCGTGGCCATCGCGGTGAGGACGATGGCCACGAGAGCGGCGGCGCCCCAGGTGGACACGCCGAGGATGGGGGCCAGCCACGACAGGAACGTCGAGAGCGGCCCGATCAGCCCCGCGATCTTCTCCGCCACCTGCTGAACTACACCGGCCAGGGCGGCGATCGTGGAGCCTATCAGGAATGCCGTAGCAAAGAACGTCGGCGTTCCCGATACCGTTCCAGTGCCGCCGCAATTCGCGAAGGCCATTACGCCGCGCCTCGCAGCCCGTATCGCGAGCATGCCGAGCACAACGCGCGACCGACTGCGAAACCGACCAGCCAGCCAAGCAGCATGCCGAGCAATCCCGCGCCCAGCAGAGCGATCAGCCAGACGCTGATGATTCCGGTCACCAGCGTCGTTACCAGTGCTCGCGCTGCGATCGCGAGCACGCCGTAGTTGCCGAACACGCCGACGATCAGCAGTACCAGCGCCCACGCGACCAGGGACAAACCAATCGCGATCTGCCACAACTGCGACGCCGCCGGTGCCGGCGGCGAACCGGCCAGCCCGTGAGCCAGCCCGAACAGGCCGCCGACAATGGATCCCGCGATGGCGCCGGTCACCGCGCACACACCGGAGCCGGCGATGGCGGCGGAGAGATGGTTCATCGTTCGTCCCTCAAGGCCCTAGTTTGAGAACAGACGTTGTGTGAAGCCGCCGAGCAGATTGCCTTGCGGGTCGCGGGCGACAACCGTCACGCTGGTGTCGACCGGACTCGTCGCCGGCAGCGAGTAGGAGAGCTGGACGGAATCGCTGTCTCCCGGCGCCACCGTCACCTGCGCGGGACTGATCTGGGCCGCCACCGTGTTGGGTGCCACCGACAGCAAATAGACCACCGGCGCCGCCGTGGTATTGCCAAGGCTGATTGGCAGGCGTGGCTCGGCGCCGAGGACCACGGCACCGGCGGCGTCGCGCCGATCAATCAGCGCCAGGCTGACTACGCTTTCACCATAGTTGTTCGATGTGTCGGCGTCGTAGGGATGCGAGAGCTCCACGAACATCGACCGGCCGGTGTGGCGCAGGCCGTTGACATCGGCGTTGATGAAAGGCGGATTGATCGGGACGCTCAGCACGTGGGTCTCGCCAGCGGCGAGCGACAGCAACTGCCTGACCACCGGAGTCCGCGGCACGCCAATCCCGGGATACAGTCCGATCGAGACGGCGACGATTGTGTTGACCGCCGCGGCGCTGGTGGACAGGTTGTGGATGGAGATCGCGACGGGGTCCAGCATCCTCGGTGCGTCGAACTGCCACACCCCGCCGCCGTAGCCCGGGGCGGGGAACAGGGCCATGTCGGGGTTGTCCCAGGTGACCTGGAGACCTGCGGACAAGCGGGGGGCCTGACTGTAGATCGCCGGATTGGGCGTGTCTGGCGGAGGCGTGAGGCGGACCGAGCTCTGACAGGCGGGCGGGAGGGCAGCGCCCCCGCACCAGGATCGGCTAGGAGAACGCGAGGACCTTTCCATAGCCGTGAGCGCCCCCATTCCTGGACACCTGTCGGTAGCCCGATCCATGCGGCCTGCCGGCTGCTGGTACGGAGGCGTCGCACTTTCGAGCGGGTGACGGAACGGCCGCGTATCCGACCTGCCCCGCCGCCGGGGCGGAACACGTCAGCTTCCACCGAAATGGCGTTATGGGAATCGTTGCTTATCGTACGAGCAACGCACAAGTCAAGTCGAAACTGAGCTCCCCAACTAGTCCGAGAGTCTCCGCCGAAGACCCGCGCCTGCTCGGTGCCAGACGAACGATGACACTGCGTCGGGTCGCAAATCGACAGGACTCCCCGTGTTGACAGGCGGAGGTCCCGCAACCATGCCCCGCACCACCAAGGTCTTCATGACCAACCGCAGCCAGGCCGTCCGCCTGCCCAAGGACTACCAGTTCTCGACCGACGAGGTGTTCATCCGGAGGGACGACGACGACATCATCCCCTCGCCCAAGCCGCGCGACTGGAGGACGTACTTTGCGTCGGCCCCGGTTGCGTCAGACGCCTTCATGACCGACGTCGAGGACTTGCCGGTCCAGGAGCGCGAGGACTGAATGCCCCAGGAACGCCAAAGCGGCGGCAGCGCGACGGCGGCTCGCTACATGCTCGACACCGACACCTGTTCGTACGTCATGAAACGGTCGCACCCGCTGGTGCTCAAGCGCCTCAGGCGCTGCCGCTCAGCGATGTGTCCATGTCCGTCGTCACCAAGGCGGAACTGCACTACGGCGTCGAGGTGTCGCCGAAACACGCGCTGGACGCTGCGGCGCTGGCGGCATTCCTTCCGTACGTCGAGGTGCTCGATCTGGACGAGGACGCCGCCTTGCACTACGCCGAGATCCGAGCGGACCTGAAGAAGCGCGGCACGATGATCGGCGCGAACGACCTGTTCATCGCGGCACACGCGCGAGCGCTGGGCCTCACGCTCGTCACGAACAACACCGCGGAGTTCGAACGCGTGAAGGGACTGGCCTTGGAGAACTGGACGCTGCCGCATCGGAAGAGATAGCCACCGGTCACACGAACGGCTGCCTGCAACGACGCCGACAGTTCCTTCGGGTGGGGGATCGGTACCTTCAGAGAGGCCGAACTCGGGAGGGGTGTGTTTGGCGGAGAGGGTGGGATTCGGTCTGTGCGCCGAGCCCGCAGGGCGGAGGCGCACTGACCGTAGAACGCCCACCCGAAGCGCCACCGACCGAAACGACGTTGAGGGAATTGGCGGAGAGGGTGGGGCGTGCCATCAGCCGGGCTGACGACCCAGCACGCGCAGGATGGTGTCGAGGACGGTGTCCAGGTCCCTGCCGACGTCTTCGGCCAGGAAGCGGAGGACGAAGTAGCCGTGCTCCTGCAGCAGCCGGTCCTTTCGACGGTCCCGTCGATAGGCCGCAGGATCCGACAGGTGCTGCGCGCCATCCAGTTCGAGGGCGAGGCGCGCGTCGGCGCACAGCAGATCGACTTCGAGCGTCCCGGCGCCATCGAACGCTATGGGCAGTCGCGCGTTCAGCGTGAATCGCCCAGTGGTCTCGGACAGCGATTCCAGGCGCTTGAAGAGGAACGCCTCCGTGGCGCTCCGCTCCCTCGCCAGCCCGTCCGCGTTTGGGGTGACGGGGCGCACGGCGTGCACGAAGAGCCGAGCCAGTGGCGTGTCGACGCCATCCCGGATCAGGCGGCGGACACTTCCGGCATAGTCGCGCTTCCACTCGGGATCCACCGGGAGCCGAACGTCCACCGGCCACCCGGGCATCGCGCTGGCGGGCAGCAGCACCGTGTAGCCGATGGCCTCATAGCCGCGGCACCGCCGATCGAACATCCGCGCAAGCATGGGCACGTCGACGTCGGCGTAGTCGTAGACCCGCACCTCGCGCTTGGAGTCGTGCAGCCGGTGCAATCGCCCGGCGTACTGCGCCACCGTGCCCCGCCACGAGACCGGAAGCGTCAGGAAGAGCGAATCGAGGCGCGCATCGTCGAAGCCCTCACCCACGTACTTGCCCGTCGCCAGGACCACCCTGCCTTCGCCCGTGGGTATCGTCGCCAGGCGCTCGGCCCTGGCTCGGCGGTCCTTCTTGCCGGCTCCTGCTCGGAGGACCACAAGGTGCGGGACGGCGGGGGCAAGTAGGTGCTCGAGGCTGTCGAGATGATCGTTGCGCTCGGTCAGCACGAGCGGAGAGCGGCCGGTGCGCACGGCGTCAATCACGTCATCTGCTATACGTCGATTGCGCGCCTCATCGGCGACGAGCTCCTGATAGAGCGACTGGAACTCCACACGCCGGTCTGCCTCCGGTGTCCGCCGCGAGCGGAACCCCGTCGGTTGCACGAGGACCGTGTGCGCGAACGGTCGCGAGACGGCTTGGGCCCGCGCATCCACACGATGGCGCACGGGTCCGCACTGCATCGTGACGATGGGATGGTGACCGTCCTTGCGGGTGACGGTCGCCGACAGCCCGACCACGAACCTGGCCTTCGCCTGTCTGACCACCGCCTCGAAGGTCTGCGCCGACAGGTGGTGGCACTCGTCAACGATGACGTGGCCGTAGTCGGCGACGCGATCATCGACGATCCCCTTCTTGATGAGGCTCTGTATGAGGGCGACATCGATCGCCCCCGTCGTGCGTCCGCGTCCACCGCTCACCCGGCCGATCGATTTCGCCGGGAGACCGAGAAACGTCGAGAGTCGCTCGACCCATTGATCGAGGAGCTGGCGTCGGTGGACGAGTACCAGCGTGTTCACTCGGCGTCGGGCGATCAGCCAGGCGGCGACCACGGTCTTGCCGAACGCGGTCGTCGCGGCCAGCACACCGGTGTCGTGCGGGACCATCGCCTCGGCAGCGGCCATCTGCTCGGGCCTCAACTCACCGGTGAACGTCACGTCCAAGAGCCGCCCGCCTTCGCGGTGGTCACGCACGATGGGGCGGATGCCGAGGCTCGTCAGCTCATGGCGAACGTCGTCGAGACACCCCCGCGGCAAGCCGATGTGCTGCTCATGGTCCTCGGCGCAGGCGATGACGCGAGGCTTGCCGAACGTGGACAGCCGCATCGCTTGCGCCCGGTAGAACTCCGGGTTCTGGAAGGCCGCGATCCGGAGCAGACGGTTCCGCAGCGCCGGAGGCAGTCCCTCCTTGGCGATGTAGACCTGGTTGCCGTGGACGAGCTCCAGGCTCGCGGGCAACTGGCCGGCAATCGCGGCTTCCTGCCGCCGACGTGAAGGCGGGGCCGCCCAGGGCTCGACGTCTTTCTCGTCCTGAGGCTGCAGGCGGACTCCCAGGACGCGGCCGCGGCGCTCCGCGTCATGGACGAGCGCCTCGACCTCGTCCCGAGCGATGCGCCGCAGGCCCGACAGGAACGCCCACTGGTCAGCCCATGGCACGAGTTCGTCGTCAACGAAGACGCTGTGGCCCAGGTCACGAGGTCCCCGCTGCAAGGGCAAGGCGATCAGGTTCCCGAAGCCACCCTGTGGCAAGGTGTCCTGATTCGGGAAGAGCCGGTCGTACGAGTCCAGTCCGATGTCGGGCCGCTCCTCCATCGCCTCCGTGAGGAGGTACGACCCGAGCCGGCGTGCGAGCGCCGCCGGGACGGCCTGCTCGAAGAACAGCCACACGTGTCCGCCACGCCCGGAACGCGAGCGCTCGAGCGCGGCGGCCAGTCCCAGACGCCGACAGCCGTGGACGAAGGCCAACGCGTCGTCCTGCCAGCCCGCCTTGTCGAAGTCAGCGGCCAGGAAGTGACAGGTCTCGTCCACCAGGAGCGGATAGACGCCGACGACGAAGGGGTGGTCTTCGGCGTCCCGCCCTGACAGGTGCCATCGAATGACATCGTCGGTGATCGGGAGGAAGCGTCGGTGCGGACAGACCGCACACTTGACCTGGGGCTTCTCGCAGACTCCGCGCACCCATTCGTTCGCGCACGCCGGGGCGTACCCGGACGTGCCGGTTTTCCGGCTCTCGAACCGCCGCGAGTAGACGTCCTCGCGGCCGCGGAACAGCGACCGAAAGAGGGCAATCTTGTGCGCGATCGGCGACTGTTGGTTGATCGCCCCGCCGCTGGCGCAGGCGGACGACTCAGCGGGATCGAGACCAGACATCAACTACGGCACGTCGGGCTCGGAGCGGCGGGCAGCGGAGGGCCACCGCTGCAGATCGTCGATCGCATCGAAGTGCCCGTCGGAGGCCGCAAGCGGCACCTGGTGCTCGACGCACAACGCCGCGATCCAGAGGTCGTTCTCCGGAATGGGCTTGCCCTTCTGCCTCAGAGCGAGGCGCAGCCTGGCGTAGACCTCGGCCGTGGCGACCGTGACGTTCAGGACGACGCAGCGAGTGACGAGCGCGTCAACCTTGGCGAGATTCTCGAGCGCCTTCCGCGAGTTGAGGGCTCCGTACCGCTGCTCGCCGACCACGGGAGCCGGCAGCAGGTGGTCGCTGACGCTGGTCAGCAACCGGGCATCGGCCGTCGCCGCGAGGACGTCGATCGCCACGCTCGTGTCGAGCGCGACACGCTCACCACTCCCTGGGGTCGATGCGCTCGAACTCACTGTCGATAATCTCCCGCAGTTCCTGGGCATCCTCAGCGGAGAGCGAGCCCGTCACCTCGGCGAGCGCGGACAAGGGCGCCTCGACGTCCACCGTCAACGTGACGTGGTGATGCTCGACAAGGCCCCTGGGACGGCGGAGCGGCCGGAACACGCCGTTCTCGAACACGGCAGGAATGGTCTCGGTCATAACCACGATCCTAGCAGGTCCGTGATCGCGTGACCCTCGACGCCGCCACGGACACTGAGGCCCTGCAGGAGACGCCTGTTGGCCATGCACCCACGTGGCCGTCAGGAGAACCCACGTGCCGGGGGACCCGGGTCACACAGGCAGGAAACATGCGCGATTCCGTCCATCCGGCGGCAACACCCCGAGGGTTCGTCGGGGCGATTGCCCGCCATTGCCTGTGGAACCCGCCACGCCTTGCTCAGTTGTTGAATCTAGTGGATCTAAAGTGACGGAGAGGGTGGGATTCGAAGCTCCAAGCAGATTTCGAATCAATCACTTACGGAGATCCCGTTGCGAACACTGCAGCGAGTGCCGAGGTTCCCGTCGCGCATTGCCCGCCATTGCCCGCTGAGTCCGTGCTCACCGTAGGCTGGACCGGCGCCCGCGAGCCGGCCGGTTCCCCCCCGCTGGTGGCGTGAGCACCCCGCCCAGGAGAGGATGCGGTGAGGGCGCAAACGGATTCGCGACCGTGACGCCTCGCCACGTGAACCCGTCCTGCAGGTCCTCCGAGAGCAACAACCGGCAGCCGGCCTCCGCCGACGTCGAGACGACGACCGCGTCCCAGATGGAGAGGCGGTGCGTCACGGCCAGGTCGGCGGCGTTCACGATGACGGTGGCCGAGGTGTCGATCACGGGGTACGCATCCTGCCACGACAGCACCGCCGCGCGGGCCCGCGCCGCTGGGCGCTTGGCTTTCTTGACGAGCACATTGAACAACTCCCCGAGCGTCTGCGCGGGCAGCACGGCCACGTCCGGGGGCAGACGTTCGAGCAACTCGAGGGCCCGATCGCGCATGGCGGCGCCATTGATACCCTCCGCGTACGCGAGGACGTTGGTGTCCAACGCGACTCTCACTGCCCCTCCTCGTACAGGTCGTCTCGGTTCCACCGTCCGACGTCGACGACGCGTTCGCGACGCAGCCTCGTCAACAACGCAGAGCGGGCGATCAACTGCGGGCGGTCGAGGTCGGCCGCCGGCACGATGCGCGCGACGGGCTTGCCGTGGCTGGTGACCAGCACACTTCGGCCGCGCCTGACCGAGCGGAGCAACGACGAGAACCTGCGGTTGGCATCCGCCGCTGAGATGGTGTCTTCCAACAACGCCTCCACTACGTGTAGTGAGATTCACTACTATAGATCGTTTCCGCACGGTTTCCGGTTCGTCAGCCGGAGTGCGCGGGCCCGCCGTGCCATCCTGTCGGCCCATCACGTGGTGCGGCGGACCTGGGTCGCCGTAGACAAGCACCTCAACCGCACGCCGAAGATCACTGGCATCGGGGCACTCGAGCACGCGCCGGCTGCAGACCAGGGCGTCGCCGCCCAGGTCTCGTGCGTGCTGTCTTTGGTCGAGGAGCAGGTGGCGGCGCAGTCCCGAATCTGGCACGGGTGCGCCCGGTTCGCATGGACCGTGAACAGCAGGTCCTTGCGCGGGCTCGACGATCGGCTGGCGGACCGCTGCATCATGAGCGGAGACCGCCGGCCCCCCGTGCACGGCGCCAAGGCGATCCTCGACTACCTCTCCGTGGCGCTCGCGCAGGTGTCGTCGCACGAGGCCGGGGACGAAATCGTGGCGGAGGTCGGCCACCTGGGGCTGACGGGTGAGCCCTGCGTCCTGTTCTGGCGAGGGAACGCGCGGGTGTCGCTGGCGAACGTTCGCAGTGGCACCGACGGGAAGATCACGGCGGTGCACTACATCGCGGCGGATGTCGCCGAGTCGGTCGAAGGACTGGGCGTTTGTCCAGGCAGGCAGCCGCGGTGAAAGCGCGCGGCCCTCGTTGACAAGAAAGCGGGTTGCCTGGCGCATCCGGCATGAAACTGGACAACGCCAGCCGAGCCAAACAAATTAGTCTTTTATTTACAACAGTTATCCTTGGCGGAGAGGGTGGGATTCGGTCTGTGCGCCGAGCCCGAAGGGCGGAGGTGCGCTGACCATAGAAGGCGCACCCGAGCCGACGCGACCGAGCGAACCGATGTGAGCGAGGGAGTGGCGGAGAGGGTGGGATTCGTATCTACTCGTCTAGTTGACACTCCAGAAATCACGCAAACACTGAGCTATCGAATCATCAGAAACCACAGAATCCCTAGTTGGCCGTACATAACTCGTACGCCCTTTCAGCGCTCGTAGTACCCTCGCCGCATGCCTCAAGGCGCCCTCGCGCTGTACCGCCGCCACCTCACGGAATGCCCTCACGCGAGCAAGGGGAACCGGTGGACGCGCTGTCAGTGCCCCATCTGGGTCCAGGGCTCGATCGGTGGCGAGGCCGTCCGCCGCAGCATGAACACGACCAACTGGACGGCGGCGTCGACCAGCGTCCACCAGTGGCAGTCCTCGGGCCGCATCGGGGTTCTCAAGCCTGAGCTCCCGTCGATTGTCGATGCCGTCGCCGCGTTCCTCAAGGAGGCTGAGACCCGGAACCTGGCGGCGACCACGATTCAGAAACGCCGTGAACTGCTCGAAGGGAAGCTGCTGCCGTACTGCAGGTCCAAGGGCTACCGGCAACTGCGCGATCTGACCGTCGACCGGCTCCGAGCATTTCGCCACGGATGGACGTACTCGCCCTTGTCCGCCGCCAAGCGACTGGAGTACCTGCGCGCGTTTTGTCGGTTCTGCGTCGACTCCGGCTGGATGGAACGCAACCCGGCATCCGCGCTCAAGACGACGAAGGTGTCGCACCGCCCCACGCTCCCGTACTCCGACGAGGAGGTCGACCGTCTCTTGGAGGCCGCTCGGAAAATGCAGGGGTTCGGGCGCTACGGCCCGCGCATCGAGCCGATGATCCTCCTGCTTCGCTACTCCGGGCTGCGGATGCAGGATGCCGCCTGCCTGGAGCGGAAGCGCCTCGCGGACGACAAGCTCTTCCTCTACCAGCAGAAGACCGGGACGCCGGTCTACTGCCCGCTGCCACCGGGGGTGGTCAAGACGCTGGCCGCCGTCGACAACGACAACGAGCAGTACTTCTTCTACGACGGCAGCAGCCAGCCGGAGAGCATGGTCAAGAGCTGGGATCGTGTGTTCAAGAAGGTCGGCACCACTGCCGATCCGCCGGTGGCCAACTGCCATCCACACCGCTTCCGCGACACGTTTGCTGTATCCCTCCTGCTGAAGGGCGTGTCGCTCGACAGCGTGTCGAAGCTGCTCGGTCACAGCTCGATCAAGATTACGGAGCGACATTACGCCCCATGGATCAAAGCGAGGCAGGACCACCTCGAGAGTGAGGTCCGGAAGATCTGGGCGTGAAGTCCGGGTCGCTTTAGGAGACCGCTCGGATCCTGGTTTGACACGGAGTCGGCCGTGGAGCATCCTACAGACGTTGTGGGCCGTTTCCGACAAGCTCTCGCCTTCGCACTGACCCTCGCGCTCGTCGGCGCCAATGGGGCCCTGTGCGCGGGCTGGGCAGCCACACCGGAAGCTCGGATGGAATGTTGCGCCGACGCCGATTGCCCGATGCACAAGGGCGGCACCCTTGACGGGTCGCGGTCTGCACACGTGCTGACACAAGCGGAGGCGGACGCCTGCTGTGCGATGTCCGAGCGCAAGCAGTCGGAGACGTCCAGCCCAACTGCCCTCGTTGTCTTGGCAGCACCGGTGTTGGATGCCGGCGTGGTCCTTTCGCCGAGCCTCCCCGCGCGAGTCCTGGGCGAGAGTTGGCGACGAGACGCCCCAAGCGTAGTCCCGCCCGTTCCTCGCCACATTCTCCTGTCCGTCTTCCTCCTTTAGCCACAGACACAGTCGTCGTGTCTCTGCTCGGACCTCACGTCCGGGCACCGTAGATGCGCGCGCGCAGGCGCGCGCGATGACGAGTGTCGTGGCCCATGATCAACCGCCTCATCGACGTTGCACTGAAGCACCGCTTTATCGTGATCGCGCTGTACCTCGGCCTCGCTGGCTGGGGCTGGTGGGCCTTGCAGGCTACGCCAGTCGATGCGATCCCGGACCTCTCCGACAACCAGGTGATCGTCTTCACCGACTGGCCGGGCCACAGCCCACAGGAGGTCGAAGACCAGGTCACGTATCCGCTCACCAGCAATCTGCAGGGGCTCGCAGGCGTTCGCGTGGTCCGGTCCCAGTCGGCCTTTGGCTTCTCGATGGTCTACGTCGTCTTCGAAGACGACGTAGACCTGTACTTCGCACGCACCCGCGTGCTGGAGCGGATGAGTCTCGTGGCGAAGGCGCTGCCGGCCGGCGTCGTGCCAACCCTCGGGCCGGACGCCACCGGAGTCGGCCACGTCTTCTGGTACACCGTCGAGAGTCCGAGCCATTCGCTGCGTGACCTGCGCACTCTGCAGGACTGGTTCATCCGGTATCAACTGAACGCCGTGCCCGGTGTGGCGGAAGTGGCTTCCGTCGGTGGGCACGTGCAGCAGTACCAGGTCGACGTCGACCCCAATCGCCTGCGGACCTACGGTCTGCCGCTCAGCGCTGTGGTGTCGGCAGTCCGAGACAGCAATCTGAACGTCGGTGGCAACGTCCTCGAATCCAACGGCGCCTGGCTGATCGTTAGGGGCGTCGGCTTGATCGAATCCGTCGACGACGTGACACGGATCGTGGTCGGTGCGACCAACGGCGTTCCGGTGTACGTCGATCAGATCGCCAACGTCCAGATCGGTAATGCGTTCCGCGTGGCGTCACTCGTCAAGGGCACCCAAGAGGCCGTCGGCGGTGTCGTGGTAGCCCGCACTGGGGTCAATACCAAGCAAGTGATCGACGCTGTCAAGGCACGCATCGCGCAGATACAGCCTGGCCTACCGCCGGGTGTCTCCATCGTCCCGTTCTACGACCGGTCGGAACTCATCGAGCAGTCCGTCGACACGCTGCGCGTGGCCCTGCTCGAGGAGATCGCGCTGGTCACGCTGGCGCACGTGGTGTTCCTGATGCACTTCCGGTCGATCTTGATCGTGACAATCCCGCTGCCGCTGGCGGTGCTCATGTCGTTCCTGGGCATGTACTACGCCGGCATCTCGTCGAACATCATGAGCCTGGCCGGGATCGCCATCGCCATCGGAGTGCTGGTCGATGCCGGCATCGTGGTCACCGAGAACGCCTTCCGCTACGTCGAGCAACGCGCCATCGACACGCGCGATCGACGTGCCGTGTGGGACATCGTTCGCGACTCCACGCGGCTCGTTGGGCGGCCGGTCTTCTTTTCCATGGCGATCATCCTGCTCGCCTTCATCCCCGTTTTTGCGCTGACCGGGCAGGAGGGCAAGCTCTTTCACCCGCTCGCATTCACCAAGACATTCGCCGTGCTGGCGGCCACCGTAGTCGCGGTCACCCTGGTGCCGGTGCTCTGCTCCCTCCTTCTCGGAGGCCGGCTCCACTCCGAAGATGCCAATCCGGTGATGCGAAGCCTCCGTCGCCTCTACGAGCCCGCTCTCCGCATGGCGCTGGCGCACCGCATCTCGACCATCGCCGTCGCCGCATTGCTGTTCGTTGGCGCGCTGTTCGTGGCTCGAGGCATCGGGAGTGAGTTCATGCCCGCCCTGAACGAGGGCGACCTCATGTTCATGCCGATCGCCGATCCGAGCGTCTCGCTGGACGAGAACACCCGCATCGCCGCGCAACAGAACGCGGCGCTGATGACATTTCCAGAAGTGGAGTACGTAGTCGCCAAGGTGGCACGGGCAGACACGTCTACGGACCCCGCACCGTTGAACATGACGGAAACCATCGTGCACCTGAAGCCGACACAAGAGTGGCGGGACGGGATGACGCTCGACCGCCTGCGTGCCGACATGGGGCGCGCGGTGCAGTTGCCTGGCGTCTCGAACATCTGGACGATGCCCATCATCAACCGCATCGACATGTTGACCACCGGGATTCGATCGGAGGTGGGCGTCAAGATCTTCGGCACCGATCTGACGGTGCTCGAGGGCCTCGCGCGCCGGGTGGCGGACGCGGTCCGCGGGGTGCCTGGCGCCAGCAACGTGTATCCCGAACAGGTTACGAGCGGCCAATACCTCAACATCGGGGTGAATCGAGCGGCGGCCGCCCGGTACGGCGTTGGCGTCGGTGACATTCAGCAGGTCGTGGAGACGGCAATCGGCGAGACCGCGCTCACGACGACTATTGAAGGACGCCGCAGGTTTCCGGTGCGCGTCCGGTATGCGCCGCAGTACCGCGCCGATCCGCAGGCACTCGGGCAAGTGCTTGTCGCGACGCCAAGCGGCGCGCAGATTCCCCTGTCCGAGGTCGCGAGCATCGAGCATGCGCGAGGCCCCGCGATGATCTCGTCCGAAAATGGCTTGCTGCTCGCGACGGTTCTACTGAACGTGCAAGGCCGGGATGTCGGCGGGTTCGTCGAGGAGGCGCGCGCGACCGTCGCTCGCGATGTCGTGCTGCCAGCAGGCTACTACGTCGGCTGGAGCGGCCGATGGGAGAACCAGGAGCGGGCACGGGCTCGTCTGCAAGTGGTGCTGCCGATCGTGCTGCTCGTCATATTCGTCCTCCTCTACTTCACCTACCACTCACTGCTCGAAGCGGCGCACGTGCTGCTGGCCGTGCCGTTTGCCTTGACCGGCGGCGTCTACCTGCTGTGGCTGCTTGGCTACAACTTCTCGGTCGCGGTGTGGGTGGGGTTCATCGCGCTGTTCGGCACTGCCGTGCAAACCGGCGTCGTGATGGTGATCTACCTGGAGGAGGCAGTGGAACGAAAGCGACAGGAACTGGGCGGCACGCTCACGAGGGCGGCTTTGAAAGACGCGGTCATCGAAGGCGCGCTGCTCCGGCTTCGGCCGAAGGTGATGACGGTATCCACGGTCATCGCGGGCCTGCTCCCCATCATGTGGAGCACCCGCGCCGGCGCCGAGGTGATGAAGCCGCTCGCCACGCCAGTGCTCGGCGGGATGGCGTCATCGCTTCTGCACGTGCTCATCGTGACGCCGGTCATCTTCTTCTGGATTCGGGAACGGCGGCTGGGCCTCCAGCACGAGGCCGTGGGGCAGCGCGAGGGAGGGCCGATGAGCAGGCGCAATCTTCTCGTCGCGGCGGCCGTGATCGCGATCACCGGAGCCGCGGCCACGCTCGTGTGGAGAGCGTCCCCGCCAACTGGCGATTCGGATAGCGCCGTCGGAAGCACTGTGATCCAAACGGTACAAGCGGGCGAGCTCGATGTGGTGTTGCTTGCACCGGCGGGAGCGCTGCATCAGGGGCGCAACAGCTTCACCATCGAGTTTCGACGCGCCGGGACAACGACACTGGTCGACGCTGGCACCGTCCGAGCGAGCGCCAACATGCCGATGCCGGGCATGGTGATGTCGGGCGGAATGCAGGTGACACCGACCGCCGTTCCAGGCCGGTACTCGGCGACGGCGGAGTTCGGCATGGCGGGGGCATGGCAGATGGCCATCGAGTGGAGCGGCCCCGCCGGTGCCGGGTCTGTGAGATTTGAAGGAGGCGTGCAATGAACCCGCGAATGGTGCCATGCGTCCTCATTGTCGCGCTGTGCCTGGCCGCGCCGGCATTCGCGCAGGCGCCAACGGCGACGTCGTCGGCAGCGGAGCGCATGGTCGATCCCGTGAACGGGCTTTCGCTCGACCAGGCCATTGCACTGTCTTTCGAACGGGAGCCCTCTCTGCGAGCTGTGCGGAGCCAGGTTGAGGTCGCAGAGGCGATGACACTGCAGGCGGCGCTCAGACCCAACCCGTCAGTGTCCGTCGAGCGGCGCGAGGAGCCCGCCGGGACGGATAACCTGACGACGATTGGCGTGCAGTGGCCGCTCGACCTATTCCGAAAGGGCAGCCGTGTTGATGTGGCCGACGGCGAGATCTCGACTGCGCGACTCGCTGCCTCCGACCGCGAGCGACTCCTTCGGGCGGAGGTTCGCGCGGCATATGGAGCCCTGGCCGTCGCGATTCGCGACCTCGCGGTGCTCGACGAGACTATCGGCGCTACGCGGAGCCAGTATGAGCTCCTTCGGTCACGGGCCGACGAGGGAGCCGCGCCTCGGCTAGAGCGCGACCTGTTGGATGTCGAGCTGCGGCGTCTCGAATCCGAACAGGTGCTCCAACTGGCACGAGTCGACGCCACATCCTTCGAGCTGAAGCGAGTCTTGGGCTTGAGAGCCGCGGAGACGGTGGCGATTCGCAACACACTGGAAGACCTGGTTCAGCGCGATCGGTCGTCGGTCCCCATTGGCCAGGACACCCCGAACGTTGCCGAGCAGAGGACTGACGTGCGTGAGGCAGCGGCCCGCGTCAACGTTGCCGAGGCAAAGATCGACCGGGCTGCGGATGCTGGCCGCTTCGATCTCAGTCTCTTCGGCAGCGTCATGCGCATGGACATGGGCTTCCCTCAAAGAGGCTTCGCCGCCGACGGGACGCTGACGCGCATCCGTGGTGTGTTCCGCTACGTCTCGGTGGGGGCCATGGTCACGCTGCCCCTCCTCGACCGCAATCAGGGCGCTGTCGCCGCCGCCCGCGCCGAGCGGGCAGGCGCGGCTGCCGCCCATGAGGCCGCCGTGCTATCTGCTCAGGCAGAGCTGGCCTCGGCTCGTTCACGTTACGAGCACGCGCAACGCGCCGTGCAGCTCTACTCCGATCGGGCTCGGGTGCTGGCGCGCCAAAACCTGGCGGTCGTCAGCCAGAGTTATGAGCTCGGACGGCTCACGGTGTTCGACGTGTTGAACGAACAGCGCCGGTATCTGGACGTCGAGCGTGCGTACACGCAGACGTTGCGAGAGGTGTACGAAGCTCGAACGGCGCTCGATCGGGCGCTCGGAGAACGCCAATGACCAATGAGTCACGCATTTCATTGAATCGACGGGTGGCGGCAGGCGCCGCGCTCGGTCTTGTCCTAGTGGGTGCAGGGGCGACCTACGTGGGACTGCGGCTCGGCCGCGCAGACGGCGAGCGAGATGCCACGATGCAGGCTGGCGCCGCCCAACGCCAGGAATCGGCGGCCATTTCCGGCAGCGGCCACGCTGCGGAGACGACGGGCACGGATGCCGGTCTGCCGGATGTGCAAGTGACGCTCACCGAGGAGGCCACTGCACGGGCGGGAATCGTGGTCGAGCCGGTCGCGCGCGGCACATCTGCTCTGGACCTTCGTCTGCCGGCAGTCGTTGAGCCGAACGCGTATCGGCAGGTCGTCGTGACGCCGCTGGTGGGTGGGCGGGTGATTCGCGTGTCGGCCGAACTCGGCGATGGCGTACGGCGCGGCGACACGATGGCCCAGATCTACAGCCCACCTCTGGCTGAGGCCCAGACACGATACGTGTCGGTACGCGCGATGCTCGATGCGCACGACCGCGAGCTCCAGCGAACGGAGAAGCTGCTCGAGATCGGCTCGGCCAGCCGACAGGAGTTGGAGCGCATCCACGCCGAACATGCATCCCAGACCGCGGCAATTCAGACGGCTCGAGCGGAACTCGAGCTTCTGGGGCTGCCGCCGTCCGCCATTGCCGCACTGGACTCCGGGAAGTCTGTCGATGCCACCAGCGATGTGCCAGCTCCACTCGATGGCGTGGTCACTGAGAGAGCGGCGAACATCGGCCTGAACGTCGACCCGTCGACCAAGCTGTTCACCGTGATCGACCTCGCGTCGGTCTGGGTTGTTGGGGAGGTCTACGAGCGGGACTTTTCCCGTGTGCACGTGGGCAGTGCAGCCGTGGTGACGACGCCGGCCTATCCGAGTCTGACGCTTCGTGGCCGTGTCAGCTACATCGACCCGCAAGTGAGTCCGGCGACGCGCACCGCCAAGTTGCGGGTCGAGGTGCCCAACCCTCGGGGCGATCTGCGGCTGGGCATGTATGCCGACGTGGCGATCACCGGTGACTCAGCATCATCGGTGGTGCTGATTCCGCGAACCGCTGTCCAGAATGTCGGTAGTCGGGCAGTGGTGTACCTGGCGAATGCCAAGGAGCCCGGCAGGTTCACTGAACGCGAGGTCGTCCTTGCCGTGGGGTCAGGCGATCGTGTCGAGGTCACGCGCGGTGTTCAGCCTGGCGATCTCGTCGTCACCAATGGGAGCTTCGCCCTCCGTGCCGAGCGCGAGCGCCTCGGGTTACGGCCACGTTCAGGGACGTCCCCGAACTCTCCGGCACCTGCGGCAGGAGCAGATCAGTCTGAGGCCATTCAGTCGGTCCGGGTAGCTGTCACGGAGCAGGGCTTCGATCCGGCGAGGCTCACCCTTCAAGCGGGCGTCCCCGCAAGGCTAATTGTCACAAGGACTACGGACAACACCTGCGGCACTGAGATCGCTATCCCGTCCCTCGGTGTGAAACGGGAGTTGCCGCTCAACACTCCAGTCACGATTGACTTCACGCCCGCCAAAGCGGGAGACATCGCCTTCGCGTGTGGAATGAACATGCTAAAGGGGGTGATCGTCGTGCAGTGACCAGTGGCGTCGTTCTCGATGGCAACGTGTCAACGCATCTGGACGCATTGTCCAGCCATCGCCGGTCGGCGGCGATCCCTGGCGCACGCGCCCGGTCTCCCTCGAGCCACAGGGCTGATGGGCCATCGGTAGCCCAGACGGCCTGGCCAGTCGTGTGGCACTCACGCGCGCCGCCCCGGTCGCCTGCGAATGCGCTGGTCCCACGTTCCTGCAACCGTCTGAGCTGCCTCGTCCTCGGCCTTTCCCAGGGCCCTGTTGTAAAGCCGCTCGGCCACGGACCGCGGCACTCGCAGCACGCGATAGCGCCGCCGGCCCGGCTGTTGCCGGACCCACTCGGTGACGCCTGGCTCCCCCTGCACCACCTGCCGGACGAACTCCCGCGACAGGTTCCACATCTCCGCGAGTTCGGGCACAGTGAAGTGGCGCTCCTCGAAGGGTTCACGTTGCTCATTCGCCTGCATGATCGCCCTCCGTAGAGGCCGGGCGGCCTGACCGCCCGACCTGCGAATCTGCGCTACTGCGCTCTGCCATCTCCGTTGACCTGCTGCTCGGACCGGTATGCATTCAGAACCACGTCTGCGAGCCTTGCCTGCGCCTCTCGGTGTTCGATCCACCGGAGCAACGCGAAGCTCCGTCGTTCGCCTTGGGACACAAACTGGCGGGAGGGGAAGGTCACGTCTTCGCCGCGTCCGTTACGACTGCGCCAAACCGCGAACCCCACGAGCTTCAACCCATCGAGCTCGCCGCCCTTGAAGTGGATCTCGGCGTCCGCCAGCTTGCCGGGTGCCACGTGGCCGTTCGTCTTCTGGATGTGAATGCTGATGTTCGTCATGGCCAGATCTCCTGAGTTCGTTGCGGCGCTGCCGTCAGGCATGCGCCAGTTGCGTCGTCTGCAGCCGCTGCCAGAGCCACTGCTGCAAGGTGGCGAAGCCGACCAGGACGGGATCGGCGGGCGCCAAGCGATGTGACTTGGCGCGGCAGCGCGCCCGCTGCCATCCGAGTTCGGTGGTGTCGATGAGCACGAGCCGGGACGGCGTCGCAGCCTTCTCGGCGTCGAGCACGAGGTCGTCCGCCGCCAGACCGGCGATTTCCTTGAGCGGGCCGGCGTAGAGCGTGACCGTTGAGGGTGCGTCGAGGACGGCAGGCGCAGTCGTGATGAACGCGTGGTAAAGGCGCGTCTGCCGACCGATCGTCACCTCGATGCTGGGCGTGATCGACGTGTCGGACATGATGGTTCTCCTTGATCCGTGTCAATTCCCGAACGACCTTCGCAGCCGGGCGGAACCCGCCGGGCATCACGTAATTGCCGTTCCGAGGCTCGACCGAACCGATCGTCAAGGCCGCAGCCCGCGGAGCGGGTCGAAGCGAAGCGAGAGCCTTGACGACGGTGAGGCGAGCCCGACAATCACGACCGTGATGCCCGGACGTGATCAGCGGCTGCTCGTATCGCCCGATGCACGCCGCCCACGGAGGTCCGTGAGCGGCGTGTCGGGTGCCAGCGCTATGCGCGCTTCGGCGTCTTGCGCGGCCGGTCCGTCGGCGCACTGGGCGACTCCGGATCGGGTGTGGGTGGAGCCGGCGCGTGGGCGAGGTCCTTGGACGCCACCTTCACGCCGAGGCGCTTGCTGAACACGAACAGGTCGTCACGCTGCCAGCCGTGTCGCAGAGCGAGCGCGATGGCCAGCGCCTGCGGGTAGTGCTTGACCGCGATCCGATCCGGCTTGCCGAGCACCTCGAGGAAGAGCTCGTCTGGCCGGATCTCCTCGAGCAACAGGCGCAGCAGCATTGGCGACCACGTGAGTTTCGACGTGCGCTCCGCGATGAGCCGGACGGCGCGTGGACGGAGTTCATTCCGCCATCGCTCCTGTTCGGCTCGCTGCTTGGCCCACGCTTCCTCCTGCTGGCGCCGGGCTTCCGCCTGTTCGGCCTCGCCCTCGGTGCGCCGTTCCGCGGCGTCTTTCGGACGGCCCCAGTGTTTGTCGCACTGCTTCTTGGCGATGCAGACCTGGAGGAACGTGCCCTGTCCGTCCCCGAGCACGATGACGCCCGGGCGTGCATGCGCACACCGTTGCTTCCCTTCGGCCGGCTTCCAGCTCTTGGCGAGAATCGGCTTCGGATCGGCCTTGTCGGTGTGGAAGTGCAGGGTCGAGAGCGCGAGCACCGAGGCATCGCGCTCCTGTTCGGCCGAGACCACCTGTTCCGCGAGGGCCGGCAGGAGGACTTGCGTGTCCTCGCTGCGCGGGTTCAGACGTACCGTCTTCTCGATCCACGTCGTGAGCTGCGCCAGCGGTTCGAGCTGGTCGCGCCGCGCTTCTTCATCGCGGAAGAGTGGGCGGAAGCACTGAGCCAGCGCCTCCTCTTGCTGCTCGGCGGGGACGACGGCGATCTTCAGCGCGTAGATCAGCGGGAGAACGTCTCGTGCCAGCAGGTCCTGGACCTTCGGTACCAGACGCGTGAGGCTGATGCGCTGATAGACGTACCCCCTGGACTTGCCCAGGGCCGCCGCGATGTCCTCGATCGTCCGGCCCGCGGAGACGAGGCGCTGGTAGCTCACGCCTTCGTCGAGCGGGTGGATGTTCTCCCGATGGAGGTTCTCGATGATCGTGGCCTCGTCCGCCGCGGCGTCATCGAGCTCAAGGACACGAGCGGGCACCGTCGTGCAGCCCGCAAGTTTCGCGGCACGCAATCGCCGGGCGCCCGCGATGAGCACGAACCCGTCGCCGTTCGGGCGAACCAGGATCGGCTGCAGGACGCCGTGCCGACGGACGCTCGCCGTCAGCTCGTCGAGGCTGGTTTCCGAGAACGACCGCCGTGGGTTGGTCGGCGATTCGTGGATCACGTTCGTCTCCAGTTGTCTGAACTCACGCATAGCGACACCTCGAGTGAAGTGGCGCCGGGGCCGCTGGGGCGCCGGCGTCGGACGCGCGATGAACCACTCGCGCAGTGGGACGGGTGGACCTGGGTCGGCCCGTCAGGAGTTGGGTTGGGAGAAGGGAGCCGTGCGGACGCTGGGTCCGCACGGCTTCAGACCACGGCTAGTGGACCGTGGCGAGGAGACGGCTGGCGGTGCGGTCGAGGGCGAAACGGCCGTCCTGCCAGGGCGTGTGCTGACTGAGCCGCGTCAGTCCCTGCACGTAGCCCCACACAGACCGGGGATTCGTCTCGTGCTGCTCCGCGAGGCCGTACGCCTCGGACGCGTGCTTCCGGGGCAAATCGAGCCGGGAAGTCACCACGTCAATTACCCCGTCGCGGGTCGGGGCGATCTCCTGGGCGCTGGCGCGCAGGAGCATCGCGCGATCGGCCGACGGGTCGGCGTCGAGGGCGACGCGAACACTCGCGAGCGAGTCCGTCCACGCCTCCTGGATCGACGTCCCCACGTGCCGGCGTCTGAAACCGGCGACGTGCTGAAACCCCCAGATGATGTGATTGCCGCAGACGACGCGGAACAAGAACACATCCAGGGTGAGAGCGGCGGCTCCCACATCACTGTTTCGGAGGATGAACCCGCGAAACAGGCCAGACCGGGAGCTGTCAGTGGGGTCGTCGAGGTCTCGGTTCCCGTCCACGAGGAAGAGGAACATGTCTCGATCACCCAGGTAGGCACCAGACGGCACCCGTTCGGCACCCCACACGCCGTCCTCGTAACCGAGCGGCAACTGCCAGGCGGGGTGCGAGGCCATGAGGTCGAGCACCCGGCCGGCCAGCTCGTCATGGTGGACACGTGCGTAGCGAGGCGATGTGATCGCGCGCACGGTCCATGGCGCGGCCTGATCGGAGAACAGCAGATGCTGGTCCCGTCGCTGCCGCCGCAACCCGTGGTTGATGGCCGCTGAGGCGATCGTCGCAGGGAGCGTTCGGAGGTACTTCGGCGGCGCGCCGGCGATGGTGGCGAGCTGCTCGAAGCTCCAGTGCGTCAAAGCGGCCGGACGGCTTGACCCATCGCGCAGGGCGATGATGTCTTCCGCAATGGCCTCGGTCCCGAAGGCCACGGTCTCGACGTCACGCTCTTCGGTGCCGATGCGCCGTGTGCGGGCAGCCTCGTAGAGCGCCTGAACGGAGTTGAACCGTTCATCCGGTGGGCGTGTGGCCCATTCGCGATGGGCCGTGAACGCGTTGACAGTCGATACAGCTGTGCCGTGCATATGAGTACTCCTTTCACGTGGCCGCTAGGGCGACGTTGCGGGGTGGCTCCGCATCGGGCGATGCGGAGGGCTGGCCGGGATTGGCCAACAGGCGAGAGAACTCAGATGTCGGCGGTCAGTGCGTGGTCAGTGTCACCTCGCAGGCACGGCGAACTCACGCCGCAGAATGAACGGGCCGACGCGACGCGTGGCGAGCACGCCGTACAGAGAGATTCCCGGAAGCGTCTGGTCACGCCGCCACGACAGGCGGTGTTCACGTAGCGTCACGTCGGCATCGGGCAAGCGCGCCTTCAGTTGCTGCATGACCGCCCACTCCGCCGCCGAGGCGTCCGTCGCGCTCAGACCGGCGATCGCGAGCTCGGACGGAGCGACGACGAGGTTCGTGCCGGTCAAGGCCCGGAGATGCGCCTGCAAGCGTTCGGCACCATCCAGTGGATAGCGCGGAAGGTCGGCAACCGGCGCGAACGCGTCGTCGGTGAGGGCATCGACGACTTCAGCGATCGGCAGCAATCCGGCCGCGTGGCGGCCGCGCTGGTCCTCAGACCCGTGCGCGGCGACCCACTCTGCGACCACGCGGGTCTTCTCCTCATGGAGGGCCTGGTCGGCGGCTCGGCGCTTGAGGTGATCTTCGCGTCGGGCCCGGCGGTCCGCACGGAAACGTCGGTACGCCTCGGCAGGGACCTGTGCGGCGAGGCCGGTGTCGAGAGAAGCGTCGAACATGAGGCGGCCCGAGGCCGTGGCCATGAAGCACCGGCGCGGCGTGGGCACCGGGCGCACCATCGCGCGCTGAGACGGGTCACCGAGGAACGCCCGAGCCACCTCTGCGCGCCGCTCTCGATACTCGTCGCGCGCGCCAGAGCGGCTGGATCGGAACTCTCGCGCAAGTTCGTGATTCCGCGCGGCAATGTGAAACAGCTCGTCCAGCGTAGGCGGCGTGTCGAACACAGGGGGACCGTCACGGCGCACCACCTGGCCATCGACGCGTTCGAAATAGGGCTGCAGCTTCAGCTTCGCCTGGCCGCCGAGGCCGACCGTGACGAGGTGCAGGCGCGTCGCAGGCACCTGGACACTCAGGCGTTGCACGGCCTTCCCGTCGCCACCGGCGAGCAGTGAGGCTTTCCGTCCGGTCTCCGATAGCTGATACACGGCAGATGCCGCCAGCGTCTGCGCATTCGGCACGGCCCGAAGCGAATCCGACGAGTGCGGCGTGACGACGTGAACAGCGGATTCCATGGTCCCTCCCGAATACCTACGCCGGTGCGACTAGACGAAGCACCGTGGTCCCCAGGCGGCGGGGCGATGAGCCCGGCCGCCTGGGAAGCACGAAGGACCGGTTCAGGAAGCGGCCTCGAAACGGCTGTACGCGTCGAGGATGCTCTGCCGAATCGCGTCCTGCACGCTGGCGTCCCCATTGGCGGGACGGAGCAGCGCGAAGCTGCGGCGTTCTCCGTTCACGGAGTACTGCCGAGCCGGAAACGTCACGTTTCTCCCTCCATCGCGACGTTCCCACACCGCGAAGCCGATCAAGCGCAGCCCGTTGAGCGGACCGCTTGCGGCTCCGAAGATCACCTCCGCGTCCGCGAGCTTCCCCTGGGGGCTGCTCTTGGTGTTCGGAAGGATCGTGACCGACATCACTTCGCCGTTGCCTTTGGACATGACGGGCCTCCATGAAACGCCGAGGACGCTGGGTCGACGGCGTTGGCTATGCCCTACGGGCCGTTGTGGCGCGCAGGAGCAAGGGTGGGACGCAGGGGCCGCTGAAGCGCCTGCGTGGACGAAAACTCGTCGAAGGCCCCACCACACGGAGTGCCTTGCACATAGAGGATGAACGCACGAGAGGCCAGAAACCTTACAGACGATTCTGGGGTCCTCACCCTAGAGCTGGCTTCATAGCCTCCCCGAGAAGTGGTAGCTACGTATACTTCGTGCGGAGTTCGGTACGACTCCTAGTCGGAGAGCGAACCGATCGCCAGCATTTGCGGGGCGATCCGTAAACGGATCCCACTGCGGTCTTCACTCAGGCGACACGCAATGTAATCACCCGCCTACGCCTTCAAGCGCAGTATTCGAACCGCCCCGTTCAGCACGATCAGCGCAATGCCCGTCGCGACGACGAGGTCCGGAACATTCGTACCGAGGAGCCGCACGAGTCCGGCCGCAACGATGACCCCCACGTTGGCGATGACGTCGTTCGTCGTGAAGATCCAACTCGCCCTCATGTGCGCGCCACCCTCGCGGTGGCGCGCCAGCAACCACATCGACGTCGCATTCGCCGTCAGGGCGGCGAGGGCGACGCCGACCATCAATGGCGCTTCCGGTTGGCTGCCGAACACGAGGCGTCGGATGACTTCTGCCAGGGCGCCAACGGCCAGGAGCAACTGGAAGACGCCGCTCAGACGGGCCGCCCTGAGCTGAGTCGCACGGGCACGATGCACCCCGAACAACGCCAGCCCATACACCGCGGCATCCGCGAACATGTCCAGGGAGTCGGCGAGCAGCGCCGATGAGTCGGCCAGAACGGCGCCGACCGCCTCACCGACGAACATGCCGGCGTTGATCACCAACACAATCGTGAGAGTGCGCGCCTCCTCGTGCTGGGTGGGCCCAGCCGGCAGGTCGGTCTCAGACGCGTCGACCGTGTCGAGCAGTCGCGACCCCAGGTTCAGGGACTGCAAGGCCGCATCGACGGCAGCGGCCGGTCCGTCGTGAACAACCGTCAGCCGTCGAGCGGCGAGGTCGGCGTGAATGACCTTCACGGCGTCCTGCCCGGCCAATGCCATGCGAATGAGCCGCTCTTCGGCGGCACAGTCCATCTTGGGAATCGCGAAGACGGTCTTCTGTCGCGGCGCCATCACTTGTGTGCCGCCTCACCATCACTGCGGCCGAACCACCAGACGTAGAGCGCTGGTAAGACGAGCAGCGTCAGGGCCGTGGAGGTCACGAGGCCCCCGATCACCACGGTGGCGAGTGGGCGCTGCACTTCGGCTCCGGCCGTCGTCGACAGGGCCATGGGCAGGAACCCCAGGCTGGCCACAGCCGCCGTCATCAGGACCGGGCGCAGGCGATCGAGGGCACCGTCCCGAACAGCAGCCATCGTGGAGGCTCCGGCGTGCCGCCGTTCGTTGATGAAGGCCAACATGACAACTCCGTTCAGCACGGCCACGCCGGACACGGCGATGAAGCCGACGCCGGCACTCATCGAGAAGTTGAGGCCACGCACCAGCAGGGCGAGCACCCCACCCGTTACGGCGAACGGGATGCCTGTGAACACCAGGGCCGCCTGCGTCGCAGACTCGAAGGTGACGAACAGGAGGAAGAAGATCAGGACGAAGGTAATTGGCACTGCGATCAGGAGCCGGTTCCGTCCACTCTCCAAGTTCTCCCAGAGCCCGCCCCATCGCATCACATACCCGGCGGGAAGTGTCACGGCGCCAGCCACTGCGGCCTGTGCGTCTTCGACGAAGCTCCCGATATCGCGCCCGCGCACGTTGGTTTCGACCGTAATGCGCCGCTGGCCCTCCTCGCGGCTCACCTCGACCGGCCCCTCGACTCTCGAGATACGTGCGAGCTGCGCGAGCGGAATGGCCTGGCCGTTCGGCGCACTCACCAGCAACTCGCCAAAATCCGCCTCCTCTTCCCGAATCTCAGGCGGCAGACGGACGACGAGCTCGAAACGCCTGACGCCCTGCATGATTCGCGTCGCTTCGGTGCCGGCGATGGCGGTCTGCACGAGTTCCTGCACATCAGCAACGTTGATGCCGTACCGCGCGATGGCGTCGCGGTCGATGACGATCTGCAGCATTGGCAGGCCCGTGATCTGCTGGACGCGGACATCACCGGCGCCGGCGATGCCACGCACGACCCGCGCCGTGTCGTCGGCCGCCTTCTTGAGCGCGTCGAGATCCTCACCGAAGATCTTGATCACGACGTCCGACCGGGCCCCAATCCCTTCAATCAGCTCCTGCATGCGGAACTCGATCGGCTGGGAGAAGGCATACGCTTGCGTAGGAAGCTTCGTGAGACGCTCCTCGATGGCCTCGATCAGCCCTTCGCGAGAGTCAGCGGTCGTCCACTCGTGCCGGGGCTTCAGCATGACGTAGGTATCGCCCATGTTCGGGCCCATCGGGTCCGTCGCGATCTCCGGCCGGCCAATTCGGCTCACCACCGTCTCGACCTCCGGCAGTTCCTTCACGAGGCGCTCGAGCTCCGTCGTCATCTGCACGGCCTCGTTCAGTGACACACTCGGGAGCCGCACAGCATTGATTGCGAGCGCGCCCTCGTCGAGCTTCGGGAGGAACTCAGAGCCCAACAAGGGGAACAACGCGATGCAGGCGACGACCATCGCGCTTGCCCCGAGCGCCGTCCAGACCGGTCGTGACGTCGTGCGTTCGAGGAGCGGGGCGTACCACCGCTGTAGCCGGCGAACGAGCGGGTTCTCGTCGCCCGCGTGTCCGTCTGCGGCGACGTCCGGTGCCGTGCGCGGCTCCCGAAGGAACACGCCACAGAGGGCGGGAATCAGCGTCATGGAGAAGAGCAGCGCGCCCACCAGGGCCAGAATGACGGTCAGCGCCATCGGGCGAAACATCGTGCCCTCGATGCCGGCGAGCGACAGGATGGGCAGATAGGCCGCCATCACGATGATCTCGCCGAAGAAGCTGGCGCGCCGCACCTCGACGGTCGCTTTCGCGATGGTTTCATGGCGTTCCGGCACGGTCAGCGCGCGGCCGAGCGCGCGCCGTCGGTCGGCCAATCGCCGGACGGCGTTCTCGACGATGATGACCGCCGCATCGACGATGAGGCCGAAGTCGATGGCCCCGAGGCTCATCAGGTTGGCCGACACGTCGAAGTACCACATGCCCAGAATGGCGAAGAGCATGGACATAGGGATGGCCGACGACACGATCAGCCCCGCGCGAAGCTGCAGGAGGAACAGGAACAGCACGGCAACCACGACCACGCCACCCTCGACCAGATTGGTGGCGGCGGTCCGTATGGTGCGTTCCACGAGGACGCTGCGGTCGTAAAAGGGCTCAATCGCCATTCCACTGGGAAGGGCCTTCTCGATCTCCTCGAGCCTGGCCGCCACGCGGTGGGCCACGACGCGACTGTTCTGGCCCTTCAACAACATGGTCACGCCGAGCACCGTCTCGCCGGTTCCATCCTGTGTCGCCGCGCCCTGCCTGATCTGCGCGCCGAGCCGGACCGTGCCCACGGAGCCGATCAGGACGGGCGTGCCAGCGATCGACGTCAGGACGATGTTCTCGATGTCCTGCTCGTTGCGAATGAGCCCCACACCACGCACGAGTTGCTGCTCGCCACCCTGTTCGATGTAGGCCCCGCCGGTGTTCGCGTTGTTCCGGGCGAGCGCATCGATGACATGGCGTACGGTCAGTCCGTAGGCCGTCAGGCGAGCTGGGTCGACCAGGACTTCGTATTGCAGCTCACGGCCGCCGAAGCTGTTGACTTCGATGACACCCGGCACCGTACGAAGCTGTGGCTTGATGAACCAGTCCAGCGTTGTTCTGAGGTCGGTGAGCGAATGGCGTGCCTGGCCGGGCGTGTTGACGACCGTGAACTGATAGATCTCGCCGAGCCCGGTGGAAACCGGCGCCAGTTCCGGTGTCACGCCAGGAGGGAGATCACGCTGCGCGTCGATCAATCGCTCCAGGACCAGCTGCCGCGCGAGATAGATGTCGAGCGAGTCGCTGAAGATGACTGTGACCTGCGACAGCCCGAACTGCGACACCGACCGAATCTCCTGCTTGTAGGGAAGGCTGCTCAGGGCCACTTCGAGCGGCGCCGTGACGTACTGCTCCATCTCCTCCGGTGTGAACGCTGGCGCGACGCTGTTGATCTGCACCTGGTTGCTGGTGACGTCCGGCACCGCATCGATCGGGAGCTGCAGCGCGGCGTAGACTCCGACCACTGCGATGCCGAGCGTCATGCTGATGACGAGGATCCGCCAGCGGATGCTCCATTCGATGATCCGGGCGATCATCGCTGGGGCTCCTTGGCATCGTCATCGTCGTCGTCCGCCAGCGTGCCGGCAAGTAGCGCCGACTTTAGCTTAAAGGCGCCCGCCGTCACGACGACGTCGCCAGCCGTCAGCCCTCGCGTGATCTCAACCAGAGCGCCGGAGAGGCGCCCGGTGTCGACCTCGCGAACCATGAAATCGGTGTCGCCCGACTTCACGAACACGACCTGACGGCCCTCGAGGGTCTGCACTGCCTCGCGCCGAACCGCGAGACCCGGCTGCGTGACGTCGGTGGCCAGGTCGATTCGCGCGAACATATCCAGCTTGAGGCGGGCGTCCGCATTCGCGACCTCCACACGAACAGGCACGGTGCGCGTGCGCGGATCGACGGTGCCGCCGATGACTGCGACGGTCCCTGCGAACCGTTGGTCGGGGTACGCGTCCACCGTCACCGTAGCCGCTTGGCCCTGCCGGACCTTGCCCAGGTCCTTCTCGAAGACGTGCGCCTGCACGTACACGCGACTGATGTCGGCTACGGCGAACAGTTCCGTGGACGCGTCCACGACGTCGCCGGGCGCAGCGTCCGCGCGAACGAGGACTCCGGCCAGCGGTGAGGCAATCGTGGCCACAGATGAGGCGTCTGCTGTGGCCTCGGAGGTGCCGAAGCGTCGCAGTCGTTGCTCCAAGCCGGCAATCGCACTCTCCTGTGCACGGATGGACGCTTCGACCTGCTGTTGCTCGCCGAGGCTGGCCTCATACTCACGCTGCGGCACCGCGCCAATCTCCGCCAGCCGGCGGGCACGGTCAGCCTGGCGCGTGGCCGTTCCCAACTGCACACGCAGCCGGGCGAGGTCCGCCCGGGCGCTCTCCCGCTGAGCAGCCAGTTCGCCCGATTCGATGTTGTCGAAGCGCGCCAGCGCCTGGCCTCGGGTCACGTGGTCGCCCACCTGTGCCAGGACGTCCAGAATGCGTCCTCGCGCCAGCGGTCGAACGTGCGCGAGGCGGCCCTCTATCGGCTGCACCGAACCGGTCACCCGCAGTGAGACCGCCAGTGGTTCTGGCGTCACCGCGGTCACGCCGATCCCAAGCCGCTTCTGGATGTCTGGAGCGATCTCGACGTGGTCCTTCGAGGCGTCGTCATCGTCGTCATCCGCCGCCGCGCCAGCCGTGGCCTTTGCCGCGGACTCCGCCGATTCAGGGGCGGCGCCTTCCGCGTCCTGGGCCGTCTTTCGACCACCGCAGGCCACCACGAGGACGGAGAGCATCAATCCGAGAGCCAACACATGCATCTTCATGGCAGGTCCATTCCGACCGCACGCTCGAGATCCGCGGCGGCCTGAGCCAGTTCGGTTTCGGCGTCAATGTGGGCCAGTCGCGTCTCGATCAATCGACGTCGCTCGTTGAGCACATCGAGGAGGCGCAGCTGGCCAAGCGTGTAGGCTTCCCGCATCACGACCAGATTCTGCTCAGCTTGGCTGATGACGTCCTGTCTGAAGACGGAGACGGTGTCTCGCGCCGCGGTCCACCGCGCGTAGGCCGCTTCCACATCACGAGGCACCGCGGATTCCAGGTACTCCCGGTGCAACCTGGCGCCTGTCGCGCGAGCCATCGCTGCGTCTGTGTTCCCGCGGTTCCGTCCGCGCCAGAAGAGGGGGATCGAGACACCGATGCTGATTCGTTTGTCGTTGTCGACGATTGGGGCGGGTTGCCCCGAGGACGTGACCGCGAAGAGGCCGTCGGTGGTATCGGAATCCTGGGTGTAGGTGGCCGACGCAGTTAGGTCCGGGACGCCTTCCGCCCGCGCGAGCTCCAGTTCCGCGGCACTCTGCCGCTCGACGGCGCTGGCGGCTCTGAGGTCGGCGCGCATCTTCAGTGCACGGGCAGTCAAGTCAGGCAGGGCGAGCGACACCGCTGCGGATAGCTCGGGGCTCGGCCCTACGGAGGGCAATTCCGCCGCATCGAGTCCCGCGATTCGCCTGAGGTCGGCCAACGCTGCCGTCGCGCGTCCGCGATAGGTCGCGAGTTGCGCTTCCATCCGGGCGAACTCGACCGCCAGGAGTTGACCGTCGAGCGCCGCAGCATCACCCTCCGCGACACGAGCGCGCGTCAGGCGCAGCGCCTCTCGGCCGGCCGTTACGACCTCGGCGAGTGCCGCACTCTTGGCGTGCGCCGCCCGGGCCTCCGCGGCGCGCGTCTTCACGTCGAACACGAGCTGTCGCGCCCGGGCCGCGAACTCGGCTTCGGCCACGGCGACGCCACTCAGACCGATGGCCTGACGCTTGCCCCGCTTGCCCCCGAGCTCGATCGGTTGGGCATAGCGCAGGGCGAGTTCGTCGGTGCCTGGCGATCCCAGCGGTCCCCCAGCACCGTAATCGACGTCCAAGGTCGGACTCGGACGAACGCCGGCACGGCGCAAGAGCCCCTGCGCTTCGGCGACACGTTCGCGAGCCGCCAGCAGGTCACGATTGCGCTCGAGCGCAATCTGCACGAGTTCGTCCACCGTGGGGGGGGGCGTCTGGCCTGATGCCGCCGCAGCTGACAACACACACAGCACCGATGCCACAGACATCGACCACTTCCGCATTCGTAACCTCCGGTTGTGCTGATCAATCGCGCTGGGTCCAGGTCGCTGGCAGTTCAGCAACCCGGAGCCATTAGTCCGCACGGGCGTGTCGATACGCCTGCGGAACGGCGCCGCCGGCAAGAGGTCGGCGCGAGAGAGGGCGCGCGAGATGGCCTACGAGCGGAATTGCGGAGGGTGGTACAGGATGGGTCGTATTCCCGGGCGACCCGGCGGATGCACGTCAGGAATCACTAGCGCAGCCTGACGAGGCGGAGGGACGTGGAGCGCCGAGGGGCCGACAACGTGGGCGCAGCAGAAACACGCATCTGCTTGAACGGGCTCAGTCGAACAGTCCACTGGGCAGTCGGTCGTCCAGTTGCTCGCACTCGCGTCCGGCACACGCCCGTCTTGGCAGCAGACGCCCTTCGCGGCGAGGTCCACTCCCAGCCACAGGATCAAAGCGAATGCGGCAGCGCGGACGATACGGGTGTGCCGATACTGGGCCACGGGCCAGTGAGTATAGCTCACCGGGCGTGCCGGCCTTCCTTCCGGCATGTGCCGGCGCGACGTCACGGCTTCCTGACGGCCTTCACGACGATGCGCATCTCTGCCGCACGAGGGGCCCTTGTCTGCCGAAGCCCCGTACTTGACGCGCACGCTGTCGTATTGATGGACCAGGTTGGCCACTACTGCCGACCGCCCCTCGGCCGTCAGGCGGCCCGTGATCGTGCCGGCGCCTTTGCCGATGACCTTCGTCGATGAACCTACCGAGAGCGTCAACGGCGCTGGCGTCGTGATGCAACTATTACCGCTCGAGCTGACGTCGAAGGGCCTTTTCGATCGCGTCGGTGGACGGAACTCCGCCCGGGTAGAGCCGTCACGTCGGAGTTGGCATAGGGGGCGTCGGCTCGGGCATCCCGAACAAGTCCCGATTCTCGTAGAGCACGGTCGGCGTGCCGTACCCACGCCGAGCGTCGCTCTCTGCCAGAGTGTCGGCGTCAATGACGGCGTAGTCCTTCGGCACCTTCAGCCGATCCAACGCCTCGTCCAGCCGCGCACGCATGGTCGTCGTGTTCACGCATCCATCCCTCGTCAGGAAGACGAGCGGACTGGAGGCGGCCTGAGGCATCGCGAACGATGATGCCGCCATGAGCATCGCCGGGGCGATGAGAGTCAGGGCCCAGTGGCGCACCGAGGGACGGCTGTTCGACATACGTCAAGGATAGACACCGTACCAGGGTACGGACTCAAGTCCTACGTGCCGCAGGGCCTCACCCGGCGCAACAGGACAACTGCCGCACGTCCTTTGTAAACGTCTGCGCGGCCAGCTTCAGTCCCTCGACCATCGTCAGGTACGGGAAGAGCTGATCGGCGAGATCGTGGACGGTCATGCCCGCGCGGATCGCGAGGGCAGCCGTCTGGATGATCTCTCCGGCGTGCGGGGCCACCACCTGCACGCCAAGCAGTCGCCCGCTCCCGGCTTCGGCGACCAGCTTGATGAAGCCGCGGGTTTCGAAGTTGACGAGGGCGCGAGGCACCACATCCAGCGGCACGGTGCGGCTGTCGGTCTCGACGTTCCGCCCGTGCGCATCAGCCTCCGACAGTCCGACCGTCGCCACCTGGGGGTCAGTGAACACGACAGCCGGCATCGTGGCCAGGTCGAGGATGGCCTCGCCCCCCATCATGTTGATCGCGGCTCGAGTGCCCGCTGCTGCCGCCACGTAGACAAACTGCGGGCGATCGGTGCAGTCCCCGGCCGCGAAGACGTTGGGGGCGCTGGTGCGCAGATGGTCGTCGACGATGATCGCCCCGCGAGCGTCGCGGGTGATGCCGATCGTCTCCAGGTTGAGGTCACCCGTGTTCGGCGTCCGTCCGGTCGCGACGAGCAGTCTGTCGGCCCGAACCTGGCCGCGATTGGTGACGAGCAAGAACTCGCCGCCCTCGTACGACACCTGGGTGGCCTGGGTGTGAGTCAGCACCGTGAGGCCCTCCGCGCCGAACGCCTCCTCGATCGCGGCACCGATCGCCGGGTCCTCGCGGAAGAACAGGGTGCTGCGGGCCAGGATGGTCACCGCGCTGCCCAGTCGCGCGTAGGCCTGCGCGAGTTCGACCGCGACCACCGAGGAGCCGATGACCGCCAGGCGTTGCGGGATGTGGTCGCTCGCCAGCGCGTCCGTCGAGGTCCAGTACGGTGTGTCCGCCAAGCCAGGGGTCGGGGGCACGGCCGGGCTTGCGCCCGTCGCAATCAGGCATCGATCGAACGGCACCTGACGCTCCCCGCCGTCACTCGCGCTCACCGTAAAGCTGTGCTTGTCATGGAACCGCGCGTGGCCCTGGATGACGGTGATAGTTGATTTCTGTGCGAGCACACGCTCGTACTTGTCGCGGCGCAGTTCCTCGACGCGTCGCTGCTGCTGAGCAAGCAATGCTGGCCGATCCACTGCGACGGGCGCGGCCGACACGCCCGCATCGAATGGGCTCTCCCGACGCAGGTGCGCAATGTGCGCAGCCTGGATCAGGATCTTGGAGGGCACGCAGCCAACGTTGACGCACGTCCCGCCGATGGTCCCCCTCTCGATCAGGGTGACGGCTGCACCGCCCTCGGCCGCCTTCAAGGCTGCGGCCATTGCCCCTCCGCCGCTCCCGACGACGGCGATGCGGAGCGACTGGCCATCGGCAGCACCTCCGCCGATCCGTTGCAGCGTTTCAGACGAGCGTTCCGGTCGCGGTGCCGCCGAACGCGCTGTCTCTTGGCGAATCGCCCCGTAGCCGGCGGCTGCAACGGCCCCTGCCAGCGCGTTGGCCTGCAGCACCGACGCGGCGATGACGCGGGCGGTCCCCTGCGGGTACGACACCTCGGCTAGGTGCACACCGGGCACGTTCCGAAGTGCGCGCTCGACATGACGCGCACACGCGTCACAGGTCATGCCGATGATCTCGAGTGTCTCGGTGTTCATGAAGGCTGCGAGCTACTTCTTCTCGACCGGGGCGACCGTGGATGGGTAGCCCGCATCCGTCGTGGCCTTCACCAGCGCCGCGACGTTCGTCTGCGCGTCATCGAACGTCACCGTGGCCTGCTTCTTCTCGAAGTCGACCACAGCCCGCGTCACACCCTTGACCTTCGTCAGGGCCTGCCTCACGGTGATGGGACACGTCGCGCACGTCATGTTGGAGACGTTCAAGGTGGTGCTCTTCGGGCCGGCCCAGGCCGAAGCGGTGGAGAGCAGGAAGACGGTGGCGGCAACGATCAGGTGCTTCATGGTGATGTTCCTCTGTTGGTGACGTGCGTTTGTTCAGTAGAAGTACGGGGCAACGAACGGGTAACTGAGCGCGATCGCCAGGAGCACGACCACCAGGCCGAAGAGCGCCTTGTAGGTCGTGCGGACGTGGGGTACGGCACAGACCTCGCCGGGGCGACAGGCGGCGACTGGACGGAAAATCTGTCGGTAAGCGACGACCAGCGCGAGGACGGTCGCGCCGATGAAGTAGGGTCGGAAGGGTTCCAGCGCGGTCAGATTGGCGATCCAGGCGCCGCTGACCCCGAGCATCAGCAACACCAGCGGACCGAGGCAGCAGGTCGAGGCCAGAATCGCCGCCAGGCCGCCGGCCAGCAGTGCTCCACGTCCATTCGTTGGCTCGGCCATCAAAAACTCCCTTCATCAGAACCGCGACAGGTTAAGCTTAGGACCGTACTTAAGTACGGAGTCAACATCCATGCGTGACACCTCCGGTTCGACGATCGGCGACCTCGCCACCGCCGCCAACGTGAGCGTCGAGACGATTCGCTTCTATCAGCGGAAAGGCCTCGTCCCCGAGCCTCCGCGCGCCTACGGACAGATTCGCCGGTACGGCGCGTCGGACGTAGCGCGGGTCAAGTTCGTGAAGTCCGCCCAGCGTTTGGGGTTCAGCCTGGAGGAGGTGGCCGCGCTCCTCCGGCTGGACGATGGGACGCACTGCGACGAGGCGCGGGTAATGGCCGAGCAGAAGCTCGATGACGTGCGCTCAAAACTCCGCGACTTGCGGCGCATCGAGTCGGTGCTCAAGACGCTGGTCGCAGACTGCTGCTCGAGCCGAGGCACGGTCACGTGTCCCCTGATCTCGGCCCTGCATTCGCAGTAGTCGCCCGGGGACGCCAGAGATGATGCGCCCGACAGTCATTCGGAGTTTCGGCACGACCTGAGCCGAATTCAGTCCGACCTTCTGCACATCGGAGAGCCTTCAAGCAATCCCCCGACGGGCTCCCGACCATAGCGTCGGGCGGCCTGCAGCTTCACCCGCAAATCTTGCTCCGACCACGGCGGTAGGCAGGCGTCGTTCCAGCTGGCCAACACATCCAGAGCTTCGTCATCACCAAGGGCGAATCCTCGCACGAGCCGGCAGCAGACGCGGAAGGTCGCCGTGTCACCGTGATTGCCCGCGACGGCAGGAGGGATCGTCGCGATGTACCTTCGTGCCCGGTCCAAAACGTCGGACGAATGGCTCGATCGATGATTCGTCGAGTCGGGCGGCGGAAGCGCGCTCGCCGTCTGCTGCAACGGGAAGTCCCGCGGGCTGAACACGCTCCGGCCGGGCGCGTACCCCACGCCGACCATCGGCCCAGGCCGGTACTTGTGGTTGAAGAATCCTGGCATTCGGGTGACCTGAGCGCAGGAGGTCGCCGTCTTGTCGGTGCCGAGTTCGGCGGCCAGCCGCTTCTGAAGTGCCTCGACCTCTTCCTTCGTGAATCCGGCCACGCGCCACAGGACGTGCAGACGGTTCGGTGACGAATGGATCACGAATGACGGTGGCGGAAGGTCGCGGCGCGCCTGGATAGTCGCCAGCAGCAACGGGCCATCGCGATCGGCATCGAGGAAGACGTGGCGGATGTCCCCGATCGCGTCGCGTGTTCTGGCCTTCCGCTGCGGCCGGATGGCGTTCACGCTGACAAACACGCTGAATCGCCTCGCGTTCTCGGCTCTGAGCCACGCCTGAAACCTCGGGCTGGCGATCAGCGACATCGGCCCAACACGCTGGGCGCTGCCGCCGGTGTCGTGCGACTTCAAGAGGATTGCGATCCAGTCGTCTGACCGGAACGCCGTGTGCAGGAACCGGAGCGGCGCCTCGAGATCGATCGCCATCGGGATCCTCCCTCAGTTCTTGGTCAATACGAGCTGGCCCACGAAGGTCGCTTGCTGGCAGTCCGTTCCGGTGAAGTCCGCCTCAATGCGGGTTACCTGCGCTGTCCCAACACTGCCGAAGGTGCCGCGGCAGCCCCTGGGCGACGTGAACTCCCCTTGCGTGCTGATCTGTGCGGGCGGCGTACTGCCCGGCGTCAAGGCCGTGGTTGCCGTCGTTGTCACGGTCAACCACGGGTGGTCGGAGCGCACGGTCGTCCGGAAGGACTGGAGGTTGGTCTGGGGCACCACCTCGAACGTCCACTGCATCGGGCCGCTGCTCGGTGGCGGCGGCGCGGGGTCGCCAGGGTTGACCTGAATCGTGACCGTGCCGGTCCACGTGCCGGCCAGGAACGAGGTCGGCGGCGTCGGTGACGTCGGGCTCGGGGATGATCCGCCGCAGCCCCACAAGACGACGAGCAGGGGCACAGGCCGTGCCCACGTCGGTACCGTCCTCATGCGAATGCTCCTTCCTGGGCGGGGGCATCCACGATATTGACAGGTTCGAGACGAATGCGATCCGTGGCCGCGTCGTATCCAGAAACCGCTACTACGCCGGTGACCTGGCGTGTCCGAGCCACGCGCTCGATGTGCACGACGAGAGGGATCGCCAGGGCGATGGCCTCGCGCGTGCCGCGGTGCGGCAGCCCGGTGTTTGCGGTGAGCACGCAATGCGCCAGGCGAGCCAGCGCCTGCTCGGCCGAGTTTGCGTGAATGGTGCTCAGCGCGCCCTGATGGCCGGTATTCAGAGCCTGCAAGAGATCGAACGCTTCGGCGCCCCTCACCTCTCCCACCAGGATTCGGTCCGGCCGGTGCCGTAGCGTGGCTCTGAGGAGATCCGCGATCGTGACGGGCGGAAGCGGAGCCTCATGACCGATGGGCGCCTGCGCTCGGCGGGCCTCGAACCGGACGAGGTTCGGCTTGTCGATGACAATCTCGGAGGTCTCCTCGATTAGGACGATTCGGTCGTCCAGGGGAATCGTCGCTGCCAGCGCGTTCAGGAGCGTCGTCTTGCCCGTACCGGTGCCTCCTGAAATCAGGACGTTTCTGCGGCGCCGTACGGCATCTGTCAGATGGGTCGCCAGTGGCACCGACAGCGTGCCGCACTCGACCAGTTCCTGCAGCGTGTAGCGGTGGGTGAACTTTCGGACGGTGAGCGTCGGGCCGTCGACCGAGCACGGAGGAAACATCGCGGCCACACGCGATCCGTCCTCCAGTCTGGCGTCAAGCGCAGGCTGTGCCTCCGAGATCTCGTCGCCACAGGCCCGGGCGATGTTCTTGATCGCAACGGTGAGATTCCGCACCTCGAGGGTCCGCTCCGGCACCGGCTCGATGGCTCCGTGCCGTTCCACGAACACCTTGCGTCCGCCACAGTTCACCATGACTTCGGTCACGGTCGGGTCCTGCAGGAGATCCTCGATGGGCCGCAAGAACGGCAGGATGCGCTCCAGACTGCTCATAGTGCCCCCGACGCGACGTGGTCGAAGTAGCTGGTCTGCACGTCGAGGTAGTGCGGCTTCAGGTAGCAGTACTGCGGCGGCAGCGGATTGACGCCGTCGTACGGCAGAACGATGGCCTGGGCGTTCTGCAACTCAGTGAACACGCGCGGCGCAAAAATGTGCTCGTGCACCGGCCCGTAGCTCTTGGTCGCGGTGATTGCCTGACGTGCGGCCGCGGTGCGTCCCGTCAGGAACGACACGTGCGTATCGCTGCCGGACTCCGCGATGGAGTAGCGCGCCTTGATCCGGTCCTTCCGGCCGCACAGGTCTGCGGCGTTGCGAGCGGTGAACTCGTCACTGGTCGCGAGGAACACCTTGTTTCGGAAGCACTGAAGGAGCGTGCGCCAGCTCTCGTCTCCCGGGAGCACCGACCGCAGGGAACTGATGCTCTGCGTGGCCACGATCGGAATCAATCGCGCCTGACGTGACAGCGCGAAGGTGCGCTCGTCACCAGTCGGGTCCGTTTCACCCACCGTAGCGAAGGCGTGGTACTCATCACACACGAACAGCAGGTCGCGCCAGACTCGCGAGCTATCGGCGCTCAACTTCGGGATGCGGCGAAGCACTGCGCGCTGGAAGTCGAGCTTCAGCATGACGCCGATGATTCGCGCCAGGCCAGGGTTCATGGCGACCGGGAAGTTCAGCGCCAGCACCTTCCCCGTGTCGAGCAGCGTATCGAGCGGCTGGAGCGGTTCGAGGTCGCCCGGCAGACGCATGTCCATGTAGGACCGCCGCGGGGGACAGAACGCGCGGTGAACCGAGGGGTTGTCGTCGAACAACGACAGGAACACCACGATGCCCTCGGTGATGTTCGACCGCAGTCTCGCGTCGAGTCGGCTCCAGCCCTGGGAGTACCAGCGATCGAGGGCCTCGATCTGGTGCTTGCGCTCGGCCCATCCTGCGCCGTTGGGCTTCGACACGCCCTGGGACACCCCTTTCTTGTTCAGGTATCCGTCGAGTTCGGCGTTGTAGGGGTGCGCCATGAAGCCGTCGTCGACGGGAAACCACTGGCTCCACCGATGCACGTCGAGCAGCGCGTACTCCTCGGTTCGGATCCGGATGACATCCTGTGGATCGTCGAGTGAGTCCTTGAGGCGCTTGATGTCGTGCGCGATGCGGCTGTCGTCGAGGATGTACTGGTAGACGTCGGCGAATGTGGTGTAGCCCTCGGTGATTCGCCGGAGCAGGATCACGAACTTGAGCAAGTCCGTGTACGCCTGCTGCCAGAAAGGCTCCTTGGACTTCCCGAACAGGTTGTTCAGCAGCGTCGCGATGGCGTAGGCCACCGCGTACGGATCCAGGTCGTTGTGCAGCGGGTTGTAGCTGACGTTCGTATCGAGGCCCACCTCGATGTAGTCGTCGGCGCGACCTGTGCGGCGAAGGATGTCTCGCACCTGATGGCAGAAGTCACCCTTGACCTCCATCACCAGCGCACCCAGCTTGCGGTCGGCGTCGTCTGCCCGCCAGCGCAGGAGCTGGTCCACGTACGGGTACATGCATGCGGACGTCTTCCCCGTTCCCACGGCGCCCAGGACCATGATGCCCGTGTAGAGCCCGCGTTCAGGAATCTGGAGCCAGCGGGGTTCTGGCGCTCGCCCCCCTCGGTCCGGGAAGTGCGTCTCGCCCAGGACCAGCGAGAGTTCGGCCCGTTGTTCGGGCTCCGGATACCGCGGCAGGGGACGGTAGGCCCAGGACGGCTTGAGTCCGGACGCTACGATCGCGGCCAGGGACATCACGATGGACGCCAGCCAGAACGGCGTGGAGAACCACAGGAGGCCGTAGGTGTACGCGAGTCCGTGTGCGATCTCCGGACGCCTCGCTTCGATGATGACGAGGAACGGGTTGTCCCGCTGGATAGGGAACGCCTGCAGGCCGTACACGCCGACGGCGGCTGCGGCCAGAGTCGCCAGCAAGGCCCGGGCGTCGATGATCGCGCGGAGCATGCTCCTACCCTCACTGCTCGAGGGTTGCCTCACGCGATCGCCGGTGAGGCAACCTTGGCCCGTGTGCTGCCGGCACGCCGACGCCCGCCGTTCCGCGGGACAAAGGAGTCGGGGTGCGAGGCCCGCCACTGCTGGAAGTCCTTGTCCTTGGCCAGCACGTTGTCGATCACCTGGTTGAGCACGTACTCGGTGGGCTCGCCGATGAAGTGCGCGTAGGCGTAAAGAGTTTCGTTCGTCTCGTGATCGAGGCGGGTGCGGTGCCTCACGAGTTGCTTGCCGCGTGTACGGGGTTTGATCAGCGCCATGGCTCATTCCTTCTGAAGGGTTGGAGTCGTGTCACGGCCAGGCATGTGGGGATTGCGCCAACATGCGGGGACGCGCCAAGTGGGCAGCCGCGATGGACACTGAGTCGGACGCGAGCTGGGCCAGGACTTGCCGCACGAGCTGGGCAGGGAATCGGGGCGTGAGCGACCCTCCGGGGCCGCGCGCCGAAGGGGCCAGCGGCCGAAGTCGGGGGGTCGCTCACGCCCCGATTCGTCATGTAGTGCGGCTTCGGTGCCCTCGGCGGGCGGCACAGAACGCCGCCCGTTGCATCGGCTGCAGGCGCACTTATCTCCCTGCCGCACAAGCACATGGCGCCCCTGACGACAGGCACTGGCGCCGGCTCCGCGGGCGACCGTTCGGGTGCGGCCCCTCTCTGGCGGCCTAGACAAGTGCCTCCCGGCCCGTTGTCTACCCTATTGTCTAGAGCCAAGCCCCTCATGCCGTGCCTACCAGGGGAGAGAGATGAAGGTAGGGGCGAGGCAGCGACTGCCACTCGATTCGCCCCGATCGACGCTCCAGCGCATCGGCCAGCACGCGGGACTGGAGACCGTTGACCGCTCGGTCGCCGACGCGCGTCCACGTCCGGTACAGCACGCGGTACCGAGGTGCACCGAAGGCTCGCCTGACGCGCTGGTAGCGGGCCGGGTCGGTGCTCCGAGAGCTGTCGGCCGCGGCTGCCAGACGCTGGCGCTCTGCGAAGTACCAGCGCAGTTCGTCGACGACGGAGGCCCTCAGCGGCGCCGCCAGTTCCTGTCGTGCGGCGGCCACGTAAGCCTCGGTCGACTCGGCGAAGTGGGCTGGCACCAGCAGCTGCAGCGTCCACTTCGGCAGAACCCTGAGCAGATCCGCGTGCCGCAGCAGGAAGGGGCGGAAGTCGACAGGGTCGCGGCGGGTGACGAGGTAAAGGAACAGGTGTCCGTGGCGGTCTGGATCCACACCGATCGGGAGCCGGTCGGGAAAATACCGGGTCGTTATGTCCCCTGATTCCCCGAAGTCCAGATGAGGGAACTCGTCGCGATGCAGGAGGTGACCGACGCGCATCGAGAAGTGTTCGACCTTCTCGCGTTCGGTGGCCAGCCAGGTGATGTCCCGGCGGGCGATCACCGCGTCGAGCAGCATGATGTTCTCGACTGCGCGCGCGAGCGCGAGGGGCTTTCTCAACCGCGAGTGCGGCTCACCAATCGCCTCGTACAGGGAGCGGTGGTGGACGTGGTAGATCCGGGCGCGATTGTGCTTGCAATCGAAGGCCGTCGCGAACTTGTCGGTCGTGAGACGGTCGAAGAAGTTGATGTCCACCTGCCCGTGGCGAATACCGGCGAAGGCGCAGTAGTGACGGCGCATGCAGACCCCTGAATGGAGCATCACGGTGACCAGAAAGCGTGCCTGACGCTCCGTGAAGTGCTTTGCAGCGACCGCCTGAACCCGCTCGGCGGCGGTCACGACAGCATCTCCTCGGCCAGGCGCACGTCACGCCCTCGGCCACCACGACCGCGGCCCGATGAACCGCCGAACCGGGCCCCAACGGCACCATAGCGAGTGAACCCGGCGCTCACTTTGGCAGCGGCATGCGCACCTCGATAGTGCGGCGTCACGACCTCGACGTCCTCGATCTCGCGGCCTCCGTCGTCCCGTTCACACTCGATGCGCAGGTCGGGGAACTGCACGTGATCGTCGATCACCGGCAGCTCGTGGTCGTGAGCCCACCGGGCAATCTCCTCGGCCGTCCGGCCCGGTCTCCCGGAGCTCTCGCGCCGCCCCCGATTGGGTTCCTGTAGAAACCGCTGGTACTCGCGCTTGAGCTCTTCTTCCAGCACGACACGCTCGACCCGGAGCCCCCGGCCTTCCAGCTTCCGGGATGCGTCTCTGTAGGCGGCGTGCAGGCGGGTGTCATGCGCCAGTTCGCGCGGTTTGCTCACGCCTGCGTAAAAGGACTGCCGGGACTCGCCCCCGCGGTCTCGCCGCGCACTATCGAGCACACTCCGGCCACGCTCTGTGAGGGACACAAGCGTGGTCTGGCGACGCCCTACGAAGTACGGCGTGGTGCGCACGAGGCCCTCAGCACGGAGCCTCTCGACGTCCTTGCGATGCACGTGCGGTCGGTCCTGCGGACGACGCAGTTCGTCCATGGGCACGACGCGGAAGGCGCCGGCCGTGGCGAGGATGCGCACTTCGGAGCCGCGCAGTTCGCCTTCCCAGTCGCGAGACCGCACGTGCTCGCGCGCACGCCCTCGTGGCAAGCTCAGCTCTCGCGTCAGCGGGTCTCTCGACTCGGTACGCTCGACAGCGCGCTCGGGATCCGACCCACCCCGGCCACCGCGGGGCATCTCCGGCCGATCCCGTTCGATCTCGCGGGGATCCATGTCTCGATGCATACGACCACTCCTTCACCCATCCAGATGAGGCCCGAGGTCGTCGAGGGCGGCGTCTGACGTACCCAGTTGCCGGTCGAGGTGAAGGAGTTTGCGTCCGGAGTCTCGAAGGAACAGCCACCGCGCCACGCTGTAGTAGAGGGCGCACAGGTTGAAGAACACGACGAGCGCCACACCGCCCAGGAACCAGCCGTGGCGGCTGAACAGCGTGGACTTGTACGGCGACAGGAAGACGAGTTCGCCAGCCAGCCAGGCGAGCAGAAGGAAGACCGTGACGCCCGCGAGGAAGGCCGCGTTCGCGATCATCGTATGGGCTCCTCGAACGCCTGGTCGACGCGGAAGTACGACACCTGCAGGCCCAGCGGATTCACCCGCACGAAGGCGTTCGGCACACGGTCTCGGAGCGAGAAGTCCACATGGGCGACGAAGGTCTCCCGCGAGCGTTCGTGCCGCGTACCTGGGCTGTAGAAGACCTTCTGGAAGTTGACCGCCGCCTTGAAGGGGGTCGTCGTGAGCTCGCTCAAACTGACGTTCTGGACGATGATCTCGACCTCGTCAGCCGACGGGTTCGTGACGAAGGTCTCGATGGCGCGGCTCCGATCGTTCTGGGCGATGACTCCGTCAGCCAGACTCGGCTCCAGGAACAGCAGTGAGTCCGGGTATTCCCGCTGCACGGTCGCGCGAATGCGGCCGAAGTGCTTGACGATGAACTGCGTCAGGAAGTAGCGGAGCTCTGGCGGCTGCGGTTGGTAACGGGACGCGTCGTAGGCCACCGCTTCGGCGCGGCCCACCTCGTCGATCCGGACAACAAGTGGTCTCACGTCCGAGTAGCGCGCCGCCGTGTAGACGTTCAGCCCGATCAGCCCGAGCGCGACAAGTGACACCAGGACCAGGGCGATCTTCAGGTAGGTGTTCAGCACGAGCGCCGAGCCGTACACCTCGACGAACTGACGCTTGGCGTTTTCCAGCGTCTTCGGGTTGACGTCTCCGACCGTTGCAGGCATGCCCCTACCCTCGTGGCTATCCCCCAAACTGCGACCGCACGAACTGACAGCCCATCCACCCGATGCCGCTCATGAGCCCCAGCGCAGCGGCGATCAGGAAGCCGACGACGATGACGCGGGAGAGGTCGACGCCGGGCGCAGGGTCACCGTCATGGCGACGGACGGTCGTGAATCTGTTGCCCATTGAACCTCCTATCGGCGGGTGAAGAGCCGTCCGACGTTGAGACGGTTGGTGACCACGCTCTCGCCGCTCGAGCCTGAGAAAATCGACTGCGTGAGCGACGGCACCTGCAGGATGCCGAGACAGAAGCTCGCGACGACAGCGAACGCCTGCAGCGCGTAGACGCCGTACTCGGCCTGCGTGATGATCGGCGGCAGGGTCGTCACGTAGCGGAAGACGAACTGCTCGAAGATCATCAGGAACGCGACCGCGACGACTGGCACGAACGAGTATTGGATGAAGGAGCGCAGCCAGCCCCAGAACAGACAATCCAGCTTCGGCACGATGACGAACGGCACGAAGATTTGC